>WBZX01002948.1_pt1 | contig 11168 bp, 7 predicted proteins | sample 5204211 | NCBI WGS metagenome assembly WBZX01 (sample SAMN12344362, study PRJNA552823) | activated sludge metagenome | biome: Activated sludge suspended growth; feature: Nitrification reactor; material: Wastewater; isolation source: activated sludge from nitrification reactor of wastewater treatment...
AAATACTCTACGCGACCAAACTAGTTGGCGAATGCATTGCGTTTGGGGTAGATCACGATATCCTTGGTCAGGCGATTCAGGTCATCGTCACTCCGCCCACTGGCGCTGAAATCGATACCACTGCCCTGCTTTCAGAATGTCGCTCTCGAATGCCGGCGTACATGGTACCAACAGGATTCACTGTGAAAAGCGGCCCCCTGCCCCGTAATCCCAATGGTAAGATCGACCGCAAAACGCTTGCAACCGAGTGGATCTCGGACAATGCTACATGAGTCAGCTCGTTTCCGGAGTTTTTCCAAATGTCGCCTTTTGATCGCCAGTTCCCAGTTCATTCCCAGATGACCCAGTTTACTGTTGCGGGCAGACAGATATTGATTGGCGGGATTCCGCTCAAACGCCTTGCCGCACGTGTAGGACAAACGCCGTTTTATGCCTATGACCGTCAAGTATTGATCAATCGTGTAGCGGAGTTGCGTGCCGCACTCCCCAAGGTTGTCAAACTGCACTATGCGATGAAAGCCAACCCGATGCCTGCTCTGGTAGGGTTCATGGCGACCTTGGTCGATGGTATAGATGTCGCCTCTGGTGGAGAACTCAAGGTTGCTCTCGACGCCTGTGCAAATCCGATGGAGATCAGCTTCGCCGGCCCCGGCAAACGCCATAGCGAACTGATCCAGGCCGTGGCTTCTGAAGTGTTGATCAATGTCGAGTCATTCCGTGAAGTCCGGGAATTGGCAGCGATTTCGTCGGAACTTGGACTGCCCGCGCGGGTTGCCGTGCGCGTTAATCCTGACTTCGAGCTCAAGGGCTCGGGAATGAAAATGGGCGGGGGACCGAAGCAATTTGGGATCGATGCGGAACAAGTTCCCGAACTGCTAGGAGAAATCGGTCGCCAACGGCTAGCTTTCGAGGGTTTCCATCTTTTTGCAGGCTCACAAAACCTGCGAGCAGAATCTATCTGCGAAGCCCAGCAGAAATCTTACGAAGTTGCGCTCAAGCTCGCGGAATTCGCTCCCTCACCAGTGCGCTTCCTCAATCTTGGCGGGGGTTTCGGCATCCCCTACTTCCCCGGAGAAACCCAACTTGATCTCGCTCCCATCGCCAGCAATCTTGACACATTGGTTCAACGTGCTGCGTCAGATATGCCTGATGCGCAAATCGTCATTGAACTAGGGCGCTACTTGGTCGGAGAGGCCGGCATCTACGTTACCAGCATCGTCGACCGCAAGATGTCACGCGGTCAAGCATTCCTGATAGCTGATGGCGGATTGAACCATCATCTGTCGGCATCCGGTAATTTTGGACAAGTAATACGGAAAAACTATCCAGTAGCCATCGGCACACGGATGTGTTCCGAAAGATTTGAATCTGTCACTGTAGTAGGCCCATTGTGCACGCCACTTGACATTCTGGCCGACCGCATGGAACTACCGGTAGCCGGCCCCGGAGATCTTGTGGTGGTATTCCAGTCCGGTGCCTACGGTGCAAGCGCCAGTCCGCACCATTTTCTCGGCCATCCCGCTCCAATTGAAGTATTGGTTTAAAGAGAGATATTGCGAGCTGACCACGAGTGCAACTTCCATATACTCCGGCCCGCTAACGAGGTAGAAGCACGATATTGATCTCGTATCTCGATTCGGCGGAAGGTCTTTTGTCTATATATTTGATATTTTTTCATTTTAGCATAATATGCCGATGGAATTTTCCAGGACAACCGATGTTAGTGATAGAACATTTGACCCTCATGGATACGTGGCAATTTCTCTTATTCCACTCTTGGCTGAATAGTCATGATTGTGAAATTGGCCACGGTTAGGATTCCCAGAAATCAATAAAATTTGCTTCGGGACTTCCTTGGTTCATCGCTAAATAGCCAGACATCAACTTAGCGAACCAAACGTTTTTTCAGGATGTCGTAAACAGTTAATGTGCCAAGTTTCAAGGCAGGCCTTGGTTTTCGGTGCTGTGCCAATGCCTTTTGGAACGGGAGGGTTTGAATGATTCGTTTGTTTAGTCATTGGTTCCGTTGGCGACCGTTGGCCCAAGCACTACTGGATTCCTCTTTCATCATCGTTGGCGTTCTTATCGCCCTCATGTGGAATCGTCACGGGTTGCCGATTGACCACAAACAGGTCGTGCTGTTTGGCCTGATCGTCATAGTAACCGCCATGTCGCTCAGTACCCTTCTGGGGTTTTATCAGCGTATTCACAAACGCACCGTCATTGACGCACGCACTCAGGCACTACTATCGATCTATTTGTCTTTTCCGATTGCCTATGCCATCTACGTCGTCCTCCCATTAGCGCCGGCAAGTCGTGAGTTGGCCCAGCTTTCAGCAATGTCGGCAGCCTTTGGCCTGCTTGTGAGTCGTATCGGCGCCACCTCGTCTGTCGCTTCGGGAGTAGCCAAGCGGCGTATTCTTGTGTTCGGTACCGGTGTGAGAGCCCATGAGGTCAAGCAGGCCTTAATTCACTCGGACCCCAGTGCGGAAATCGTTGGCTTTTTCACTGGCCCCAACGAAAACAACCCGATCGTTCCCGGCACTCAAATCGTCTCCTCAGGCAGAACCCTTTACGAGGCTGCGCTGGCAACTAACGCCCAGGAAATCGTCGTAGCAATATCCGAACGTCGTGGCGGCTCGATGCCACTGCGCGACCTGCTCGACTGCAAATTGCGCGGGATCAAGGTATTGGACCTACCGAGCTACTTTGAACGGACCCTTGGGCAAATCCGACTTGACTCGGTCTATGCCGGATGGCTGATCTTTGGAGATGGCTTCAATCAAGGCAGGGCACGCGCCCTGATAAAGCGCATATCCGATATTGTCTTTTCCTTGATATTGGTGCTGGTAACTTTGCCGATCATGATCGTTACCGCCCTGATTATCAGTCTGGAAAGCGGATTCCCCATACTTTACCGGCAGGAACGCGTCGGACTCAACGGTCGACTGTTCAATGTGGTCAAATTCCGTAGCATGCGCCGCGATGCCGAAAAAGACGGGAAACCGATCTGGGCAACTTCCGCAGATAGCCGTGTGACGAAGGTTGGAAGCATTATCCGAAAACTGAGGATCGATGAACTACCGCAATTGTTCAGCGTGTTAAAGGGTGACATGAGCCTTATCGGCCCCCGCCCGGAGCGCCCATTTTTTGTGGATCAGCTTACCCGCGAAATCCCCTTTTATGCCGTACGTCACAGTGTGAAGCCTGGCGTAACTGGCTGGGCGCAGGTTTGTTACCACTACGGGGCAACTGTCGAGGACTCTGCAGAAAAATTGCAGTACGACCTTTACTACGTCAAGAACCAATCCCTTTTCCTCGACCTGATTATTCTCTTTGAAACCGTTGGCGTCGTGGTCACCGGGAAAGGTGCTCATTGAGCCAGGGCATTAAGCATTTTCGTATGCTCTTCAAGCTCCTGACTGACTCATGGATCAACAAACAGCATCGCTGATCGCCTGGAGCATGGGCACTGCAGCTGCAAGTTACGGCCTGCTGGCCGCCTACCTGATCACTCTCGGCCACACATGGCGCAGCAGTAAACGAGCCAGAGCCATGCTCGCAGCTATCGTTTTGGCTGCACTCTGGGCAATCGCAGGTACGCTGTTCGCTCTGTCAGGAAATTTCATTTTTTTCTTTCTGGGTTCGCTGCTGGATATCCTGCGTTACGGAGCCTGGTATGTATTTTTTATCCTGCTCCTTTCGCCCACCGAGAACGGACAACGAAACAAGCGGGTATTTCCGGGTTGGTTTATTCCACTCTGTTGGGTCATGGTGCTTGGAGGGCTCGCGTTACATCTTTCCTCCGTGCTGCAGATCCTACCCGCCGCCCCAAGGGCACAACTGCTGCAAGCACTAGGTATGATCGTTCTGGCACTGATACTGCTGGAGCAGTTATTTCGCAACGTCACTGACGATGCTCGCTGGAACGTCAAACCTTTGTGCCTGGCACTACTCGGGCAATTTGGTTTCGATTTGTACCTTTATTCCGATGCCTTGTTATTCAATCAGATTGATGCCGACGCCTACGCGATTAGGGGCTTTGTCCATGCGCTGGTAATTCCGCTGCTGTTGGTCGCCACAATTCGTAGCCGTGACTGGACAGCCAAGATCCGGCTCTCGCAGAAAGTCGCATTTCACACTGCAACCCTATTGATTGCAGCTATCTACCTTCTGTTTATGGCGGCGGTTGGCTACTACGTTCGCTTCTTTGGAGGCGACTGGGGTCGCGCCCTCCAACTTTCGGTGCTCTTCGCTTCTCTCCTATTGCTGGGCGTACTCGGCATTTCAGGGGCAATGCGCGCCAAACTGAGAGTGCTGGTCGGAAAACATTTCTTCAGCTACCGTTATGACTACAGGGAGGAATGGCTTCGTTTCACGCAAACCCTGTCTGCTCAGGACTCCCCACAAGCCATGGGTGAGCAGGTCATACGCGGCCTTGCCAACATGGTCGAAAGCCCCGCCGGCGGACTATGGCTAAGGGAGCCTGGGCAAAGCGGATTCAGAATGGTTGGTCGTTGGAATATTCCGCTCACTAATCAAATCGAAGACAGCAACTCAGACCTTTGCAGCTTCCTTATCGACAGCGGATGGGTCATCAATCTTGAGGAGTACCGTGCCTCTCCAAGTCGTTATACCAACCTTTCGATGCCCGAGTGGGTTTATGGCATTCCAAATGCATGGCTAATCGTTCCATTGACGGTAAGTCGTGAAATGACCGGGTTCGTCATTTTATGCAGCGCTCGGACGCAAATTGAGGTCAATTGGGAGGTTAATGACTTGTTGCGTACTGCAGGCAGTCAGGCAGCGGGGTTTCTGGCACGCATGCAAGCCACGGAGGCTTTGCTCGAAGCTCGAAAATTCGATGCGTTCAACCGGATGTCGGCATTCGTGGTTCATGATCTCAAGAATATCGTTACCCAGCTTTCCCTGATGTTACGCAATGCCGAGCGACATCGCGACAATCCCGAGTTTCAACAAGACATGCTGATGACTGTCGAGCACTCGGTCGAACGCATGCGCCAGTTGATGATGCAACTACGTGAGGGTGCAACACCGCCGGGTACTGCTTGCGGCGTATCACTTCCCGATGTCATCGAACGCATCGGGCGGAGTAAAATCGAACAAGGCCGACGTGTTGAGATTCGAATCGCCGAAAACCTATCTACGCGAGGCCATGAAGATCGCCTTGAGCGGGTCATTGGTCATCTGGTTCAGAATGCTCTTGACGCAACGCCTGAGGATGGATTGGTTTGGGTTTCTCTTTTCAAACGAGGCGATCGGGCAATCGTCGAGGTCGGTGACACTGGTCACGGCATGAGCCAGGATTTCATTCGCGAACGTCTGTTCAAACCATTTCAGAGCACCAAGCTGTCTGGTATGGGTATTGGGGCATATGAGAGCGCACAGTACTTGCGTGAGCTGGGTGGCGAATTGCAAGTGGAAAGTCAGGAAAACAAAGGCACCAAAATAACGATGACTCTTCCTTTGTTGGACACTGGAAGTAGATCCGATCTACATGAAACGGAACAGGCATGACTGAACAGAAGCTACGTCCGGTACTTATCGTAGAAGACGACCCAGCTCTTCAGAAGCAGTTACGGTGGTCTTTCGACAAATTTGAAGCGTTGACCGCAGGTGATCGCGAAAGCGCCCTGAATCAGCTTCATCGCCATTGCCCTGCTGTAGTGACGATGGATCTCGGATTACCACCTGCGGCAGATTCGGTTTCAGAGGGCTTCCAGCTGCTTGAGCAAATCCTTGCGAGCGCCCCCGAAACAAAAGTGATCGTCCTCACTGGTCAGAACGATCAGGCCAATGCCTTGCGCGCCATTGCGCTTGGTGCCTATGACTTCTTTGCGAAACCGTTCGATCCCGAGTTGCTCACTCTGACCATTGACCGCGCCTTCCGCTTGTTCGACCTACAGCAGGAAAATCGCCGTCTTCGCTCCCTTCAGCATCCAGCTGCGCTAGCCGGCCTCCTGACGCGGGACGGAGAAATGCTGCGAACCTGCCGAACAATCGAAAAAGTTGCCAATACGAACGCGACAGTTCTTCTTCTTGGCGAAAGCGGCACCGGCAAAGAGGTTCTGGCCCGTGGGCTCCACGAAGCCTCGTCACGTAAAGCCGAGCGGTTTGTCGCAATCAACTGTGCAGCCATTCCGGAAAACCTCCTCGAAAGCGAACTGTTCGGCTATGAAAAAGGCGCTTTTACCGGAGCAGCCAAAACTACACCTGGCAAGATCGAAACTGCTAGTGGCGGCACCCTGATGCTCGATGAGATCGGCGATTTGCCGCACTCCCTCCAGTCGAAACTCCTGCGCTTCCTCCAGGAACGCGTGATTGAGCGCATCGGCGGACGGCAGGAAATTCCCGTAGATGTGCGTATTGTCTGCGCGACGCATCAGGATCTGAAAACCCTGATCAAGGAAGGCAAATTCCGCGAAGACCTATATTACAGGCTCGCCGAAATCGTCGTGAGCATCCCGCCACTTCGTGCCCGGGCCGGCGATCCCGCTCTCCTTGCCCATGCTTTTATGAATCGCTTTGCCACGGAGCAGAATCGAGTCAATCTGACCCTGGCTGATGATGCAATTCGGGCGATAGAAGCACATCCCTGGCCCGGAAACGTTCGAGAATTGGAAAATTGTATCAAGCGTGCAGTGATCATGGCCGAGGGGACGCAAATTACACGTGACGATATTGGACTCAGCAAACCCACTGATGACACAAACAATTTTATTGATTTGCGACAAGTTCGTGATGACGCCGAAAGAACCGCGATAGTCACCGCGCTTGGCCGAACCGACGGGAATTTGGCAAAGGCTGCGGAAATCCTCGGTATCAGTCGGCCAACTCTCTATGACATCATGCATCGACTTGGATTGCGGTAAACAACCGAGAAAGAGGAAAATTCGATGAAAAACCAATCTGCACTTCGCGCCGCCACGTTGACGGCAGCCTTAATTGCCGGGCTGCTGGCCGGTTGCGGGGGTGACTCTCCCGAATCGCTGATCGCGTCGGGCAAGGAATTCCTTGCCAAGAACGATAGCAAAGCTGCCGTCATCCAGTTCAAGAACGCGCTGCAACTGAGCCCAAATTCAGGCGAAGGGCGTTTTTTCCTTGGTAAAGCGTTGCTTGAAGAAGGAGACACTCGGGGTGCCGAAGTGGAATTGCGCAAGGCTTATGATCTCAAATACGAACCCAACTTGACCGTTCCCTTGTTAGCCAAGGCCATGCTCTCAATGGGCCAAGCCAAAAAGGTTATTGAAGAGTTTGCCAACCTTGAATTGAACGGTGAAGCAGCCGCGAACCTGAAAACATCGCTTAGCCTGGCCTATCGCTCCACCGGCAACAGTGAAGCGGCACAGAACGCGCTCAAGGCAGCCCTCAACGCCAAGTCTGACTACATCCCAGCCCTCCTTGTTGAAGCCCGAACGAAATTTGCTCAGGAAGATGTGTCTGGAGCCATCGCGATCCTAGACGGCGTTCTCTCAAAAAACCCTGGTGATGCCGACGCACTCTTGCTCAAGGGATCCTTCATTGCCTTCAAAGGTGATCAAGCGGGTGCTGTAGAGCTATATCGCAAAGCAGTTCAAAGCAAACCCGACCACCTTGCTGCCCACACCGCGATATTCTCGGCGCTGATGCAGAAGGGTATGGTCGACGACGCCGCGAAGCAACTCGATGAGCTGAAAAAGATTGCGCCTAACAGCCCGCAAACGCTTTACCTGGAATCGCAATTAGCCTATCAGCGCAAAGATTACAAAAAAGCCCGGGACATAACTCAGCAACTGCTCAAGCAAGCTCCGGAGAACCCATTGTTCCAGCAACTCGCGGGTGCCACAGAGTATCAACTGGGCTCGTACGCTCAGGCCGAAACCCTCCTCAACAAAGCTCTGCAACAAGCGCCTGAACTTGGCATGGCTCGCAAGATGCTGATTGCCAATTATTTGCGAACCGGCCAAACTCCCAAAGCGATTTCCACTCTCCAACCCGTCCTCGACAAAATTGACAAGGATCCAGCTTTCCTTTCACTAGCTGGGAATGCATTTCTTCAATCAGGCGACCCCAAGAAGGCTGAAGAGTTTTATGCCAAGGCAAGCAAGCTCGATCCTGACAATCCTGCCCGACGCACTTCACTTGCACTCGCAAATATGGCTCAGGGCAACATATCTGCAGCAACGGTTGAACTCGAACATATTTCCGAGAATGATAAAGGAACTACGGCTGACAGAGCTCTCATCGCGTCCTACTTGCGACGCAATGAATTGGATAAAGCACTGCAGGCGACAAAAGTTCTCCAAGCAAAAACCCCGAATGACCCCGCAACGTTCAGCATGCTAGGCCGCATCTATCTGGCCAAGAAAGACACCGCCTCTGCCAGGCAAAATTTCGAGAAAGCATTAGCGCTCAACCCAACTTATGCTCCGGCATATGCCACGCTCGCAACCATCGACATTGCGGAAAACCACCCTGCAGACGCACGCAGGCGCTTCGAAACAGTGCAACTGCGCTCTTGGCCTTGGCAAAGCTCACTGCCTCGACTGGAGGAAAGCCTGAAGAAGTCGTGGCACTAATCAACAAGGCGTTAAGCGGAAATCCGAATGACACCACGCCGCGAGTGGCGCTGATCGAGTACTACCTTGCTAACCAGGAAACCAAAAAGGCCGTCAACTCGGCCCAAGAAGCTCTAGCCGCCATTCCCGACAAGCCTGAGTTGCTGCTTGTAGCCGGCCAAGCTCAAATGCTGGCTGGGGAAACTAACCAAGCGCTCGCTACTTACGCCAAGCTGGCTGCCCTGCAACCAACATCGCCGATGCCCGACATGCGAATAGCGGAAGTTCAGTTTGCCACAAAAAACTATGAAGAAGCTGCAAAAAGTCTACGTAAGGCTCTGACCATCAAACCCGACCAGATCGAAGCCCAGCGTAACCTGATACTGACATATCTAGCTGCAGGCAAGCAGAACGAAGCTCTCTTGGTGGCACGCGGCATCGAAAAGCAGCGCCCAAAGGAAGCCACTGGCTACGTACTTGAAGGTGACATTCAGGCGTCTCAAAAGCTATGGTCGGAGGCAGCCTCTACCTACCGGACTGGCCTGACGCTGGCACCCTCGACCGAACTTGCGATCCGACTGCACAAGTCACTGCTTGCTACGCAAAACTACGTTGAGGCCGAAAAGACTGCAAACGACTGGATCAAAGCTCACCCGAAAGATTTGGGATTCCGGCTTCACCTCGGTGACGTAGCGACAGTACGCAAGGACTATACAGCAGCAATACAGCAATATCGGACAGTAATCGAGCAGCAACCGGATAACGCCTTGGCACTCAACAATCTTGCATGGGCTGCCGGACAGGCAAAATTGCCCAAGGCCATCGAATACGCGGAGAAGGCAAATAAATTGGCTCCTAACCAGCCAGCGTTCATGGACACACTGGCCATGTTGATGGCTGAAAAGGGCGACACCACAGGCGCGATCATATTGCTACAAAAGGCATTGGAGATTACCCCGCAAGCAGCTGCAATTCGCTTGAATCTCGCCCGCGTATTGATTAGTGCGGGAAAGAAAGAAGAAGCGCGAAGCGAACTGGACACTCTGGCCAAACTTGGAGACAAGTTCGCAGATCAGCAAGAAGTTACGCGCTTGAAAAAAACGCTTTGAAGTCTAATTTGAACCAAAGAGAAGAAAATAATGACGAAAACCATTGCTGTTGTCGGTCTAGGTTACGTGGGGCTTCCTTTGGCCGTGGAATTTGGAAAAAAATTCCGCACCATTGGAGTCGACCTTTCAGCGGAAAAAGTAGCGTGCTACAAGCAATACATTGACCCAACCGGGGAAGTCAGTAGCGATGCCCTAAAGGCAGCTACTCTCCTTGAAGTTGGGACCGATCCCACAGCATTGAGGGAGGCCGATTTTGTAATCGTTGCAGTGCCGACTCCGGTTGACGACGCACATCAACCCGACTTTAGTCCTTTGATCAGCTCCTCCAGAGCCGTCGGTCAAAACCTCAAACAAGGCGCGATTGTCGTCTATGAATCAACTGTTTATCCTGGCGCAACAGAGGAAGTCTGCATCCCGATCCTCGAGCAACATTCAGGAAAGAAATGGAAGACCGATTTCTTCGTCGGCTATTCGCCGGAGCGTATTAATCCGGGAGACAAGGAGCGAACAGTCACCAAGATCGTCAAGGTAGTGTCTGGCGACACCCCGAAAACCTTGACGACCGTCACAGAAATCTACGGTAGCGTGATCACTGCCGGAGTTTTCCCCGCGTCCAGCATTAAGGTGGCCGAGGCTGCAAAAGTCATCGAAAACACGCAGCGTGACCTGAACATCGCTCTAATGAACGAACTTGCCATTATTTTCGACAAGATTGGTATCGATACACTTGAAGTACTCCTGGCAGCCGGAACCAAATGGAACTTCCTGCCCTTCCGTCCCGGACTTGTAGGTGGTCACTGCATTGGCGTCGACCCCTACTATCTGACGCACAAGGCTCAAAAACTTGGTTATCACCCGGAAGTCATCCTCGCCGGCCGTCGGATCAATGATGGCATGGGCAAATTGATCGCGGAGCAAACGGTCAAACAATTGGTCCGTAGCGGCCATCCAGTGAAAGACTGCCCGGTCATCGTTCTAGGACTCACGTTCAAGGAGGATTGCCCGGATCTACGTAATTCCCGGGTGGTCGATGTAATACATGAACTTCAGTCTTACGGTGCTCGCGTTGTTATACATGACCCAATTGCGGATCCGGCAGAAGCACGTCACGAATATGGTGTCGACCTTGTGGCTTGGGACGACCTTCCGCGTTCAGCTGCCATTGTAGCTGCCGTTAGCCATCGACAACTGAAGGAACGCCCAACGACGGACTATGTCCAAAAGCTGTTGCCCGGTGGTGTCGTGACTGACGTCAAGTGCATGTTGGACGTGCAGTCACTCACAGCGCAAGGCATCAGCGTCTGGCGACTTTGAGGGCGAAATGATTTTATGATCCACATGCCTTTCCAATTTCCTGGCTTGCTCCGTGCAATGCTATTTTGTGCATTGCTCTGGGGTTGCGTGGGAACGTTCGCCCATGCCCAGCAAGCCTCCGGATCATTGGAAAAAGCTCTGGCTCTTCGCAACGAAGCTCGTGGCTACGAGCACGGCGAAGGGGTCA
>WBZX01002951.1_pt1 | contig 11165 bp, 7 predicted proteins | sample 5204211 | NCBI WGS metagenome assembly WBZX01 (sample SAMN12344362, study PRJNA552823) | activated sludge metagenome | biome: Activated sludge suspended growth; feature: Nitrification reactor; material: Wastewater; isolation source: activated sludge from nitrification reactor of wastewater treatment...
CGAGGTCCATCGCGCCGCCCATGCCCTTGACCATCTTGCCGGGGATCATCCAGTTCGCGAGGTCGCCCTTCTCGGAGACCTCCATCGCGCCGAGGATCGCGAGGTCGATGTGGCCGCCGCGGATCTGCCCGAAGCTGTCGGCGCTGGAGAAGATCGCGGAGCCGGGGAGCATCGTGACCGTCTCCTTGCCGGCGTTGATGAGGTCGGCGTCCTCCGTCCCCGCCACGGGGTAGGGGCCGATGCCGAGGAGGCCGTTCTCGCTCTGGAGGACGACCTCGATCCCCTCGGGGATGTAGTTCGCGACGAGCGTCGGCATGCCGATGCCGAGGTTCACGTAGTAGCCGTCGCGCAGCTCCTGGGCGGCGCGGCGGGCGATCTGTTCGCGGGTGAGGGCCATGTTCTTCCTCGCTCTGATCAGCTCGCGGAGGCGGGCCGCGTGGTCCTGCGCTCGATGCGCTTCTCGTACTTCTCGCCCTTGAAGATGCGGTGGACGAAGACGCCCGGGGTGTGGATGTGGTTCGGGTCGAGCGCGCCGACCTCCACGATCTCCTCGACCTCGGCGACGGTGATCTTGCCGGCCGTCGCGATCATCGGGTTGAAGTTCATCGCTGTGTGGCGGTAGACGAGGTTGCCGTAGCGGTCGCCCTTCCACGCCTTCACGAGCGCGAAATCGCCTGTGATCGCAGGCTCCAGGACGTAGTCCCTGCCGCCGAAGGAGCGGATCTCCTTCTTCTCGGAGAGCTTCTTCACGGTGCCGTCGGCGTTGTAGAGGAGCGGGAGGCCGCCGTCGCTGATGGCCGTGTGCGCGCCCGTCGGCGTGTAGAACGCGGGGATGCCGGCGCCGCCCGCGCGGAGCCGCTCGGCGAGCGTGCCCTGGGGCGTGAGCTCGACCTCCAGCTCGCCGGAGAGATACTGGCGCTCGAACTCCTTGTTCTCGCCGACGTACGACGACACCATCTTCTTGATCTGCTTGTTTCGAAGCAGGATCCCGAGGCCGAAGTCGTCCACGCCGCAGTTGTTGGAGACGACGGTCAGGTCCCGCGTGCCGAGCTCGCGCAGCGCCGCGATGCAGTTCTCGGGGATGCCGCAAAGGCCGAAGCCGCCGACCAGGATCGTGGCGCCGTGGGGGATGTCCTTGACGGCATCCAGGGCGCTCTTCTGAACCTTGTTCATGGCGCCCTCGGACGTAGTCGAAACGCGTTCGAGCCGCCAGACGCGTGGTGCAAGGCGGCGCTCCCGCCCCGTCATCCGCGCCGGATTTTGTACTTCGCGAAGAGGCGCTGGAGGTAGCTCCTGTGGATGCCGGACTCGCGCGCGGCCTGCGAGACGTTGCCGCCCGTGCGCTCCCACAGATCGCGGAGGAACGCCTCCTCCGCGGCGCGGACAGCGGCCTCCCGCACGCGCGCGAGGCTCGTCGGGACCGTCTTAGCGTCCTCGTCCGTCGAGGCCGGCCCGTCGGGGATGGGGCAGAGCTCGGGCGGGAGGAGATCGACGCCGAGGTCCGGCCCCGTCGCGAGGACCCGCGCGCGCTCCACGATGTGCTTCAATTCGCGGACGTTACCGGGGTAATCGTGCGCGAGGAGGAGCGCCATCGCCTCCGCCGTGAAGCGGGGCCGCGCGGCCGTGCCCTTGCCCGCGAGCTCGCGGAGGAACGCGTCGACGAGCGCGGGCACGTCGCCGATGCGCTCGCGGAGCGGCGGCAGGCGGAGCTCCACGACGTGGATGCGGTAGTACAGATCCTGCCGGAATTTTCCCTCTTCGACGAGCGCGCGCAGCGACCTGTGCGTCGCCGTCACGAGGCGCACGTCGACCTTCTCGACCTGGTTCGAGCCGACCTTCTGCACGTCGCCGAACTGGATGAAGCGGAGCAGCTTCGCCTGGAGCTCGGCGGGGATCTCCGCCACCTCGTCGAGGAAGAGCGTGCCCCCGTGCGCCGCCGCCACGCGCCCCGTGCGCTCGCGATCGGCGCCGGTGAACGCGCCGCGCACGTGGCCGAACAGCTCCGACTCGAGGAGCGTCGCGGGCAGGGCCGTGCAGTGCAGCACGACGAAGGGCTTCTTCGCGCGCGGGCTGTTCGCGTGGATCGCGCGCGCCACGAGCTCCTTTCCGGTGCCCGTCTCGCCGGAGACGAGGACCGTCGCGTCGGAGGCGGCGACCTGCGCGACGGTCTTGAGCAGGCGGAGCATCTTGTCGTCGCGCGTCACGATCCCCTGGAAATCGTGGCGCGCGGTGAGGTCGCGCTCGAGGCTCTGCACGCGCCGCTTCATCTCCTCGCGCTCGATGGCGCGGCGGAGGAGGAGGCCGCCGAGGGCCGCGGCGTCGCGGACGAGCCGCACGGCGCTGTCGACGAAGCCGCCGTCCGCGCTCGGGCGATCCAGGTACAGCACGCCGTACACCTCGCCGCCCGCCGCGAGAGGCACCACGAGCACGGCGCGCGCGCCGGCCATCTCGATGCTCTCCAGGCGCTCCACGCGCGCGTCGACGAGGAGGTTCTGCGACACGAAGGGCTCGCCCGTGTCGATGACCTGCCGCACGAGGCGCCGGCTCACGCGGCGATCCTCGGTGCTGGCGTGGCCGCGGTCGAACCGCACGTCGCGCTTCACCTCGAAGGCGCTGCCCTCGCGCACGACGACGAACCCGCGCTCGGCGGGCGCGAGCTCCACCAGCTTGCGCAGCACGGTGTCGGCGACGCTGTCGGTGCCGTCTTCGGAGAGCAGGAGCTTTGCGAGGTCGAAAAGGGAAGCGTACGTATCCACGTCGAAGGGCTCGTCGCCGAGCGGACGCCTTCTCGCGTTCGCCCCGCTCGGGTATCGTATCCTCGGATGAGCTCCCGGATCGCGTGCAGCGTTTGCGGGGCGCCGAACCCGGAGTTCGCGCCCCGGTGCGCCGGGTGCGCCGCGTACCTGCCGACCGTCTCCGTCGGCTCGAGCGCGGACGCCCCGCCGCCTCCGCTGCGCGACTCGCTCGTGGGCCGCGACGTCGGGCCGTACCACGTCGTGGAGCTCGTCGGCGCGGGCGCGACGGGCGTCGTCTACCGCGCCACCGACTCGCGCCTGCTCCGCACCGTCGCGCTCAAGGTGCTGTCGGAGCAGCTCGCGCCGAACGAGCGCGCGCGCGGCCGCATGCTGCGCGAGGCGCGCGCCGCCGCCCGCCTCCGGAGCCGCCACGTCGTGCAGGTGATCGAGCACGGCGTCTGGGAGGATCGGCCCTACATCGCGATGGAGTTCCTCGAGGGCCGCACGCTGCGCGCCCTCCTCGACGAGCGGGGCCGCCTCTCGCCCGCGGAGACGGCGCAGTGGATCGGCCAGATCGCGCAGGGCCTGGAGAAGGCGCACGCGGCCGGCATCGTCCACCGCGACCTCAAGCCGGAGAACGTGCTCCTCGCGCAGGAGGACGGCGGCGAGGTCGCCAAGATCCTCGATTTCGGCGTCGCGAAGGCCCTGGAGGCGTGGGCCGACGTCGCGGCGACGCACGCCGGCACGCTCCTCGGGACGCCCGCGTACATGAGCCCGGAGCAGGCCAACGGCGCGCGCACGCTCGATCACCGCTCGGATCTCTGGAGCCTCGGCGTGATCGCCTTCGAGTGCCTCGCCGGGCGGCGCCCCTTCGATCGCGACCAGCTCGGCGCCCTGTGCGTGCAGATCCTCTCCGAGCCGCTGCCCGTGCCGACGGCGATCGCCCCGGACACCCCGCCCGGGTTCGACGCGTGGTGGCTGCGCGCGGCGTCCCGCGATCCGTCGGCGCGCTTCCAGTCGGCGGCGGAGCTGTCGGACGCGCTCGCCGAGGCCCTCGCGGGGGACGCGCCGGTGGTCTCCGCGGGGGCCCCTTCCGTCGCGCTCGTGGAGCAGGACACCGAGGAGGGGGACGCCGATCGGGAGGCGGAGGACACGCTCGTCCCTGCCAGTCGCGAGAGCTCGGTCCCGGAGCTCGCTTCCCGCGCGCGCCGCCCCCGGACAGGGCCCCTCGCCGCGGGCGCCATGGCCGTGATCGCGCTCGCCTGTGTGTGGGCGGTCGCGTCCTGGCGCGCCGGGTCGGCCGCCTCGCCCGCGGCCGCGGCCCTCGCGCCGGCCTCCGCCGCCCCGGGAGGACCCGAGTCGGCCCCTGCGAGCAGCCCTGTCGGCTCCGCCCCCGCGAGCGCTGCGGCCCCTGTGCCGGGCTCCGCGGGCGCTGCCGTCCCGGGGGCAGACACCAGCGGCGCCGCCCATGACTCGCATGCTCCCGGCAAGGACAGCCCCGCTCCCGCCCTCGCGGACGCGCCCGCATCGCATGGAATACAGCCTGTGATCACGTCGCCGCCCGCCACGACCCAGGAGACCCGCGCCGCCGCCGGCCGGCCGAAAGGGGCCCCGCAAGGTGGGGCGGGGGCGCCGGCGGGCTCCGGCACGGCGGCGGTCCAATCGCCTCCCGGCGCGCCGCGACCCCCGGCCGCCCCCGGCAACGCGGCGCCGCCCGGCGCGCCGGAGCCGCCCCGCGCGGAGGCGGGCGCGTCGCACGCGGAGACCGCCCAGGACCCGTCGCTTTTCAACCAAAGGGACTGACCGGATGCCTTGTGGCCGTCGCCTCGTGGGGATGGAGAGGGACCGGATCCTGGGCGGCGCGCGTCGCCTCGTGAGGATGGGCACCCTGACAGGCATGCTCCTCTGCGGCGCGGGCGCGCCTGTCCACGCGGAGCCGCCTTCCGCATCACCGGCGTCACCGGCGTCACCGGCATCACCGGCGTCACCGGCGCGAGGCTCGACGCCCGCGACAGCCGACGCGCTGTCCGCCCGGCGGGACGTGGCGAACGCCCTCTTCTGGGAGGGCCGGCGCGCGGCCGAGGCCGGCGATCTCGCCACCGCGTGCGACAGGTTCGCGCGGAGCCTCGCGCTCGACAGGTCGCCCGGCGCGCTGCTCAACCTGGCCAGCTGCGAGGAGAGCCGCGGAAACGTCGCGTCCGCGTGGCTCCGCTACCGCGACGCCGTGGCCCGCATGAAGCCCGACGACAGGCGCCTCACCCTCGCGAGCGATCGAATCGCGCTCCTCGAGCCCCGCCTCCCGCGCCTGACGCTCCGCGCGCCCGCGCCGCGTCCCGCCGGGATGCGCGTCTCCCTCGACGGCGAGCCCCTCGGAGAGGACGCCTTCGGCGCCGAGCGTCCGCTGGATCCAGGCACCCACCATGTTCGCGTCTCCGCGAACGGCCGCGCGCTCCGCGACATCGCGGTGGTCCTGGGAGCCGCGGAGTCGAAGAGCCTCGATGTCGCCCCAGGACCTCTGTTGCCGCCCCGGCCCGTCGGGCCCATCGGGGTCTCTTCTGCTCCAGGTGCGCTGTCGGCCTCTCCAGGTGCGCTGTCGACGGTCCCTGTCGCGTCGATGCCAAAGCTGCGCGTGGCGGGCTTCTCCCTGCTCGGCCTCGGGGGCGCCGGCGTCGTCCTGGGTGCCATTGCAGGGGGGATGGTGCTCGTCGAGAAAGGCATCTTCGATCAGCACTGCTCCGCGGCCGGGGGGTGCCGGGATCAAGAGGGCCTCGACGCCGCGCACAGGGGGGTCACGTGGGCGACGACGAGCAACATCGCATTCGCGACGGGCGCGGCGGTGGCGGCAGTGGGGTTGATCCTGGTGCTGGCGTCCCCTTCGCGCCCCGCCTCGAAGGGATCGGAGCAGTCCGCCGCGGCGAGGTGATCCCTGCCTCTCCGCAGGGGCAGCCCTGTCACCGCGGAGGGGCAGCCTCGTCCGGCACGGTCCGATGCCGCGTCGCGCCACCCGGCAGGGAGCGTGCCCCATGCCGCGGAGCGCCCCGCATCGAGGCCGGCCCGGAGCGTGCTAGCGTGGCCCACAGCCATGCTTCGTTATCGCTTCTTTTCTGCGGTGTCGCTCCTGTCCGGCCTCCTTGGAACTGGCTGTCTGGAGGTGTTGAATGCCTCCGCCCTCGTGGACGCCACGTTGACGACGGAGAGCACGACGACGGGCGGCGAGACGACGACGGAGAGCACGACCACGAGCAGCACGACGACGGACGGCGAGACGACGAGCAGCACCCCCGAAGAGACGACGACGAGCAGCACGACGACGGAGAGCACCGGCTGTAGCCCCACCACCCCCGTGTTTTGTTACGACGGTCCGCCCGGCACCCTGGGCGTCGGCCTCTGCCACGGGGGCGCGCGCGCCTGCCTCGAAGACGGATCGCTCGCGGCGCAGTGCGACGGGGAGGTCCTCCCTGCGGCGGAGTGCGGCATCAACGACGTCGACGAGAGCTGTGACGGGCACTCGGTCGCGCACCTGTGGAGTCAGAAGGTCGGTGGCTTCGACATCGAGCGGATCATCGGCTCGGCGGTGCTGGCCGACGGAAGCGCCGTGTTCACGGGATACAGCTGGGGCCCGATGAGCGTGGGCGACAAGGTCGTGGACCCCGGGGCTTTCGTCTTCGCGATGGACGGCCTCGGAGCCGTCCTGTGGGCGAAGAGCTTCGGGGAGCCGGAGGGCGCCGTGGGGATCTCCGTCGCCCTCGATTTGCAGCGCGACGTGATCCTCACCGGCTTTGCCAAGACCCCCATCGATTTCGGGGGTGGTGTCCTCTCGCCGCCGCAGCAAATGGATGTGATCGCCAAGCTGTCGGGAGCGAACGGCGAGCACCTGTGGAGCCGCTTCCTCGGCGGCGGCGTCGATCTCACCGTCGACAGCATCGTCGCTGTCGACGCGTCGGGCAGCTCCGTCGTCGCCGGCCAGTACGAAGGCACGCTCGCTTGGCCCGAGGGCGACATCCCTGCGGGCCCCGTCGCCGAGCGTCACCTCTTCCTGTCGTTCCTCGATCCCTCGGGCACGCACGTGAAGAGCCTGGACTGCGGGCCCCACGCCATGCCCAAGCAGATCCGGATCGCCGACAATGGGGACATCCTGTTGCTCGGCGTGACCTACGGAGTCGCCGACCTGGGAGGAGGCCCACTCCTGCCTCCGGGGAACTTCCTCGCCAGGTATGCTCCCGACGGCACCCTCCTCTGGAGTCGGCTGATCGGGTCGGAGACGGTGTCCTCGTTCGGGAGGGGCCTCGGCATCGAGCCCGACGGCACCATCGTCGTCGCCGTGCCTTTCAAGGGGATCCTGGAGCTGGGGGAGACGCCCGTCGAGGCGCTCACGGTGGATATCGCGGTCGCCGCGCTGGCGCCCGGGGGCGACGTGCTCTGGTCCAGAGTCTTCGGCGGCGCAGGCGTGGACGCTCCCTTTGGCCTGGCCATCACGAGCGACGACCACATCGTGATCGGCGGCACCTTCGAGCAGACCCTCGACGTGGGGCTCTGTCCGGTCGAGTCCCCGCTCGGCCAGAATGCCTTTCTCCTCGATCTCGACGCCTCGGGAAATCCCACCTGGATGCAGTCTTTCGGCGGGGAGAGCGGGGATTCGGACGACTATGGCAGCTCCTGGCCTTCGGAGATCATCACCGCTGTCGGGGCCGTCGCCGACGGCTCGGTCGTCCTCGCGGGCGAGATGGACGGGGTCGTGAGCTGGGGCGGCGCCACGTTCGCCGCCGCTGCGCCGGGAGACCTCGTGATCGCCCGCTATTCGCGCTGACGCTTCGATCGCGCCGCCGCGCGCCTCCGGGTGGGGGGGTTCGGAGACGCGGCGCTTGGGTGACCGGGAGAGGGGTGGTCTCCCGCGCCCCCAAAAAATCTGGGTGAGAGGGGAGGTGGCTGAAAAGGAAGAGGCGCCGGTGGGTCCAGCGCCTCTCGGGGGGACGGCTCGCGGCGGGGGCCGGAGGCGTCTCTCGATCACGGACTCTCGATCACTGGCAGATGTTGTCGAAGCCGTAGTCGATGCAAGCGACGTTGTTGCAGTGCGACTTGCAGCGCGCCAACGCGGTCGTGTAGATCAGCCCGCAACCTCCCGGCGCGTAGTTGACGAAGTAGCCGTTGGAGGCACACTCGAGCGCTCCCTGAAGGCAGCAATCGCCGATCTGGGGGTCCGCTTCCACGCTCTCGTCGGCCGGGTTGGGCTCGTCCGGGTCCACCGCGCAGCCCACGAACACGGCGCTCCCGAGCACGAGGGTGCCGAGCGCGAGGAGGTGGCGGAGCGACAGGCGGAGACTCGTCTTCTTCATGATCGTGATCCTTCCGTGGCAACTTCGACAAGGGGTAAGGGAGCAGCCCAGTCCGGGGACGGCGGCCCGCTCGACGTGCTCAGAGCAGCGAGCGTGCCAGACGCTCCGAAGCGCTTCGCTTCTGCGGTTTCTCCGCGAAAGGGACGTCCCCCGGAGGCCCTCGGAGTCGAGGGGTGTTCCCCGGGAGGGGCGGGGGTGCCGCTCGGGAGGGGCAGGGGCGAAACAATCGGGGTGGGTTTTTTGCCTACATCCCCGGGGCGCGTTATCGGTGGGCCATGGGCTTGCTCTCCAGGCATCTCGGGTTCTGGGCTCGGTGCGCGGCGATCGCCGGCGCTCTGGTGGTCTTCGCGCCGGCGGCGATCGCCGGAACGGGCGCGAAACAGGCGGCGCACCCCGCTCACAAGCACTCCGGAAAGCGGGCCGCGCTCGTCGAGAAGAAGGCGGAGCGCGCCCGCGGCGGCAAGAACCTCCCCGCCGCGTGGAAGACGCCCGCGAAGGATCCCGCGAAGGAGGCCGTGAAGCCCGCCGCGAAGGACGCGAAGGACGCCCCCGACGGCGCGAAGGCGGCCCCGAAAGAGGGCGTGAAGCCGGGCGTCAAGATCGCCGCGAAGGCCGGCGCGAAGGCGGATCCGAAGGCCGGCGCGAAGGCGGACCCGAAGGTCAGCGCGAAGGCGGACCCGAAGATCGGCGCGAAGAAGGAGCCCTCGGTTCCTGCTTCGTCCGTCGGCAGCCCGAACGAAGGGAAGCTCGTCGGCGGCGTGAAGCTCGACACCTCGGACGGGACGGTGCGCGTCGTGCCGGCGTACCAGCGCGGCGACACGCGGTGGGGGCTCCCGGCCCTGATCCACATGATCGAGCGCTCCGCGAAGAAGGTCGCCAAGAAGAACCCGGGCGCCGTGCTCGGCGTCGGCGACATCTCCCGCAAGAGCGGGGGCGACATCTTCCTCCACCGCTCGCACGAGAGCGGGAGAGACGTGGACATCGCCTTTTACGTCCTGGACCACAAAGGCAAGAACCTCCTGCCCGACACCTTCGTTCAATTCCAGGGCTCCATCGAGTCGAACAGCATGCCGGGCGCGCGCTTCGACGTGGCCAAGAACTGGGCGCTCGTGCAGGCGATGCTCGAAGACCCGGTCGCGCGGGTGAGCCACATCTTCGTCGCCGATCCGCTGCGCCGCGTGCTCCTCGCGCACGCCCGGAGCCGCGTGAGCCCCGCTCTCTACAACCGCGCCGCCGTGGTGATGATGCAGCCGTCGAACGCGCTGCCGCACGACAACCACTTTCACGTGCGCATCTCCTGCCCCGCGGAGATGCGGAAGAGCTGCGTCGAGTACCCTGTCGGCGTCTTCGCGAAGAAGCTCCACAAGGCCAAGCCGGGGATGGTGACTCCCCACCACAAACACGGCTCCTCCCAGGCCGTCGCCCAGGGGAGCAAGCCTGTCGCGCGCCCGGGCAAGGCGGCGCACGTCGCCGTCGCCAAGGCCGCCCCGAAGCCGATCGCGAAGGCCGCCGCCCCGAAGCCCGCGCCGGAAGCGCACAAGCTCGCCAACGCCGAGCCGAAGAAGAAGCCGATCTACCTGCAATCCGCCGCCGTGAACAACGATGATCCGCTGGATCGCGTGCTGTTCTCGGTGCCCGCCCTGTCGCACCTCGGCGGCGCGGACCCCGAGGGGGACGCGGACGGCGTCGACGTGAAGGCGTCGGTCGACGAGACTGGCACCGTCAAGATCACGGACTGATCCCCGGCCTCCCGGCCGGCCTCCGTTTGCGCTTCTCCTGGGAATCGTGGCCCCTTACGCTTGCGCGCCATGGGCTCGTCCCGCGGTCGAGATCCATCGCTCCCGGAGGACGTCCCGCGCTCGCCGCGGGCCGTCGTGGTCCCCGTGCCGCTCCCGGATCTGACCGCCCTCCACCACAGCGGCTCGCACGAAGGGATCGCCGGCGACGAGCCGACGGTCCAGTTGGAGCGCCCGCCCTTGCCCGCGCGCGCGCCGGCGGCCGCCGACGTGGCCGGCCCCGTGGAGATCGGCGCCGTGGACGGCGACGGCGTCCCGCTCCCCGTGCGGATCGGGCAGGTGCTGCGGGGCCGCTACAGGCTCGAAGAGGTCGTCGCGCTGGGCGGGATCGGCGTGATCCTCCGCGCCGCCGACATCGAGCTGTCGCGCGACGTCGCGATCAAGGTGCTCACGCGGCGCGCGTCGAGGGATCCCGTCCTGCGCGAGCGGTTCCGGCGCGAGGCGCGGATGGCCGTGAAGCTGACGAGCGAGCACGTGGCGCGCGTGCTCGACGTGGGCACCCTCGACGACGGCGACCAGTACATCGTGCTCGAGTACCTCGAAGGCGAGGACCTCGCGCAGGTGCTCGCGCGGCGCGGGCCGCTGCCGATCGACGAGGCCGTGGGCTACGTCCTCCAGGCCTGCGAGGCGCTCGCGGAGGCGCACGCGCTGGGCGTCGTGCACCGCGACGTCAAGCTGTCCAACCTGTTCGTCACGCGGCGGGCCGACGGCTCGACGTCGCTCAAGGTCATCGACTTCGGGCTCGCGCGGGCGGGGACGACGGAGGGCGCGATCGAGCACGGGCTCACGGGCGGCGGCGTCGTCGGGACGCCGCGCAGCATGGCCCCGGAGCAGGTGCAGACGTCGCAGCCGGTGGACGAGCGCGCGGACGTGTGGGGGCTCGGAACCGTGCTCTTCGAGCTCTGCACCGGGCAGTCGCCCTTCACGGGCGAGACCGTGCAGGAGCTGTTCGCGAAGATCCTCTTCCAGGAGGCGAAGGGCGTCTGTGAGCTGCGGCCGGACGCGCCGGAGGAGCTGGGCCAGGTGGTGGCGCGGTGCCTCGTCAAGGACCCGGCCGCGCGCACGCCGTCGGTCGCGGCGCTCGCGCAGGGGCTCGCGCCGTTCTCGCCGCCGGAGACGAAGGTCTGCGTGGAGCGGTCGATCCGGGTGCTCTCCGGGGCCGCGGGGCGGAGCGCCCCGCCGCTCGCGGAGCGCCCGTCCCGCTCCGGGACGCCCGGGGCGCTCGCGGCGCCGTCGCCCTCCGCCACCACCGTGCAGTCGTCGGAGCGCGCGACGCCGCCGCCGCCCCCGAAGGCTCCGCG
>WBZX01002952.1_pt1 | contig 11163 bp, 10 predicted proteins | sample 5204211 | NCBI WGS metagenome assembly WBZX01 (sample SAMN12344362, study PRJNA552823) | activated sludge metagenome | biome: Activated sludge suspended growth; feature: Nitrification reactor; material: Wastewater; isolation source: activated sludge from nitrification reactor of wastewater...
TGATCGAAAAACGGATCATGTCCCACGCCGGGATGCGCGCCTCGCCGTAAGCCGGATGCGGCCGGCGGGCGTAGGGCTGGCCGAAGACCCAGTCCATTTCCCCGGTGCTGAGCGGCACCGGCGGCGGGTTGAGCCACACGTCGCGGCAGCCGGGGCCGACGCCGTGGGCCTGCACCATCGCGCGGGCGTTGCCGGGGTTGGATTCGAGGTGGAAGGTGCGCGAGGCGTGGGCGTACATCACCTTGTCGTCCTTCACCACCTCGTAGGCCGGCAGGCGGATGACCTGATGCGAACGGGCCGCCTTGCGGGCCGCAACCCGTTCGGCGGCGGGGACGATGCGGACCGGCTGGATGCCCGGCTGGGCGGATGAATTGGCCGCTGCGGGCTCCATCGCGTAGGGATCGGGATGCGGCTCGACGGGGCCGGGACGGTCGATGGCGATGGAGTCCACCTCGACGAAGCCCTCGGGGCGCCAGCCGGGCTTGACCATGAAGGCGGTGCCGCGCAGGTCGCGAATCGATTCGATCGGCTCGCCGGCCGCGAGCCGGTGGGCCAGCGCGATGACCGCCCGCTCGCCGGAGCCGAACACCAGCAGGTCGGCCTTGGCATCGGGCAGCACCGAGCGGCGCACCTTCTCGGACCAGTGGTCGTAGTGGGCGATGCGGCGCAGGCTGGCCTCGATGCTGCCGATGACGATGTTGGCGTCCGGGTAGGCCTCGCGGGCGCGCTGGGCATAGACGACCACCGCCCGGTCGGGACGCCGGTCGGGCAGCGCGTCGGGCGTGTAGGCGTCGTCGGAGCGCGGTTTGCGGTCGGCGGTGTAGCGGTTGATCATCGAATCCATGTTGCCGGCGGTGATGCCGTAGAACAGCCGCGGCCGGCCGAGCGCCCGGAAGGCGTCAGCCGAGTGCCAGTCGGGCTGGCTGATGATGCCGACGCGAAAGCCCTGGGCCTCGAGCGCACGGCCGATCAGCGCCATGCCGAAGCTGGGATGGTCGATGTAGGCATCGCCGGTGACGATGATGATGTCGCAGGCGTCCCAGCCGAGGGCCTCCATTTCGGCCCGGGACATGGGCAGAAACGGCGCCGGCTTGAGGGCCGGCCGGTAGCGGGGATACGCGAGCAGCGAGAGGGGGATGCCGGGGTTTTCCATGGGGCGCGATTGTACGGGAGCCTGGGTTGGAGCACCCGCTCGGCGCATACGTTCCCGGCGCCGCCGGTGCGCCTCACACCCCCAGCGCGTCCTTAACCGCCGGCCACTGCCGCCGGCTCACCGGCAGCTGCTCCGCCAGCCCGTCGAGCAGGATCACCCAATGGGCCTCGCCGTCCACGCCGGTGGTGGCGCGGGCGACGCCCTTCACCGCGTGACGGGCGATGAGACAGTTGCGGTGGATGCGCAGGAAGCGCTCGGGGAACTCTTCCTCCAGCTGCACCAGCGATTCGTCGAGGAGGTATTCCCGCGCCAGGCAGCGGGCGACGACGTATTTCTGCTCGGCCTTCAGGTACAGCACGTCGGCCACCGGCACCAGCAGGATGCGGCCACGCTCGCTGATGCTGAAATGGTGGCGCGTCGCCGGCGCCATCTGGCGCAGGATCTCGTCGGCCGGCGGACGCACGCGGCGGGCCTTGGCGACGGCTTCGGCGAGGCGCGCCGCGCGCACCGGCTTGAGCAGGTAGTCGACGGCCGCCAGCTCGAAGGCGCGTACCGCGTATTCGTCGTAGGCGGTGGTGAAGATCACCGCCGGCGGGCGCGGCAGACGGCCGACGTGGCGGGCCAGCTCGACGCCGTCCATGACCGGCATGCGGATGTCGGTGAGGATCAGGTCCACCGCCTCCCGCTCGAGCAGCGCCAGCGCCTCGACACCATTGGCGGCCATGCCGGCGATGTGCGTCGGCTGGCGTTCGGCGATGTCGCCGAGAAGGTCGCGCAGGCGTTCGCGGGCCGGCGCCTCGTCATCGACGATGAGCACCGCCAGCGGGGCGCAGGCCGCTTGATCGTGGTCGGCGCCGCTCATCGTTCGCTCCGGAACGGCAAGCAGATGCGGACGCGGTAGGTGCCGGCGCCCTGCTCGGTGTCGAGCGTCGCTTCGAGGTCGTAGAACAGCATCAGTCGCTCGCGGATGTTGTCGAGGGCCATGCGGTTGCCGCCCGGGTGGCCGGCGGCAGCGAGGAGCGGGTTGGCGATCTCGATGCCGATCTGCGCCCCGCGCCGGGCGATGGTAATCGAAACCGTGCCCGGCGCCGCGCCCGGCTCGATGCCATGGTACACAGCGTTCTCGACCAGCGGCTGGAGCAGCAGCGGCGGCACCAGCGCCGCGTCGGCGGCCGGATCGCGCTGCCAGTCCACCCGCAGGCGCTCGCCGAGACGCAGCGTTTCGAGGCGCAGATAGCGTTCGCACAGCGTGATCTCGTCGGCCAGCGGGACGAGCTCGCGGTTGTCCTGCATCAGCGCGCGGAACAGGTCGGCGAGTTCCTCCAGTCCTTCCTCCGCCCGCCGCGGGTCGCTGCGTAGCACGCCGAGCACGCCGTTCAGGCTGTTGAACAGGAAATGCGGCCGGATGCGGGCGGTGAGTGCCAGCAGCCGCGCCTCGGCCAGCGCCGGCGTACGGGCCGCGACCTGACGCCGGAAATACGCCAGCACCAGCCCCGCCGCCGCCATCGTCCACGCCACCGGGCGCCACGACGCGGCCTCGCCGGGCGGCGCCAGCAGGCTGCGACTGAGCAGCGCCACCGCCAGCACGACGCCCGCCAGCGCCGCCAGCCCGGCCACGCCGGGCAACCGGCGCAGCAGCGGCTGCAGCATGAACAGCACCGCAATGGCGAGGATCAGCGGGAACTCGACGCGTACCGCCATCTCCAACACCTCGCTGCCGAGGGTCGCGAAGGCCTCGTTGCGGGCCAGCACCGCCGCCATGGCAAGGGCATTGACCAGCAGCAGGATGCGCAGCACGACGCCCAGATTGCGGAAGTCGGGCAGGGGCGCCGGATACGGCGCCCAGGCGGCGGGGCGCGGATTTTGCTTTATACTCATGGGTCAACAATCGGGCCAGAACCTTGAATCCACGGGGTTCCCTCCGGGCATAGGCCCCCTTTATCGCAGAGAGCAATATCGATTATGGCAGATCAATCCGCGCCGCAGGACAGCCCCGCCAAAGCCTGGTCCGGCCGCTTCTCGGAGCCCGTTTCCGACCTCGTCAAGCGCTACACCGCCAGCGTCTTCTTCGACAACCGCATGGCCGCCCAGGACATCCGCGGCTCGCTGGCGCACGCCACGATGCTGGCCCGTCAGGGCATCATCGGCGCCCAGGATCTGGCCGACATCGAACGCGGCATGGCGCAGATCGCCGGCGAGATCGAACGCGGCGAGTTCACCTGGAACCTCGACGACGAGGACGTCCACCTCAACATCGAGAAGCGCCTCACCGCGCTGGTCGGCGATGCCGGCAAGCGCCTGCACACCGGCCGCAGCCGCAACGATCAGGTCGCCACCGACATCCGCCTGTGGCTGCGCGACGCCATCGACACCATCCTCGGCCTGATCCGCGACTTCCAGCTGGCGCTGCTCGACCTCGCCGAACACCACGCCAACACCGCGCTGCCCGGCTTCACCCACCTGCAGGTCGCCCAGCCGGTCACCTTCGGCCACCACCTGATGGCCTATTTCGAGATGACCCGCCGCGACGCCGAGCGTTTTGCCGACTGCCGCAGGCGCGTCAACCGCCTGCCGCTCGGCTCCGCCGCGCTGGCCGGCACCACCTACCCGATCGACCGCGAATACGTCGCCGAACTGCTCGGCTTCGAGGAAGTCTGCTTCAACTCGCTGGACGCCGTCTCCGACCGCGATTTCGCGATCGAATTCTGCGCCGCCGTGTCGCTGCTGATGACCCACCTGTCGCGCCTGTCCGAAGAACTGATCCTGTGGATGAGCCCGCGGGTCGGCTTCATCGATCTGGCCGACCGCTTCTGCACCGGCAGCTCGATCATGCCGCAGAAGAAGAACCCCGACGTGCCCGAACTCGTGCGCGGCAAGACCGGCCGCGTCAATGGCAGCCTGATCGCCCTGCTGACCCTGATGAAAGGCCAGCCGCTGGCCTACAACAAGGACAACCAGGAAGACAAGGAACCCCTCTTCGACGCCGCCGACACCGCCATCGACACCCTGCGCATCTACGCCGACATGATGGGCAGCCGCCTCGAGAACGGCGCAAAGGTCTTCAACGTACGCGTCAAGCCGGCCGCGATGCAGGCCGCGCTGACCCAGGGCTACGCCACCGCCACCGACCTGGCCGACTACTTGGTCAAGAAGGGCCTGCCGTTCCGCGACGCCCACGAGGCCGTGGCCCTCGCCGTGCGCGCCGCCGACGCCAAGGGCTGCGATCTGCCGCAGATTCCGCTGGCCGAACTGCAGGCCGCGATGGCCCACGTCCCCGGCGCCGTCGAACGACTGGCCGGCGACGTGTTCGAGGTGCTGACCGTCGACGGCTCGCTGGCCTCCCGCGACCACATCGGCGGCACCGCCCCGACGCAGGTCCGCGCCGCCATCGCCCGCGCACGCCAGCGCCTGGGCTGAGGAAGGCAGCATGGAAAGGATCGGCAAGTACGAGGTCAGGCGGCAGCTCGGCAAAGGTGCGACCAGTACTGTCTACCTCGGCTTCGATCCTTTCGCCCAGCGCGAGGTGGCGATCAAGCGCCTCCATCCGGAGATGCTCCGCGCCACCGACCACACCACCCTGTACCACCACATGCTGCTCAACGAGGCGGCCCTCGCCGGCAAGCTGCAGCATCCCCACATCGTCCAGATCCACGACGCGGTGATCGACGACCGCGACGCCTACGTGGTGATGGAATACGTCCGCGGCGGCACCCTCGAAGCCTTCACCCAGCCCGACCGGCTGCTGCCCTTCGAACGCCTGGTCGAGATCATCTTCAAGTGCACGCGGGCGCTCGACTACGCCTACCTGCAGGGCGTCACGCACCGCGACATCAAGCCGGCCAACATCCTGCTCACCACCGCCGACGGGCAGGACATCAAAATCTCCGACTTCGGCGCGGCGATCTTCACCGCCACCGAAACGGCCCAACTCACCGGCTTCGGCTCGCCGGCCTACATGTCGCCCGAGCAGATCCGCGAACACCCCCTCGACCACCGCACCGACATCTACTCGCTCGGCGTCGTGATGTACCAGCTGCTCACCGGCCGCCTGCCCTTCGAAGCCAGCAGCAACGCCAGCCTGGTCTACCAGATCGCCCACGAAACCCCGCCGCCGCCGTCCGGCATCCGCCCCGGAATTCCGCCGGAACTCGACGCCATCGTGTGCCGCGCGATGCAGCGCGACGCCGCCGACCGCTACGCCACCTGGCTCGAGTTCTCCCACGACCTCGCCCAGGCCTACCGCAACCGCAACCTGGTGGCCGACCGCCTCGCCCCGCCCGACAGCGAAAAGTTCGAACGCCTGCGCGCCTTCCGCTTCTTCCGCGAATTCAGCGACATCGAAATCTGGGAAATCGTCCGCTTCGCCGAATGGCATCTGATCCCGCCCGGCACCGTGGTCATGAAGGAAGGCGAGCCCGGCAACTACTTCTGCTTCGTCGTCGAAGGCGAACTGCGCATCGTCAAGAAGCGCCACCTCCTCAACGTCCTCAGCGCCGGCGACTGCTTCGGCGAGATGGCCCTGTTCTCCGCCGGCCGCGGCGCCCGCACCGCGTCGGTCGAATCCACCGGAGAAACGCGCATCCTGACGATCCGCGCACCGGCCCTGCTGCGCGCCTCCAGCCGCTGCCAGATGCACTTCTACAAGGGCTTCCTTGAAGTGCTGGCCAGCCGCCTGTCCCTCGCCAACAGCCGCATCGCCAGCATCTGAGGCGCCTCAAGCGCCCGCCGTGGTCCGGCGGGAGGCCGCGAACGCCTGTTTGCCCGCGTTTTTTACATTTGTCGGCGTTTTTTACACAAGCTTGCGGATTTGGCCGCCGCTTTTTCCCGCTGGGATTTAATTCCTTTAGAATCATGTGGGTAAAACGTCAGGAAAAAACGGAACAGAATTTGCTTTATCACTCCTGACCATAAAGCGGACCCATGTCACGGCACCGTCAAGCGGGCCCGCTTATACTGCACTTAACCGCGCCGGTCCCGGCGTCTGTGAACGAGGTTTAGGATGAAGCTGGAACACTCCGAAAAGTCCGCCGGGCAACAAGCCGGCAACCAAGGCCCGATCGCCAAGCGCCGGAAGCTCATCCAGACCGGCGTCGCCGGCGCCCCGCTCCTTCTGACCCTGAAGAGCCTCCCCGCCCTCGCCGCCGACTGCAAACAGCCGTCGGGCTTCTCGGCCTCCGGCAACCTCAGCAAGAACGGCACCAACGCCTGCGCCAACCGCGTCAATGGCATCACCTACTGGCAGACCTTCGCCACCAACAACCCCACCGACGCCGACCTCGACCGGCCGTTCAACGAGATTTTCAGTTCCAGCGACACCACGACGATGCGCCAGCTGCTCGGCAGCGGCACGCTGATCCAGAAGCAGATCATCGCCGCCTGGCGCAGCGCCCGTCCGCCGGTCAGCACCGCTCTCTTCACCGCCGATCAGGTTGTGCAGATGTGGAACCTCGGCGTCGTCGGCGGCGCCTACCCCGTCGGGGCCGGCGTCACCTGGAATGCGACCCAGGTCGGCCAGTACCTGACCTACGTCCTGTTCCCCTGATTCCCGCCACCGAGTCTTGCGTCCGGCCGGCACCCGCTACCTCGCCTGCGAAACCCTGTTCGACGGGCTGGCCGAAGTCCTCTGGAAGGAAGTGGACGAAGGATGGGTCCGCTTCGACCCTTCCGCCGGCCAGACCCTGCTGCTGGCTCCGATCACACGCTTCGTCCTCGACCGGCTGGCGGTGCCGGGCCGCAGCCTGAGCGACGACGACCTGGTGCGCGAGGTGCAGCACGAAGAACCCGAGGCACCCGCCGACGACTGCCGCCAGTTCGTCGCCGTCGCCATCGATGCGCTGCTCGGCGCACATCTGATCCGAGTCGATTCGAGCCCCGCCCTTGAAAATCCGTGACCTGTCCCCGGCCGATTTCCGGAAGCGGCTCGGCGGAGACGGCATCCGGCTGGCCGCCGGCCCGTTCAACTGCCGCCTGCAGAGCGGCATCCCCGACATCGCCGACGAACTGGCGCGACTCTACGCCCATCACCCGCTGATCGACGCCGACGCCTTCGTCGACTTTCACGTCGCCGTCGAGCCCGGCCACGGCCTGCGCCGCTGGATCGCGCCGCAGGCCCGCTTCGTCGTCGACGCCATCGAACCCTTCACCCCGCTGCCCCGCAACCAGGCCCTGCCGATGCTCGAATGGGGGCTCAACTGGTGCGTCACCGCCTACAGCCACCACATCCTGGTGATCCATGCCGCGGCCGTGGCCCACGGCCGGCATGCGGCGATCCTGCCGGCGCCGCCGGGCTCGGGCAAGAGCACGCTGTGCGCGGCCCTCGTCAATCGCGGCTGGCGCCTGCTGTCCGACGAACTGACGCTGATCCGCCTCGACACCGGCCAGATCATGGGCCTCGCCCGCCCGGTGAACCTCAAGAACGCGTCCATCGACATCATCCGCGCCTACGCCCCCGACGCCTTTCTGAGCCGCCCGGTGAACGACACCACCAAAGGCACCGTCGCGCTGATGGCGCCGCCCCCGGCCAGCGTCGCCGCGGTCGGCGAATGGGCCGACCCGGCCTGGATGGTGCTGCCCCGCTACCGCCCCGGCAGCGCGCCGGTCCTCACCCCGATGGGCAACGGCAGCGCCTTCATGCAGCTGGCCGACAACGCCATGAACTACCACGTCCTCGGCCCGCGCGGTTTCGCTGCCGTCGGCCGCCTCATCGACCGCTGCCGCAGCTACGGCTTCGAATACAGCCGTCTCGACGACGCCATCGCGGTGTTCGGCCAGCTGGCCGCGGAGGCGCCGGCATGAACCACCTGCTGCAAGTCTGGCGTCAGCCCGATTCGATCCGCCGCCTCGGCGACGCCGAGTGGGATCTGCTGGTGCGCCAGACCCGCCACGCCAACCTGCTCGGCCGCCTGTACCTGCGCCTGCAGGCCGCCGGCGTCGAGGCCGACATTCCCGAGCGACCGCGCAACCACCTGCTGTCCGGCGCCGTGATGGCCGGCGAGCAGCGCCACGCGATCCGCCGCGAGGCGCGCTTCCTGCACGAGGCGCTGGCCCCGCACGGCATTCCGGTGATCCTGCTGAAGGGCGCCGCCTACGTCGCCGCCGGCCTGCCCGCCGCCCAGGGCCGCCTGTTCTCCGACATCGACATCCTGCTGCCGAAGGAACGCCTCGCCGACGCCGAATCGGCCCTGATGCTCAAAGGCTGGATGAGCACCGCCAGCGACGACTACGACCAGCGCTACTACCGCCAGTGGATGCACGAACTGCCGGCGATGCGCCACGTCTTCCGCGGCTCGGCGCTCGACGTGCACCACACCATCCTGCCGCCGACCGCCCGCCTCAAGCCCGACGCCCGCCTGCTCATCGAAGCCAGCGTCGCGGTGCCCGACCTGCCCGGCGTGCGCACGCTATCGCTGCCCGACCTGATCCTGCACAGCGCCTCTCATCTGTTCCACGAGGGCGAACCGGACAACCTGCTGCGCGACCTCACCGACCTGGACCTGCTGCTGCGTCACCTGGCCCGCGACGCCGCCGCCTGGGACGCGCTGCTGGAACGCGCCGTCCGCCTGCAGCTGGCCGGCCCGCTGCGCCTCGCGCTGCGCTACTGCCATCATCTGCTCGACACCCCGCTGCCGGCGCGGATCGTCGCCGGCAGCGGCTGCCTCGCCAGAGGCGGCCTCGCGCAGGGCCTGCTCGATGCGATCTACGCCCGCGTGCTGCGCCCGCAGCACCCGAGCACCGCCGACGCGCTGACGCCGCTGGCCCGCCGCAGCCTCTACATCCGCGCCCACTGGCTGCGCATGCCGCCGCTGCTGCTGGCCTACCACCTCGCGCACAAGGCGATCTTCCCGGCGCGGCAGGAAACCCACCCGCTATCCACCGAGCAAGCAGAAAATCCGGGCGCAAAAAAAGCGGCCTGAGCCGCTTTTCGTGCTGAACCCGAGGCTCGATCAGCCCAGTTCGGCCAGCATCTGGCGCAGTTCGCCGGACTGGTACATCTCGCGCATGATGTCGGAACCACCGACGAACTCGCCCTTGATGTAGAGCTGCGGGATGGTCGGCCAGTTGGAATATTCCTTGATGCCCTGGCGGATGCCTTCGTCGGCCAGCACATCCACCGCGAAGACTTCGCCGACGCCGCAGGCCTGCAGAATCTGCACGGCGGTGGCCGAGAAGCCGCAGCGCGGCATCGACGGACTGCCCTTCATGTAGAGCACCACCGGGTGGGATTTGACCTGTTCGTCAATGATCTTTTGAACGTCCATCGTGATCTCGCAAAAATAGTTGAGCAATTCAGTCGGGAAATTCTAGGCCCGTCGATGGCAACCGTCAAGGGCGGCGCCCGAGGGTGATCCGTTCGATGCCGGCCAGATCCGGCGCCGACGCCACGTCGGCAAAGCCTGCGCCGAGCAGCAGCGCGCGCACCGCGGCGGCCTGGTCGTAACCGTGTTCGAGCAGCAGCCAGCCCCCGGCGGCGACGAAGTCCGGCGCCGCGGCGACGATGCGGCGCAGGTCGTCGAGGCCGGCCGGGCCGGACGCCAGCGCAGCGGCCGGTTCGAAACGCACATCGCCTTCGGCCAGATGCGGATCGGCGTCGGCGACGTAGGGCGGATTGGCGACGATGAAGTCGAAAGCGGCCGGCTCCAGCGCGGCGAACCAGTCGCTCTCGATCCAGCGCACCGTCGCGCCGAGGGCCGCCGCGTTGGCGCCGGCCACCGCCAGCGCGGCCGGCGAGCAATCCACCGCGGTGACGTGCGCCGCCGGAATCTCGAGGGCCAGCGTGACCGCCAGCGCGCCGCTGCCGGTGCCCAGATCGAGCACCCACGGTGCGGCGCCGGGCGCGAGACGGGCGAGGACCAGATCGACGATGAGTTCGGTTTCCGGGCGCGGGATCAGCACCGCCGGCGACACGCCGAAGCGGCGCCCGTAGAACTCCCGCTCGCCGAGCAGGTAGGCCACCGGTTCGCCGGCGGCGCGGCGGTCGACGAGATCGGCAAAGCGCCGGGCCTGCTCGACGCTCAGTGCCCGTTCCGGGTAGGCGGCGATCTGCGCCGCCGTGCAGCCGACAACCCCGCGCAGCAGCAGGCGCGCCTCGCCGGGCGGCAGACGGCCCCGCGCGGCGGCAAGGGCCTCGCCCAGCGTCGCCGGACGCTCAGCCATTCTCGTCGGCCAGCGCGGCGAGGAGTTCGGCCTGATGCTCGGCGGTCAGCGCTGCCACGACTTCGTCCAGCTCGCCCTGCAGCACCGCATCGAGCTTGTAGAGCGTGAGGTTGATGCGGTGGTCGGTGAGCCGGCCCTGCGGGAAGTTGTAGGTGCGGATGCGCTCGGAGCGGTCGCCGCTGCCGACCAGGCTCCGGCGCGTCGCCGCCTCCTTCGCCTGCTGCTCGCGCACCTGCACGTCGCGGATGCGCGCCGCCAGCACGCGCAGCGCCGACGCCTTGTTCTGGTGCTGGGAACGGCCGTCCTGGCATTCGGCGACGATGCCGGTCGGGAGGTGGGTGATGCGCACCGCCGAGTCGGTCTTGTTGATGTGCTGGCCGCCGGCGCCGGAGGCGCGGAAGGTGTCGATGCGCAGCTCGGCGGGGTTGAGCGCCACGTCGCCGACCTCGTCGGCCTCGGGCATCACCGCCACGGTGCACGCCGAGGTGTGGATGCGGCCCTGGGTTTCGGTGGCCGGCACGCGCTGGACGCGGTGGCCGCCGGATTCGAACTTGAGCCGCGAGTAGGCGCCGTTGCCGGCGACGCGGACGATCACTTCCTTGTAGCCGCCGAGCTCGGCATCGCTGGCCGAAATGATCTCGACGCGCCAGCCCTGGCGTTCGGCGTAGCGGGTGTACATGCGCAGCAGGTCGCCGGCAAACAGCGCCGCCTCGTCGCCACCGGTGCCGGCGCGGATTTCGAGAAAGAGGTTGCGCTCGTCGTTGGGGTCGCGCGGCAGCAGAGCGGTCTGCAGTTCGGCCTCGATGCGCGTCTGGGCGGCCTGGGCGGTTTCGAGTTCGGCGGCCGCGAGTTCCTTC
>WBZX01002953.1_pt1 | contig 11163 bp, 4 predicted proteins | sample 5204211 | NCBI WGS metagenome assembly WBZX01 (sample SAMN12344362, study PRJNA552823) | activated sludge metagenome | biome: Activated sludge suspended growth; feature: Nitrification reactor; material: Wastewater; isolation source: activated sludge from nitrification reactor of wastewater treatment...
TCTACGAGAGCTTTGTCGACGGCGCCAAGGAGGGCTTCGGCGTCGCCGTGCAGATCATTCCCTACCTGATCGCCATGCTGGTGGCGATTTCGGTCTTCCGCACCACCGGCTGCATGGATTACGTCATCGGTGCCATCCGCAGCATCGTGCTGGCGCTTGGGCTCAATGACGACTTCGTGCCGGCACTGCCCGTTGGGTTGATGAAGACACTTTCCGGCAGCGGCGCGCGCGGGCTGATGGTGGACGTGATGACGACCTACGGCGTCGATTCCTTCCAGGGCAAGCTGGCGGCGATCATCCAGGGCTCGACCGAGACGACCTTCTACGTACTGGCCGTCTATTTCGGCAGCGTGAACATCACCAGGACGCGCTACGCCGTGGCCGGCGGGTTGATCGCCGATGCCGTCGGTCTGGTCGGCGCGATCCTGATCGGCTACGCCTTTTATCATTGAGCGGCGGCGCCTGTTGCGGTCGACCGCCAAAAATGGGCGAAAATTAAAGCTTGCCGTCCGAATCGCATTACGTGTCCAAAATCGTCTTCCTTAACAAGCCCTATGGTGTTCTCAGCCAGTTCACGCCGGAGGGCAAATGGCGGGCGCTGGATATGTTCGTTCCGGTCAAGGGCGTCTATGTCGCCGGCCGCCTCGACGCCGACAGCGAAGGGCTGCTGATCCTGACCGACGACGGCAAGCTTCAGGCCCGGATCGCCGACCCGAAACACAAGCTGGAAAAGACTTACTGGGCACAGGTCGAGGGCATTCCCGACGAAGCGGCGCTGGATCGCCTGCGCGCCGGCATCGCGTTATCGGATTTCACCGCCCGGCCGGCCAAGGTGCGCCTGATCGACGAACCGGCCGGCCTCTGGCTGCGCGACCCGCCGATCCGCTACCGCGCAGCGATCCCGACTGCGTGGCTGGAAATCCGCATCGCGGAAGGCAAGAACCGCCAGATCAGGCGCATGACGGCAGCCATCGGTTATCCTACGCTCCGCCTGATTCGCGCCGCCATCGGGGCGGTGACGCTGGCAGGCCTGGCGCCCGGACAATGGCGGCAGGTCGAGGGCAGTTACCAGGATTTGCAAGGAAAATTCAATGAATAAGACGTTTGTCGGCGCCCTCTGCGGGCTGGCGCTGAGCGCCGCCGGAATGGGGCAGGCTTTGGCGCAGGGGCCGCTGCCGGTGCTCGAATTGAGCGCCGGCATGTACCGCATCGAGGCCGAAGTGGCGGCCAACGACCAGCACCGCCAGGTCGGCCTGATGAATCGCAAGACGATGCCGGCCCAGCGCGGCATGCTCTTCGTCTTCCCGCAGGAACGAACGCATTGCATGTGGATGCGCAACACGCTGATCCCGCTTTCCGTCGCGTTCATCGACGCCGACGGCTACATCATCAATATCGAGAACATGCAGCCGCAGACCGAGGACAACCATTGCGCCAAGGTGCCGGCGCGTTACGCGCTGGAGATGAACGAAGGCTGGTTCGCGCAGCGCGGCATCAAGCCCGGCCTCCGGCTGCAAGGCATCGACAAGGCGCCGCGCCCGCAGTGATGAAACGCAGCAAATGGCGCGCCCGCCTGGCAGGCGGCCTGAGCGATCCGCTGCTGCGCTCCTGGCTGACCGAGCCAGGCTCGCTGACCGCCCGTTGCCAGCGCCGCTGCACCAGCTTCCGCGTGCGCCTGTTGCGCTACGGCAAGGGCCGGGCGCTGGCCGACGAGGCGGCCGGCAGCGATATCGGGCGCCAACCGGCCCGGGTGCGCGAAGTCGTTCTGGAATGCGACGGCCAGCCGGTCATTTTTGCCCATACCACGCTGTCGACCGCAACCAGGGGGCGGCTGGCGCGCTGGATGGACAGACTCGGCAACCGCTCGCTCGGCTCGTTGCTGTTCGCCTTTCCAGGCTTCCGGCGTGAGGCCATCGAATATTTGCGCCTCGACCGGCGCCACCCGCTCTACCAGCGGGCCGCCGCCGTCGCCGAGGTGGGCGAAACCCTGTGGGCGCGCCGCTCGTTGCATCGGCTTGGCGCCCAGCGTGTGCTGGTGACCGAGGTTTTCCTGCCGGCGATCAGCCGTTTGCGCTGACGCTGGTAGGCAGCAAAAGCGGATTCCGGCGGCAAGCGAAGCCGCACCGTCGGGGCTGAATCTTCCCGGGCGGGATGCAGTAGTTCGTTGCGCACGTGCAAAAGGCTCGTCCAAGGGGCGTGCAACCGTGAATTATTTCATCGAATTCATTAGGTTGCGGAGTATTCTTGACAAGCTAAAACAAGGTTCGCTCGCCATGCGCGCCGATCGACCCACGGGCTAGAAGAATGTTCGCCAAATTTCCCCTATTTCACCTCCAGACGCTCGCGGTACTAACACTGGTCGCGACTGTCCCGGCCGCCTGGTCGCAGACGCCGCCGGCATTCCATCCAAACGCCGGTACGCTGCTCAACATTTTTGCGCCGCCGGTCGAGGAGCCGACCCTGCCGGCCTCGGCATTGCCCAAACCGCTGGACGAACAACCGGCGGGCGACGGGGCGAAGGGTTCCGTCAAGGTGTCCCGCTTTGTGATCGAGGGTGTCAGCATGTTGCCGCCCGCCGAGGTAGAGGCACGGCTGGCCGGTCTGGCCGGCCGCGAAGTCACGCTCGACGAGCTGCGTCAAGGGGCGGCGCGCATAACCTCGCTCTACCGCGAGCGCGGCTATTTCCTGGCGCGCGCTTATGTGCCGGCGCAGGAGATCGTCGGCGGCGTCGTCCGCATCGCCGTGCTCGAAGGGCGCTATGACCGGGTGAATGCCGCCGGGTCGGCGCGCCTCGATGCCGATGTGGTCGGCCGGACGCTCGCTGCCCAGGGGGTCGTTTCCGGACAGCCGATCGAACAGGGTGGACTGGAGCGCAGCCTCATCCTCCTCGAACAAAAGAGTGGTGCGCCGGCATCCGCCCTTCTGCAGCCGGGCGCCACGATCGGTACCTCCCATCTGCAGGTCGATACCCCGTCCGGCCCGTTGGTCAGCGGGACGCTCGGTGTCGACAACTATGGCAACCGGTTTACCGGCCAAGGGCGAGCCACGGCCTCTCTGGCCCTCAACAGCCCGTTAAGCATTGGCGATCGCGGCAATCTCTGGCTTGCCCATTCGACCGGGGCGACCGCCGTTTTCGGTTCCTATCAGGTGCCGGTGGGTTACGACGGGCTGACGCTCGGCGCCAGCGCCGCCTACTATCGCTACGACCTCTGCTGCCAGTTCGCCGCTCTCGATCGCGCCGGCGACGCCGCGGTCGCCGGCATCCAGGCGCGCTATCCCCTCGTGCTGCGGCAGAACGCGGTGCACTACGTCGGCCTCAGCCTCGAACGCAAACGCCTGACCGACACTTGGACCGGCGGTGACCTCGACGACAAGCGCATCAACGTCGCCGTGCTCTCGTTCGACGGGGTTTCCGCAGTGGCCGCCGGTCAGGTTCGCTACCGTGTCGCGCTGACTGGCGGCGACCTCCAGATCAAGGGGCCGGCCGACTACATCAAGGTCAATGCCGCCACCGTCGACACCGCCGGCGGTTACGGCAAGCTGTGGGGCCAGGGGGAATTCCTCCATCCGGTCGGCAGCTGGAGTTTTCTCAACCTGCGCCTCTCCGGGCAGAGCGCCAGCCGCAACCTCGATTCCTCCGAGAAATTCCTGCTTGGCGGCTTCAACGGCGTGCGCGCCTATCCCGAAGGCGAGGCGGGCGGCGACAACGCCTGGCTGGCCCGCTTCGACTGGGTGTTCCCGCTGACCGCCGCCGCCATCCCGGGCAAGGCGGCATTCCGCGTCTTCGCCGACAGCGGCGCGGTGTGGATCGTCGACGACCTGCGCGGCGGGCGGGCCGACCCCGGCATCCGCAATCACTACTCGCTGTCCGGCGCCGGCGCCGGCTTCAACTGGGTGTTGCCGCGCAATATTTCCCTGACTGCCTACGTCGCCACGGCAATCGGCGACAACCCCGGCGCCTCGGCCAGCGGCAACAATGCCGACGGAAAGAGCAACAGCACGCGCGGCTGGGTCGGCGCGGAATGGGCCTTCTGATCATGAACGAGACATACCGCCTCATCTGGAACCGTCGTCTCAACGCCTGGATCGTCGCCTCCGAGCTGACGCGCGCCAGCGGCAAGAAGGCTTCGGGCCGTACTCATGCCGGCGTCGCCGCCGTGGTCCTCGCGCTTGGTACCAGCCTGCCGCTCGCTGCCGCCGACCTGTCACCGGGCGCTCTGCCGACCGGCGGAACGGTGGTCGCCGGGCAGGCCGACATTGCCGCCAGCGGCACGCGCATGGACATCACCCAGGGCAGCCAGAAAGCCATCATTAACTGGCAGGGTTTCGACATCGGCAGCCAGGCGCAGGTTAACTTCGCGCAGCCCAATGCCTCGGCCGTCGCCCTCAACCGCGTCAGCGGTCCGAGTGCGACGCGCATCGAAGGTCAGCTCACGGCCAACGGCCAGGTTTTCCTGATCAATTCCAACGGCGTCCTGTTCGGCAACGGTGCGCGGGTCAACGCCGGCGCTTTCGTCGCCTCGACGCTCAATATCGGCGACGATGATTTTCTCGCCGGCAAGTACACGTTTACCGGCACCGGTGGCGCCATCGAGAACCAGGGCGCGATCAGCGCGGTGCCGGGCGGCTACGTCGCCTTCATTGCGCCGAAGATCACCAACGCCGGCACGCTCAGCGTGCCGCAGGGCACCGTCGCCATGGGTGCCGGCGAGCGCGTCACGCTTAACTTTGCTGGCGACCGCCTGGTCGGCCTCAGCGTCGCGGCCGAAACGCTCGACACCCTGATCGAGAACCGGCAGGCCATCCGCGCCGAGGGCGGCGCCATCCTGCTCACCGCCGCCGGCGCCGAGGCGGTCACGCGCAGCGTCATCAATAATAGCGGCGTCCTGGAAGCCGGCAGCCTGACCAGTGACGGCGGGCGCATCGTGCTCACGGCCGGCAACGACATCAATCTCGGCGCCGGCTCGTCGGTTGCAGTCGACGGCCAAAAAGGGGGCGAAATCAAGGTGCAGGCGCAGTCCGGCACGCTACTCGCCGACGGCAGCCTCTCGGCGCGCGGCGCGAGTGGTATTGGCGGCAGCGTCCAGCTCCTCGGCCACCAGGTCGGCCTCGTCAACGCGGCGCAGGTCGATGCCTCGGGCGCGACGGGCGGGGGCACAGTCTTGGTCGGCGGCAGCCGTCAGGGCGCCGGGCCGCTGGCCAACAGCCGGGCGGTCTACATTGGCGAGGACGCGCGGGTCGACGCCGGGGCGACCGCCAACGGCGACGGCGGGACGGTCATCGTCTACGCCGACGAGGCAGTGCGCATCTACGGCCACCTGAGTGCCCGGGGCGGGCCGCAGGGAGGCAATGGCGGATTCATCGAAACTTCGGGCAAGCGGTACCTCGATGTCCTGCGCACCCCCGACGCCACGGCACCGGTGGGGCAGGGCGGCGATTGGCTGATCGATCCGAACAACATCCAGATCGTCACCACTGCAGGGACCTGCGCCAATCTTTCGGGATGCGCCGCCGGCCCGAACTGGTCGACGACCAACGATAGCGCCCAACTTGGCGTGAACCTCATCAACAATGCACTGAACGCCGGCCAGAACGTCACCGTCACGACCACCGCGAGCGGCGCGAACTCACAGCCCGGCAATATCACGTTCCAGTCCGGCGCGAACATCTCAAAGACGGCAGGGGCGGATGCGACGGTGACGCTTTCCGCGCACAACGACATCAATACGACGGGGGCGATGATTGGCGCCACCGCCGGCCGCCTGAACGTGGTACTAACTGCCGACTCGGACAGCACCGGCGCCGGCAACGTCGTCGTTGGCGGAAACGTCACGACCCGGGGCGGAAGCTTCACCGCGACCGGCGCCGGCGTCAGCGGCGCCGGAACGATTAACACCACCGGAGCCACCGGCGCCAACGGCGGCAATATCGCGGTCACGGCAACCAGTGCCGCCGGGAGCGTCAGTCTCACCGGCGCCTTGACGACCACCGGCGGGACGGCGGCGGCCGGCACAATTGGCCGCAATGCCGGCAACGTCACGATCAATGGCGCGGGGGCGGTGACAACCGGGGCGATCACCGCTAGCGGCAGCAATGGCAATGGTGGCAACCAGGCTGGCGGCAATGGCGGCGTGATCAGTGTGACCAGCAACGGCACCTTGGTCACGGGCGCCCTGGCCGCAAGTGGCGGAAATGGCGGCACTGGGACCGGTAGCGTCGCGGCTGGCGGCAACGCCGGCACCATTGCGATCACCAACAACTCGACCACCGCCGGTGCGCTGACCACCGGCACCCTCACCGCCCGTGCTGGCGTAGCGCGCGGCGCCATCGTCAGCGGTACAGCAGGCGGCGTTAATGTCACCAACAGGGCGGCGACCCTGCTGCGGACGGGCGCGATCGATACCAGCGGCCAGGCCGGCGGCGCCGGCGGCGACGTCGCCCTGACCTCGGCAGGCGGCGTGACCACCAGTACCATTGCCACCGGCGGCGGCACCCTGAATGCCACCACGGTGGCGGCCGGGCGCATGGCCGGAAATGTAACCATCAAGGGTGTCAACCGCAGTATCGCCGGGGCGATCACAGCCAGTGGCGGGGCGGCGATCATCGCCGGCAATGCGGGCGGCGCCGGCGGCAACCTGCTGATCACCGGTACGGATGGCACCATCGCCACAGCCGGCACGCTCAGTACGACAGGGATTACAGCCAGGAACGGCAATGCGATCGGCACCGTCGCCAGCGGCACAGCGGGCAGCATTGCGCTGGAAGCGACGCAGATCAGCGCCACGGGAGCGCTCACCACGACGGGTGGAGCCAACGGTGCCGGCGGCAATATTGCGCTGACGTCCACCGGAACGCTCAGCATCAACGGAGCGATCGCCGCCAACGGCGGTACCGCCAACGCCAGCTCCGCCGGAAGCAACGCGGGCAATGTCACGATCAGCGGGGCGGGCGTGACCAGCACCGCCGCCGGCACCATCGCCGCCAGCGGCAGCGGGGCGACGACCGCCGGGAGCAATCAACCCGGGGGCGCCGGCGGGACCATACAAATCAGTGCCACAAATGGCGTCACCCTGGGAGCCGCAGTCGCGGCCAGCGGCGGTGCCGCGACCACCGCGAACGCCAACGGTGGCAATGCCGGCAGCATCGCCATCAACAACAGCGGTAGCGGCAATATCCAGACCACGACGCTGACCGCCAGCACCGGTGCCGCGACCGGCACCGGAAGCGGGGGGAACGCAGGTTTCATCTCGGTCACCAATTCTGCCGCCGGTGGCAACCTGACCACGACCGCCATCACCACCACTGGCGGCGCCAAGGGGAATGGGGGCAGCGTCACGCTCAGCGCCCTGGGCGCTGTTTCTACGACCAACAGAAACATCGTCTCCACCGGCGGTGCGGGCATCGGCAGCGCGGGGCGCAACGCCGGCTCGATCACCATCAACGGCGGCGGCGTCGACCTGGGTACGGGCACCGTCACCGCCAACGGCGGCAACGGAAACGGCGCCAACCAGGCTGGTGGCAACGGCGCCGCCATTCAGATCACGTCGACCAATGGCATCACCGCCAACGGCACGATCAATGCCACCGGCGGAAATGGCGTGACCGGCAATGCGGCCGGGGGAGGCAGCGGCAGTGTCAACATCGCCAACAGCGGGGCGGGCGTCATCCAGACGGGTGCGCTCGTCGCGCGCAACGGAGCGGCGACCGGCACCGGGGCGGGCGGCGCCGTGGGCGGCATTTCGGTGTCGAATACAGCTGGTAATGTTACGCTCGGCGCGCTCACCACCAGCGGTCAGGCGAACGGTGTTGGCGGCAATATCGCCGTCAATGCAACCGGTTTGCTAACGCTCAACGGCGCTATCGCCAGCTCGGGCGGCGCCAATGTGCTTGGGACCACGCAGGCTGGGAGAAATGCCGGCACGATCACCTTGTCTGGCAACGGTGGCATCGCCACGGCTACGGCTGCGACCATCGCCGCCAACGGCGGTGCGGCGGTGGGACCCAATCAGCCCGGCGGCAGCGGCGGGGCAATCTCGCTCACTTCTTCGGCAGGGGCCATCTCCGTCCGCGCGATCTCGGCGAATGGCGGCAACGGTGGCACAGGAAACGCCAGCGGCGGCAACGCCGGTGCGATCACGCTCGATGCCGGCGGTGCGACGCCTTCGATCACGCTGGCGGGCAATCTCGGCGCGACCGGGGGTAACCGGACCGGCGGCGGAACTGCCGGGAACGGCGGGCAGATCTGGTTCAAGGATGCCGTCCTGCTCAATGCGACGCTGACGGTCGACGCGCAAGGGGGAAGCGCGGGCGCCGGGGTGGGAGGCGATGTCCGCTTCGACGCTTCGATCGACTCCACGGGCGCTGCGCGGGCGCTTACGGTCAACACCAACTCGGCCACGATTTTCAGTGGCGCCGTCGGTGGCACCTCCGCACTCGCATCGCTGACGACGAACGCTGGCGGCACCACGAACATCGGCGGCAACGTCACGACGACCGGGGCGCAAACCTACAACGACGCCGTGACGCTGACCAGGAACGCGGTGCTGACTGGGACGACGCCGATCTTCGCCTCGACGGTGGCGGGCGGCGGCTTCGACCTGACGCTGAACTTCCGCGGCACCACGACGGTGAATGGGGCGAACTTCACCGGGATTCGCAACCTGGCGACCGGCAACGGCGGCACCACGCAGCTCAACGGCACGATAACGACCACCGGCACGCAAACGTACAACGATGCCGTGACGCTGACCGGCGCGACGACGGTGGCCAGCAGTGGCAACGGCGCAATCGTCTTCAACGGTACGGTCAATGGCGGGCAAACGCTGGCCGTGACTACCACGGGCGCGACGACATTCGCTGGCGCGGTCGGCGGCACGACGGCGCTGACCAGCCTGACCGCTAACGCCGGTGGCACGACGGCTATCAACGGCGGTGCGGTTACGACGACCGGAACGCAGACCTACAACGACGCGGTGACGCTGGGTGCGAACACTACGTTAAGCGCCGGCGCCGGTACCACGGTTACCGCCGGCGCTGCAATGGATCTGAACGGGTTCACGCTAGGCACGGCGGGTACGAATCTCACACTTAACGGGACAGGCATTGCCGCCGGTGGGGCGCTGACCAACAGTTCGGCGACGGCGGCAAGTTATACCGGGCTGCTTACACTGGGCAGCGACAGCAGCATTGTGACCAATGCCGGGGATATCAACATCACCAATGCCGGAACGATTGGAGGCGCATTTGGCTTGACGCTGGGTGGATCGGGGAACGGTTCGATATCCAGCATCATCGGAACCGGTACGCTGACCAAGGCCGGCACGGGTACATGGACGCTGGGTGGCGTGAACACCTACACGGGCGCCACCAACATCAATGCCGGTACGCTGGCGGTAACCGCCAACAATGCGCTCGGCACGACGGCTGCGGGAACGACAGTGGCGAGCGGCGCGACGCTGGACTTCCGCAACGTCGCTTACGCGACCACCGAGGCAGTGACGCTGAATGGTGGCACGCTGGCGACGAGCATCGGCACGAGTGGCTTCGCCGGGCCGGTGACGTTGGGGGCGAACAGTAACGTGGACGTCGGCGGTACCCAGTTGACGCTCTCGGGCGCCATCGGTGGCGCTGGATTCGGGATCGCCAAGGAGGGCAGCGGTACGCTCGTCCTGTCGGGCACCAACACCTACACTGGCGCGACCAACATCAACGCCGGCATGCTGGTCGCCGCCAATGTGGCGGCGCTCGGTGGAATCGGCGGCGGTACGAACGTTGGCAGCAACGCGCGCCTTAGAATCGATGGCGTCGCTCTGGGGGCGGAGCCCGTGACGCTCAACGGGATGGGGCTCTTCAACCAAGGCGCGATCACATCGAACGGCACCGCATCGCTCGCCGGCCCGGTCACGCTGGCCGCCGATGCCGCCATCGCCCCGAATAACGGGTCGATGCTGACCCTGAGTGGGCCGGTCGATGGCGCATTCGGCCTGACAACGGGCGGCTTCGGCACGCTCAACTTGAACGGGGCCGTCGGCGGCGTGACGCCGCTCGCCTTCCTGACGACCTTGGCGACCGCGCCGAGCAGTGCGACCCGGATCGGCACCTCGGTGCGCACGACGGGCAATCAGACCTACAACAACCCGACCACGCTCGGTGCCGGGGCTGCCCTGCAGAGCACGGGAGGCAACATTTCCCTTAATGGAGTGGTCACGGCGTCAGGCGCGGTTTCACTGCAAGCCGCCGGCGACTTGCTTTTCCAGAATTCCGGCAGCTTCGGTACGTTGGCCGCAACCGCCGGCGGGACGGTGACCTTGGGGCCTGCCGGTCAGCTTGCTGCCACGGGTACGGGCGATGCGATTGTCCTCTCGGGCAGCCGTTTCGTGAATTCGGCTGGCGCAGGCGCGTTGACCGCAACCAATGGTCGCTGGCTGGTCTGGTCGAGCAACACTAACCCGTTCGGCGGTGCGACGCCTGATAATCGTGGCGGCCTCGCCTACGACTTCAAGCAATACAACGCGACCTTCGGCGTCACCCCGGTTGCCCAGCCGACGGGCAACGGCTTCCTGTATTCCCTGGCGCCGACCATCATCCCAGGTCTGACCGGCACGGTGAGCAAGGTCTATGACACGAGGGCGACGGCGCCGCTAACGGCTGCGAATTTCACGCCGACAACCGGAGTGGACGGCGACGTCATCGCGATGACCGGCACCGGTGCCTACGACAATCCGAATGTCCCGGGCAGCCCGACCAAACTGGTCACCGCCACCGGCATTGGCGCGACGGTAACATCAAGTATCGCCGAGGGCAGCAAGCCGGTTTATGGCTATACGCTCACATCGACGACCGCGAGCGCGAACATTGGCGAGATCACCCCGGCACCGCTGACCATCACCGGTAATACCACCAGCAGCGTCTACACGGCGGCCGCCCAGACCAACGGCTTCACCACCAGCGGCCTGCTCGGCAGCGACAGCGTGGCCAGCGTCGCCACCCCGGCCAGCGGCATCAGCGTCGGCACCTACAATGACGCTCTGACCAGCGCCACCGGCACCGGCCTCGCCAACTACACCATCGGCTACGTCAATGGCAGCCTGACCATCACCCCGGCACCGCTGACCATCACCGGCAACACCACCAGCAGCGTCTACACGGCGGCCGCCCAGACCA
>WBZX01002955.1_pt1 | contig 11157 bp, 10 predicted proteins | sample 5204211 | NCBI WGS metagenome assembly WBZX01 (sample SAMN12344362, study PRJNA552823) | activated sludge metagenome | biome: Activated sludge suspended growth; feature: Nitrification reactor; material: Wastewater; isolation source: activated sludge from nitrification reactor of wastewater...
GGTGGCCTCATAGCGGATCTCCCAGAGGGCGATCTGGAACGCCGCCTGCTCGACCGCCGTGTCCACCTGGGCGAAGCGGCCGCTGAACAGGCGCTCGACCGAGTCCAGGCGATCGCCGAAGTAGCTGCCGGCGTCGACCATGGTGTAGCTGTTGTTGACACTGCCGAAGGACGGCAGCCACTGATAGAAGTCGACGCAGTAGCTGACGAAGGATGCGCCCAGGTACTGGGTGTCGAAGCCGCCGGCGCTGACCGTCAGGTCACGCGTGACGTTGGGGCTGCTCAGCACGCCGCGAACGGCCTGGGAGCCGTCTGCAAAGCTGGTGAAGGTGACCGACTGCGCCAGCGCCGCGGGGGCTGCGACGACAAGAGACAGGGACAGGGCGGCGGTCTTCAGTGCGTTCATCGTTTCCTCTCGCCCTGTCGCGTCGAGCCGGATGGCCTTGCGAAAGTGGGCAGGAGGATGATCCGGCGCCGGCGGCACGCCGCACAGCCCCCACGCAGGGGGGACCCCCGTGAAGAAGTCTCAGGCGACGGCGTCGGCGCTCTGGCGCTGCAGCATCGCCAGCAGCCGGGCCACGGTGCCGCGGAGTTGGCGCCGGTCGACGATCATGTCGATCGCGCCCTTGGTCTGAAGGAACTCGCTGCGCTGGAAGCCCTCGGGCAGTTTCTCGCGCACGGTGTTCTCGATGACCCGCGGGCCGGCAAAGCCGACCAGCGCCTTGGGCTCGCCGATGACCACGTCGCCCATGAACGCAAAGCCCGCCGACACGCCGCCCATGGTCGGGTCGGTCAGCACGCTGATGTAGGGCAGGCGAGCCTTGGCCAAACGGGTCAGGGCCGCATTGGTCTTGGCCATCTGCATCAGGCTCAGCAGGCCTTCCTGCATGCGCGCGCCACCAGTGGCGGTGAAGCACACGAAGGGCACCTTCTGCTCGATGGCGGTGTGCACGCCGCGCACGAAACGCTCGCCGACCACCGAGCCCATCGAGCCGCCCATGAAGTCGAACTCGAAGCAGGCCGTCACCAGCGGGATCGTGTGCACGGCGCCGCCGACCACGACCAATGCGTCGGTCTCGCCGGTGGCTTCCATCGCGTCGCGCAGGCGCTCGGGGTACTTCTTGCTGTCCTTGAACTTCAGCGCGTCGACCGGCGTGACCTCCTGGCCGATCTCGTAGCGACCTTCCGGATCGAGGAACGCGTCCAGCCGGGCCCGCGCGCCGATGCGGTGGTGGTGGCTGCACTTGGGGCAGACGTTGACGTTCTGGTCGAGGTCGGTCTTGTAGAGCACCGTCTCGCACGAGGGGCACTTGATCCACAGACCCTCGGGCACCGTGCGGCGCTCGCTCGGGTCCGTCGGCTGCATCTTGGGCGGCAGCAGTTTCTCGAGCCAACTCATGACGTTTACTCCTCGTTCAGGCCGCGTCGAGCGCGGCACGGATCTCGGCGATGAACCCCGCGGCAGCGGGGGCGAGAGTATCGCGCGTTTGCCGCTCCAGAAGTTGCACCAGGCTGGAACCGATGACCACCGCGTCGGCCACGCGCGCCACCGCCCGGGCGGACGCCGCGTCCCGGATGCCGAAACCCACGCCCACGGGCACGCTGACATGCGCGCGGATGCGCGGCAGCATCGCCGCCACGGCGTCGGTGTCGAGGTGGCCGGCACCCGTCACGCCCTTGAGCGACACGTAGTACACGTAGCCGCTGGCAATGCGTCCCACCTCGGCCATGCGCCCGTCGGTGGACGTGGGCGCCAGCAGGAAGATCGGGTCGAGCGACACCTTGCGCAATTGCGCGGCGAAGGCCTGGGCCTCTTCCGGCGGATAGTCCACCACCAGCACGCCGTCCACGCCGGCCGCCTTGGCGTCGGCGATGAACCGGTCCACGCCGTAGCGCTCGATCGGGTTGGCGTAGCCCATCAGCACCACCGGCGTGTCGGCGTTGCGCTCGCGGAAGGCGCGCACGTAGCCCAGCACCTGGGTCAGGCCGATTCCCTTGGCCAGCGCGCGCTCGGACGCCTTCTGGATCACCGGGCCGTCGGCCATCGGATCGGAGAACGGCACGCCGAGCTCGATCACGTCGGCCCCCGCGCCGGCCAGCGCATGCATCACGTCGGTGGTGGCGTCGGGGATCGGATCGCCCGCGCACACATAGGGGATCAGCGCCTTGCGGCGGTCGCGCCGCAGCGCGTCGAAGGTGGCAGCGATACGGCTCATCGCTTCACCCCCTGCCCCTTGCAGGACGGCCGGCAGTAGAACTCGGCGCCCGACAGATCGGCCACGGTGCCGATGTCCTTGTCGCCGCGGCCGGACAGGTTGACCAGCAGATGCTGGTCGGGACGCATCGTCGCGGCCAGCTTGATCGCGTAGGCCACCGCGTGGCTCGACTCCAGCGCCGGGATGATGCCCTCGGTGCGGCACAGCCGATGGAAGGCGGCCAGCGCCTCGTCGTCGGTGATGCCGACGTACTCGGCGCGGCCGATGTCCTTCAGGTAGGCGTGCTCGGGGCCGACGCCCGGGTAGTCCAGGCCGGCCGAGATGGAATGCGTCTCGGTGATCTGGCCGTTGGCGTCCTGCAGCAGGTAGGTGCGGTTGCCGTGCAGCACGCCCGGCGATCCCGCCGACAGCGACGCCGCGTGCTTGCCGGTGTCCAGCCCCTGCCCCGCGGCTTCCACGCCGATCAGGCGCACCGATTCATGCGGGATGTACGGGTAGAACATGCCCATCGCGTTGCTGCCGCCACCCACGCACGCGATCACCGCGTCGGGCTGGCGACCGATCATGTCGGGCATCTGCACCAGGCACTCGTCGCCGATGACGCGCTGGAAGTCGCGCACCATCATGGGATACGGATGCGGGCCGGCCACCGTGCCGATGATGTAGAACGTGTTCTCGACGTTGGTGACCCAGTCGCGCAGCGCCTCGTTCAGGGCGTCCTTCAGCGTGCGGCTGCCGGACTCCACCGGCACCACCCTGGCCCCCAGCAGATGCATGCGGTAGACATTGGGCGACTGCCGCTTCACGTCCTCGCTGCCCATGTACACCACGCACTCCATGCCGTAGCGCGCCGCCACGGTGGCACTGGCCACGCCGTGCTGCCCGGCACCCGTCTCGGCAATGATGCGCGGCTTGCCCATGCGGCGCGCCAGCAGGGCCTGGCCGATGGTGTTGTTCACCTTGTGGGCGCCGGTGTGGTTGAGGTCCTCGCGCTTGAGGTGGATCTGCGCGCCGCCAACCTCGCGCGACAGCCGGGCCGCGTGATAGATCGGGCTGGGGCGTCCGACGAAGTGCGCCAGTTCGCGCTTGAATTCGGCAACGAACTCCGCGTCCTTGCGGTAGTGCTCGTAGGCGGCCTTCAGTTCGTCGAGCGCATGGATCAGCGTCTCGGCGACGAAGGTGCCGCCATAAGGCCCGAAATGCCCGCGGGCGTCGGGCTGCTGGTAGTTCAACATGATGGTCCTAGGTGGCGAGGTCGGCGAGCCGGGCATCGGCTTCGCGGACCGCTTCACAGAACCGGCGCATCAGCGAGGCATCCTTGATGCCCTTGCTCGCCTCGACGCCGGAGCTCACGTCAACGGCATACGGCCGGACGGCGAGCACCCCATCGATCACGCTTGCAGGACTCAACCCACCAGACAAAACGAGCGGACAGCGAACGCCGGGAGGAATGAGCGACCAATCGAACCTCTTGCCGCCACCGCCGTAGCCGTCGACATGGGCGTCGAGGAGCAAGGCACTGGCATCGGGAAAACGACGCTGCCAGTCTAGCAAATCGGTCTGCTCCGACATGCGTACGGCCCGCAGGTACGGCCGCCTGGAGGCCGCGCAGTCGTCGGGCGTTTCGTCGCCATGGAACTGAAGCAACGCGTTCGGGAGGGCCTGAACCGCCGCACGCACCTCGGAAGCGCTGTCATTGACGAAAAGCAGCACCGGCGTCACGAAGGGCGGAAGCGCCGCGGCCAGGGCCACGGCGCGGTCGAGGCTCACATGGCGCGGACTCTTCGAGTACAGCACGAAGCCCAACGCGTCGGCCCCCGCGGCCACTGCGGCAGCCACGTCCGCCTCGCGCGTCAGGCCGCAGATCTTGATCCGCGTTCGGGCACTCATCGGTCGAACTCAGGGCAGCCAGTCGGCTGCAGGCGTGATGTCGGGCAAGGCATGTCCTGCATCGTAGTACGGCCCCAGGAAATACAGGCCGTCCGGGGCGAAGGTCGGCGCCGCCGCGTCGCGGCTGCGCGCCTTCAGCACGTCGGCAAGCCAGCCCGGCGGATGTTGCCCCTGCCCCACCGCCACCAGGCAGCCCATCAGGTTGCGCACCATGTGATGCAGGAAGGCACTGCCGTCGAAGTCGAAGCGCCAGTAGGCACCGCGGCGCTGGATGGTCAATCGGCGCAGTTGCTTCACGGGCGAAGGTGCCTGGCATTCCGAGCTGCGGAACGACGAGAAGTCATGTTCGCCGATCAGGCAGGCGGCGGCCGATCGCATCGCGTCACCGTCGAGCGGCCGGAACACCCAGCCCGCCAGCCCGGCTTCGATTGCCGGCCGCGCCGGAGACTCCAGCAGCACGTAGGCATAGCGCCGTCCGCGCGCGCTGTTGCGGGCGTGGAAGTCGGGGCCCACAGGCTGGCACCACTGCACCGCGATGTCGGTGGGCAGAAACCGGTTGGTGCCGCGCACCCAGGAGAACGGGTCGCGCTCCACCGGCGCGTCGACGTGGACCACCTGGTTGATGGCATGCACGCCAGTGTCCGTGCGACCTGCACAGAGGCAGGCCACCCGCTGGTCGGCGAAGGCCGACAGGGCGGCCTCGACGTGGTCCTGCACGGTGCGCCCGTCCGGCTGGCTCTGCCAGCCGTGATAGGCGCCGCCGCGATAGGCGATGCCGAGCGCCAGCCGGCCCCCGGCAGGCGCCGAGGTCACGCCAGGGCGTCGAGCAGGCTCTGGGCGCGCGACTTCAGCGGGCCGCTGGCCTTGGCGACCACCTCTTCGAGGAGGTCACGCGCGCCTTCCATGTCACCGATCTGACGGAACTCCTCCGCCAATTCGAGCTTGCGCGCCAGCGGGTCCGACGCATCGATGACACCGCCTTCATCGGCCGTCGCCTGACCGAAGTCGAGCGCCGGTTCGGCCGTCTTGCCTCCAGCGCCGGGCAGATCGAGAGACATGTCACCGAGGCTGAAGTCCATCGCGCCCGCGCCCGTGGCCGGAGCCGGGGTCGAGCCCATGTCCGGCAGGTCGGGCAAGGAGAAGTCGTCGGCCGGAGCCGGAGCCGCAGCGGCGGCCGTCTCGCCCTGAAGCGGCTGGGTGGAGTCCAGCGCAGGCGGTTCCGCCGGCGTGTCGAAGGCGATATCCAGATCCAGGTCGACCGGCCCTCCGGGCGGGGGCTCAGAGATGTCCGATGCCGCGAAGGCGGAGGTCAGCGGCGGCATCACCGACTGCGGCATGGTGCTGGCGCCTAGCTGCTCGATGGTGGCGGCTGCGCCAGCGGCCATCGAAGGGCTGGGACGGCCACCCGGCTTGTACAGCGGATTGTCCGAATCGATCGACAGACCCAGTTCCTGGGCCTTGTGCCATTCGTCGCCCTCGCCGCCGGTCAGGCCGAACAGCTGGGTGGCCAGGAGCTCGAAGCCCTTGGTGTCGCGTCGCTTGGCGTACACCTCGAGCAGCTTGGACCGGATGGCCAGGCGCTCCGGATTGCTGCGCATCGCCTCCTTGAGGATCTCCTCGGCCTGCAGATCGCGGCCATAGGCGAGGTACACATCGGCCTCGGCCACGGGGTCCACGTCGCCGATGGCGTCGAGCTGCGACAGCGAGTAGCTCATCGAAGACGAGGCACCGGACGCGTCACGCGTGTCGATGCGCTGGCCACCGCTGGCGCCGAAGAACGAGTCGGGCTGCAGTCGGCTTTCCAGGAACGAGGTCTCGCCGCTTTCGTTGCGCGACCGGCTGCGCCAGCGGTACCAGCCCAGGCCGGCCAGCAAGGCGACCACGAGGCCGGCACCCGGCAGCATGTAGGGATTGTCGAGAAGGCCGGTCAGGAAGTCGGGTTCCTCGGCAGGCACCGCCGGCGGCTTGGACGCCACGGCCGGGCGCGGCGCGGAGGCGGGTGCGGCCGGAGCCGGAGCGCTGGCCACGACCGCGGGGGCCGGCATCGGCGCCGGCGCAGATGCCGCCGCGGGCGGGGCCGCCGGCGCCGCCACGACGGGGGCCGGGGCGGGAGCGGGCGGGGGCGACGCTGGCGCAGGAGCTGGCGCGGGCGCAGGAGCTGGCGCCGGTGTGGGGGCTGCGGCCGGCGCGGCAGCCACGGTCACGCCCGGCGCGGCGGGCTTGGCCGCGGCAGGGGTACCGGGCGCGGACGCCGCGTCCGTGAGCTTCTTGAGCTGATCGACGTTGCGGGTCAGTTCAGCCTTGCGCTGGTCCTGGGCCTGCTTCTCCGCGTCGCGCGACAACTTGGCCTCGGGCGTCGCAGCGCCGGCCTTCAGGCCGCCTTGCGACAGGATCAGGCGCTCGGGCGGGGCACTGGCCGGGGCTTTCTTGTCGTCGACCTGCGCGGTCACCTTGCCGGTGGCCTGGCGTGCCGGCTCGTTGGCACGAACCGCAGGCACGCCGCTGGCCAGGCGCTGACGATAGGTACCGAAGTCGGCGCTTTGCGCCTGGATCACCTGGCGCGCTTCGGCCGGCGAGGTTTCCTTGGCTTCACTGGCAAGCGGCACCTTGAGCTGCGAACCGGCCTTGAGCAGGTTCATGTTCTCGTCGATGAACGCCTGCGGGTTGGCGCGGAACAGCGCGACCAGCATCTGGTCGAGAGATACGCCTTCGCGCAGCGTGCGTTGAGCCACGCGCGAAAGGGTGTCGCCTTGCCGCACGCGGTATTCGTCCACCGTGCCGCTGGCACGGGACGCCGCAGTCGCTGGGGCAGGCGCCGGAGCGGGCGCAGCAGCCCGAGGCGTCGCCGGCGCAGCCGCCACCGCGGGTGGGGTGGCACGCGGGACCGGGGGCGCAGCCGCCGGCGCGGGCGAAATGGCCGGAGCCACCGGCGCAGGCGCCGGAGCAGCGGCGGTCCGCGTGCTGCTGGGCGGGTCCAGCAGCAAGGTGTACTCGCGCACCAGGCGGCCACTGGACCAGGTGATCTCCAGGATGACGTCGACGAACGGCTCCTGCACCACGCGGTCGCTGGTCAGGCGCAGGAACGTGCGGCCGTCGGCGCGGCGCGAGACCGACACCTGGGTGCTCTGCAGCACGGCGTTGTAGTCCACACCCGCAGCGCGATAGGCATCGGCGGGCGCCACGCGCACCCGCAGCGACGACGCCTCTTCAGGAGTCAGGCTGGTAACGTCGATCTCGGCGCGCAGGTTCTCGCCCAATGCGGACTGCACGGCCAGACGCCCGAGGCCCAACGCCCAGCTGCTCGACGCCGCCAGCGCGAGGGTGGCCGCCGCGACTGCCGACAGAGCATGTCGCATGCGACGGGGTGTTTTGGGGTTGGTGTTCAAGGCGTCTCCCAATGACAAACGGCGGACTTCAGGGTCGTCCGCCGCAGACCGGTTCATCCACGCACCGCGCCGAAGGGGGTTCGCAACCACTCACAACACGCTGCATCAGCTGGAAACCACAATAGCATCAAGCATATAGGCAGACAAGCTCATGCAAAGTCTGACCAGTCTCTGCGGACGGTTACGAATCGACGCGGCGCGTGAAGTTGTTGTCACTCGGCAACGCGATGTTTCGGCCTCAGTGCTGCAGCAGGATGCGCAGCATGCGGCGCAACGGTTCGGCGGCGCCCCACAGCAACTGGTCGCCGATGGTGAACGCGCCGAGGTACTCCGGCCCCATGGCCATCTTGCGCAGGCGCCCGACCGGTATCGACAGCGTGCCGGTCACGGCCACGGGTGTCAGGCCGTCCATCGTGGCTTCGCGGGTGTTGGGCACCACCTTCACCCATTCGTTGTCGGCCGCGATCATCGCCTCGACGTCGGCCAGCGGCACGTCCTTCCTCAGCTTGAAGGTCAGTGCCTGGCTGTGGCAGCGCATCGCGCCGATGCGAACGCAGAAGCCGTCCACCGGGATCGCCGCCACGTTGCCGAGGATCTTGTTCGTCTCGGCCCCGCCCTTCCATTCCTCGCGGCTCATGCCATTGCCGAGGTCCTTGTCGATCCAGGGGATCAGCGAGCCGCCCAGAGGCACGCCGAAGTTGGCCTTCTCGGCGTCCTCGAGCGCGCGCTGCTTGTCGATGACGCGGCGGTCGATGTCCAGGATGGCGCTCGTCGGGTCGGCCAGCAGGTCACGCACCTCGTGGTTGAGCGTGCCGAACTGGGTGAGCAGCTCTCGCATGTGCTGCGCGCCACCGCCCGACGCAGCCTGGTAGGTCATGGTGCTCATCCACTCGACCAGGCCGGCCTTGAAGAGCGCGCCCACGCCCATCAGCATGCAGCTCACGGTGCAGTTGCCGCCGATCCAGTTGCGGCCGCCGCGGGCCAGGGCGTCCTGGATCACCGGCAGGTTCACCGGGTCGAGCACGATGACGGCGTCGTCCTTCATGCGCAGCGTGGACGCCGCGTCGATCCAGTGGCCCTTCCAGCCGGCCGCGCGCAGCTTGGGGAACACCTCGGTGGTGTAGTCGCCGCCCTGGCAGGTGATGACGATGTCGCAGCGGCGCAGTGCGTCGATGTCGTGGGCGTCGTGCAGGCGGGTCTCGTTCCTGGCCATCGCCGGCGCCGCGCCGCCGGCATTGGACGTGGAGAAGAACACCGGCTCGATCAGCGCGAAGTCGCCTTCGGCGCGCATGCGGTCCATCAGCACGGAACCCACCATGCCGCGCCAGCCGACCAGTCCTACGAGTGCCATTTGAGTCGTCCTTTGTCCCGTACCCCTTGAGGATCCCGGCTCGCGTCGCCGGGGTCCAGGAGGAAGGGGCGAGACGATCCGGGAGCCGCTAGCTCTTGGTAATGGTTTTGCCGGTGATGGCCGCGACGACGGCGTCGCCCATCGCCGTGGTGCCCACCTTGCGCGTGCCTTCGCTCCAGATGTCCGCCGTGCGCAGCCCGGCAGCCAGCACGGACTGCACCGCCGACTCGATGCGGTCGGCGGCGGCAGGCTGGTCGAGGGTGAAACGCAGCATCATGGCAGCGGACAGGATTGTAGCCAGCGGGTTTGCAAGATCCTTACCGGCGATGTCCGGCGCGCTGCCGTGGCTGGGCTCGTACAGCCCCTTGTTGTTCGCGTCCAACGACGCCGACGGCAGCATGCCGATGGACCCGGTGAGCATCGCCGCCTCGTCCGACAGGATGTCGCCGAACATGTTGCCGGTGACGACGACGTCGAACTTCTTCGGCGCGCGCACCAGCTGCATGGCCGCGTTGTCCACGTACATGTGCTCCAGCTCCACGTCCGGATACTGCGCGTGCACCTCGGTGACCACGTCCTTCCAGAACTGGAAGGTCTCCAGCACGTTGGCCTTGTCCACGCTGGTCACCTTGCGCTGGCGCCGGCGCGCGGCCCGGAAGGCCACGTGGGCGATGCGCTCGATCTCCGGACGCGAATAGCGCATCGTGTCGAACGCCTCCTCGGCGCCCGGGAAGTGCCCGTCCACCGCCAGACGGCGGCCGCGCGGCTGGCCGAAGTAGATGTCGCCGGTGAGCTCGCGGATGATGAGGATGTCCAGCCCCGCCACCAGTTCGGGCTTCAGGCTCGACGCGTGGGTGAGCTGCTCGTAGCACAGCGCCGGACGGAAGTTGGCGAACAGCCCGAGGTGCTTGCGCAGGCCGAGGATGGCCTGTTCCGGCCGAAGCGCACGCTCGAGCTTGTCGAACTTCCAGTCTCCGACGGCGCCGAACAGCACCGCGTCGGCGGCCTTGGCCAGCGCCAGCGTCGACTCCGGCAGCGGGTGGCCATGCGCCTCGTAGGCGGCACCGCCGACCAGGGCGGTCTCCATCTCGAACTGCAGCTCCAGGGCCTGCAGCACGCGCACGGCCTGCGCGACGATTTCGGTGCCGATGCCGTCGCCCGGCAGGACTGCGATCTTCATGGACGGTCTTTCAGAGGGGAACGCGCGCAAGCCACGGACGGCGCGCCAGGCGCTCGGCCTCGAACGCGCGGATCTTGTCGGCGTGACGCAGCGTCAGGCCGATGTCGTCCCAGCCGTTGACGAGGCACTGCTTGCGGAAGGGCTGCACCTCGAAGGCGATCTCGCTGCCGTCGGGCTTGACGATCACCTGACGCGGCAGGTCGACCGTGAGCGCGTAGCCGGCAAACGCCGCGACCTCGTCGAACAGGCGGTCGACCACCGGCGCGGGCAGCACGATCGGCAGCAGGCCGTTCTTGAAGCAGTTGTTGAAGAAGATGTCGGCGTAGCTCGGCGCGATCAGCGCGCGAAAACCGTACTGCTCGATGGCCCACGGCGCGTGCTCGCGGCTCGAGCCGCAGCCGAAGTTCTCGCGCGCGAGCAGCACCGACGCGCCCTGGTAGCGCGCCTGGTTGAGCACGAAGTCGGGGTTGGGCCGGCGCGACGCCGGGTCCTGACCGGGCTCGCCACGGTCGAGGTAGCGCCATTCGTCGAACAGGTTCGGGCCGAAGCCCGAGCGCTGGATCGACTTGAGGAACTGCTTCGGGATGATCGCGTCGGTGTCGACGTTGGCGCGATCCATCGGGGCCACGAGCCCCTTGTGAACGGTAAATGGCTTCAAGGTCCCTGCCCTTACTTCTTCTTGGCGGCTTCTTCGATCTTGTCGCCGGCCTTGGAGATGTCCTTGCCCATGCCCTCGATCGTGTTGCAGCCGGTGGCGAACAGGGCCACGAGCATCATCGCGAAAAGCTTCTTCATCACTTCCACTCCTTGCTAGGCAATGCGGCGCACGTCGACGAAATGCCCCTCGATGGCAGCCGCGGCGGCCATCGCCGGGCTCACCAGGTGGGTGCGGCCACCGGCGCCCTGGCGGCCCTCGAAATTGCGGTTGCTGGTGGACGCGCAGCGCTCGCCAGGCTCGAGCCGGTCCGCGTTCATCGCGAGGCACATCGAGCAGCCCGGCTCGCGCCACTGGAAGCCCGCGGCCTTGAACACCTCGTGCAGGCCTTCGCGTTCGGCCTGCGCCTTCACCAGGCCCGAGCCTGGCACCACCATCGCCACGCGCACGTTGGACGCCACGCGGCGGCCCAGTCGGCGC
>WBZX01002956.1_pt1 | contig 11154 bp, 5 predicted proteins | sample 5204211 | NCBI WGS metagenome assembly WBZX01 (sample SAMN12344362, study PRJNA552823) | activated sludge metagenome | biome: Activated sludge suspended growth; feature: Nitrification reactor; material: Wastewater; isolation source: activated sludge from nitrification reactor of wastewater treatment...
ACCGCGCCAATGATAGTGCACACACGTGCGTGAAAGTAGGTCATCGTCAGACTACCCACACCACACTCACCCCCTCAGGCACCAGGCCTCAGGGGGTGATGTGCTTTGGGGGGCGTTGTGGTTGCCATGGACGGCGCCGCCGGGAGCGCAGACAATGCTGGCGTCTTTGAACGTCCGGAGCCCGATTTGCCCCCCATCCCGCTGCCGCCCGGCTTGATGCTGGTGCACGGCAATCATCCCGAAGCCTTGCGCGACCTGCTCGTCAGCTGGATCCGGCGCTATCCGCTGGCCCCCCTCGAAACCGAAACCTTGCTGGTGCACAGCAACGGCATCGCCCAGTGGCTGCGGCTGGCGTTGGCCGACGAGGCGGACGGGGATTTCGGCGGTGGCTGCGGGATCGCCGCCGGGCTCGACCTGTCGCTGCCGTCGCGCTTTCTGTGGCAGGTCTACCGCGCCGTGCTCGGCGATGCTGCGGTGCCGGAAACTTCGCCTTTCGACAAGCCGCTGCTGGTGTGGCGTTTGATGCGCCTGTTGCCTGATGTCGCGGGCGACGCAGCTTACGCACCGCTGTCGCGTTTCCTGGCCTCCGACGCCGACCTGCGCAAGCGTTTCCAGCTTGCCGAACGCCTCGCCGACCTTTTCGACCAGTATCAGGTGTATCGCGCCGACTGGCTGGCCGCCTGGGCCGACGGCGATGACGTGTTGATCCGCGCCAGCGGCGAGCGTCAGCCCTTGCCGGAGGAGCAGCGCTGGCAGGCTGGCCTGTGGCGCACGCTGCTCGCCGACGTCGGCGCTGACGGCGCTGACGGCGCTGACGCAGCCGGGCGGGGCAGGGCGGCTGTGCATGAGGCCTTTCTGCGGTGCGTCGAAAGCTGGAATGAGGGCCGGCGGCCGACCGGCCTGCCGCGGCGGGTGATGGTCTTCGGCATCTCGGCGCTGCCGCGCCAGTCGCTCGAGGCGCTCGCCGCGATCGCCCGGTGGACCCAGGTGCTGATGTGCGTCCACAACCCCTGCGAGCACTACTGGGCCGACATCGTCGCCGACAAGGAGCTGCTGCGTGCGACCCGCAGCCGCCAACTGCGCCGGGCCGGCGCGCCGGCCGACATCGCCGCGGACGACCTTCACCTCCACGCCCATCCGCTGCTCGCCGCGTGGGGCAAGCAGGGCCGCGACTTCATCGGCCTGCTCGACGAGCACGACAGCGACGCCGCCCGCGCCGACTACCTGCAGCACTTCCTCGCCATCCGCCAGCGCATCGACCTGTTCGCCAGCCACGGCGAGGCCTGTCTGCTCAACCAGCTGCAGGACGACATCCGCGACCTGCGTCCGCTGGCCGAAACCCGCCGCCGCTGGCCGGCGCTGCCGGCCGACGACGCGTCGATCCGCTTTCATGTGGCCCACAGCCCGCAGCGCGAGGTCGAGGTGCTGCACGACCAGCTCCTCGCCGCGTTCAGTGCCGATCCTTCGTTGCGCCCGCGCGACGTGATCGTGATGGTGCCCGACATCGACGCCTACGCGCCGCACATCCAGGCCGTGTTCGGCCTCGTCGACCGCGGCGATGCGCGCTTCATTCCGTTCAGCATTGCCGACCAGGGCCGCCGCCACCACGATCCGCTGGTGAACGCCATCGGCAAGCTGCTCGACCTGCCCAGTTCACGCGTCGCCGTCAGCGACGTGCTGGACCTGCTCGAAGTGCCGGCGCTGCGCAGCCGTTTCGGGATCGCCGACGACGACCTGCCGCTGCTGCATCGCTGGATTCACGGCGCCCGGGTGCGCTGGGGGCTGCACGCCGAACATCGCCGGAGCCTCGGCCTGCCCGACGCGCCGGAAGCCAACAGCTGGCTTTTTGGACTCTCGCGGATGCTGCTCGGCTACGCCGTCGGCGCCACCGGCAGCGCCTGGCAGCAGATCGAACCCTATGATGAGATCGGCGGCCTCGATGCGGCGCTGCTCGGGCCGCTGGTACAGCTCGTCGAGCGCCTTGACGCAAGCTGGCGCGCGCTGGCCGGCGACGCCAGTCCCGCCGACTGGTGCGTGCGCCTGCGCCGGCTGCTGAGCGATTTCTTCGCCCCCGACGACAGCGACGATGCCTTCACGCTGGAGCGCCTCGACCTGGCGCTGGAGCGCTGGCAGGACGCCTGTGCCGCCGCCGGCCTGAGCGCGCCGCTGCCTCTCGCCGTGGTCGGTGAGCACTGGCTGGCCCAGCTCGACGACAGCGGCCTGTCGCAACGTTTCTTCGCCGGCGCGGTCACTTTCGCCACGCTGATGCCGATGCGCGCGATCCCGTTCCGGCAGGTCTGCCTGCTCGGCCTCAACGACGGCGACTACCCGCGCACGCGGGTGCCGATGGATTTCGACCTGATGGGCCGCGACTACCGCCCCGGCGACCGTTCCCGCCGCGAGGACGATCGCTACCTGTTTCTCGAAGCGCTGCTGTCGGCCCGCGAGCGCCTGCTGATCTCGTGGGTCGGGCGCAGCATCAACGACAACACGGTGCGTCCGCCCTCGGTGCTGGTCGGCCAGCTGCGCGACCATCTGGCCGCCGGCTGGCGACTGGCCGGGCATCAAGACGACGCGGAGGCCCTGCTCGGGGCGCTTACCGTCGAGCACCGGCTGCAGCCATTCAACCCCGATTATTTTCCGGTCGATCCGGCATCCTCGCGGCTCTTCACCTACGCCCACGAATGGCGCATCGCCGACGACCGTCCGGCGGCGGCCGGCAGTCTCACCGCGCCGGCGCGCGACGAGCCGCTCACCCTCGCCGACCTCGCCGGCTTCCTGCGCGATCCGGTCAAGACCTTCTTCCAGCAGCGCCTGCGCGTCGATTTCGGGATGGACGACCCGGCCAGCGACGACCACGAACCGTTCGACCTGGACGGCCTGCAGAAGTGGGAGCTGTGGCATGAACTGATCGCCGCGCAGGCCGAGGCGCTTCACGACGGGTCGTCGCGCGAGGACGCCCTCGCCGCCGGCCTCGAACGCATCCGCCGCCGCGGCGAGCTGGCCGCCCGCGCCTTCGCCGACGTGATGAGCGACGAACTGGCCGGGCCGATGGCCGACATGTTCGAGCGCTACGCCGCCGGCGTGGCCCGCTGGCCGCTGGCCGCCGCCCACGACGAGGAAGTGCGCCACGGCCACGCCGGCCTCCGGATCGACGACCGCCTCCACGATCTGCGCCACGCCGCCGACGCGCAGCGCGGACGGGTGGTGCTGGAAACCAGCGATGCGGTCAAGAACGGCAAGTACCAGCGCCACACTCTGGTCAAGCACTGGGTCGCCCACCTCGCCGCCCACCTGGCCGGCGGGCCGCTGACGACGCTGATCGTCAGCAAGGCCGGCGACGTGACGCTGGAGCCACTCTCCATCGACACCGCCCGGGCCCACCTCGACGCCATCCTCGACGCCTGGCTCGACGGTCAGACCCGGCCCTTGCCGCTGGCCGTCAAGACCGCCTTCGGCTGGCTGGCCGACATCTCGGGCGGCTCGAAGAACAGCGCCCCGACGATTTATGACGGCGATGGCTACGCGTTTGCCGGCGAGGTCGAATCCAGCCCTTACCTGCAGCGCGCCTGGCCGGACTACGCGGCGCTCACCGCCAGCGGCGAGTTTGCCCGCCTTGCCGAAACGCTGCTGAGGCCGCTCTACGAAGCGACCTTTGCCAAATCCGGCCGGGCCCGGCCGGCGACGGAGGATGCGGCATGATGCCCGCCACCCTCGACCCGCTGCGCTTCCCGCTCGCCGGCAGCCGCCTGATCGAAGCCAGCGCCGGCACCGGCAAGACCTTCACGATTGCCGCGCTCTATCTGCGACTGGTCCTCGGCCATGGCGCCGATGCCGCTTTCGCCCGTCCGCTGACGCCGCCCGAAATCCTCGTCGTCACCTTTACCGACGCCGCGACCAAGGAGCTGCGCGATCGCATCCGGGCCCGTCTGGCCGAGGCCGCCGCGTGGTTTCTCGACGCCAGCGCCGACCCCGACGCGCTGCTCCACGAACTGCGTGCCGAATACCCGCCCGAGGCGTGGCCGGCCTGCGCCCGCAAGCTGCAGCTGGCCGCCGAGTGGATGGACGAAGCGGCCGTGTCGACGATCCACGGCTGGTGCAAGCGCATGCTCGGCGAGCACGCCTTCGACAGCGACAGCCTGTTCAGCCAGAACCTCGAAACCGATCAGGACGAACTGCTCGCCGAAGTCGTCCGCGACTACTGGCGCAGCTTCATGTATCCGCTCGACGCGGCGGCCGTGCGCCAGCTGCGCAACTGGTGGGCGACTCCCGAAGCGCTGCAGGGCGACCTGCGCAAGCTGCTGGCCCATGTCGATCTGCTCGACAACAGCCCCGAGCCGGCTGCGGCACTCGCCGCGGCCGACGCCGAACGGCAGCGCCGCCTTGGCGAGCTGAAGGCACCCTGGTCGAAATGGGTCGACGAACTGCAAGCGCTGCTCGACGACGCTCGCGAGCGCAAGCTCTTCAACGGCAGCAAGCTCAAGAAGAACAACTACGACGCCTGGCTCGGCGCCATCGCCGCCTGGCGCGACGACCCCGCCCAAGGCTGGCCGGCGCTCAGCGAAGCCGCCTGGAACCGCCTGTCGCCCGACGGCATCGCGGAAGTCTGGAAATCCGCCGCCGACGCCCCGTGCCATCCGGCCTTCGCGGCGCTGCGCGCGGCCGCCGACGAGCTGGCGACCCTGCCCGACGCCCGCGACGATCTGCTGCGCCATGCCGCCCGGCGGGTTGCCGTCCGCTTTGCCGAGGAGCAGGCGCGCCGTGCCAGCATGGGCTTCGACGACCTGCTGACCCGCCTCGACGCCGCGCTGGCCGGGCCCAACGGCGCGCGCCTCGGCCAGCTGATCCGCAGCCAGTTTCCCGTTGCGCTGATCGACGAATTCCAGGATACCGACGCCGTCCAGTACCGCATCTTCGATGCGATCTACCGGCTCGGCGACAACGACGCCGGCACCGCGCTGATTCTCATCGGCGATCCCAAACAGGCGATCTACGCCTTCCGCGGCGCCGACATCTACACCTATCTCGCCGCGCGCGCCGCCACCGCCGGACGTTTGTACACCCTGCGCCGCAACTACCGTTCGACCGCCGCGATGGTCGCCGCCACCAATCGCTGCTTCGCGCTGGCCGAAGCCCGCGAGGCGGGGCAGGGGGCTTTTCTGTTCCGCACCGCCGGGGCCAATCCGGTGCCCTTTTTTGCTGCCGAAGCCGCCGGCCGGCCGGACCGGCTGCAGGCCGACGGTGTCGCCGTGCCGGCCCTCAGCATCTGGCGCCTGCCGCCGCCCGACGACGGCAAGGCGATGGCGAAGGGCGTCTATCTCGACACGCTGGCCGAAGTCTGCGCTGGTGAGATGGTCCGGCTGCTCAATCTGGGTCGGCAGGGCCGGGCCGGATTCGTCGGCGGCGACCGCCAGCGTGCGCTGCGCCCGGCCGACCTGGCGGTGCTGGTCAACAACCGCAACGAGGCCGACACCATCCGTGCCGCCCTTGGCGCCCGCGGCGTGCGCAGCGTCTACCTGTCGGAAAAGGAATCCGTCTTCCGGCGCCCCGAGGCCGTCGAGCTGCAGCGCTGGCTCGCCGCCTGCGCCGAACCCGACGACGGCCGCGCCCTGCGCGCCGCGCTGGCCACGCCGACCCTCGGCCTCGACTGGGCGGCCCTCGACCGTCTCAACCGCGACGAGATCGCCTGGGACGAGCGCATCCTGCAGTTCCGCGCCTACCGCGAGTGCTGGCGCCGCCAGGGGGTGTTGCCGATGCTGCGCCGGCTGCTCAACGACTTCCGCGTACCGGCCCGGCTGCTGGCCACCGGCGGCAGCGGCGAGCGCAGCCTCACCGACCTGCTGCATCTGGCTGAGCTGCTGCAGCAGGCCAGCAGCCTGCTCGACGGCGAGCACGCGCTGATCCGCCACCTGGCCGAACAGCGCCAGGACGCTGCGGCCGGCGGCGACGCCCGCCAGATCCGCCTCGAGAGCGATGCCGACCTGGTGCAGGTAGTCACCATCCACAAGTCGAAGGGCCTCGAGTACCCGCTGGTGTTCCTGCCCTTCGCGTGCAGTTTTCGCGCCACCCGGCGCGACGATCTGCCGCTCAAGTGGCACGACGACGCCGGTCGCCTGCATCTGGCCCTCGATGCGCCGGACGACAGCCTGATCGAGCGGGTCGACCGCGAACGCCTCGGCGAAGACCTGCGCAAGTTCTACGTCGCCCTGACCCGTGCCCGCTACGCCACCTGGCTCGGCGCCGCCCCCATCGACCGGGTGGAACTCAGCGCCTTCGGTTATCTGGCCGGTGGCGACCTCGTTTCAGGTCTCGACGAACTGGCTGCCGGCCACGCCGCGATCGCCGTGATCGATGCCCCGCAGGTCGCTGCCGGCCGCTACGAAGCCGGCGACCCGGGCATCGTCGAGGGCGCCGCCCGCACGCCGCAGCGCGCGCTGCGCGAGCACTGGTGGATCGCCAGCTACTCGGCGCTGCAGACTGCCGAGGGCAGCGCCGACACCCCGGCCGAAGACGTCTTCCGCGAAGCCGCCGCGGCGCAGGGCAATCCGCCGCTGCCGGCGGTGGCCGTGCCTGCCGTGCCGTCGCTCGGCCCGCTGCACGGCTTTCCCCGCGGCGCAGCGGTCGGCACCTTCCTCCACGAACTGCTCGAATGGGCCGCCGCGCAGGGCTTTGGAGCCATCGTCGCATCGCCCGCTCCGCTGCGCGACGCGATCGCCCGGCGCTGCGCGCTGCGCGGTTGGGAGGCATGGATCGAACCGCTGTGCGGCTGGCTTACCGATTTCCTGCAGCTGCCGCTGGCCGGCGAGGGCGCCGGCGCCTTGTCGCTGGCCGCGCTGCAGACCTGGGTGGCCGAGATGGAGTTCTGGATCGCCGTCCATGAGGTGGACCTGCCGGCCCTCGATGCGCTGATCTGCCGCCACACGCTCGGCGGAGCCGAGCGGCGGCCGCTGCAGGCCGGTCAGTTGAACGGCATGCTGAAGGGTTTCATCGATCTGGTCGTCGAACACCAGGGCCGCTACTACGTCGTCGATTACAAGTCCAACTGGCTCGGTGCCGACGACTCGGCCTACACCGCCGTCGCGATGCAGCAGGCGATCCTCGACGAACGCTACGAACTGCAATACGTACTCTACCTGCTGGCCCTGCACCGTCTGCTCAAGCTGCGCCTGCCGGACTATGACTACGACCGTCACGTCGGCGGCGCGCTGTACCTGTTCCTGCGCGGCAGCCACGCGCCAGGCCGCGGTATCCACGCCGAATGCCCGCCGCGCGAGCTGATCGAGGCGCTCGACCGGATGTTCGGCGGGCGCCGCTGACGGCAAGCCCACCAATCTGCCGCCCCGTTCGCCCCCCCGATGACCCCGATGACTTCCCCGACGCTTGCCGACTCCGCCGCGACCCTCGCCCTCATCGACCGCTGGGCGGCCCACGGCTGGCTGCGCGCGCTTGATGCGGCCTTCGCCGCCTTTCTGGCACGCCAGGTGGCCGACGCGCCGCCGGCGCTGCTCCTTGCCGCCGCGCTGGCCAGCCATCAGCTCGGCCGCGGCCATGCCTGCCTCGATCTGGCCGAGACGTTGCGCGATCCCGGTTTCGCGCTGTCGCTGCCGCCCGAGCGTGGCGCCGACGATGCCCGCCAACGTCCGCCGCTGCCGGCCGAGGTGCTCGACGGCCTGACGCTGGCCGGCTGGCAGGCGGCCGTCAGCCACCCTCAGCTGGTGGCCGACGGAGCCGGCGCGACGCCGCTGGTGCGGGTCGGCCCGCGGGTTTATCTGCGCCGCTACTGGCAGTACGAGCAATCGGTGCGTGCCGCCCTCGACGCCCGGCTCGCGGCGCCGCTGGCGTTGCCGGCCGAGGCGCTGCGCGCCGCGCTCGCCATCCTCTTTCCGCCGGCCGCCGCCGTCATCGCGCCGGACTGGCAGCAGCTCGCCTGCGCGCTGGCCGCCCGCAGCGCCTTCGCCATCGTCACCGGCGGCCCCGGCACCGGCAAGACGACCACCGTCGTCCGCCTGCTCGCCGTGCTGCAGGCACTGGCCTTGGCCGCGCCGGACGGACGGGCGCTGCGCATCCGCCTCGCGGCGCCCACCGGCAAGGCCGCCGCGCGGCTCAACGAATCCATCGCCGGCGCGGTGGCCCGGCTGCCGCTGGCCGACCTGCCGGATGCCGAGGCCGTCCGCGCCGCGATCCCGGTGCAGGTCACGACCCTCCACCGCCTGCTCGGCAGCCGCCCCGACACCCGCCACTTCCGCCACCACGCCGGTAATCCGCTGCCGCTCGACGTGCTGGTGGTGGATGAGGCGTCGATGGTCGATCTGGAGATGATGGCCGCGCTGCTCGCTGCGCTGCCGGCGACGGCCCGCCTGGTGCTGCTCGGCGACAAGGATCAGCTCGCCTCAGTGGAGGCTGGCGCCGTGCTCGGCGAACTGTGCCGCCGCGCCGACGGCGGACATTACACGCCGGCGACTGCCGACTGGCTGGCCGCGATCGCTGGCGCCGGGATCGCCGCCGGACTCGTCGATCCGGCCGGCACGCCGCTCGATCAGGCCGTCGCCATGCTGCGCCACAGCCACCGCTTCAGCGGCGACAGCGGCATCGGCCGACTCGCCGCGGCGGTCAATGCGGGCAGCGCCGACGGCGTCCGGCAGGTGCTGGCCGCCGGTTACGCCGACCTCGCCCGCATCCCGCTGCGCGACGTGGGCGAAGGCGCGCTGCGCCGCCTCGTCGTCGATGGCGGCGATCTGCCTGACGCGCGGGGCTACCGCCACTACCTGCACATCGTGCGCGAACGGCGTCCGGCGTCCGGTGCCGGCCAGCCGGCCATCGACGCGTGGGCCGGCGAGGTGCTGGCCGCCCACGGCCAGTTCCAGCTGCTGTGCGCGCTGCGCCGCGGGCCGTGGGGCGTCGAAGGGCTCAATCCGCGCATCGCCGGCTGGTTGCGCGAGGCCGGCCTGATCGCTGCCGCCGACGGCTGGTATGTCGGCCGGCCGGTGCTCGTCACCCGCAACGACTACGGCCTCGGCCTGATGAACGGCGACATCGGCATCACCCTCGCGCTGCCGGCCGGCGCGGGCGACGGTGCGCTGCGCGTGGCTTTTCCGGCGGGCGATGGCAGCGGCGGCATCAAGTGGGTGCAGCCCAGCCGCCTGCAGGCGGTGGAAACCGTGTTCGCGCTGACGGTGCACAAATCCCAGGGTTCCGAATTCACGCACGCGGCGCTGCTGCTGCCGGACAACCTGAACCCGATTCTGACCCGCGAACTGGTCTACACCGGCATCACGCGGGCCAGGCGCTGGTTCACGCTGGCCGACGCGGCGGAGACCGGAGTGCTGGAGCGGGCGGTGGCGCGGCGGGTGCTGCGGGTGTCCGGCCTCGGCAGGCCGGGGTGAGCGGCGCTGCTGGCGCGCGGGGCGCCGCGGGGAGTCAGCCCCGCTTGTCGGGCAGCAGCTCGGCCGGCCATTCGTCGGGCCGCAGATCGGTGTAGCGCAGCGGCCACCGGGCGAGCAGTGCGATGACATCCGGCGCTTCGTCCATCAGGCCTTCCTGCGCCCATTGGCGGACCGATTCGCGGCCCCAGCGGTTGTCGTGGGCGTAGCGCTTGAGGTTGTCGACTCTCATCTTCCAGATCGGATTGTCGTTCATCGGGGTTTCTTTCTGTGCGGTGGCGGTCGGGCGTGGTGTTTCGAGTCGAAACGCCGTGCCGGCTCGAATGCGCCATGTTAGCTGCGCCGACACCACGGGTTCAAACCCGCGGTGCGCGATCAGCTTTCGCCGTCCCGGAGATCCCGCTTGCGGAAGCTTTGCGGCGCCGCGCCGGTCCACCCGCGAAAAGCCCGCGCAAAGCTCTTTTCGTTGCGAAAACCGACCAGCGCCGAAATCTGCTTGATCGAGCGCTGGCTGCGGTTCAGCAGTTCGATGGCGCGGTCGCAGCGGGCCTCGTCCTTGAGCTGCTGCAGCGATGAACCTTCTTCGCGCAGCTGCCGGTGCAGGGTGCGCACCGAGACGTGCAGCGCCGCGGCGACGGTTTCGGCGGTGACGGTGCTGGCTGCGCCGCCGGCCGGGTCGCGCAGGAAGCGCCGTACGCCTTCGACGAGCAGGCGGTCGCGGCGATATTGCAGCACGGTGAGGGGCAGCGCGCGTTGCAGCATCGCCGACAGGGCGGCGTCGTCGCGACGGATCGGCAGCGCGAGGTAGCGGGCGTCGAAGCGGATCGCGGCGGCGTCGGCATCGAAGCGCACCGGGCCGGGAAACATCAGCGGGTAGGCGTCGGCGTGGAGCGGGGGCGGGAACGGAAAGCTGCTGTCGAGCAGCGGGATGCGCGAATCGATGGCCCAGCAGGCATAGCCGAGGGCGTAGCGCAGCAGGGTCACCTGGCAGAACTCGTGCATCGCGCCGAGCGGCCGCCGCGGGGTGAGGGTCAGCGTGGCGACGGAGCGGGCGGCGTCGAGGGACAGCACGATGTCGTCGGTCAGCAGCCGATGGTGGCGGCACCAGCGCTTGAGGGCGACGCCCAGATCGGGCGCGCCGACGGAGGCGCGGCACAGCATGCCGTAGCTGCCCCACGGCAGGCGGCGCGAAAACCAGCCCAACGCTTCGTCGTCGAGTTCCTGCATGGCGTGGCCGGAGATGAGTTCCATCTGGGCGGCGGTGACGCGGGCGGCGGGTTGGCCGAGGAGGGCGACATCGATATCGGCGCGGGCCAGCGCGGCGGACGGGTCGATGCCGTAGCGCTCATAGGCCAGCACTATCGCTTTGATAAATGCGATCGGGGTGGCAGCGCGGCCCCGGTGGAGGGTGGCGGGCGAGAGCGTTTTCATCGTTCCGGATTCTTGGCTTTCGTGGCACGATTTGCAACCACGATGGCGCCCGCCACGAGGCCCCCGGCCTTACTCTGCGGAGCACTCGGACGAGGCGCGGCGAGCGCCCTCCAACCACAATTTCAAGCGGAGACCGACCCATGAACATCCCCAGCCTGAACTTCCACCTCGGCGAAACCATCGAGGCGCTGCGCGACACTGTGCAGGCCTTCGCGGCGAAAGAAATCGCCCCCCGCGCGGCCGACGTCGACCGGGACAACCTCTTTCCCGCCGATCTGTGGAAGAAGCTCGGCGACCTGGGCCTGCACGGCATGACGGCTCCGGAGGAATACGGCGGCACCAA
>WBZX01002958.1_pt1 | contig 11150 bp, 6 predicted proteins | sample 5204211 | NCBI WGS metagenome assembly WBZX01 (sample SAMN12344362, study PRJNA552823) | activated sludge metagenome | biome: Activated sludge suspended growth; feature: Nitrification reactor; material: Wastewater; isolation source: activated sludge from nitrification reactor of wastewater treatment...
GTTGGCATCCACGCGTAACACCGCGTTGGTATGTTTACGCAGCGCCGCTACCATTTCAATGTCACCTTCAACCCCAACCTTTACTTTATAAATGGGCCAGGGTTTTTCATGCAGTTTCGAGATCATATGCTCCATGCTGTCGATGCCGATGGTATAGTCGGTCAGGGGCGCCCGGGTAATATCCAGGCCCCAGAGTTCGCGGAGTTGTTTGCGTTTGAGTTTACCATAGAGGTCCCAACCCGCCATGTCGAGCGCACAAACCAGGAATGCATTCCGGGGAAAGAGATGGTGCAGGTAATGCCAGTAACGTTCGGGGTCGGCGAAGGCGAATTTTTCCACGAAGATTTTTTTCTGCTCCAGGTCGGCCGCCATTTGTTCGACCGGGATATTATAATAACTGATGGCCGGGGCTTCGCCATAACCGCGGAGGCCCATGAATTCGAGTTCCACCAGGAAGGAAGGCTGTTCTGTTTTCACCCCTTTTGAAATACGGAACGGGTGACGAAAGGGAAGGTTAACTGTTTTGTACTTTACTTTCATGATTTACGAAGCTGTCATTCTGAGCGAAAGCGAAGAATCCCCTATTCGAATTCAATAACCTGTACGTACAGGGATGCTTCGTACCTCAGCATGACAAGGGGGTCATCTGCCGCTGGCGTGCACATAGCCTTTCAGTTCCTCGTTGAAATCGGTCTTCTTCAGCAGGTCTTCCAGGTTGATGTGCATGCGGTAGTTCCAGTAATGCTCGGGCTCCGAAGGATTGTTGATACGCTCTTCCCGCGGATCTTCGCGGCGGATGGTGGCGCTCATGCCCATCAGGTCCTGCAACTGGAATACACACCACATAGCAGGCGAATACAGGTGCTGCACCACGATCTCGCGGTTGAGCCAGGGTTCGCAGTATTCGGGCGCATCTCCCTCATGATTGAGCATCATATTGTAAAAGCGCTTCGTTTTGAAGGCGTCTTCCTCCCACCAGCCGCGGATGGTGCTCATGTCGTGCGAGGAAGGCGTTACCACGCTCAGGTAAGGCGCATCTTTCGGGTGAAAGAATTCGGTGCCGGTCTTCTTCGGCATGCGTTGTATCTCGAGACTGAGAATACCGAGCTGGTCCATCACTTCCGGTACGCAATGCGGTACCATGCCCAGGTCTTCGCCGCAAACGAGCATGTTGGTATTGCGCTTAAGCCCCGGCAGTTTTTTCATCGCTTCGCTGCGCCAGAGTTCGTCCTGCCGGTGATAGAAATAATCAATGTAGAGTTTCCGGAGTTCGCTCTGCGAATGCGGATCGAGGTGTTTGAACGAATAGGTATCTTCCATCGATATCCGGAAATGGAACTGCTGCCCGTTCGAATCGGGCACTTCGAAGAAGATCACATCGCTGATGATATCGTACAGCCCCTGCCTTACTTCCCGGCTGAACGTATTGTTCCTGCTGAAATACTCCTCCACCTTGCGCTGGGTGCTGAATGCCTCTTTTAATTTATTGCCCGAGAAGAAGGTCTTCTTAACCGTGTCCTTCTGATCGCCGAACTTATCATAGAGTATGGCGTCGGTGATGAAGGGTTGTGTATAGCGATGCCGTTCGAATACGATGCGGCGTTCAAAAATTTCGTTGATCGATACGGGTATGGCCGGTACGAAACGGGCCATGATGCCTTCCACCGCGTGGGAAGGAATACTCCAGATGCGGAAGAATCCAAGAATGTGGTCGATGCGGAACGCGTCGAAATAATTATTCATCTGCTCGAAACGCTTGCGCCACCAGGTAAAATTATCCTGCTGCATCACTTCCCAGTTATACGTCGGGAATCCCCAGTTCTGGCCTTTGGCCGTAAAGGCATCCGGCGGGGCGCCTGCCTGTTCGTCCATGTGGTAAAGGCCGGGTTCCACCCAGGCATCCACGCTGATGCGGCTGATGCCGATGGGAATATCGCCCTTGATGATGATACCGTGTTTGTGGGCATACTCACTCGCCTCTTTCAACTGGCAATGCAGGTGATACTGGGTAAAGTAATGAACAGCGATATCATCGTAATGCGGCTGGGCGCTGCTGATCAGTTCCTGGATCGCATCCTCATTGTATACCGAATGGGTTTGCCATTTATTGAAGTCGGCTGTTTTGTATTTATCACGCAGGTACGAGAAGGCCGCGTAGGGTTCGAGCCAATAGCGGTTCAATTCAAAGAAATCGATATAGCCCGCATCATCCCTGAAGGTATTCTTCTGGCGCTGGTACAGTTGCCGGATCGCTCCGGCCTTGATACGGGTCACTTCTTCATAATCCACCTCGGGTAGTTTGTTGAGGCGTTTCTGGTCGGCGGCCAGCGCTTTAACGATGTCTTCATTTTCCTTTCCGGCCACCTGCTCCAGGTTCAGCAGCATGGGGTGAAGCGCAAAGGCGGATATGGCGGAATAGGGATAAGAATCTTTCCAGGTGTTCGTGGCAGTGGTATCGTTCACCGGCAGTATCTGGATCATCCGGAGACCGGTTTTGCGGGCCCAGTCGACCAGCAGTTTCAGGTCGGTGAATTCGCCGGTGCCGAATCCTTTCTTACTGCGCAGACTGAAAACGGGTATGGCCAGTCCGGCCCCTTTCCAATGCTGCGTGATGCCCTGCACGAATCCATCGTGCAGTATGCCGATCGTCTTGCCGTGTTCTTCCACCAGCAAGGCCCGGTTATTACCATCTTCGAAACGAAGGAATTGCCGGGTGGATGTATTGCAGATGCCGTATTTATAGGCAACGGGAAATTGTTCGCCCGAGAGGTTAACACGTACGCTCCACCAGTTTCCCTTCCGGGTCATGGGGATGGTGTTCCCTTTATCCCAGTTGTTCAGCGCAGCGGCGGAACCGCTGATGCAGATGATCTCATTCTCACCCAGTACCGGCGCCTTCACCCGGAATTCGTGCGTGAATTGCCTGGGTTCTTTGTGGGCGGTTGCCCTGGGTTTATGTTGCTTGAGCAGTACTTCCTGGAAGGGAGAGGTGAAGAAGCTGTTTTCGAACTGGCCGCTGTGATTCCAGGTATCGGTAAGTACCAGTTTATCGGCTTTCAGTTTTTGCACATCGATGATCCTGTCTTCCCCGAACTCGTAGATGTATTCCCCGGATTCATTGCGGAGGATGTACCGGTAGTTAAGCGGTTCATCCTGTAAAGCCGGATCGATTTCTATGCTGCCATGCCAGAGCTGTTCGTTCAGGTATTCGAGGGTGAAAGCCCCTGCCAGGTCGTTATCCCCTAACGCATTTGTATTGCCACTGACCAGCAGGGTTTGTCCGAACTGGGTGGAATACCGCAAATAAAACTGTACAATCATCCGAAAGGGTTAAGAGGCAGCAATATACATCACTTTGAAGAAAAAAAGGTCCGGTCAATTTATAAATGCCGGAGTACAAATGTTTGCCCTATATTTGCAAAAAAACTGATCAAATGGAAACAACCAAAAAGAGAACCGGGCTTTACTGGATTTTGTTCTTACTTTCTGTCGTTGCGTTTTTCGCTGTACTCTGGTCACCGATCGGTTCGTACTGTTCGATGGTGCTGCCTTTCAACACCACCTTCCTGGCCAAGGCCATGGACCTCATGTAATTTCCAACCGTATTACGATATGCCATCTGCCTGCCGGCAGGTGGCTTTTTATTAATTGGCAATGATCACATCGGGCCGGCGTATAAAGCTGCTGCGGTACCGGAAGCGGATATTGCTGTTGAGTTCCACCTTCCAGTTGTTCATATCCCCGCTCACCCGGGGGAAAAAATAGCCCCGGAGTTCAATGGTACCCAATACCAGGTTTTCGTTCCGGGTACGAACACCCCCGCCCCAGGCACTGTAGAATTCCGCTTTATCGAGGTTCATCTTGGTAGGCTTAACCAGGCAGGCGTCGCCAAACAAGAAGGGCGCAAACCGGAAGCCGAGCACCCGGGTGGTATTATAGAAAACGCCCTCAACCCGGGCCGTACCCCGCAGGTCGGCATTGATGTTTCCGTTATTGAAATAGGTAAGTCCGAAATCGCTGCGCAGGAAAAGCGGGGTGTTCAGTACCGGGTTGGCCTGGGCAGTGATACCCATGGTAAGGAACATACGATGGTACCAGGCCGACCGCAGTTTACGCAGCCGGGTAAAGTAATCAGCAGAAACCAACAGGTCAACATCCTCGAACCGCTTCCGGTAAAAATAGCCGCCCAGCCGCACTGTGTAATTGCTGTAAAATCCTTTATCACGCACATTGGTAACCGATACGTCCAAACCGGCATAGGGCCGGCGTATACTCTGTTTATCGATGTATCCCGCGGTAAGGGCGATGTTGAATCCCTCGGGTATATCCTCGCTCCGTCCGAAACCATAGATGAAATTCGTTTTGTAAAATACCAGTTTGAAGATATTGATGGATGCAAGTCCGCCGGTGAAATCGGCAAAGCGGTAATCGTATACGTTCTTATACTTTAGCGGCTCGGTGATAAAATGTTGTTTGAAGAAACGGATAGCGGCGAACCGGTGGATACGGATCTCTTTATTCGCGTATAAAGATTTCCGGTTATCAAGGCTGTAGCCGAACCAGGCATCGATGTTATACGAGGCGTAGCGGTAATCGTAATGGTAGATGGAATCGGTATCATACACGTTACGGGTACGCTGGTACGACCACTCCAGCGCTCCCGTCGTGGGTATGTATGGAGTAACCATCGGCTTTTCGATGCGTGTATATACCACGGTTTCCTGGTTCCGGTTGCTGGTGAAGGCACTTCGGTAATCCTGGTAGCCCGACACCCAATCGATGAAGCTTCCGCCGATATTGCGGCGAACGAACTCTCCTCCCACGCCCGTTGTCGGGTAACGCCCCCGCTCGTAGTAACTGCTGAACTGGAGCCGGGAGCCGGAGCCAAACAGGTTGTCTTCCGATAGCTCGCCCCGCCCCCTGTCCTTGGCGCCGATGGAAAATACATCCTTGGTAAGCACCACCACATCCACCGAGTCGGCTGTTCCCTCTACCGGGTTCACCAGAATGCGGGCATCGCGTATATAGGGAAGATCACGCAGGTACCGTTCGTTATCGGCAAAAAGAAACGGGTAGAGTTTTTCGCCTTCCCGGAAGAAGAGATTATTGCGGATCACCTTACCCGAGGTATTCTTATGAAAGGTTTTGGCGATGGCGGTGCCGAAATTATCCTTCACCAGGCTGGTGTCGTCGAAATTGTATTCAAAACCGAGCGGGATGGTTTGTATGCTGCGGATGATCCTGCCCCGGTATTTCAGAAAGGGATTTTCCACCAGTACCGGTACATCGGCCGGCGGATTGGTGGAGATGCTTCGGCCAATCATGCCAATGATGCCCTTCTTGCGTGCCAGGAAAAACGTATCCTCCTTTTCTTTCTGCTGGGCAAGGCAGGCAATGCCGCTGAAAAAGAAAAAGCAAACACACAAGCCCCTATTGAATTCTTTTCTGGCCATTGCGCAGTGCCGGTGATCAAAATTGAGGTTTAAAGATATTGAATCGGCCCGAACAGGGTGTTAACGGCACAAAAAACGGGTTACCGCCCCGGAAAAGGTGGCAACCCGGTGTAATGCGTGTGCAGGCGATGGATCAGCGGATGGCCCTGGCGCTGCGGTAACTGCGGTTGGCGGCCTGTTGCATCGTAACAGATTGTGCGCAGGAAGCCAGTAATACCACAAGAAGGATAAGGATTGTAAAGTTTTTCATCGGGTGTATTTTTTGGATTAAAAGCGTTACCCGGTTGCCGCAAGAATTCAGCCACACTGACTGCAAAAACCCGGTATGCCGGCTGAAAATCTACCTGCGGATTTTACGAAAAATATATAAAGCCCTGCCTGGAAAGACGTTGGCCATGCGGTATGCCGCATGGCCAACGGGGATAGTGGATTATGCACAATGGGGGGTTATATCGCTTTCTCGGAGATGAATGTTCCATCGGAGGCGAAGATCGCCTGCCAGCGCTGGCTGCCGATAAAGAATTTCACCTTATACGTATTACCGTTTTCTTTCTCCCACTCGATCTGCCCGCTGGCGGTTGGGTACCGGGAGTTGAAATTGTTCATCACCGAAGAAGGCACGCCCGATGAACTGACGCTGGTGCTGGATGAAACCATGTCGTCGTGTTTGGAGCAGGTGGTGCTCATCGTTACGGTGCTAAGTGCCAGGAAAAATAATATCTTTCTCATGCCTGAATCGTTTTTAGTGATCGTTTTTGATTACAGGATGAAGGTAGGACCTGGAGAGAGGCCTGCGGAAATCAAACTCACCCAACCGGGATTTTTGACAACTGAACGGGAAGGAAGTGCGGTTATTCTTCGTCTTTGCGGATGCCGGCCGTACGGGGTAATGTAATGCTGTAGTCTTTGTTCATCCCATCATAATAGGTGGCCAGGCGCATGGAATCGCGTTGGCTCAGTTGCCCCATTTTTTTCTGCAGGTCGATACTCAGCTGCTGTATATACGCCATACCCTGTTCCTCTGTAGGATTGGTGGCCACAAAAGCGGTCATATCATCCAGGAATTTATTCATCAGGGGTTTCATGTCCTTCATCTGCTGGATGGTGATATCAATGGAAGAATATACCCGCTGATCGGCATTGGGCTCCTTTTTTACATTGTCGAGGTTGGAGATGGTGGTTTCAATTTCATGGTTGATGCTCGAACGCACCGCTTCAATGTCTTCCGATCCGCCCAGTTTTTTCATAACGGTGGAGAATATCTCCTTATTCTGGATATACGATGTCCAAACCTTTTCCGTCGCTTCTTTTTTCTTCCTGAATTCGGCCTTGTCGTCTCCTTTATTGAAACCGAGGAAATAAATGATGGCTGCCGCCAGCACCGGCGTAATAACGCCTACCGCGATATTCCTGATCATGGAATTGCCCGAGGATTGTTTGGCGGACTTGTTCTCTTTCGTTTCCATTCCGTTTTTTTCTAAAAATAATGATCCCCCCGTTTCCGGCAAAGAATAAAAAAAGCCGCCCCGCAAACGCAGGGCGACTTACATGTATGCAAGGTAGCTCCGTTAGTTCTTCACGATCCGCTCGCTGTGCAGCACTTTTCCATCCATGCTGGTGATCTTCACAATGTAAAGACCCTTGGTCAGCTTATGCAGATCCAGGGTGGTGAACATATCATTCACCGGCTGGCTGTAAATGAGCTTACCCGACAGGTCGTACAGCTTCAGTTCTTTGCGGCTGTTATCACCCACCATGTACACACTCATCCGGTCGGTGGCCGGGTTGGGGAACAACTTCACTTTTACATCGGAAGATGTAATGGTTTCGGGTTCCTGAACCGTAGCCGTACCCAGTTGTACCCGCAGCGTATAGCAGGATGTGGCACTGTTGGCTCCGTTATAACCATACACCCGAACGAAGTAGGTACCCGCTGTGTACGTACGTGTGATCGTTTCATTCGCGGTTCCGCTGTTCTGCGAAATGGCCAGTTGCGTGGTACCATTGCTGCTGTACAAACGGATATCGTAATCGAATGGCAAGGTAGAAAGCGTAATCGTTGCCGTACCGCCGGTGGTGATCACGAAGCGGTAGTAATCATTGTCATTGGCCGGACTGATCAGTCCCTTGATATCGGTATTGAACGGAATGGTGGCTGCGCCTCCTGAAGTACCGTTGGTGCTCACATCATACGGGCCGGGGCAGGTTGGCGCTGCCGCTGTGGTGAACTGGGCCTGGCTGTAACTGCTGCTCAAGCCAACAGCCGTGCAATTCGCACGCACCCGCCAATCGTACAAGGAAGAAGCGCTCAAACCCGACAGGTTCACGGAAAGACTTGTTGTGCCGGTGGCTGCATTGGTCCAGGTACCGGAACTGTTGAGTTTATAATCCACATCGTAATTCGCGGCGCCGCTTACGGCTGTCCAGTTAACCGTTGCGCCGCTGGCGGTAACCGAACCGGATGTAAGACCGGTTGGCGCATTGCAGGAAGCGGTGCCGGTGGTGAACTGCGCCTGGCTGTAAATACTGCTCAAGCCATTGCAGTTGGTACGAACCCGGTAATCGTACAGACTGCCGGCCGTTAAACCGGTCAGGTTTACCGAAAGGTTCGTGGTAGCCGCCGCGGCATTGATCCAGGTAGCCGATGTATTCAGTTTGTAATCTACCGAATAACTAAGCGCACCACTTACAGCCGTCCAGCCGACGGTTGCTGTTGAAGCGGTGACTGCACTGGCCGTTAAGCCCGAAGGTTCCGTACAGGTAGATGCCAGTGTGGTGAACTGGGCCTGTGCATAAGCGCCTGTAGCCCCGGTACAATTGGCACGTACACGGAAATCATAGAGGCTGTTTTCTGCCAGTCCGCTCAAGGCTACCGACAAGGAGGTCGTTGCTGTTGCGGCGTTGGTCCAGGTGGCTGATGTATTGAGTTTGTAATCCACATCATAATTCAGTGCGCCGCTGAGAGCCGACCAGCTTACGGTTGCGCTGCTGGCGGTAACGGCAGAAGATGATAATCCGCTTACGGTGCCGCAGCTTGGCGCAGCGCCAATGATGGTGGTGAACAATCCGCGGCCATGTGTGGCAGCGGCCAGCAAACCATCGCTGGCCCTGTATTGAAGCATATCGGTACGTACGTTGGGGAAACCGGTTTCGGGATCCCATACAGTAGAAGCACCGTTGATGAGGGATGTTTGCCAGATACCTGTTTCGGTGGCGATGATGGCCTTGGTATTATCACCGGGATAGAACATGGCCCAGCGTACAGGCATATCGGGCAGGTTACCGTCGATGGCTGTCCAGGTGGTACCGCCATTGGTTGTTACCCACACATTGTTTACGCCGTAGTTGGAATACACCACGATGATGTTCTGTTCGTTTGTTCCCAGTTCAATACAGGATATGCGGGCACTGGCCGTTGTCATGCCGGTGCCGATGATGCTGGTGAAGGTGGGTGTGGCGTTCGCACTGGTGGCCCGGATGAGCGAAGGCGTGATGCCACTGCCACCGCCGCCGAAGAACACGGTATGGTTGGTGTACGGAGAAACTTTCACGGCTGTTACTTTCCCCGAACTCAATCCGCTCATGGTAACCGCGGTAAAGGTACTGCCGCTCTGCGGGTTGCTCCAGCGAACGAATGTATTGGCGTTGCCGCTGGCGTACATGATATTATTCACGTCATCATAATCGGTGGGATTGATGAACTGACCGGCGGAACTTGAGTAATTCACCGATGACCAGGAGCTGCCACTGTTGGTGCTCCGGCGGTATTGGTTGTATACATAAGAACCCCATTGAAATTGTCCCTGGTTCTGGTCGATGTGCACAAAAGCGCCATCGCCGCCTGTTACTTCAACCGAAGCGCCCATGCCGGCATTGTTCAGCTGATGAACGCCGTTATCCTGTGCGCCTGCCAGGAAGTAATTCGTGGATGTGGGATGGATTGCCACGGAATAAAATTGTTTGATCCGCAAACCCTGGTTGCGATCGGAAAAATTGGTTCCGCCATTGGCAGAATAATGAACACCGCCATCGCAGCCTACCAGCACCTGGTTGTTGCTGCGCCAGGTAATGATCTGCTGATCGGCGTGTACGTACTGACCGGTGGTTCCAACCCATTCGGATATTTTGGTCCAGCTTGTACCGCCGTTGGTGGTTTTATAGCAGTCCAGGCTTCCCACGATCACGTTGTTGGCATTGTTGGGATCGATGGCAACGGCCATGCAATACCAGGCTTGTCCGCTGGTAAAAGCGGGTGTAGCGGTGGTAGCCGCCCAGTTGGCGCCGCCATTGGTGGATTTATAAATCGTTGTTACCTCAAACGCGGATGTGGATGGCAATGCATAGAGTGTATTACCATTGCAGGCAAGCGCTACATTATACTGTGTGGGGAATGTAGTGGCCGGGCTTGTCCAGCTGGCGGAAGTCACCGTAGCCGGGTTATCGGTATAACGATATCCCGAACTTGCCGCCGCGGTATTATAATAACCGCAGCTTATATGCAAACGCCCGGTGCTGCTCAGCACCATGTCGGGCACCCGTGGATCCAGGCCCGAGGGAGTGATGTTTGTCCAGGTACCGGTTGATTTTGTATACCGTTGCAGACCTGCATTGTTGGAAATGGAATTGCAAGCCACATAGAGATTACCGCTTGCGTCGCAAAGCACTTTACTCACATTCCAGAAGTTCGCTGTTCCGGGCATCACACTCCAGTTCACACCATGATCGGTACTGATCCAGATACCGGCTCCGCGAACCGCATCGGCATTGATGGCTTTTTCGCCCGTACCGAAATACATAATATTTACATCGGTGGGGTCCTGGCAGATACTGCCGATGGCAAGGTTGCCGAAGAAATCATTGATCGGTGTCCAGGTAGCGGGATTCGCGGTGATGTCATTGGTCTTCCACAAACCGCCGTCAATACCTCCTACCCATACGGTTCTGCCGGTTGCATCGCCCAGGTCTTCCCAGATGGCACGTACACGGCCGGAAGTTTTTCCATTGCCGGGGCGTGTATTACCATTGCTGGCGCCAACGGCATCGCTGTTCGGACCTCTTTCTGTCCAGGAAAAAAGCGATGAAGCTGTATTGTTTTTGATGCGCTCGGAACGAACGCGGTACGCTTCAACCAATCTCGATTGGGGAACATAACCCAATGCGGGATCCTTGGTTTTATCGATTTCGAATTGCAAACGGGCCGATATACCCGCAGGGTTTTCCTGCACCTGGCTAACCTGGGCCGATGCCCCGGTAATCGCTCCCAGCATGAGCAGGAAAGAAAGGATTTGTTTGAACATAATGCAAGTTTTAGTTTGGAATGAAAGAACCCCAATATATTTTTTATGGCTTGAATTAAAAAAGTAATATTACGGTGCAGTTGTAGCATGTGGATAAAAAATGATATAACCCACAATACACAGGTAAGATTTGTAGAAGGCTTTCGACAAAAAAACCGCTGATGTTAAAAACTCGTTTATAGTTGCATTCAACAACCAAAACATCAAAGTGAATCGAAATGAAAATTCTTATTACAGGCGCTACCGGAATGGCGGGTTCTGAAGTAGTACGGCAAGCCATCCTTGATCCTGGCATTGATGAGATCATTGCCCTGGTAAGACGGCCGATGGAGATCACGCATCCGAAGATCCGGACTGTATTGCATAAGGACTTTCTGAATTACGATACAGTAGCTGCGCT
>WBZX01002959.1_pt1 | contig 11149 bp, 11 predicted proteins | sample 5204211 | NCBI WGS metagenome assembly WBZX01 (sample SAMN12344362, study PRJNA552823) | activated sludge metagenome | biome: Activated sludge suspended growth; feature: Nitrification reactor; material: Wastewater; isolation source: activated sludge from nitrification reactor of wastewater...
GTCCTCACCCGCCTGCCGACGCAGCCACAGAGTCGGATCGGAGAGCTGTTGCCGCATCGGTGGAGACCGGATTCAGCCTGAGGCTTGGTCAAGAGGGGATCGCCGGGGGCTTACGGACGAATCCACAAGAGCAAGGATGATCATGGCTTGCTGAATTGGGATTTCGTTGTTGGTGACTTCGGCGATAGCGCGGATGGTTTGAGCGGCGATTACGGAGGCTGGGATATACACGGACACGGCTTTTTGGTGACAAAAGCGTTATTGTAGCTCTCTAACAAATAGTGACATTTCATTGTTTTGCTTTACCCCCTAATCGCCAGCGTCCGCACGAACTGCGTCAGTGACCGGCCGTGGTCGCCGGAGATGACCTCCAGGGCGGGGGCGAGGCGCCGGGCGGAGGCGGTAAGGGTGCTGATACGGGGGCGGGTTGTGGCAGTGCCTGAGGGCGCTCCTCAGAGCATCAAAACAGGGTGCTGCACTCACGCGCCCCGAGGTGCTGCCGTTGATTCACCGCCGCTTCCGACCTTCTGACCAGGGCGCGAATTGGTAGGGCTTGCCGTTTGCTTTGCAGATGACCCATTTCAGGGCCTGCCACGAGATGAGAGTGACGGCCCCCACGAGGAGGACGGGCGACAGGACGATGAAGTCGCGCCGCTCCCAAAGCCATCGGCAGGCATCCGTCAGGGCCTTAAGCATTGCCCGCTTCCTCCGCCTCTCTCGGGGCGCTCTCGGGCGTCCTTGCGTGCCTGCCGGCCTCGATGAGGTACTGATACAGCGTCTCGCGGCTGACGCCGAACTCGCGGGCGAGGGCTGACCTGTTCTTGCCTCCGTTCTCCGTGTCCCTCGCTACCAGGGCGGCAACCTGCTCCTGGGTCAGCTTGCCCTTGCTGCCTTTGTACCTACCTGCCGCTTTCGCCAGGGCGATGCCTTCCCGCTGGCGCTCGCGGATCATGGCGCGTTCAAACTGGGCTACGGACCCGAGCATCTGGCGCATAAGGACCGCCATCGGGTCATCCCCGGCGCCCGTGAAGATGAGCCGTTCCTTGACGAACTCCACCGCCACGCCGCGCCCCGTCAGTTCCTTGACGATGCTCTCCAAGTCCGCGAGGGAGCGGGCGAGGCGGTCAATGGAATGCACGACCAGCACATCCCCATCCCGCAGGTAGTCCAAGGCCGCCTTGAGCTGGGGGCGGTGAGTGTCCTTGCCGCTGGCCTTGTCCTCGAATCGCTTGTCGAGGGCGAGCCCGTCAAGCTGCCGCTCAGTGTTCTGGTCAAGGGAGCTGACGCGGATGTAACCGATGCGCTTGCCTGCCATGTTGTTACCCTGCCTTCTGTGAAAGTGTCCAGATGAATTCTAAGACCTCTGGCCGGGGGCTGTCTAGCGCCCTGAATCAACTTCATTTGGACAGGTTCTGGCGGCTGAATGTGTCAAGGCCGACTGTCTTGCTCAGGTGTAGCCAAGTTGGACAGGTGGTGAAGCGTAGAAGGCTCGCTAATGGCCTGGACGAGGCGCCGAGGGTGAAGGGCGGGGAGGGGAGGACGACAGCACCAAGGTCACGCCAAGAGGCTTTGCGGGCGCCCATGCGCCCCCCTATCGGCTGCGGCTGCGGGTGCGTCTGTAGGGGGCCTGCCGGGGGGAAGTGGGCGCTTGGCTTACGAAGGCTGACCCCTCGAAAATTTCCGTCGGATATTGGGGGGGGGCGATGAGCGGCCTGTCGGGCTGAATTCGATTCCCATTCGAGGAACCGAATTTCTATCCCTCTTTACCCAAATCGCTTGGCGCTTCTGATAATGGCGTGGTAGAGTTTGACCTACAGGCAGTCGGAAACCCAGTAACGGCGCGGGTTTTGAGAGATGGTTCGATTCCTAAAACCCTGTCGGGGGGACCAGTCACGAGTCCGCTGGTTTGAAAAAAAAGCGAAACCCGCATAACGCGGGCTTCGCTTTTTATTTCGTGGCCCCGGCCAACCCCGGGCGGGCGTCAGCTGGCGGCTTCCATTTGCGACTGCAGATAATTCTGGATGCCGACCTTGTCGATGAGTTCGAGCTGGGTTTCCAGATAGTCGATGTGTTCTTCGGTGTCTTCGAGGATGTGTTCGAAGATTTCGCGGCTGATGTAGTCGCGGACCGATTCGCAGTAGGCGATGGCGTCCTTCAGGTGGGCGTAGCCGCCTTGTTCGAGTTTGAGATCGCCCTGCAGGCATTCGGGGACGTTTTCGCCGATCAGCAGCTTGTCGAGGTTTTGCAGGTTGGGCAGACCTTCGAGGAAGAGGACGCGCTCGATGAGCATGTCGGCGTGTTTCATCTCTTCGATCGACTCGTCGTACTCGTGCTTGCCGAGCCGGGTGAGGCCCCAGTTCTTGTACATCCGAGCGTGCAGGAAATACTGGTTGATGGCGGTCAGTTCGATGGTGAGCTGCTTGTTGAGGTGTTGCAGGACTTTCTTGTCGCCTTTCATGCTGCCTCCTGGATCAGTAGGAACGGGCCGTCGCTGCGGGGCCGGTGAAACGTCGGCGGGGCGTGCTGGTCGAGGGCCTGGCTCAGGCACTGCTTGGCGCACTTGGCGCAGCGCCCGCATTCTTCGGTGACACCCAGCTCGGCGCGCAGATCGCGCAGACGGCGCGCGCCGGCCGCGACGGCGGTTTCGATGTGCTTTTCGGTTACAGCGCGACAGACGCAAACATACATGTCCTGTTTCCTTGTGGCCAGTGCGGGCGCTCGGTCGGACGATCGGACCGGGCGGGGGAGCCCGTCATTTCGTCAGAATCAGCTTGCCGGCGCGTGTCGTGCGCAACGCATAGATCATGCCTTCGTGCTCGATGAAGACGCAAGCGCGTTCGTTGAACAAATCCTTGCTGCGGATAGGGGTGTCGAAGCGGCCGGGCGGGCGCGATGCCGTGTCGGCATGCGGGGGACCGGAGCTGGGGTTGGGAGGCGCAGTCACAGGATAATGCAAAGAAGAATGAGAATAATTCGTATTAGACATGTGGCGCGGGCTTTCGTCAATAGGTTGCGAAGCTCGCTGACGACTGCGGTACGCCCGTCGCCGGACGCCGGCCTTTGGCGCCGGCGGGGTAGAATCGCGCCCTTCCGTCTGCCTTGTCTGCTTGTCTCATGCCGCTGATCACTCTTGATGATGCCTGCCTCGCCTTTGGTCACGTTGCCCTGCTCGACAAGGCCGCCTTTCAGCTCGATCCCGGCGAGCGGGTGGCGCTGATCGGCCGCAACGGCAGCGGCAAGTCGAGTCTGCTGAAGGCGCTGGCCGGGCAGGCGAGCCTCGACGACGGGCGCCTGTGGCGTCAGCCCGGCGCGCGGGTGGCGTATGTTCCGCAGGAGGCGGATTTCCCGCTCGAGCGCAGCGTTTTTGCGACGGTTGCCGACGGGGTGGGCGATGTCGCGCAGTTGCTGGTGGATTACCACGCGGCGATGCTGGCGGTGGCCGACGATGCGTCGGCGGCGGCCCTCGGGCGGCTCGAGGAACTCCAGCACCGCGTCGAGGAGGCGCAGGCGTGGCGGCTCGAGCAGCGCGTCGAGCAGGTGCTGGCGCAGCTCAAGCTGTCGGGCGAGGCGGTGGTCGGCAGCCTGTCGGGCGGCGGCATCAAGCGCGTGGCGCTGGCCCGGGCGCTGGTCGGCGAGCCGGAAATGCTGCTCCTCGACGAGCCGACCAACCATCTGGATATCGACGGCATCCTGTGGCTCGAGGAGCTGATCCGCGATTTTCCCGGCGCGGTGGTGGTGATCACCCACGACCGGGTTTTTCTCGATCATGTGGCGACGCGCATCGTCGAGCTGGACCGCGGCGTGCTGTCCAGCTTCCCGGGCCGTTTCGCCGATTATCTGCTGCGCAAGGCCGAGCAGCTCGACGCCGAGGAGAAGGCCAACGCCCGCTTCGACAAGCTGCTGGCCCAGGAGGAGGTGTGGATCCGCAAGGGTGTCGAGGCGCGGCGGACGCGCAACGAGGGGCGCGTGCGGCGCCTCGAGGCGCTGCGCGGCGAACGCAGCGCGCGGCGCGACCGGCTGGGCACCGTCAAGCTGGCGCTCGACCGCGGCGAGGGCAGCGGCCAGATGGTGGCGGAGCTCGAAAACGTCACCAAGCGCTTTGGCGAGCGGACGATCGTGCGCGAGTTCTCGACGCGCATTCTGCGTGGCGACCGCATCGGCCTGATCGGCCCCAACGGCGCTGGCAAGACCACGCTGCTCAAACTGATCCTGGGCGGCCTCGAGCCCGACGAGGGGCGCGTCCGTCGCGGCACCCGCCAGACGGTGGCCTACTTCGACCAGTTGCGCGAACAGCTCGATCCGGACGCGCCGCTCACCGAGGTCATCAGCCCGGGCTCGGATTACGTCGAGATCGCCGGCCACCGGACGCACATCATCGGTTACCTGGGTGATTTCCTGTTCTCGCCGCAGCGGGCGCGCTCGCCGGTCAAATCGCTGTCCGGCGGGGAGCGCAACCGGCTGCTGCTGGCACGCTTGTTCGCCCGCCCGGCCAATGTGCTGGTGCTCGACGAGCCGACCAACGATCTGGACATCGAAACCCTCGACCTGCTCGAAGACCTGCTCGCCCAGTACGACGGCACGGTTTTCCTGGTGAGCCACGACCGGGCCTTCCTCGACAACGTGGTGACCCAGGTCATCGCTGCGGAAGGCGACGGGCGCTGGAAGGAATACGCCGGTGGCTACGGCGACTGGCTGCGGGTGCGGAAGGTCGCCGAGCCGGCGGTGGCGGTCGCCCCGAAGGCGCCGGCGCCGAAGAAGGAGGCGCCTTCGCCGGCGGCGGCGGCACGGCCGGCAAAGCTGAGCTGGAAGGAGCAGCGCGAACTGGAAGCGCTGCCGGACCGCATCGCCGCGCTCGAAGACGAGCAGGGCCGCATCCAGACGCGCCTCAACGACCCGGCCATCTACCGCGACTCGCCGCACGAGGTGCCGCAGCTCAATGCGCGCCTGCAGGCGCTGGAGGGGGAGATCGAGGCGGCGATGCTGCGCTGGGAAGAACTCGAGGCGCGGACCGCCAGCCGCTAGCGGCGGGTTAGCCCGGCGGCAGCGCGCCGTTGGCGTTTCCGCCGGCATGAAGCAGCGACTCGATGCATTCATGGGGCACCGACAGCCGGTTGAGCAGGTTGTCGCGGCCGATATGCAATAGCTTTTCGATGGCCGACAGATCGTCGGGGATGGCCGGGTTGTCCCAGCCCTGGGCCGTGTGGCGGGCCAGGCTGGTGGCCAGCTGGACGGTGCGGACCCGTGCATTGCCGATCTGCCGATCGTCCATCATCGACACCAGCAACTCGGGCAGATGCCAGTGGCGCACCAGTGCGAGTTGCAGTTCCCGGGCCGAAAAGTTGAAGACCGCGCGCTGCGCCACCGACGAGCGCAGGTTGCGGTCGAGGTGTTGTTTTTCGTAGACCTGCTGGGTCAGCGCCGGGGCGAAGCTCCAGCACAGGATGTCGGTGACTTCCGACAGCAGCGCCGCCACGGTGATCTCGTCCACGTCGAGGTCGTGGCGCAGGATCGCCCAGTCGCGGGCGTAGCGGGCGGCACGGCGGGCGCGGCCGATCACCTTGAGCACGCCGATCAGCGCTTTCGGATGGGCGGCGAGCTGGTCTTCGATCGTCGGCAGTTCGGAGAATTCCCGCAGGAAGGGCGAGATGCCCAGCATCATGATCGCCCGTTCGATCGTCGTGATGTCGTGGTTCTGGCGCGCGCGACGGGTCGCCTCGATGTGGATCAGCACTTTGAGCGTCATCATCGGATCGCTGAGTACCAGCGCTGCCACCGTGCGGCCGTTGATGCTGTCCTCGTGCTCGCGCATGGTCTGCAGTTCGCGGACCGTGTGTTTGAGGGCGGGAATCGATTCGTTGCCGAAGAAGGCGATGTAGGAGTCGATGCTGTCGAACGGCTGGTGGATCAGGGCCATGGCAGACCTCCGCGGGCGATGACTCCATTTACGGCGCGGCGGCGGGCGGATTGAGGCCCGGCACGGGGCTGTCGTGAAACGGTGGCTATAATCGGCGGACAAACAACATGGGGCGCCGTCGCGCACCCCGTTCACGAGGAGAGGAAATACATGTCCACCGTCATCCCCCCGTTCCAGGGTTTCGTTCTTCGCGAGGATGAGAACCGCAAGGTTTCGGCCGCCATGGAGTCGATGAACGTCGATCAGCTCGACGCCGGCGAGGTGCTGATCCGGGTCGCCTATTCGAGCGTCAATTACAAGGACGCGCTGGCGGCGACCGGCACCGGCAAGATCATCCGGCGCTTTCCCTGCGTGGGCGGCATCGACCTGTCGGGGACGGTGGTGGACAGCGCCGACCCGCGCTTCAAGGCCGGCGATCCGGTGATCGCCACGAGCTTCAACATCGGTGTCTCGCACCACGGCGGCTACGCCGAATACGCGCGCATTCCGGCCGCCTGGGTGATTCCGCTGCCGGCCGGCCTGACCTTGTTCGACGCGATGGCGCTGGGCACGGCGGGCTTCACGGCGGCCCTCGGCGTGGTGCGCATGGAGGACAACGGCCTGCGTCCCGAGAACGGTCCGGTGATCGTCACGGGAGCCAGCGGCGGCGTGGGCGGCCTCGCCATCGACATGCTGGCCGGGCTCGGTTATCACGTCGTCGCGCTGACCGGCAAGGCGCAGGAAGAGGGCTACCTCAAAGACCTCGGCGCCGCCGAAATCAAGCTGCGCGACACCATCGATCCGGCCAAGACCCGCCCGCTCGACGCCGCGCTGTGGGCCGGTGCGGTGGATAACGTCGGCGGCGACACGCTGGCCTGGGTGCTGTCCACGATGCAGCAGGCCGGCACGGTGGCGAGCATCGGCAACGCCCAGAGCTACACTCTGAACACCACCGTGTTCCCGTTCATCCTGCGCGGCGTCAGCCTGCTCGGGGTCGATTCGGGCTACATCGGCGAGCCGACGCGCAGCCGCGTCTGGCAGCGTCTGGCCGGCGACATGAAGCCGCGCCACCTGGCATCGATGACGCGCAAGGTTCCGTTTTCGGAACTTCCGGGCGTTTTTAACGATTTCATCGCCGGCCGGGTCAAGGGACGCACCGTGATTGCCGTAAAAGAATGAGGTAACCAACAGCGAGCCCAGCATGAGCGACGACAGCGATCAGACCCTTCCGCGCGTTCTGATCATCGACGATTCCCGGATGGTGAGGGCATCCATCATCCGGCAGGTGCGGGATCGCTTCGACGTGCGTGAGGAGGCGGATGGCGAGGCCGGCTGGCAGACCCTGCTGGTCGACCCCACCATCCAGGCGGTGATCTCCGACATCGGCATGCCGCGGCTCGACGGCTACGGCCTGCTCGAGCGCATCCGCGGGTCGCGCCTGTCACGTATCAACACCTTGCCGGTGGTGGTCATCTCCGGCGACGACGAGCCTGATGTCCGGGTCAAGGCCAAGAGCGCCGGGGCCACGGACTTCATCTCCAAGAGCATCGGCAATCTCGAACTGCTGGCCCGCCTCGAGGCGCTGACGCAGCTCGCCCGCACCCAGCGCGACCTCGAGGAGAGCCGCGCCGCCCTCGCCACCGCCAGCCCGGTGGACCCGGCCTCGGGCCTCGCCACCCAGTCCTACCTGCACTACCACGCCGCGCAGGAACTCTCGCTGGCCCAGCGCCGCCATGGCGACCTGTCGGTGATGGTCATCGAGATCGACCAGTTCGACGCGCTCGTCGCCCGCTATGGCGCCCACGTCGCCCAGCTGGTCAATCGCAAGCTGTCGAAGATCATGGCCACCAAGCTGCGCAAGGAAGACACGGTGGCCGAACTGGCGCCGGCGCGCTTTGCGGTGGTGTCGCCGAGCACCGACATCGACGGCGCCGCGGCCTTCGCGATGCGCCTGCGCGGCGCCATCGATCACATCGTGATGACCTACCGCGAGGAGCGCATCCGCATCCGCCTGACCATCGGTCTCGCGGCGGCCGAACCCGGCCGGCGGCAGACCGTCAGCGAACTGATCGGCACCGCGGTCCAGCGCGTCGCGGCCGGCCAGGGCGCCGGCGGCAACCGGGTGATCGGCGAGCGCGGCGAAGTGACGCCGGAGATGATCGCGCCGGCGGTGCGGCAGCCGGTCAGCATCGACCAGATTCTGCAGCAGCTGCGCAGCGCGGGCGCCGACGCCAACCTGCGCCGGCAACTGCCGGATGCCATTCGAACGCTCCTCCCCTTGCTGGAATTGATAGAATCCGAACACCCTTCCGGCCTGCCGCTTGCCACCCTCGCACGCGTTGCAGAAGCCGGTCTGGAAGCGGCAGTGCACAACAACGACTAAGGCGGGCGCGCCACGCAGCTTCGCCGTCACTGCAATGTTCGATATTCACTGGGGGAGGAACCCATGGCTTCATACAAGGAATTTCACAAGCGTTCCATCGAAGACCGCAATGGCTTCTGGGGCGAGCAGGCCGAACTGATCCACTGGAACAAGCAGCCGGCACAGATTTACGATTTCTCCAACCCGCCCTTCGTCAAGTGGTTCCCGGGCGGGGAAACCAACCTCTGCTACAACGCCGTCGACCGCCACGCCGAAAGCCATCCCGACCGCAAGGCGCTGGTCTACATCTCCACCGAGACCGACGAGGAGAAGATTTATACCTTCTCCGAACTGCGCACCGAAGTGATGCGCATGGCCGCGATCTACCAGAGCCTCGGGGTCAAGAAGGGCGACCGCGTCCTGATCTACATGCCGATGATCGCCGAAGCCTGCTTCGCGATGCTCGCCTGCGCCCGCATCGGCGCGATCCATTCGGTGGTGTTCGGCGGCTTCGCCTCCCACTCGCTGGCGACCCGCATCGACGACGCCAAGCCCACCGTGATCGTGTCGGCCGACGCCGGCATGCGCGGCGGCCGCCCGGTGCCGTACAAGCATCTGCTCGACGAAGCCATCAGCTTGGCCGAGCACAAGCCGGCCAAGGTGCTGATGGTCAATCGCGGCCTCGACAAGGAAATGGCCATCGTCGCCGGTCGCGACGTGGATTACGCCACGCTGCGTGCCGCCAACATGGACGCCCAGGTACCAGTCACCTGGATGGAATCGTCCGAACCCAGTTATATTCTGTATACGTCCGGCACCACCGGCAAGCCCAAGGGCGTGCAGCGCGACACCGGCGGCTACGCCGTGGCGCTGGCCGCGTCGATGAAGCACATCTACTGCGGCAACCCGGGCGAAACCTTCTTCTCCACCTCCGACATCGGCTGGGTGGTGGGGCACAGCTACATCATCTACGGCCCGCTGATCAACGGCATGGCCACCATCATGTACGAAGGCACGCCGCTGCGGCCCGACGCCGGCATCTGGTGGAAGATCTGCCAGGAGCAGGAAGTCACCGTGATGTTCAGCGCGCCGACCGCCATCCGCGTGCTCAAGAAGCAGGACCCGGCTTTCCTCAAGAAGTACGATCTGTCCAAGCTGCGCGCGCTGTACTGCGCCGGCGAGCCGATGGACGAAACCTCCCACCAGTGGATGATGGACGAGCTGGGCATCCAGGTCATCGACCACTACTGGCAGACCGAAACCGGCTGGGCGATGTTGTCGCTGATGCCGGGCGTCGAGAAGCAGGAGGTGCAGCTCGGTTCGCCCGGCTTCCCGGTGTATGGCTACGACGTGCGCCTGTTCCGTGACGACGGCAGCGAGTGCGGCCCCAACGAAAAAGGCATCGTCGGCGTCGTGCCGCCGCTGCCGCCGGGCTGCCTGTCCACCGTGTGGGGCGACGACAAGCGCTTCGTGTCCACCTACTTCACGCTGTTCCAGGAGCCGCAGGTGTATTCCAGCTTCGACTGGGGCATCAAGGACGACGCCGGCTACTACAAAATCCTCGGTCGTACCGACGACGTCATCAACGTCGCCGGCCATCGTCTCGGCACCCGCGAGATCGAGGAAGCCGTGCAGTCCCACCCGGCAATCGCCGAAGTAGCCGTCGTCGGCGTGGCCGACCAGCTGAAGGGCCAGATGCCGATGGCCTTCGCCGTCGTCAAGGATCCGGCCTCCGTCGACACGCCCGAGAAGGTCGTTGCGCTCGAGAAGGCCGTGATGAAGATCGTCGACGGCAGCCTCGGCGCCATCGCCCGTCCGGCCCGCGTGCATTTCATCTCCGGCTTGCCCAAGACCCGGTCCGGCAAGATGCTGCGCCGGTCGATCCAGGCCCTCGCCGAAGGCCGCGATCCGGGCGATCTGACCACCATCGAAGATCCGACCACGCTGGAGCAGATCAAGGCCGCACTCACCGCCTGACGATCCCGTCCGATGGCAAACCGGAAGCCGGCCGCTGACCGCGGTCGGCTTTCTTTTTTCCGGGCTCAGCCGAATGAAGCGAAAGCTGCTGTTGTTGTCCATCGCAGTGCCGGCCTTTGCATCGGCGGCCTGGCGCATCGACTGCCATGTGGATTTCGAAGGGGAAGGGCGGGTCTTCGTCAGCCGGCCGGTCGCGTCGCCCTACGGTGTCGCGTCGATTGCGGTCGGGGATATCTTCCTGTTCCGGACGATTTTCCAGGATCGGCCCGCCGACGTGGCCGGCGTCAGCATTGCCACCTACCGGTCGGGCGACGAAGGTCCGGTGATGATCCACCAGACGACTCATCCGTGGCCCCCTGCCGCCGGCGGGCGCCGCGCCCGCCATGGTTTCACCGGCCTCCAACGGGTCTTCGAGCCGGGCTACGACGGCGAACTGGAATACTGGTGCGAGGCGGTAAACGAGGGGGCGAATGACGGGGCGAGGCGCCGATGAAGACGAGACTCATTCCCCTGCTGACCGCGGCACTGGTCCTGGCGCTCCTGGCGGGCGGCAGCCGGGCCGACACCGTGCGGCTGCTTTTTGCCGGCGACGTGATGCTGGCCGACGGTCCCGGTCGCGCCATCGCGGCGGGCGGCGACCCGCTGGCGGCCTTCGCGAGCCGTCTTGCCGAGGCCGATTTCCGCATCGCCAACCTCGAATTTACGGTGTCCGCCGGCGGCAGCGCACTGCCCAACAAGCGCTACACCTTCCGCGCCGCCCCCGCCGCGCTGGCCGTGATGAAGGGGCGCTTCGATGCTGTGTCGGTGGCCAACAACCACTCGGGCGATTTCGGCAAGGAGGCCTTTACCGATACGCTGACCCACCTCGGCGCGGCGGGTATCCGCCACTTCGGCGGGGGGCGCAATCTGGCCGCGGC
>WBZX01002960.1_pt1 | contig 11148 bp, 10 predicted proteins | sample 5204211 | NCBI WGS metagenome assembly WBZX01 (sample SAMN12344362, study PRJNA552823) | activated sludge metagenome | biome: Activated sludge suspended growth; feature: Nitrification reactor; material: Wastewater; isolation source: activated sludge from nitrification reactor of wastewater...
ATCGGTCCGAACCGGGTTGGGCCGTGGGGCCTGATCCAGCCGATTGCCGATGGTCTGAAGCTGTTGATGAAGGAAATCATCGTTCCCAGCGGCGCCAACAAGGGGATCTTCATCATTGCGCCGATGCTGGCGATCGCACCGGCTCTCGCCGCCTGGGCGGTTGTGCCATTTAACGACAATCTGGTGCTGGCCAACATCGATGCGAGCTTGCTGTACATCATGGCCATTACCTCGATGGGGGTGTACGGCATCATCCTTTCGGGGTGGGCTTCCAACTCGAAGTACGCTTTTCTCGGTGCGATGCGCGCTTCGGCGCAGATGGTGTCGTACGAAATCTCGATGGGTTTTTCGCTGATCTGCGTCCTGATGGTGTCGAACAGCCTCAATCTGGTCGAGATCGTGAATGTCCAGAACCAGGGGCGTTTTGCCGGATGGGGCTTGGGCTTCCTGTCCTGGAACTGGCTGCCGTTGCTGCCGATGTTCCTGGTCTACCTGATTTCGGGCGTTGCGGAAACCAACCGCGCGCCGTTCGACGTCGCCGAAGGCGAGTCGGAAATTGTCGCCGGCTTCCATGTCGAATACTCGGGGATGGCATTTGCCGTGTTCTTCCTCGCCGAATATGCAAACATGATTCTGGTGTCGGCGCTGACCTCGATCATGTTCCTCGGCGGCTGGCTTTCGCCGGTTGGCTTCCTGCCGGATGGAGTGCTTTGGCTCTTTGCCAAGATGGCATTCATCCTGTTCCTGTTCCTCTGGTTCCGCGCAACGTTCCCGCGCTACCGGTTTGACCAGTTGATGCGTCTGGGCTGGAAGGTATTCCTGCCAGTCTGTCTGGTCTGGCTTGTTGTGGTGGGCGTCTGGATGATGTCACCGCTCAGTATCTGGAAATGAGGAGAGATCAATGGGTTCGATGAAGGAAATCTTCAACAGCCTGCTCCTCAAGGAGCTGCTGAAGGGTATGTCGGTTACAGGCAAATATTTCTTTGCCCGCAAGATCACTGTGCAGTACCCGGAGGAAAAAACGCCCCAGAGTGCGCGTTTCCGTGGTCTGCATGCCTTGCGCCGTTATCCGAACGGTGAGGAGCGCTGTATTGCCTGCAAGCTTTGCGAGGCAATCTGTCCGGCGCTGGCCATTACGATCGAGGCCGAACCGCGTGATGACGGGTCGCGACGTACCACGCGTTACGACATTGATCTGACCAAATGCATTTTCTGCGGTTTCTGTGAAGAAGCCTGTCCCGTGGATGCGGTGGTTGAAACGCGTATTTTCGAGTACCACGGTGAACGGCGTGGCGATCTCTACTATACGAAGCAGATGTTGCTGGCCAACGGCGATCGGTACGAGGCGCAGATCGCCAAGGATCGCGAACTAGATGCACCTTACCGATAACGGATACGAGCCATGGATTTTCAGACTCTAGTCTTCTTCTTCCTGTCGGCGATTCTCATCGTCGCCGGTCTGCGAGTGATTACCGCACGCAACCCGGTGCATGCGGCGTTGCATCTGATCCTCGCGTTTTTCACCTGCGGTGGTATCTGGGCATTGCTGCAGGCTGAATTTCTGGCGATTGCGATCATTCTGGTCTACGTCGGTGCCGTCATGGTGCTCTTCCTCTTCGTGGTGATGATGCTGGACATCAACCTCGACCGGATTCGTCAGGGGTTCTGGAACTACCTTCCCCTCGGGGCGATGCTCGGCATCCTCATGGTTGTTGAAATGGGGCTGGTGCTGGGCAGCAAGTATTTCCAGGTGCCCGCCGCTGAAGCGGTAATCCCCGCCGGCGTTTCCAACACCAAGAGCATCGGTGCCCTGATGTTCACCGACTTCGTGTATCCCTTCGAACTGGCTTCCATCATTCTGCTGGTCGGCATGATCGCTGCGATCGTGCTGACCCATCGCGGTCCGAAGAAGTCGAAATACACCAATCCGAACCAGCAGGTCTTCGTCAAGGCGAAGGATCGTGTCCGCGTACTGCAGATGCCGGTAGAAAAAGACTGACCCGGGGCGCCAATGCTTACTCTTTCACTCTCGCATTTCCTGATTCTCGGCGCGATCATGTTCGCGATCAGCGTAGTCGGCATCTTTCTCAACCGGAAGAACCTTATTGTGTTGCTGATGGCCATCGAACTGATGCTGCTTGCGGTCAACATGAATTTCGTGGCCTTTTCTCACTATCTCCAGGATCTTTCCGGCCAGATCTTTGTTTTCTTCATCCTGACCGTGGCTGCAGCCGAATCGGCGATTGGCCTGGCCATCCTGATCGTGCTGTTCCGCAACCTGAAGAGCATCCACGTGGATGACCTGGGTAGCCTGAAGGGTTAACATGGAAATGCAAAAACTCTATCTGCTGGTTCCCTTGGCACCCCTGTTCGGAGCCGTGATCGCGGGTCTGTTCTGCCGTGTCATTCCGCGCTGGCTTGCCCATACTGTGACGATTGCGGGTGTTGCGACGGCCTTTGTCGCATCGGTGATCATTTTCAAGGATGTTCAGGCCGGTCACACCTTCAATGGCACCGTCTACACTTGGCTGACCAGCGGCGACTACCGGTTTGAAGTCGGATTCCTGATCGACACGCTGACGACCACGATGATGCTGGTCGTGACCTTCGTGTCGCTGATGGTCCATATCTACACGATCGGTTACATGCAGGAAGACCCGGGCTACAACCGCTTCTTCAGCTACATCTCGTTGTTTACCTTCTCCATGCTGATGCTGGTGATGAGCAACAACTTCATGCAGTTGTTCTTCGGTTGGGAAGCTGTCGGTCTGGTTTCCTATCTGCTGATCGGTTTCTGGTATACGCGGCCGACGGCAATTTTTGCCAACATGAAAGCCTTCCTGGTCAACCGGGTTGGTGACTTTGGTTTCATCCTCGGTATCGGGCTCGTCCTTGCGCATTTCGGAACCCTCGATTACGCCGAGGTCTTCAAGAAGGCTCCTGAATTCGCCAGCATCACCATCAACATCTGGGGATCAGCTGACTGGTCGCTGATGACCGTGACCTGCATCTGCCTGTTCATTGGCGCCATGGGTAAATCGGCCCAGGTTCCGCTGCATGTCTGGCTGCCCGACTCGATGGAAGGTCCGACCCCGATTTCGGCGCTGATCCACGCTGCCACCATGGTGACGGCCGGCATCTTCATGGTTGCCCGCATGTCGCCATTGTTCGAACTGTCCACCACTGCACTTTCCTTCGTGCTGGTGATCGGTGCGATCACTGCGTTGTTCATGGGTTTCCTCGGCATCATCCAGAACGACATCAAGCGTGTCGTCGCTTATTCCACGCTTTCCCAACTTGGTTACATGACCGTTGCACTGGGTGCATCGGCGTACTCGGTGGCCATCTTCCACCTGATGACGCACGCCTTCTTCAAGGCACTGCTGTTCCTTGCCGCCGGTTCCGTGATCATCGGCATGCATCACGATCAGGACATTCGCAATATGGGTGGCTTGCGCAAGTACATGCCCATTACCTGGATCACTTCGCTGGTCGGTTCGTTGGCACTGATCGGTACCCCGTTCCTTGCCGGGTTCTATTCCAAGGATTCGATCATCGAGGCGGTGGCGCTCTCCCACATCCCCGGGTCCGGTTTTGCTTACTTCGCCGTCATGGCAGGTGTGTTCGTTACCGCGTTCTATTCTTTCCGGATGTATTTCCTCGTTTTCCACGGCGAAGAACGTTTTGGCAAGGCCGCGAATGACGAACATCATGATCATCATGGCGATCATGATGACGAAGAAGTTTCGCACGACCATCACCATGGCCTCGCGCCTGGTCAAAAGCCGCACGAGACGCCGTGGGTGGTAACGTTGCCCTTGGTCCTGCTGGCCATTCCGTCAGTAGTCATTGGCTTCATCGGTATCGGTCCGATGCTCTTTGGCGACTATTTCAAGGGTGTCATTTTTGTCGATACCCACGCGCATCCGGCAATGGAACATCTTGCCGAGCATTTCCATGGTGCGACTGCGATGGGCATTCATGCATTGACCTCGCTGCCGTTCTTCCTCGCTCTGGCTGGGGTCGTGGTTTCGTGGTTCTTCTACATGAAGCGTCCTGACATTCCGGCAGCAATCCAGCGCCGGTTCTCGGCGATCAATACACTGCTTGAGAACAAGTACTACTTCGACAAGATCAATGAACTGGTCCTGGCCGGTGGCTCGCGCGTTCTCGGCAAGGCTTTCTGGCGCGGGGGCGATGTGGCCGTGATCGATGGCGTTATCGTGAATGGCTCGGCCAAGCTTGTCGGAATGATTGCCTCGGTAACCAGGTTGTTCCAGACCGGTTACGTCTATCACTACGCTTTCACCATGATCATCGGCGTCTTCGTGCTGATGACCCTGTGGATCAACCGCGCCTAGCGTGAATAGTTCGCAGAAAAGCAAGGAATAACATGTCGACTTACCCGCTGCTATCTCTAGCCATCTGGATTCCAATTGTCTCCGGTCTGGTGGTGCTCGCCACCGGATCAGACCGGAATGCTCCGCTGGCGCGGATGCTTGCCCTCTTTGGCGCGATCGCTAGCTTCCTGGTTACGATTCCGCTGTGGACCGGTTTCGATGTCGCCAACGGAGGCATGCAGTTCGTTGAGTTGAGAAACTGGATTCCCCGCTTCAACATCAACTATCACCTTGGCGTCGATGGCATCTCCATGCTCTTCGTCGTGCTCAATGCCTTCATCACGATCATCGTCGTCGCGGCAGGCTGGGAAGTGATCCAGGAGAAAGTCGCCCAGTACAATGCGGCTTTCCTGATCATGTCGGGTCTGATGAACGGGATCTTCACCTCGCTCGACGGCATCCTGTTCTATGTCTTCTTCGAAGCCTCACTGATTCCGCTGTACCTGATCATCGGCGTCTGGGGCGGGCCGAACCGGGTTTATGCCGCGTTCAAGTTCTTCCTTTATACGCTGTTCGGTTCGCTGCTTTTCCTGCTTGCTCTGATGTATCTGTTCATCAATTCCGGCGGCAGCTTCGCCATCCTCGAATGGCACAAGCTGCCGATCGCGCTGGGTGCCCAGATCTGGTTGTTCCTGGCTTTCCTGATTGCCTTCGCAGTCAAGGTGCCGATGTGGCCGGTGCATACCTGGCTGCCGGATGCGCACGTCGAAGCGCCGACCGGCGGTTCCATCGTCCTGGCGGCTATCGCCCTGAAGCTCGGTGCCTACGGTTTCCTGCGTTTCTCGCTGCCGATCGCCCCGGATGCATCGCATGAACTGTCCGGGCTGGTCGTCGCCCTGTCGCTGATCGCCGTCGTCTATATCGGTTTCGTCGCCCTGGTCCAGGAAGACATGAAGAAGCTGGTCGCCTATTCGTCGATCGCCCACATGGGCTTCGTGACCCTGGGCTTCTTCATGTTCAGCGCCATGGGCATTGAGGGGGCGCTGGTGCAGATGGTTTCGCACGGCTTTGTTTCCGGCGCCATGTTCTTCTGTATCGGTGTCATGTACGACCGCGTGCATAGCCGCCAGATTGCCGATTACGGTGGTGTGGTCAACAAAATGCCGAAGTTCGCCGCGCTATTCATGCTGTTTACCATGGCCAATGCCGGCCTGCCGGCCACCTCCGGCTTCGTCGGCGAATTCATGGTTATCCTGGGCGCCGTCAAGTTCAATTTCTGGGTGGCTTTCGCCGCCGCCAGTTCGATGGTCATCGGAGCTGCCTATTCGCTGTGGATGTACAAGCGGGTGATCTTCGGCGACGTGGGCAATCACCACGTTGAGGAGCTGGACGACATCAACAAGCGCGAGTTCGCCATTCTCGGCGTGCTGGCCATCGCCACCCTGTGGATGGGTCTCTACCCGCAGCCTTTCACGGAAGTCATGCACGCTTCGGTCACTGACCTGCTGCGTCACGTCGCCATCAGCAAGATCCAATAAACGGTAGCCGACATGTTCGACAATTTCGTTGTCCCCGATCTCCTGCCCGCCGCACCGGAACTTTTTCTGGCGTTCATGGCGCTGGTCATTCTCATGATTGACCTGACAGTCAAGGATAGCCGGCGTACCCTGACCTTTGCGCTGACCCAGCTGACTCTGGTCGGATGTGCCGTCATCCAGCTCGGTACCAGTACGGGGGATGTGATCTACACCTTCAGCAACATGTTCGTCGACGACCTGATGGCCGACTTGCTGAAGCTGTTCCTCTACATGACCGTGATCATGGTGCTTTTCTATTCGCGTGCTTACATCATCGACCGCGGGACGATGAACAAGGGCGAATACTACGTGCTGGCGCTGTTTGCGACGCTCGGCATGATGGTCATGATTTCGGCCAACAACTTCGTGACGATCTACCTTGGTCTCGAACTGCTGTCGCTTTCGCTGTATGCGATGGTCGCGATGAATCGCGAATGCGTGACGTCGACCGAAGCGGCGATGAAGTATTTCGTTCTCGGCGCATTGGCTTCCGGTTTGTTGCTCTATGGCATGTCGATGATCTATGGGGCCACCGGCACGCTGGAAATCACCGGCATTGCCGAACGTCTTTATGGCGGTGGCGTCAACAAGTCGGTGCTGACTTTCGGTCTGGTCTTTCTGGTTGCCGGTCTTGCCTTCAAGCTGGGGGTGGTGCCTTTCCACATGTGGATCCCCGACGTTTATCACGGCGCTCCGACCTCAGTCACGCTGTTCATCGGTTCCGCGCCGAAGCTTGCCGCTTTCGCGATCGTCATGCGCCTGCTGGTCAACGGACTGATTACCATGGCCCAGGACTGGCAAGCCATGCTGGTCATTCTTTCGGTGCTGTCGATGGCCATTGGCAACCTCGCAGCCATTGCCCAGACCAATCTGAAGCGCATGCTGGCCTACTCGGCGATCTCGCACATGGGCTTCATGCTGCTCGGTATCACCACCGGGGTGGTCGGTGGTGATGCACGCTTTGCCCTGAATGCCTACAGTTCGGCCATGTTCTACGTGGTGGCCTACGTTCTGATGTCTGCCGGCACCTTCGGCATGATTCTGCTGATGGCGCGTGCCGGTTTCGAGGCCGACAATCTCGACGACTTCAAGGGGCTGAACAAGCGCAGTCCGTGGTTCGCCGGCATCATGCTGATGCTGATGTTCTCAATGGCGGGCGTGCCGTTCTTCATCGGCTTCTTTGCAAAATTCGCGGTGTTGCAGGCGGTCGTGGCTGCCGGCTACATGTGGCTGGCCATCGTCGCGGTCCTCTTCTCGCTGATCGGGGCTTTCTACTATCTGCGCGTCGTCAAGCTGATGTACTTCGATGCACCGCTCGATGAGTCGCCGCTGACCGCCGCTCTTGACATGCGGATCCTGATTTCGGCAAACGGCCTCGCGGTTGCACTGCTTGGCATCTTCCCGCAAGTCATCATGTCGCTCTGTGCCTACGCGCTGTTGCGCTCGCTCTGATCGGCGGCAAGGCATTGACGACCAAGCGCCCCGAGTTTCGGGGCGTTTTCATTTCCGGAGCCTGAAATGAGCCACGATACCCATCTCGTCGAATCGGAAATCGCCTCAGAAACCATCTTCAAGGGCGCCTTGCTTGAGGTTCGCAAGGATCGGGTGCTGCTGCCGGATGGCAAGGAATCACTGCGCGAGTACATCGTCCATCCGGGGGCTGTCGTCATTCTGGCTTTTCTCAACAATGGCAACCTGCTGTTCGAGCGCCAGTTCCGCTATCCGCTGCGTCGGGTGTTCCTCGAATTGCCCGCCGGCAAGATAGATCCGGGCGAGCCGATTCTCGACACCGCACGCCGCGAACTACTGGAAGAAACCGGCTATGTTGCGAGCGACTGGGAATACATTGGCGTGATGCACCCCTGTATCGGCTATTCGGATGAAAAAATTGAAATTTTCACGGCCCGCGGCTTACATCTGGCCGGCGCCAGGCAACTAGACCATAACGAGTTCCTCGAAGTCGTCGAACTCGCCCCCTCCGCCGCCAAGGCGGCGGTATGGAACGGTCAGATTACCGATGCCAAGACCGTGACGGCGCTTTTCTGGCTCGATCGTCCGTAGCGCGATGTAACCCAACCCGCTTTGAATTTGGCCAGTTTTCAGCAGTCGACCGCAACACTTCATTCCTGCGGGCAGGTCGATTCCAGCCAGTGAATGCTGAACAGATTGTCGGCATCGCACCAGGTAGCAATCGGCCGGAAGCCGCAGGCGGTGGCCAGCGCGTGGAAGCCGTCGACCGTGTACTTGTAGGAGTCTTCCGTGTGGATGGATTCTCCCGGGGCGAACCGGAAGCACCGGCCACCCAGTGAAATTTCCTGCGTCGTGGCGCTGACAAGATGCATCTCGATCCGTTGCCGTAGCGGATGGTAGAACGCGTAGTGCTGAAAGTCCTCGGTGCGGAAGTCGCATCCCAGTTCACGGTTGGCGCGCAACAGCAGGTTGCGGTTGAAGGCGGCGGTGACGCCCGCCGTGTCGTTGTAGGCGGCATGGAGCAAGGCGGGATCCTTGACCAGGTCGACACCGATCAACAGACCGCCACCCTTGAGCAGGCGGGCTGCCGCACAGAGGAAGCGACAGGCTTGATGCGGCGAGAAATTGCCGATGGTCGAGCCGGGAAAGAAGCCTACCCGTCGACTCCGGCTGGAGCGCCGCAGCGGCAGCTGTTCGGGATGGGTAAAATCGGCGACCACGGCTTCAATTTCCAGGGCCGGATAGTCACGGCGCAAAGCGCTGCAGGCGGCAGTCAGGTGTTCGCCGGAAATGTCGATGGCGACGAAGCCAAACGGTGCTTCCAGCGCGTCGAGTAGCAGCCTCGCCTTGAGCAGGGAACCGGCACCGAACTCGATGACTTCGGCCCGCGGGCCGATCAGCGCAGCCATGTGCTCGAGATGCTGGCGAAAGATGGAAAGTTCGGTACGCGTCGGGTAATACTCGGGCAGGCCGCAAATGCGATCGAAGAGTCGGGAGCCGTTCGCATCGTAGAAATACTTCGGAGCGATGGTGTGCGGCTGCTCGCTCAGACAGGTCAGAAGGTCGCGGCCGAATTCCGGAGTTGCCGCAAGCGCGTGTCTGGCGGATTGGCTGACGGCAGGCATCAGGCATCCCGGGCCAGCCTGAGGCCGGAGAATTGCCAGCGGGCGGCCGGCGGAAAATAGTTCCGGTAGGTGGCGCGCAGATGGCCTGGCGGACTGGCGCAACTGCCACCACGCAATACCAGCTGGCCGACCATGAACTTGCCGTTGTATTCGCCGACTGCGCCCGCTAACGGCCGAAAGCCCGGGTAGGGATCATAGGCGGAACGGGTCCACACCCAGGCGTCGCCGAAGGCTTGCCGGAGTCCGCCGCCGGTTTCTGCAGGCTGCGGATGGAGCAATGCCTGATCGAGAAAGTTGCCGCGCACCGGCGATTCGGCTACCGCTGCTTCCCACTCGAATTCGGTAGGCAGGCGGGCACCGGCCCAGGTGGCGTAAGCGGCCACTTCATAGAAACTGACATGGCACAGCGGCTCGGCCGGCTCCAAGGGGCGCCGGCCATGCAGGGTGAAGATGCTCCACTCGCCATTCCGTTCCTGGCGCCAATAGAGGGGCGCCTGCCAGTCGTTGGCGGCGATCGCTGCCCAGCCGTCCGAGAGCCAGAATTCCGGGCGCCGGTAAGCGTCATCGGCCATGAAGGCCAGATAGTCGCCACAGGTGGTCAGTCGGTCAGCCAACTGATAGGGGCGTAGCAGTACGGCATGGCAAGGGGTTTCGTTGTCGTAGCAAAAATCGCCGGCAGGAGAACGTCCGACCGTCGTTTCGCCACCGGGAAAGTACAGCCAGTCGATGGGAGCTGCGGCGGAGTTCGGGGAGAAATGACGCTGTCGGTAAACCGGGTCGAAAGGGTTTAGCGAAAGCCCGTACTTGATGTCTGTGAGGATCAGTTCCTGGTGCTGCTGCTCATGGTTAAGGCCCAGTTCGATCAGCGGGGCGGCCTGACTCCAAGCGCCTTCATTGCAGTTGTCCAGAAAATCCAGCAGCGCGATGTCGATATATCGCCGGTAAGCCAGAATCTCGTCGACGGCGGGACGGGTGATCATCCCGCGTTGCGGCCTTGGCTGGCGTGGCCCCAGACTCTCGTAGTAGGAATTGAATAGGTAGGCGAAACGCTGGTCGGCCGGCCGGTAATCGGCTATCAGGGCGGCCAGCACCAGCGTCTCGAAAAACCAGGTGGTATGGGCGAGGTGCCATTTCGTCGGACTGGCATCAGGCATTCCCTGCAGGCATTGGTCTTCGGCCGACAGGGGCTCGGCCAGCGCTTCCGACAAGGCTCGCACCTCGCGATAGCGTGCCGCGAATTCGCTCCGCGCCGCAAAGGATTGCCGGGCATCCGGCCTGTCGTACAAGCTGCTGCTCGGCATGTCACTCCTCGCGAATGGATGTTCGGGGGGCGAACTACGAGATGGCTATCAAGGGCGGTTGCTGATTCGAGGCATTTCTTTCAGCTTGGTAGCGCGAATCGAGCCATCGGTTCATTCAGGATAGTCGACAATCCGGATTATTTGCGACCGGCAGGCCAGCGTTTGGGGGCCAAGGGCATTACCCGGCGGCGCGTGCTTCCTCCTTGAACATGGATTTCAGCGTTTCGCGCAGTTGCGGCGTATCGCTGTGGCCGTGCATCGCCACTGCATGTTGTACCGCGACCTCCAGCAGTTCACGTTCGGAATCCGCGGACAATGCCACCGTGCAATTGATTTCGCTGGGGTATTCCCGGCAATCGATAAATTTGCGGGCCATGATCGCCTCCTTGGGCTGACATCGGTTCAAGCAACCGCAGTTACATGAAGCCTCAGATCTTCGCCTGCCTCTGCGGACATGCCGGACTCGCTTGCTTGCGTCCGGTATAAGAATGACCCAATGGGGAAAGGAAGGTTCCGGCAAATGCCTGCATCGCAAGGCGGGTGACAACAATAAATACAGCCCGCCAGGGCGGGCTGTATTTTTTTCGAATGAACCGGAAAATGTGGGCTTTTAGGGATCAGCCACAGGTTCCCACGGCGCCGCAGGCGGTGCAGAAGTCGCAACCATCCTTGCGGATCATCGTGTGGTTGCCGCATTCGCTGCACAGCTTGCCCTGCGTCGGGTGCACCGTGTTGCTGGCATCTTCCGGTGCCTTCAGGATGCCCATCTGCTGCAGCGGGAAGCCGTTCTCGTCGAGAATGCCCAGCATGGCATAGCGATGGATAATCAGGTGGG
>WBZX01002961.1_pt1 | contig 11146 bp, 13 predicted proteins | sample 5204211 | NCBI WGS metagenome assembly WBZX01 (sample SAMN12344362, study PRJNA552823) | activated sludge metagenome | biome: Activated sludge suspended growth; feature: Nitrification reactor; material: Wastewater; isolation source: activated sludge from nitrification reactor of wastewater...
CCCTCCGACGAGGGCCAAGGCCAGTCGTCGCCCTGGTACGACTTCGCCGCGCCGGCCATGCCTGGCGCGACCACGAAGGCCGCCGCGACGTAGGTGCCCAGCAGCATCTTGAGCGTGGTGGTTCGTTGCATCTGTGATCTCCTTCAACGAAGTGATTCGGTGATGGTCGACCACACCCCTCCAGAGGGCCGCCGTCGAGGAAGGTATGGGAGCGGGCGATACGTGTCAATGGGTGGGGCGGCGCCTGAACGCTCTTGGCCTGCCGGGCTCGTGGCTCGGACTGGTCTCGCTGCTACGGTCGGCTGCGTCGGTTCCACCCCGCCGGCTGCACATCGTTGGAAGCGTTGTAGGCAGGATCGGGGTGCCGGTGATGGCAGCGGAGCATGGGCCTGACGGTCGTGGTCGTCCGGGTGAGTCGGCGGCCCGGGCGGGGCTCCGCATGGTCCGGTTCCCTCGTGCGCATCACTTCAAGGGGGGCGTGGGGTGAGAGCTTGGTGAGCGCGACGCTGCTCGACCGGCTTCCTGGGGGTTGGGTGCTGTTCGACGACTGGACGACGCCCGGAGCGAACGACAACACGGACCATCTGCTGGTCGGTCCGGGTGGGGTGTTCCTCATCGACGCGAAGGCGTGGAGCGGTGAGGTCACCGTGACCGATGGCCGGCTCGTCGTGGTGCGTGGCGAGCGGTCGTACCCGTCGAACAAGCTCGGCGCGCTGGTCGGGCGGTCGAAGCGGTGGCGCGGCTTCATCGACTGTGGCTGGGTTGAGACGGTCGCCTGCTTCGTCGGCACGACGCTGCTGGACCCGGGCTCGGCGGAACCGACGGACCGCTTCGAGCACCGCCACGTGTACTGCGTGACGCTCGATGCGCTCGCGGAGTTCGTGCTTTCCCGGGGGCCACGGCTCAACGAAGCGGAGGTCGAGCGGATCGAGCAGCGGGTCATGGAACTCAGACCATTCGGATCGACCGTGGTGGCCCCTGAGGAAGGGGACACCTCAGGGCCAACGGTAAGCGCCGCCGGTCGCTGGAGGGTGGTCGCTTGGATCAGGGGCTTTCGTCTACGACGAGGTGAGTCTCCTGATACCGGGCGAGAGAGTGGATCAGGCGACTGATCGGAGGCAGGATCGCCCTCGACGATGGCGGCGGCAGATCGGCGTCAGGTCATGTTGTCCGTTGCATCAGCGCCATGAGGCCCGCGATCGCTGCGGTGGCGTCGTCTCTCGTCCAGGTGTAGTGGGTGTTGGGGCCTTCGGGGTGGGCGGCGACGCTGGTGAGGTGGTGGAGGGCGTCGGCGAGGGCGCCGTAGCGTTCGTCGACGGAGCGGTCGTTGCGGTCGGTTCGGCTGCGGGGTGCCTGGAGCTTGCGGGCCTCAAGGTGGTCGATGCCCTTGCGGACCGCCATCACGGCGTCTGCGTACCGTCCCGAACGTAGCGCTGCGTTCGCTACCTGTAGCTCCTGGTCGGCGCGTCGGTAGCCCTCGGATGAGTCGGCATCCGGCGCCAGGCAGAGGATCGTCACGTGGCGGTGGGTCTGGGCTTGGCCGAGCACCCGGATCCACTGATCGCTCGGGATGGTCCACTGCACCTGCTGCTGGCCGGCGAGGGGCAGGCCGTCGTTGGTCATCGCGGTGGCAGCAAGTTCGACGTGGAGCCGCAGGTCGTCGCCATCTCGTGCTGCTTCAAGGCCGGCGAGCGTGACCTGGTCGACCATGAGCGAGAGCTCAGCCCGTCGCTGCCGGTTCTCCGGGCCATGGGGAAAGTGAACCGCGGATCTGGCGACGGCCGTACCGAGGCGAAGCCACCCGGTCCGGGTCTGGTTGACGGTGATGGTGGCGCGCAGGTCCACGATGGCTTGTCCGAGCATCGCCCGGCTGTGGACCTCGCTCTCAAGTACGAGCTCCAGACCGGAGATGGCTCGGTGGCCGGACGCGTTGTCGAACGTGATCCAGACGAGCCCTCCGGATCCGAGCAGCAGCTCGTCGCTCAGCGGTCGGCTGGTCATGGCTGCCTCACCGAGAAGCGGCGGATCGCGGCGCGAGGCGCATCCATCGCCTGGCGGGCCTGAAGTGAATGGGCTGCGATGTGGCCGGGCCGGTTCCGGTCAGCTCGCAGCGGCCTCGCGTCGGGCGCGGTCCTGGACCCGTGCGAGGACGCGTCGTTGCCCGGCGGTGACGCGCACGCGCTGGGCGGCATCTGCCGCTGCTGCGCTGATGCGCTGGGCTCGCTCGGCGGGACTCTCCTCGTACGAGACGACGCTGCCGGTGGCGGTCTTGGTGATCTCGTGCTGGGTCATGTCTGGCACCTTACGAAGGGGGTGTGACATCGGAGCGCTCGTTCATGGTAGGTCATCGGCGTCAGGGATGACCTTCAAGACCACGCCGATCACATCCGCGAGGACGAACAGGTTGGACCTGCCCGGCCCGTTGTCGGAGAAGAACCCATCGTCCTTCTTGCCCAGGACCGTGAGCACCCCGAACGGGGTGGTGGCGTCTTCCATGATGGGGACCGCAGCGGCGACCCGGTGGTCCTTGAAGTAGCGGCGCTGGTCGTCGGTGAGGTCGTACTTGGCGTTGCACACCTCGGTGCCGGTGACCAGGATCATCCGTTCGTCTCGCCACGCCGTGCCGGTTGCGCCCTTGCCAGGAGCGAACACTCGTGGATCTGGGTCGTCGCGGAAGTCGATGAGCGGCCAGATCGGGACGAGGGCGCCTTCTTGCTCGTCGAACACGTAGACCGTGAACTCGTACTGGTCGGGGATGCCCTTGGTCCCTGAGCGCAGCAGCGCTTCGATGATCTCGGCGTAGGCGATGCGTCGGAGGTTCTTCAGTTGGGCGCGACGGTCGTCGGACAACGCCTGGACGGCCTCGTCGCGCATCGTGGCCCCGATCACCGTTGCCACTGCGGCGACGCCCCACGCGAGCACCACAGCGGCACGGACCCATGGGTTCCAGTCCGTCAACCCGGGGAACACGGTGAACACGGTCGGTACCGCCAGCAGGGCGACCCCGACGCCGATCACACGTCCACGTGAGTAGTTCTTCCGGAGCCAGCCGAGTGGCCCCCGGTCAGCGCTGCTCACGGCTTGCCCAGGCGTAGAGGTCGTCTCGACTGTGGAACACCGGGATGTCGTTGGCCTCAGCGAACTCGACCTCGCGGTCAGCGCCCGTCGACGCACCGGGGAGTCGAAGCACCGCGTCACATCGGGCCAGGGTGGCGAGGTCGTAGGCGTACCAGAACTCAAGGTCCCGCGGCTTCACCAGATGCCACAGCAAGGTGAGGTGCGGGGCGATCGGCGTGACGATGCCGTCGTCGACGATGTCGTTCACCGTCGAGATCACCCTGTGAGTGTTCAGGACCGGGTCCGGCGAGGTGTAAGGGCCCGCCACATAGACCATCGGCCGATCAACGAACTCCCGCTCTCCCACCGTTGACATCACGAGGAAGGTAGACGTCCGCGCTGAGCCGGGTCGGGATACATGCATCAGAGCCGGCCGCTCCCGCCGGAAGCTGACTGCCGTGGCCCTACTGCGACCACTCATCATGCGGGGACGGTTCTGGTGTGAGGGGGTTGAAGGCGACGCCGGGATCGGGCCGTCGGTGGGTCGGTCCCATCTCGGTTGGTTCAGGCGTGAGCGGGGCCGGTGGGACGGCTGCGCGGTTGCGGTTCGTATTTAGGCAGATAGTTATCCTAGGATAAATATCCGATGCCGAAGCCGCCGCTGACAGATGAGGACCGCAGGATCGGGCGCGCTCTCGGAGCGGCGCTTGGTGCTCGGCGCGACGAGTTGGATGTCACGGCCGAACAGGTCGCGAACGATGCGGGCCTTCCGCTCGACACGCTTCGGCGTATCGAGCAGGGACGTGTCGCGAACCCCGGCCTGTTCACGGTTGCGGCGGTTGCTGAGCGGCTCGGGATCCACCTTGGGGACCTCGCGCGCGATGCCCGTGCCCAGGGGCGAGGGGCTAAGCCGTGATCCTCGCTCTGGCGCCGATCGCTGACCCGCACTGCGGTCGGCTGAGCGATGACCTGCTGCATTTCGAGGTGGGGAACGAACAGTGGGTGACCCGTTGGGGGCGCCACGACGCGTTCGGCAGCCCCGCCTACTGGGTAGGCCAGGCGGCGCGGGGCGCCTACGACGCCTCGGTCGGGCAGTTCGCCTCGGGCACCCTGGAATCCGAGGCGGCGTTCTGCCTTCTCGGCGGCTACGGCGTGTCCGCCGAGTCAGCGGCGGTTGCCCACCGGGCCGTCATGCCTCTCGTCGAGCGCGGCTCGGTCGACGCCGCGGAGTACGAGGCGGTCCTGGCGGCACCATCGGCGGAGACGGGTCGGCGTTATCGCTTCCCGCGCCAGCGAGCTCAGCGGATCGCCGAGGCAGTCCAGTTGTTCTCGACGGAGGTGCCTCCCGCCGATCCGCTGGCGTTGCGCGCATGGCTGCTGCGGATTCCTGGCATCGGGCCGAAGACTGCTGCGTGGATCGTCCGCAACCGAACTGGAAGCGACGAGGTAGCCATCATCGACATCTGGCTGATCCGGTCGATGACAGCCTGCGGAGTCTTCCCCGGTGGTTGGGACGTCCGCCGGCATTACGAACGGTTCGAGGCGGCGTTCCTCCAGTACGCCCGTCAGGGCCAGGTCCCTGCGTCAACGCTCGATCTGTGCATCTGGACCCAGGCGCGGATCGCGGGAGCGGCCCTGAACTTGACGGCGTAGGTTGACCCGACCGGCAAGCGAGCAGCAGGGAGTGGACCGTGGGTGGAAGCGGCGGCGGTGGTGGCGATTATCGAGGTGGCGGCGGCGGTGGTGGTGAGCCGCCGAAGCAGGACTGCGGGTCCCTGCGGTTCACGACGACGCTCGAACAGCCGATCGGCGTGCCGGAGCACCGGCGGGGCACCGTCCTTGAGCTTCTTCGGGCTCAAGACGATGGACGGCCGGTGATCGCAGCGGTCGACGACGACGGGACCGTGATCGGCACGGTGACCGACGAGCTCCCTGCGCTTCTGCGGTGCACAGGCGACGGCTGGGCGTTCGTCGCCGAGGTGATCACCGTGAACTACGGGGTGCACTCGGTCGTGGTCCGCGCCGCTGACCGGGTCGCGGTGACAGCGGTCGCATACACCGCCGCTGGCGGTCCGGCGTCGCTGGAACCCGTGGTGCTGGTCGACGCGGCGCCCGTCCCGGTCGATCTCGTCATCGGGACCGCCACCATGTCTCGCTCTGGCATCTGCGAGCTCCGGAGCCTTGTGCGTGCCAACGTTCCCTTCGTCGGGACCGTGGGTCCCGCCGGGGAGACGAGCATCGAGCAACCTGCCCGGTGATCACCGTCATCGGCGGTGTCTACGACGAGATCTGCCATGAGCCGCAGGTCCGCCGCACCTACGGATCAGGAGTCCGCGCCGCGGCCGTGCTCGGCGGCTGCATGGACCGACTCGTCACCATCGCCGACGAGTCCTCGCTGGAGCTAGTGCGCAGCGTGCTCGGTCCGTGCACCATCGAGGCGGCGCCCCGATCGCGTCCGGTCACGTTCTCTTACGACACCCCCGTGTCGCCGCCACGGCTGGACGCCCACGACGCTGATCGCAGGCTCACGATCCCAGCGGTGGAGACGGACGACGCCCTCATCTTCGGGATGGTGGAGGGCGCAGCGACCGTCCGGTGCCACCGAGCTGTGATCGACCCGCAGCACTCGATGTCTGCTGGCCAGATCGCGGAGCTCGTCACCGCAGATGAGCTGGTGGTGGTCGCCAACCGGCGTGAGGTTCTGTCGCTGGGCACCGGCACGGGCGTCGTCGAGGCCGCCGAATCGCTCCGCAGTAGACTCGGGGCGAGCGCCGTGGTGGTGAAGTGCGGGGCCCTGGGTGCGCTGGTCGTGACCGAGGATGGTGCCGTCGGGATTCCCGTTGCGGCGACTGAGGCAGTGTTCCCGATCGGGTCCGGCGATGTGTTCAGCGCAGCGCTCGCGAAGGCATGGTTCGACGGCGCCACGATCGTCGAAGCCGCCCACGCGGCGTCCCTTCGTACGGCTGGGTATTGCGCGACGCGGCAGCTCGGACCGGTGTCGATCACCGAGACCACCGAGGCTCTCCCCACCGCAGAGTCGGTGGAGAACCCTCCCCGGATCTATGTCGCAGCATCCTTCTCCAACCCTGAGCAGCGATGGGCGGCGAGGACCATCACCGCCGGCATCGAGGACCTCGGAGCCCGGGCCTTCTACCCGCTGCGCGATGTCGGACAGGTCACGAACCAGCGACAGACGGCTGCGGCCGATCTCGACGGTCTGGCCGAGTGCGACGCCGTCCTCCTCCTTGCTGACTCGGCGCGCAGCGGTCCCCACTTCGAGGCCGGCTGGGCGCAGCACCTCGACAAGCCCATCGTTGTCGTGTCCACCGACCCGGACCCGGGCCGCTACACGATGCTGCGCGGGACCGGTGCTGAGGTCGTCGACGACTGGTCCACTGCGGTGTACCGCGTCATATGGGCGGCAGTTCGAGACCGAAGCCGCCGAAGCGGGGATTCGTGAAGCGCATCCTGCTTCTGTCAGGCGGCCTCGACTCCTCGATGATCGCGGCGATCGAACGGCCTGACCTGACCCTGATGATCGACTACGGCCAACGCCCCGCCCAGGCCGAAGCCGCGGCCGCCGCTGCGATCGCCCGACACCTCGGCCTGCAACACGTCGCACTCAAGATCGACCTCTCGAGCATCGGGTCGGGTCTGCTGGTCGGCTCCCAGCAGAACTCCCCAGCGCCGACGCCAGAGTGGTTTCCGTTCCGGAACCAGTTCCTCGCAACAGCGGCCGCCGCATACGCAGTCAACAACGGGTTCGACGAAGTTCACCTCGGGACTGTCGCCGGCGATGGGGCCCGCCACGCTGACGGGACACCGGCCTTCGTTGCTGCCCTCGATGACGTCATGCGGCTCCAAGAGGGAGCGATCCGGGTCCGCGCACCACACATCGACTCCGATCCCACCGAGCTCCTCAGGCGCAGCGGTTTGCCCGAAGGCGTCGCTCGGTGGACGTTCTCGTGCCACACCGGCAACCTCGCCTGCGGTCAGTGCCCCGGCTGCAACCGACGGCGGGACCTGCTCGTCGGCACCTGGAACTGACCCAGGCTGAGACTTCGTCGCTCCGGGCCTCGCAGCTGCATGGCGGCACCAGGGGCGTTCGGAAGTGCCGTTCCGATAGCTGTGAACCCGTCATGGGTGTCCGAGGGGCGTCGCCATCGGCCGACGACGGGGCGAAGGCCGGGCCATGGCCGGGTGCCGATGCCGGGCTGCCCGGTCGAGTCGACCGACACGCTCAGCCCGGGTGCCGCTCAAGCTGTCTCGGTGGGGTCGGTCCAAGGCCCGCGTCCTACGTCGAGGATCCGTTGGGCTTGGGCGATGTCTTCGAGGCGCATGATCTCGGTGCCGCGCAGGATGCGGCTGATGCGGTGGTAGTTGATTCCGGCGGCGTTGGCGTAGCCGCGGACGCTCTTGAACTTGGCGATCGCGGCGGCGCGGATCTCGACGGCCCACAGGTGCTGGATCTGGGCGGCGGCGTGTTGGTCGTCGGTGCCGGGCACGACCGGCTTCCACGCGATGTTGCGGGCGCGGCCGAAGGCGTCGGGTTCGTTCGTGTAGATCCGCGGCGAGAACCGTGGCTTGGTCACCGGCACCTCAAGCGTTGTGCTCATGCAGAAAGTATGTGGCCTTTAGACCCATTAGCCACATGTAAGGGCGAAAGTAGCTGATCAGTGCAACTCGGTGAGCGCATGTCAACTAGTGATGGATGCGTTTCCCGCCACGATTGGCCCAGAAGCCGCCGAGAGCACCGGTCAGCGGACCCGTAGCCCCCGGGTGCTCGGTGGCGCGCCACCCACGGGCCGGTCGAGGCCGCAGCCCACCTGGGGCACGGTGCCTGAGGGAGTTCGGGCGATGCAGCAGCGGGTTGAGGCGTACACGCCGCAGATGCCGGCGGAGCACTGGGCGCAGATCGCCGGATTCGTGCGCGCCACCGTGCTCGCTGCCGGACCCCGGGTGCCGTACTCGACCAAGACGTTGCTGTCGACGGTGAGCTCGTACGTGCTGTGGTGCTGGCAGGCGGCGTGTGTGCCGCTCACCCCGGCCGACGTGTTCACGCCGTCGCTCATCGAGGAGTGGGTTACGGCCGGGTGCCCGCCGTCGTGGGGGCTCCGTGGCCGGGCGTCGACCCGGTCGATGCTGCTGCGTGTCAGCGAAGCCCTCGCACCCGATGCTCCCGATGCGCCGCGGCGGCCGCTGCCGGCAACGGTCGGCAAGCCCCCGTACACGCCAGCGGAGGTGTTGGCGATCCGGGGGTGGGCCTCAGCGCAGACCACCCGGCGCAAGACCCTCGACGCCACGGCGATCTGCGCCTGTGGGCTCGGCGGCGGGTTGCGACGCGACGAGGTCGTGACGCTGCGGCCCGCCGATGTGATCGTCGACGACCTCGGTGTGGCTCTCTCGGTGTCTGGGCCTGACGCCCGGATCGTCGCGGTCACTGCCGACTGGGAGGATGAACTCGCTGCGGTCGCCCAGGCAGCGCTTGAGGACGGTGCGGACTGGCTGGTCACCCCTGGTCGGCGGTCGACGGATGGTCGTCTCGTTGCGAACCTGATCCGCAACTGCCACAAGGCCACACCACGCCCGGATCTCCAGCGGATGCGTTCCACTTGGATCGTCCGCCACCTCGCCGCCGGCACCCTTCCCGCTGCGCTCGTCCCGGCAGCCGGTGTCGACGGGCTGTTCTCCTTGGCCCGCTACCTCGTCCACGTCCCAGCCGTGGATCCAGCGGAGGCCCGCCGTCTGCTGCGACTCGTTGAGGAGGGCGAACGGCGGTGAGTCGTCGTCACCTGATCGGGCTCCCGAAGGAGTCGCCGCTACGACGAGCGGCGCGCATCGTCGACAGGTCCGGTGCCGTGGACCTGCTCGAGCGGTGGCGCAGCGAGGACCGTGCACGGGCTGGCAAGGGTCTGGGCGGTCGCCCGAAGCACGTCAGCGACCGAGCGGTCCTGGTCGCTTGGGTAGCGCTCGCGATCGACAAGAAGCCGATGATCGTGATCGACATGGCCGACCTGATCGCCACTGCGGACGCTGACACGCTGAACGAGCTCGGCGTCGTCCCAGGAGCGATCCGGCCGGACTGGTACTCGCGGGTGTGGCGCTCGCTGCACTCGGTGCTTGACCTCATCGACCCGCACCCGATCCGCCCTGAGCTCGGGGGCGATCGGCGTACCAAGATGACCAAGGTCGAGTTCGACGCCCTCCTTGCCAGGCGAGATCCTGAGGAGACGGCCCGCAAGGCTGAGCGTCTGCACGAGTTCACGAACGCTCTCATCGAGGCGTCGGTTCGAGAATGTCCGGAGGACCTCCTTGGCCGCTGGATGGGCAACGTGGTGGTCGACGGCACGCTGGTGCGTGCATGGGGGAAACACGGCACATCGAAGAAGTCGGACTGGGTTGCTTCCGAACCCGACGGCGGCTGGTACTGCCGCGACGGCGATCACTCGGACAAGCGGTCGAACGGCGACAGGGTCGCATGGGGATGGGACGCCACGGTCGTGTCGATGAGCCCCAACACCGGTGCAGACGAGGCCGATCATCCGCTCCTCGGGCTGGGTCTCGGGCTGGCCAGGCCGGGGCATCGACCCGGCCAGATCGCCGTAAAGGTGTACGCCAGCATCGCCAGCCGAGGGCATCCCACCGACCTCGGCATCGGCGACGGGATCTACCTCGGAGGCTCCAAGCCCGAGCACTATCACCTCCCGGCCCGCTCGGTCGGTTACGGACTCATCGGCGAGTACCGCGCCGGAACTCCGGCGGTCACCGTCGCCGAGCAGGGCGCCATCCAGGTCGACGGCTCCTGGTACTGCCCGTCGATGCCCACCGACCTCATCAACGCCTCGGTTGACAAGCGCAACGGCAAGATCGACGAGAAGACCTGGCGGGCCCGGATCGACCGCCGCACCGCCTACATGGTCCGACCGAACGGCAGGATCGAGCCCGACGGCTACCAGCGCTTCCGGTGCCCCGCCTCGGGACCCTCCGCAACCGTGGCGTGCCCACTCAAGGGAGAACCCGCCAGGGCGGGCCTCACCGCTGTCACCATCACTCCCAAGCACCCCGACAAGGTGTGCACCCAGAAGTCCATCACGATCGGCCCGTCGCCAGGAGCGAAGTGGCGCCAAGACATCCAGTACGGCACCGAAGCGTGGCGGCGCGAGATGGGCCGACGCAACGAAGCGGAGCACTTCAACGCCGACCTCAAGAGCGCCATCCAAGGTGCCCTCGACTCGGCCGGTCGACGACAGGTCAAGGGCCGTACCGCTGCGACCGTGTTCACGGCCATCACGATCGTGGCCGAGAACGTTCGACGCATCGACGTCTTCGTGGCGATCCAGGCCAAGCCCAAGGCGTCCAAGCCCCGATCGAAGCGCCGCCGTGACCGCCCCGGAAGCTGGGGCGAGGAGTCGCCGCTGCGGCGCAAGCAACCCGGACCCGCCCCGCCTGCCGCAGCCTGACCCAACGACTCCTGAAGCCGCCCGCCTGGGCGGCTTCAGCGCGCCCGAACGGCTACTCCCGACACCTCGGTGGCGCGCCGGCGGGCCGCTACGCGCCCATTCCAGCCCAGCCGCCCGCCGCCTACCGGAATCGAAGCGGCCCGTAGCGCCGTAGCGCTACCCGTCCCCCGGTTTCGCGATCGAGACGTGCTCAGTTTCGCGAACGACCCAGGTCGACGTCAGCAGGTCTTGATGAAGACCTGGACGGTGAAGACCCGGTTGCCGTTGCGGGCGTAGCCGACGCCGACCCCGTTCCACTTGGTGGAGAGGATGTTGGCGCGGTGGCCCGACGAGGCCATGTAGGCGTCCTCGATCGCGGCGACCGAGCCGCCGTAGCCGACGTTCTCGCCGATGGAGCACCAGCGGACCTTGATGCCGTCGGACAGGGTCGAGTGGTAGAGCGTGTTCTCACGGGCGAGCTTCTCGGCCCAGGCCTGGGCCTTGCGCTGCGCATCTGCCTGGACGGGCAGGGTGCTGAGCCGGTTGGCGTTGCGGTCGGCGTTCATCTCGTCGAGCACCTGCGTCTGGGCGGACGTCAGGCAGGCGGTGAGGAGGCTCAGTGCGACGAGCAGCGCGGCGATGGCGAGCCC
>WBZX01002962.1_pt1 | contig 11141 bp, 5 predicted proteins | sample 5204211 | NCBI WGS metagenome assembly WBZX01 (sample SAMN12344362, study PRJNA552823) | activated sludge metagenome | biome: Activated sludge suspended growth; feature: Nitrification reactor; material: Wastewater; isolation source: activated sludge from nitrification reactor of wastewater treatment...
AATACGGAAGAAGAAAGCCCTGAAACATCCGGTAAACCCAAAAGGAGAAGGTCGGCAGAAGGAGAAGAACGCCCTCCATTTGAAAAAAGACCAGGGTCAAACCGACGCGAAGAACGCCCGGCTTTTAAATCAGATAAAAAACGCGGAGAAGAGCGACCTTCCTTTGAAAAAAGAACCGGATCAAATCAAAAACAGGAACGTCCGGCTTTTAAATTTGAAAAAAGAGGTGGTGAAGATCGTCCTTCTTTTGAAAAAAAATCAGGATCGAATCAAAGGCAGGAACGCCCGGCTTTTAATCCGGATAAAAAAGGTGGAGAAGAACGTCGTTTTCCGGGTGCAGAGGAAGAAAAAAGAGGCAGGAGTTCGAAATTCACAGAAGGTAAAGCAGAACGAACTCCGTCTAAGTCATTTGGACAAAGGGACGACTTCAAAAGATTTGACCGAAAAGAAACTTCTTCGGAAAACAGGAATCGCGATAAAGCCAAACCCTCTTTTAAAGATGGCGAAGAAAAACCAAGCCGCAAACCCCGGCTATTTGATGAAAACTTCTTCAACAGAGGCAATCATGATCAACACATTGAAGAAAGCGAGGAAAGATTTATTGAAAAAGCGGTAAGAGCTAAAAAGGCGCCGGCTACTTCTGAGATCATACGCCTCAATAAATATGTGGCTCAATCCGGCATTTGTTCCCGAAGAAAGGCTGCGGAATTGGTAAAAGCAGGCGAAATTTCTGTCAATGGCGAAGTGAATACCAATCCAGCATACGAAACCAAAGAAAACGACGTCATAACCTACAAAGGAGAAGTACTCAAAAAAGAGGAAAAACTCATTTATCTCTTGCTCAACAAGCCAAAAAATTTTATTACGACGGCAGAAGATGAAAAAGGCAGGAAGACCGTGCTTGACCTTGTAAAAGACAAATACGAAGAACGTTTGTTTCCGGTTGGCAGACTGGATCGCAATACCACCGGTTTGCTGTTGCTTACCAATGATGGGGCTTTGGCTAAAAAATTGTCACATCCCAGCCACCAAATCAAAAAGATTTACCAGGTTGAACTGGACAAGAATCTGAAGATTACGGATCTCGAAAAAATCAAAGATGGCGTAATGCTGGAAGATGGCAAAGCAGAGGTCGATGCCGTAGACTATATTGAGGCCGGTAAAAAAAATCAGGTAGGCATTGAAATCCACAGCGGTAAAAACAGGATTGTTCGCAGAATATTTGAATCGCTGGGTTATGAAGTTGTCAGGCTGGACAGGACCTATTTTGCAGGTTTGACGAAAAAGGATTTGCCTCGTGGATTCTCCAGAGAGCTGACCGAAAAAGAGATCATTATGCTTCGACATTTTACCAATCGAAGAAAAGAAGGATAAGACAGCTTGAAAAGGATCATACTTTTGATGATTCCGTTATGCCGCGAATGCTATGCTTTTTGATTGAAACCTCATCTTTGGGGCAATCCGTTGTTGATAAAAAAAGTTTGGACAAAAATAGAATTGGGGAGTTCGTAAAAGGTATGGGTATAGCTTTTTCCTCTCTTATTTAAAGTTTTCAAATTATAAACGCTTCACTATCTTTGCTTTCTATGATCAGGAAAGAATTACAAACCTTATTGGAGAGTCGTGTCCTTGTATTGGACGGGGCTATGGGAACCATGATTCAGCGTTATAAGCTGGGGGAGAACGACTTTAGAGGAACCCAATTTGCCAATAGTAAGAAGGACCTCAAAGGCAACAATGATCTGTTGAGCATTACCCGTCCGGACGTAATAAAAGAAATTCATGACGCCTACCTGAATGCGGGTGCAGACATCATCGAAACCAATACCTTCAGCAGTTCCAAGGTTGCTCAGGCGGATTATGGCCTGGAGGATGCCGTTTATCAAATGAATTTTGAATCGGCGAAGATTGCTAAAGAGTGTGTGCAAAAGCACCTGCAATTAACCGGGCAAAAATGTTATGTGGCAGGCGCCATGGGTCCTACCAACCGGACGGCCTCCATTTCACCGGATGTCAACAATCCCGGTTTCAGGGCGGTCACTTTTGATGAACTCAGAATGGCTTACTACGATCAGGCCCGGGCATTGATGGAGGGGGGAGCAGACTTGTTGATGGTAGAAACCATTTTTGATACACTCAATGCAAAGGCCGCCATTTTTGCTATAGAACAATTGAAAGAGGACTTAGGTCAGGACATACCTGTAATCATATCCGGCACCATTACGGATGCCAGTGGCAGAACCTTAAGTGGACAAACGGTATCAGCATTTTATATTTCTATAGCCCATGCGAATCCGATTGCAGTCGGCTTAAATTGCGCTTTGGGTGCAAAAGAAATGCGACCGCACCTAAAAGAATTGGCAGACATCAGTCAATTTTACATTAGTGCCTACCCCAATGCCGGTCTGCCCAATGAAATGGGAGGCTACGACCAGAGTCCGGAGCAAATGAAGGCCTACATCCAGGAGTTTGTTGAAAGTCAATTTGTCAATATCATTGGAGGTTGTTGTGGTACCACACCGGATCACATCAAGGCCATGGCAGAGGCGGTAAAAGGATTGAGACCACGGCCTCTGGTAAAAAAAGAAAAATTATCGGCCTATTCCGGTCTGGAAGCTTTGGTTGTAAGACCAGACCTCAACTTCATCAATATAGGGGAGCGCACCAATGTGACAGGGAGTCGCATGTTTGCCAGGTTGATTTTGGAGGGGAAATACAACGAAGCGCTTGCGGTTGCCCGTCAACAGGTTGAAGCCGGTGCACAGATCATCGATGTCAATATGGATGAGGGCTTACTCGACAGTGAAAAAGCAATGGAAACATATTTGCATTTGGTTATGTCAGAACCCGATATTGCCAGGGTACCCGTGATGATCGATAGTAGTAAGTGGTCTGTGATAGAAACCGGTTTAAAATGTGTGCAGGGAAAATGCATAATCAATTCCATCTCACTGAAAGAAGGCAAGGAAAGATTCCTTCAACATGCGAGTCTGGCAAGAAAGTATGGTGCGGCAGTGGTGGTTATGGCTTTTGATGAAGATGGACAGGCAGATACGGTAGAACGCAAAGTGGCAATATGTAATCGCGCATATAAAATATTGACAGAAGAAGCAGGGATGTCTCCCACTGATATCATATTTGACCCCAATATTTTTGCCGTTGCTACCGGAATCAAAGAGCACAACGAATACGCTATCTATTTTATAGAAGCCTGCAAACAGATTAAAGCAAAGTGTCCGGGATGTAAGATCAGCGGAGGTGTGAGCAATATATCCTTTTCATTCAGGGGTAACGACAAGGTACGGGAAGCCATGCACGCAGCATTTCTATACCATGCCATTAAAGCAGGCATGGATATGGGCATCGTCAATGCAGGTATGATTGAAGTGTACGAGGAAGTTGAACCCAGCTTGTTGGTCAAGGTCGAAGATGTGCTGTTTAACAGACACGAAGGAGCTACCGAAGCATTGGTAAGCTATGCAGAGACGATAAAGGGCGGAGGCAAAGTATTACAAAAAGATGAGCTATGGCGCCAGACCAGCGTTCAGGAGCGGATTATCCATGCGCTGGTTAAGGGCATCACCGAACACATTGAAAAGGATGTTGAGGAAGCCCGCGGAATGTACAGCACCTCTTTGCAAATCATTGAAGGACCCCTGATGGACGGTATGAATGTGGTAGGAGATTTGTTTGGCAGCGGTAAAATGTTTTTGCCCCAGGTCGTAAAAAGTGCGAGGGTGATGAAACAGGCTGTAGCTTATCTTACCCCATATATTGAAGCAGAAAAGCAGGGTAACAATGCCAGTTCCAAGGGTAAGATTTTGTTGGCTACGGTCAAAGGAGATGTACACGACATTGGAAAAAATATAGTTGGCGTTGTGCTGGCATGTAATGCATATGACATCATTGATTTGGGGGTAATGGTGCCTACCGCCAAGATATTGGAGGAAGCAGTGAAACAGCAGGTAGATATCATTGGCCTGAGTGGTCTGATTACCCCATCTTTGGATGAGATGTCCGGTGTGGCAAGGGAAATGGAAAGAATGGGTATGAAACTCCCTTTGCTGATTGGTGGAGCTACCACTTCCAAGACCCATACAGCCCTGAGAATAGACACAGAATACAGCGGGCCGGTGATTCATGTGCTGGATGCCAGCCGCAGTGTCACCGTAGCGGGTAGTCTTTTGTCAGACGACACCAATGTTAAAAATTCTGTTGTGCAACAATATAAAAAGGATTATGAAAGCTTGCGTGAACAGAGGTTATCCGGCAAGTTTGATAAAGAATACATTGCCATAGATGAGGCCAATGCACAAAAGCCTTTGTTGGACTGGAAACAATATACAGCACCCCAACCGAAGGCAACAACAGTGACTGCTATTGATTTTACTGTTGAGATGCTGAAGCCATTTATCGACTGGACACCCTTTTTCCAATCCTGGCAGTTAGCGGGCAAATATCCGGCAATATTGGAGGACAAGGTGGTTGGCAAAGAGGCAACAGAACTTTTGCAACATGGGCTGGAAATGTTGGACAAGATCCAAAAAGAAGGCTGGCTGCAAATGAAGGGCGTCTATGGGTTTTTTCCGGCCAACGCAGAAGGGAACGATGTGATTATATGGAAAGATGAAAACAGGAATGAAGAGCAGGCAAGGCTTCATTTTCTGAGACAACAAAGGAAAAAAGCAGACGGCTTGCCCTATTATTGTTTGAGTGATTACATAGTTCCCGCAGATGAAGAGCAGACAGACTACATAGGTATGTTCGCCGTTACAGCGGGATTGGGCATTGAGAGCCACATCAAAAATTTCGAAAGTCAACATGACGATTACAATGCGATCTTGCTGAAATCTTTGGCAGATCGACTGGCAGAAGCAGCAGCGGAATACCTTCATTTTAAGACCAGAACCCAATACTGGGCGTACGCCCCGGAGGAAAATTTGGATTACGAAAGACTGATCGGTGAAAAGTACCGGGGCATAAGGCCCGCGCCCGGTTATCCCGCTTGTCCGGATCACACTCAAAAAGATACCATCTGGACCATGTTGGACGTTGAAGCCAATACAGGGATCCAATTGACAGAGAGCAAAGCCATGTACCCTGCGGCCAGTGTAAGTGGATTTTATTTTAGTCATCCGGACGCCCGTTATTTTGGTTTGGGTGCTATTGGAAAGGATCAAATAGAATCTTTGGTGGCAAGAAGTGGCAAATGTTTGGAAGAATGGGAGAAATGGTTGGCACCGAATTTGAACTATAAATCATTTGAATGAAACTTCAAGTCAGAAAAATGAAATTTTTTACTGTAATATTACTGATATTCAGTTCTTTATATATTAACGCCCAGGTCATGAGTGAGTCTGCTGCAAGAGCAGAACTAGCCAAGCGGGGTATAACGGAGGCTCAATTCAGGGCTGAAATGTTCAGAAGGGGGATAAATCTTGACAATATTGATCCTAACAATACGCAAGAATTGCTAAGGATTGAAAAAGAAGTGAAAGAAGCCCTGGAAAAATTGGAAAAGGAGAATAAAAACGAGGCCAAAAAGAAAGAACGGGGCGGAAGCATAGAAGCCGATAGCACCAAAACAGGGGTAAGGGATAGTTTGAAAGAGGACATTGATAAGAGAGATACCCTTAAACAGAAAACTGCAAACGATGCACGGATGGCTACCAAATCGACCACTGACATCAAGAAAGCGGTTGAAAAAGGAGCATCACTGGAGGAAGCCGTTTCCGAGAAGCTCCAGGAAAACCTAAGAGAGGGCTTGCCTGAAGCAGAAACATTCGGGCAACAATTGTTTCGTGACAATAGCCTGAAACTGTATCGCACAACAGAGGATGCAAAGCCGCCCAGGTCATATGTTTTGGGTCCTGGAGATGTGGTAGCCATTTCCATTTTTGATGCATCACAAGCCAATATTTCTTTGGAGGTTTCAAAAGAAGGATATATACAGCCTGAGAATTTGCCACGGTATTATGTTGCCGGACTTACGGTGGAAGAGGCTGAGTCTCTGCTCAAGAAAAATTTAAGGAACAGATTTGTATTTTCTCCCAATAATTTTAAACTCACCGTTACCACTGCCCGAACGATAAATGTCAACATTTTTGGCGAAGTTTTTAATAATGGAAGTTTCCATATCTCGGCTGTAAATACAGCGTTCAATGCTCTTGTAGCAGCGGGGGGACCCGGCAACCTGGGAAGTGTCAGGCAAATTAAACTTTTGCGACCCGGTAAAGCACCGAAGACGGTTGATGTGTATGCATTTTTAAATAACCCGGTAGTTTCGCAGGAGTTTTATTTACAGGACAACGATTATATCCAAGTTCCGGTAGCCCAAAAAGTAATATCCATCGCAGGCGGAATCAACAGGCCTATGAAATATGAGTTGTTGGATCAGGAAAATCTGATGGATTTGATAAAATATGCCGGTGGTCTCAAACCGGGTGCATTGAAACGAAATGTAAAGATCAAAAGATTTGAAAATGACCAGGAGTTGATTTTGAATGCTGACATCAGTGATTTGGAAGCAGGTAAAAAGGACTTTATGCTAAGAAATGGAGATGAAGTCATAATAGGACAAATCGAAGATGGCATTGAAAATAAAGTATCAATATACGGTGCCGTAAGAGATACCGGAGAATATGCCTTTGTGACAGGAATGCGTGTGGCCGATTTGATCAGGAGAGCCGTTTTGAAAGAAAATGCTGTTTTAGAAACCGCTTATTTGAGAAGGTATAACAGTGATTTGAAAACAGTTCGTTATGAAATCATTGATGTAAAATCAGCTTTGGATGGAGCAAATAGCAGTGCCAATCCTGAATTGCAAAAAGGAGATGTGATTACGGTAAGAGCGTTATCAGATTTTGCAGAAACCTATAAAGTAACGGTATCCGGTGCCGTAAGAACACCACTGAAATTTGAGTTGGGTGCAGATGGCAACATGAAAGTAAGTGACGCCTTGTTTTTGGCTGGTGGTTTGAAGGAGGATGCGGCTGATTTTGCCTATTTATTTAGAAAAAAGGGCGATGAAATAACCCAGGAGTATTACTTCATAGACATCAAATCCATTTCTCAAAAAACGGATATGAGTACCGATATTGCATTGAGTCCCTATGATAGTATATTCGTTTATAAAAACGCTGAATATACAGACAAAGCATATATTAAAGTTGGAGGGGCCGTAAGAAAGCCGGGTGATTATCTTTACAATCCTACCCTGACACTGAAAGATGCCATCTTGTTGAGTGGGGGTCTTAGGCAAGAAGCAGCTCCTAATAGAATTGATGTTTTTTCACTGGATTTGTCATCAGATAAAAAAACCACTACCAAAAAGGACTATATAGATTTAAAAGGTGATCTGACGCTTAATATCGTCAAAGACTATAAGCTGAAACCCTATGATCAGATTTATGTGAGGTATGCACCTGAATTTGAACCTTTGCGCAACGTGATCATAGAAGGAGAGGTGGTGTATCCCGGAATTTATTCCTTGTTGAAAGAAAACATGCGGTTGACTGATCTTATTGAAATGGCCGGTGGACTGACGAAAGAGGCTTATATAGAAGGAGCGAGCTTGTTCAGACTGGACGGCAACACGGGTAATGTAGTTATCAACCTGAAGAATGCTATGGAAAAATCAGGTAGTTCGCAGAATATCATCTTAAAAGCAGACGATGTGATTTCCATTCCTAAGCAAGACAACATTGTATCTATTGTTGGTGCTACAAATTATGATGAGTTATATGGCAGCAAATTGCTCGCAAATGGCAAAATCAATGTCGCATTTGAGGCCGGTAAAGACGCACTTTATTATATCGACAATTATGCCGGTGGCATTGATGAAAACGGCGACATAACCAGAATCACCGTTGAACACAAAAATGGAAGGGTAGAGAAGGTCAAAAACAGGCTATTTTACAGAAAATACCCTGACGTAAAGGAGGGGTCTACCATCAATGTACCATTCAAGAAAAAGAAGACGGAAGAAGAGAAAAAGGAGGAAAAGGATATTAACTGGGGTGATGTTCTAAAAGACAGTATCGCCCAGGCGACCGCTATTTTATCGCTGATTCTATTGATCAGGAGTGTAGATTAATGTATAATTAATATTTGAAGCAACATTTTTTTGCAGATTTTCGTTATTTTTGAGTAATTATTTTACTCAATTAATGATTGAAGCCCTTATATCTTCCAAAACCAGGATCAAATTGTTGTTGAAGTTTTTTCTTAACAGCAACAATAAGGCATATCTCCGCAGTTTGGAATCTGAATTTGGCGAATCATCCAATGCCATAAGGGTTGAGCTCAATCGTTTCGAAGAAGCCGGTATGCTGAGTTCATTTACATCCGGTAATCGCAAATATTTTCAGGCCAACACCCAACACCCACTTTACAGAGAAATCCACAATATATTGCGCAAGCAAATCGGAATTGATAAAATAATCGAGAATATTATTGAAAGACTGGGAAATGTTGAACAAGTATATGTGGCAGGGGCGCTGGCAAAAGGAATCGACAGCAGTATCATTGACCTGGTCTTTGTGGGCGAGGTAAACAAGGAGTATTTAATTACGCTGATTGAAAAAGTAGAACAGCTTATATCGAGAAAGATCAGGTATGTAGTTTATTCTGGTGATGACCTTGCCCAGGCTGAAGATATTTTAGGAGGACAGAATGCACTTTTAATCTGGGAAAAGGATACGCTATGAGAACATTGTCCCCTACCGCAAACAGAAGCAAAGAAACTGCCCGGCATGAATGGTTTGCCGTTTATACAGCTTTCAGAAGCGAGAAGCTGGTGGCTGCACAGTTGCGCAAAAAAAATGTTGAAGTTTATTTGCCGCTGATCAGTCGGACCAAAAGGTATATGCGCAAGCTTAAAACCTACCAGATTCCTATGCTGGGCTGCTATGTTTTTGTGAAAATCCAGCAAAGCCAGGCTATCACAGTATTGGAAACGGAGAGAGTGGTAAAAATAATTTCTGACCACGGTCACCCTGTTCCCATCAGGGAAGAAGAAATTAACGTCCTGAAAAGGATAGAAGGTCTGGACGTAGCCGTAGAAAATGGTCCGGTTGTATTATCTGCGGGCGACCGAGTGGTGATAAAAAAAGGAAATTTAGCTGGCTTGAATGCAAGATTGCTGAAGCAGACAGGCAGGAAAACATTTATGGTCGAACTGGAAAGTATCGGCCTCAGTTTACAATTGAGTATTGATGCAGATTTGCTGCAAAAAATAAACCGAGCCGAAGTATTAACGGCTTGAAAAACAAAAGTTTGTGTTTCGAATTTCCTGTAGGTGTTGCGACCTAAGGACGGCGAAGCCATTTAAAAAATTAAAGCTTAATTTATGAATATTGCTGTAGTAGGCACCGGGTATGTTGGGTTGGTAACGGGTACCTGTTTTGCGGAAACCGGAAACCACGTTGTGTGTATCGACATCGATGAACGAAAGGTTGAAAAAATGAAAAATGGTGAGGTGCCCATCTATGAACCGGGCCTTGAAGTTTTATTTGAACGAAATACTAAGGCAGGGAGATTGACATTTACCACCGACTTAAAAGAAGGAATACGGCAGGCAAAAATTATCTTTCTTGCTTTGCCAACGCCACCGGGAGAAGATGGTTCTGCGGATTTAAAATACATCCTGAAAGTAGCCTCAGACCTCAGTGAAATTATTGAGGATTACAAAGTAATAGTGGACAAAAGCACCGTACCTGTGGGAACTGCCGAAAAAGTGGAAGCCATCTTAGGTGCCAAACTGTTAAAGGATAAATTCGATGTGGTATCAAATCCTGAATTTCTCAGGGAAGGAGTGGCTGTTGATGATTTTCTGAAACCGGATCGCGTAGTTATTGGGGTGAATTCCAAACAAGCAGAAGAAACCATGATGAAACTATATGAACCCTTTGTAAGACAAGGCAACCCCATCATAGTCATGGACATCAGGAGTGCAGAGCTGACCAAATATGCAGCCAATGCTTATCTCGCTACCCGTATATCTTTCATGAATGAAATTGCCAATCTGTGCGAACGATTGGGAGCCGATGTCGATCATGTGAGAAAGGGTATGGGCTCCGATACCAGAATTGGTAAAAGGTTTTTGTTTCCAGGAGTAGGGTATGGTGGCAGTTGTTTTCCCAAAGATGTATTGGCATTGTCAAAAGCAGCCGCTGACAGTGAATACAACTTTCAAATCCTCGATGCTGTAATGCATGTGAATGAAAAACAAAAGGAAGTATTATTTGATAAAATCAACCGATATTTTAACGGTAAGTTGGAAGGAAGGACCATTGCTATATGGGGTCTGGCCTTTAAACCCGAAACAGACGACATCAGGGAGGCTCCGGCTATTACCATCATCCATAAGCTTCTGGAGGCAGGTGCAAATGTAAAAGCGTACGATCCCGAAGCCATGTTGAACTTCAAGGAACAGGTGACAGAAGCAATAAGCTATTGCGATGATATGTATGAAACTTTGGAGGGAGCCGATGCGCTTGCTATCGTTACGGAATGGAGTTTATTCAGAATGCCGGATTTTGATTTGATCAAATCAAAGCTCTCCACACCTGCGGTATTTGATGGAAGAAATGTGTACAATGTTAAAGATATGCTGGACATGGGCTTCCATTATGAAAGCATTGGAAGATAAGTATTGCAAGACATCCGGGTATCGACATATATTAGAATTTAAACCTTACAATAAATGAACATTTTAATCACAGGCGGTGCGGGTTTCATCGGCTCTCATGTTGTGAGACTGTTTGTAAAAAAATATCCTCAATACAACGTCGTCAATTTTGACGCTTTGACATATGCCGGCAATCTGGAAAATTTGAAGGATATTGAAAATGAAAAAAATTACCATTTTGTAAAGGGAGATATCACAGATGTTGCCAAAGTAGCAGAAAGTCTGGAAAGGTATCAGATTGATGGAATCATTCATCTGGCCGCTGAGTCACATGTAGACAGATCCATTTCGGACCCTTTGATTTTTGTAAAAACCAATCTGTTGGGCACTGCTACTTTGTTGCAGGCTGCCAAAACCTATTGGTCTGGAAATTTTGAGAATCGAAGGTTTTACCATATATCCACGGACGAAGTCTTTGGATCGCTACCTCTGGAAAATGTATTTTTCACAG
>WBZX01002965.1_pt1 | contig 11137 bp, 9 predicted proteins | sample 5204211 | NCBI WGS metagenome assembly WBZX01 (sample SAMN12344362, study PRJNA552823) | activated sludge metagenome | biome: Activated sludge suspended growth; feature: Nitrification reactor; material: Wastewater; isolation source: activated sludge from nitrification reactor of wastewater treatment...
CGCTCGATGCGGGCCTCGATGTTGGTGGCGTCGGACGACGCGACACCGGGCTCGGTCATGGCGAACGCGCTGCGGATCTCGCCGGCCATCAGCGGCTGCAGCCAGCGCTGCTTGTGCTCCGGCGTGCCGTAGCGCACCAGCACTTCCATGTTGCCGGTGTCGGGTGCAGAACAGTTGAAGACCTCGCTGGCCCAGGGCACCCGGCCCATGATCTCGGCCAGCGGTGCGTACTCGGCATTGGTCAGGCCGGCGCCGAGTTCGCTGTCGGGCAGGAACAGGTTCCACAGACCGGCCGCGCGCGCCTTGGGCTTGAGCTTCTCGATCACCTGCAGCGGCGTCCAGCGCCGGCCGGCCGCTGTGTTGGCTTCCAGTTCCTCGTGGTAGGCCGGCTCGGCGGGGTACACATGCTCGGCCATGAAATCCGAGACACGTTGCCGAAGCGCGTTGGTGCGGTCTGAATAGGCGAAGTCCATCGTCGGTCCCTTTCGGAAGGTGGGTCAGGCGCGGCACGCCATCTGCCAGCCGATTTCGGCCAGCGGCCTCGCACCGGCGCCGGCCTGGCGCGCCTGCGCGCTGGCGGCCGTGCCGTCCTCGACGCGTTTGGCGATGCCCTGCAGGATGGCGGCGATGCGGAACAGGTTGTAGGCGAGATAGAAGTTCCAGTCGGCGGCCAGCGCCTGTGGCGTGGCCAGGCCGGTGCGCTCGCAATAGCGCCGCACGTACTCGGACTCCGGAGGAATGCCCAGGGAGGGCAGGTCGAGCCCGCCGATGCCGCGGAAGGTGCCCGGCGGAATGTGCCAGGCCATGCAGTGGTAGGAGAAGTCGGCCAGAGGATGGCCGAGCGTTGACAGTTCCCAGTCCAGCACCGCCAGTACACGGGGCTCGGTGGGATGGAACACGAGGTTGTCGAGCCGGAAGTCGCCATGCACCACGCTCACGCGCGACTCGTCGCGAGCGCTTGCCGGCAGATGGGCCGGCAACCATTCCATCAGGCTATCCATCGCCTCGATCGGCTGCGTGACCGACGCGGCGTACTGCCTGCTCCAGCGCCCGATCTGGCGCTCGAAGTAGTTGCCGGGCCTGCCGTAGTCGGACAGGCCGGCGGCGGCCACGTCGACACCGTGCAGGGCCGAGATGACGCGGTTCATCTCGTCGTAGATCGCGCCGCGCTCCTCGTGCGACGCATCGGGCAGGGCCTGGTTCCACATCACGCGGCCGTCGACGAAGCTCATCACGTAGAAGGCGCGGCCGATCACCGACTCGTCCTCGCAGAGGGCAAGCATCTCCGGCACCGGCACGCCGCGCCCGGCCAGGGACTTCATGACGCGGTACTCGCGTTCCACGGCATGGGCCGACGGCAGCAGGCGTGCGACCGGCCCGGGCTTGGCGCGCATGACATAGCTGGCCCCGGGCGTGCGCAGACGAAAGGTCGGATTGCTCTGTCCGCCCTTGAACTGCTCCACTGTCAGCGGGCCGTCATAGCCGGGCAGGGCCTCGTGAAGCCACGCGTCCAGCGCGTTCGTGTCGAAGGCGTGCTCGGGCGAGACGGGGCGGGTGCCGGTGAAGTGTTCCATGGTCGCTCAGACGCCGTTCAGACCTCGGACAGAGCCAGCAGCCGGTCGCGCGCCAGCACGACCAGCTTCGACGGCTCGACGCGGATCACGCCGTCCCGCTCCAGCGCCTTGAGTTCCTGATTGACCCGTTGGCGCGATGCGCCCAGCAAGTGCGCCAGATCTTCCTGGGCCAGCGCCAGGCCGATGCGCAACTCGCCGTCGGCCTGCCGGATGCCGTAGCTGCGTGCCAGCAGCAGCAATTGACGCGCCAGGCGCGACGCCAGTGGCCGCGTGTTCAGGTCCTCCAGCGCGTCGAACATCAGCCGCAGACGCCGGCAGTTCAGGCGCAGCAGCGCGTCGTAGAGCTCCACGTGGGTCGCCAGCAGGCTGTGGAAGTCGGCCTTGCCCACGGTCAACAGCGTGGTCGCGCCGTGCGCATGGCCGTCGTGCGTGCGCGGCAGGCCGTCGAACAGGGCGATGTCGCCGAACCACGTGCCCGGCTCCACGTAGGTGAGCGAGACCTGCTTGCCCGCCAGCGAAACCGAGCTGATCCGGACCGCGCCCGCGGCGACGCCACACCAGGCCTGCGCGTCGGAGCCGCGCGCGGCCATCAGCTCGCCGTCGTGCAGACGCTGCACGCGACTGCATGCCAGGATGCCCTGGCGCAGCGGTTCGGAGAGCCTGGCAAACCATGGTCCCTGGTCAATGTTTCTGCGCTCTTCGATCGTAAGGGTGGGCGTGGGCATGATGTGTCCCGGTCGCGACAGGTGCGGGGGCGGCCGTTGTCGGCGCCGATTGTGGTCCCCGGGCGCCATGGCACCCTTGCAAGGCGTGAACGGCGTCGCACGGCGACCTCCCGAGCCCCTCGACGACAGGGCTTGGCGCGGCAGCCCCATGCTAGAGTGGCGCGGTTCACAAAAGGTCACGTGCCGTGCGTTCGCGTCACGGCCAAGACTCCCGCACGAGGCATGTTCAGCGGCAAGACCCGTTCCATTCTGGCGCTCCTGGCCTTGGCCGCAAGCGGTCCGGCGTCGGCCCTCGGCTTCGGCGAGGTCCGTGCACAGGTGTTTCTGGGGCAGACCCTGAACCTGGCGGTCCCGGTGCAACTGGGCGAGGGGGAATCCCTCGGCGCGGAGTGCGCATCGGCCGAGGTGCAGCTCGGAGAGACGCGCCTGCAGCCCGGCCTGGTACGTGTGCGCGTCACGCAAGGCGGCACCAATGCCGAGGCGGTCGTCCGCATCGTGTCCACCGTCGTCATCGACGAGCCGGTGGTCAACGTCACCCTGTCAGCGGGCTGCCCGACCCGGATCACGCGGACCCTGGTGCTGCTGGCCGACCCGCCGCTGGTGAACACGGCCGCGGTGGTGTCGATCCCCCGTGAGTCCACTGCCGACGCGCCTTTGCCGCGGAGCGTTCCGCAGGCGCCCGTGGCGGCTGCGCCGGCCCCGGCGGCCGCACCAGCCGCGGCGCCGCGACCGCCGCGAGCGACGCGTCCGGCAGCGCCCGCGCGGGCCAACCGTGCGTCGGCATCTGCGGGGGTGTCGGCACCCCGTCCCGCCGCCGCGTTGCCGGCGGCGCCCGCGAGTTCACCCACGGCTGCGGCCACGGTCGAGGCCACGACGGCGCGCCCGGTCTCGGCACCCGCATCGCGGCCGTCCGTCGGCGCCGCGCGTGCCGGACGGCCCCGGCTGGAGCTCGACCCAGGCCTGGTGGCGGCCAATCAGGCCGCGGTCCAGGCTGCGGAAGCCCGCGCCCTGGCCGCCGAAGCGCAGGTCGTCGCCGCGCGGCAGGCCGCCAGCGAGGCCGAGGCGTCGGCCTCCGCTGCCGCCCAGCGGATGAAGGACCTGGAGGCCGAGGTGGCCCGCATGAGGGCAGAGACCCAGGCCCAGACCCAGGCCCTCGTGGCGCTGAGAGCGCAGATCGCCCAGGACCAGGCCCAACGCTCGCAGCCGGCGGCGCAGCAAGGCTGGCTGGTGCCGGCGCTGTTTGCCGCCACGGCACTGTTCGCGGCGCTGTCGCTGTGGCTCGGTCTGCGGTCGCGGCGCGAGCCCGAGCCTGCGCCGCCCCCGAGAGGTGACGTGTGGTGGGACCGGGGCGAGTCTTCCGAGCCGTCGGCCGCCGATCCGGGCGAGGACTCGACCTATTCGCCGCCGACCTACCAACCGTCGTCGCGGGCACCGCTGCGGATGCCGTCTGCACCGGCGCCGCTGACCGTGCGCGAAGGCCCGCCCACCGACATCGGCCTCGATTCGCTGATCGCTCCTCCCACGGTGGCGGCACCCGTGGCGGTGACCATCCCCCCCGTGGCACCCCGCCTGGACGACAGCAGCCGTGCCGTCAGCGTGGACGAGCAGATCGACCTCGAGCAGCAGGCCGACTTCTTCATCGCCCTCGGACACGACGAGTCGGCCATCGACCTGCTGATGGCGCACCTGCGCTCCACGGGCGGTGGTACGCCGCTGCCTTTCCTCAAGCTTCTGGAGATCCACCGGCGCCGCAGCGACCGCGAGGCCTACGAGCGCACCCGCGTCCGGTTCAACCAGCGCTTCAACAGCGTGGCCCCGGAGTGGACCAGCGACCCCGGTGCGGGTCGGGCGCTGGAGGACTACCCCCTCGTGGTGGGACGCATCCAGCATGTCTGGGCCAATCCGCTGGACGCGATGGCCGAACTGGAGGCGCTGCTGTTCAGGCGCGGCATCGGCTCCGAGATGTTCGATCTGCCGGCCTATCAGGAAGTGCTGTTCCTGTACCAGCTGGCGCGCGATCTGCACCAGGCCGACCGGCCGGAGGAAGCGGACAACGTCGACGTGCTCTTGCCCATCGGTGCGGCGGTCGAGGCGGCCCCGGAAGGCACGATCGTGCTGCGCCCCGAGTTCAATGGCGGACAGGCCGTGTCGCTCGATCTCGACCTGACCACCAAGACCGGGGAGATCGACACGTCGGCGTCGTCCGGTGCCGAACTGGAACTCGATCCCGCAGGCCGGCCGTCGCAGACCGGCGACCTGCCGTGGCCGGGCGACGACGACCAGGACGACAAGCCGCGCCGCAGCTAGCGGTGGCGGCAGCCGGCCGGGCCGGCTCTACAGCCGAGACAGCCTGTCCAGTGCGAGCCGGAGCGTCTCGTCGCGCTTGGCGAAGCACAGGCGGGCGATCTGCTGATTGCGTCCGTCCTCGTAGAACGCCGACAGCGGGATCGCGGCCACGCCGATCTCGGTGGTGAGCCAGCGGCAGAAGTCCTCCTCGCCCAGATCGCTGACCTGCGAATAGTCGACGCACTGGAAGTAGCTGCCTTCGCTGGGCAACAAGCGCAGCCTCGTCGATGCCAGGCCGGCCCGGAACAGGTCGCGCTTGGCCTGATAGAAGGCCGGCAGCTCGCGATAGGGGGCCGGGTCGGACAGGTAGGCTGCCAGCGCATGCTGCATCGGCGTGTTGACGGTGAACACGTTGAACTGATGCACCTTGCGGAACTCCGCGGTCAGGGAGGCCGGCGCGGCCACGGTACCGACCTTCCAGCCCGTGACGTGGAAGGTCTTGCCGAAGCTGGACACCACGAAGGCGCGGGCGGCCAGCAAGGGGTGAGATGACGCGCTGACATGCGGCTGGTCGTCGAACACCATGTGCTCGTAGACCTCGTCGCTGATCAGCAGCGTGTCGGTGGGTTCGAGCATCCGGGCCAGGCGGTCCATGTCCTCCTGGCGCCAGACCGTGGCGCTCGGGTTGTGGGGACTGTTGACGATGATGGCGCGGGTACGCGGATTCAGCGCCGCCGCGATGGCTTCGAAGTCGGGCCTGAACGTGCCGGGCATCAGGGCCACGCGCACCACGCGGCCGCCCGCCAGTTCGATGTTGGGTACGTAGCTGTCGTAGCAAGGCTCCAGCACGATGACTTCGTCACCGGGATGAACGATGGCGAGGATCGCGGTCAGGATCGCCTGCGTCGCGCCGGCCGTGACCGTGATCTCGCTGCCAGGGTCGTAGCGCCGGCCGTACTGGGCCTCGATCTTGGCCGCCACCGCTTCACGCAGAGACGGCACGCCGGTCATCGGCGGGTACTGGTTGTGACCGGCACGCATGGCGGCATCCACCGCGTCGAGCAGGCGCAGATCGCAGTCGAAGTCCGGGAAGCCCTGGCCGAGGTTGACGGCGCCGTGTTGCTGCGCCAGCGCCGACATCACGGTGAAGATGGTGGTGCCCACGGCGGGCAGGCGGGACTGCAGGGCAGGGGTGCGGTGCATGCTCATCACAGGGAAGGGTCGGATTGGGAGTCGGAGGTGCCGGTCATCGCCTTGACGATCAGGGCGCGCGTGAGGCGTTCGGACAGCAGTTCGGCGAAGGTGTACACGAAACTGCGCAGGTAGGCGCCGCGCTTGAAGGCGACGCGGGCGACGTTGTCGCCGAAAAGATGGCCCAGCGGCCGCGACACGAGGTCGCCACCCGGCGGGTCCTCCCGCGTGGCCATCTCCGCGACGATGCCCACGCCCAGGCCCGAGCGCACGTAGGTCTTGATGACGTCCGAGTCGATCGCCTCGAGCACGATGTCGGGGCGCAGGTGGGCACGGGCAAACGCGGCGTCGATGCGCGTGCGGCCCGTGAACGAGGGGTGGTAGCTCACCAGAGGCACGGCTGCGAGCTGCTCGAGAGAGGGCCGGTCCACGTCGGCCAGGGGATGCGAGGCCGGCACCACCATCACGTGTTGCCAGGCATACAGCGGCAGGGTGATCAGCTCCTCGAAGTCGGCCAGGGACTCGGTGGCCAGGCCGATGTCCGCACGCTCCTCGATGAGCATCTGCGCCACCTGCTGGGGGTTGCCCTGGTGCAGCGCCACATTGACGCGCGGAAAGCGCCGTCTCAGCAGCGTCACCGGCTCGGGCAACACGTAGCGTGCCTGGGTGTGCGTGGTCGCGATCGACAGGTGGCCGGCGTCCTGCTTGCTGAACTCGTCGCCGATGCGGCGCAGGTTGCCGACCTCGCGCAGGATGAGCTCGATCGACTTGAGCACCTGTTCTCCGGGCTCGGTGACACGACGCAGCCGCTTGCCGTGGCGGGCAAAGATGTCGATGCCGAGCTCCTCTTCCAGCTCGAGGATGGCCTTGGATACGCCGGGCTGCGACGTGTGCAGCGCCTTGGCCGTCTCGGTGAGGTTCAGGCCCCGGCGCACGGCCTCCTGCACGAACCGGAACTGGTGAAGGTTCATGACCGAGCCAGCGACAGCGCGTGTTCCGCCATCGCAGCCACCAGGGCCGGGGCCTCGCCCGCCGCGGGATGCAACCGGGCCTGCACCGACGGATGCCGCTGCATCACGGCCTGCACCATCGGCGGCAGATCGCGACGCAGATGGCCGCCCGTGCCCAGGAACAGGGGCAGCACGTCGAGGCGCGTGCACCCTTCGGCCACCAGGGCGTCGGCGGCGTCGTCAAGGGTCGGGGCCATGAACTCCAGATAGGCCAGCCTCACCGCCAGCCCGGGCTCGCTCCTGGACAGTGCCGCACGGACGGACTCGAAGGGCTCGGCCCAGCGCGGGTCGCGCGAACCATGGGCAAACAGGATCAGGCCGGGCTTCATCGGTACCTCACCAGCCACGCGAACGCGGCCATCGACAGCAGCAGGTAGACCAGGCTGGGGGCCGACGCGACAACCCATGGCGTCCATTCGCGCAGCACTCCCAGGTGCCCGGCCACGTTGTTGAGCAGCACGAAGCTGATGCCCAGAAGGATGCCGCCGAAAACCTTGAAGCTCACGCCGCCTCGACGCGACTGCAGGTAGGCGAAGGGCAGGGCGAGCGCCACCATCACGATGCATGCCAGCGGGTAGAGCGCCTTCTTCCAGAACTGGATCGAGTGGCGTTGCGCCGCCTGCTCCTGTGCGGCCAGGTGCCGGCTGTAGCGCCACAGATCCAGCGTCGTCATCGTCGACACCGGCAGCACGGCCGCGGCCACCACGCCCGCGTCGAGCCCGCTCGGCCAGCGAAGCTGTTCGTGCCGCTGCTGCTGCACGGCTGTGGTCGCCTGAAACGCGCCCGCCGGCCCGGACGCCGCGACCGGTGCACCGGATGGCCACTGCGTGATCTCGGCGCCGTCGAGCAGCCAGAAGCCGTCGCCGACCCGAGCTGTCCGTGCCCAGACGCGCGTGACCAGGCGGCTGTCGGCGTCGACCTCGAACATGCGCACACCTTCCAGGACCCCTTCGGGCGTGGTGCGGCGCACGTTGACCGACACGCTGACCTCGGAGCCGTCGGCCAGCTTGCGCCGGTCCTTCAGCCAGGCCCCCGTGCGACCCAGGGTGCGGCCGCCCTGAAGTCCGGCCTTCAGCGCCACGCCCTCGCGCTCGCTCCAGGGGGCCACGTAGTCGCCGACGACGAAATTGAGCGCGGCGAACACGAAGGCCAGAAGCGAAAGCAGGCCGAGGGCACGCCCCGGGCCCAGGCCGCCCGTGCGCAGGATGGTGAACTCCGACGTCTGCGCCATGCGGGCCAGGGCGAAGATCGAGCCGATGAGCACCGTGATCGGAAAGAGCTCGTAGAAGTGTCCGGGCGCTTCCAGCAGCGCTGCCAGAACCGCGTGGACCACCGTGAAGCCGCCCTTGCCCACGTCCTCCAGTTCGTCGACGAAGTCGATGAAGAAGAACAGCGACAGGAACGCCAGCGTGACGAAGCCCACCGCGCCGGCGATGTCGCGGTAGAGCAGGCGGCGCACGGTCCTCATGCCGCGGCACCACGGCGAGGGCGGGGCAGGCGAAGCAGCGTCACCTGCGAGTGGTCGCGCCACCAGATCAGCGCGAAGGCCAGCAGCAGTGCGCCCCCATGCAGCGACAACAGCATCGGCCCCAGGCCGAGCTTGCCGCTGGCCACCCAGGCCTGGCTCAGGTTGATGAGATTGAAATAGACCACGAACCCGAGCAGCGCGAGCAGCAGGTTCCAGTTGCTGGCGCGGCGCGGGTTCGTTGCCGCCAGTCCGACGCCGATCAGCACCAGGTTGGCCGCACCGAAAAGCATGCCCAGTCGCCATGCGATCTCGCCCTGGTGCCGCGGCGTAGGGTCGCGCAGCAGGTCGATCGTGCGCATTGCCTTGGGCGGTTGGGACGTCGCACGCTTCAGCGCGCGCTCGCCGGCGAGCACACGGTAGGTATCGAAGCTCGACAGCAGGCGTTCGCCGTCGCTGGAATCCATCTCGTTGCGTTGTCCGCGCTCGAGCACCAGCCAGCGTTCGCTGCCGGTGTTGTCCAGGTGCCCGCCGCGGGCCGTCGTGACGGATTCGCGGGTGCCGTCCGTCGACAGGATGAACACGTTGCGCGCGTTGATCGACTCGGGGCCTTCGCGCTCGACGCAGAACACCCGCGAGCCGTCACGCGAAGTCTGGAACACGCCGGGCGCCACGCGCGACAGGTCGGAGCGCTGCTCGTATCGGTCGCGCAAGTTGGCGCTCTGGCGGTTGCCCCAGGGCCAGACGAACAGCACCAGCAGCATCACCACCAGCAGCACCGGCCAGCCGGTGCGCAGGACCGGCCGCACGAACCGGCCCAGGGGCACGCCACTGGCGAACCAGATCGCCATCTCGCTGTCGCGGTACATCCGCCCCAGGCACACCACCACGGCGATGAACAGCGACAGCGTCAGCATCGTCGGCAGGTGACCGAGCGCGGTGTACCCCAGCAGCAGCACCACGTCCTGCGGCGCGATCGCACCGCCTGCCGCCTGCCCCAGAGTGCGGATCAGCATCATGGTCAGCACGATCGTCAGGATCACGACGAGCGTGCCGCCGAACGTGCGCGACAGGTCCTTCCGCAGCGTGGTATCGAATAACATCGGTCGATCAAGAAACTGGTTTTCATTATGGACTTCCAATTCCAGGTTTCGCCCGCGCAAGGGCTGTCTTCCGTGGCCGCCGATGCATTGCTCGTGGTGATCACGGGCAAGGTGCCACCGACGGGGCTGGACAAGGCGGTGGCGACACTGCTGGCCGATGCCGTGGCCCAGGGTGACTTCGAGTTCAAGCCCGGGCGCGTGCTGTACGTGCATCGACCCGCAGGCGTGACGGCGGCGCGCCTGGCGTTCGTCGGAGCGGCCAACCCGTCACCCAAGGCTTTCAAGGCGGCCGTGTCGGCAGGGCTCGGCGCCCTGAAGGCGCTTGGCGTGGCCACGCTGGTGGTGGCTCGCCCGGGGTCCGATGCTCTTGGCGACGGCCACGCCGAGGCGCTGGTGACGGCCGTGGCCGACGCGGTATACGTGTATCGCCATACCAAGCCCAGCGCCCCGGCGGCGCCGAAGCTGACATCGGTGGCGCTGCTGGGCAGCCGCCGGGAGTCGGCCGCCGCATCGCGCGGACTTGCCCGCGGGCAGGCCGTGGCAGCCGGCGTGGCCCTGGCGCGCGAATGCGGCAACCGCCCGGCCAACCATGCCACGCCGAGCCATCTGGCATCGGAGGCGCGCAAGCTGGGCAAGCAGTACGGCTTCGACGTGGATGTCCTCGACCGCAAGCAGATCACCAAGCTCGGCATGGGCTCGTTCCTGGCGGTGGCGCAGGGGTCCGCGGAGCCGCCCCGCTTCATCGTCATGCGCTACCAGGGCGCGGCCAAGTCCAAGGCGCCGGTCGTGCTGGTGGGCAAGGGCATCACGTTCGACACCGGCGGCATCTCGCTCAAGCCCGGCGCCGAGATGGACGAGATGAAGTTCGACATGTGCGGAGCGGCCAGCGTGCTGGGCACGATGCGCGCTGTCGGCGAGATCAAGCCCAAGGTCAATGTCGTGGGCCTGATCGCCGCCTGCGAGAACATGCCAGGCGGTCGCGCCGTGAAGCCGGGCGATGTGGTGACCAGCATGTCCGGCCAGACGATCGAGATCCTCAACACCGATGCAGAAGGTCGGCTGATCCTTTGCGACGCGCTGACCTATGCCGAGCGCTTCAAGCCGGCGGCCGTGGTCGACATCGCCACGCTGACCGGTGCCTGCGTGATCGCGCTGGGCAGTCACCACTCCGGCCTCTTCGCCGCCGACGAGGGGTTGGGCGCCGATTTGCTGGCCGCCAGCCAGGTGGCGCTCGACCCGGCCTGGCGCATGCCTCTGGACGAGGAGTACGACGAGGGCCTGAAGAGCAACTTCGCCGACATGGCCAACATCGCGGGTCGGGCCGGCGGCGCCATCACGGCTGCGATGTTTCTCAAGCGCTTCGCAGGCAAGTTCCCGTGGGCACACCTGGACATCGCCGGCACCGCCTGGAAGAGCGGGGCGGCCAAGGGCTCGACGGGCCGGCCCGTGCCGCTGCTGACGCATTTCGTGCTGTCGCGGGCCGGGTGACGTTTCAGGCGCAAAGGGCCGACTGCACGAACGTCGAGGCGCCATCTTGAAGGTCGAGTTCCACTCCGGCGTTCCCGACAAGCTGGAACATGCCTGTCGGTTGCTGCGCAAGGCGCAGGCCTCTGGCGCGCGCGTCGTGGTGGCCGGCGAACCCGCCCAGCTCGATCGACTCGACGTGACGCTGTGGACCTTCGACGCGCTGGCCTTCGTGCCCCACGTTCGTCTGCGCGGTGGTGCCGATCCGGGACCCACGGCCCTGCGCACGCCGATCTGGCTGTCGGACGCGCCGGCAGAC
>WBZX01002966.1_pt1 | contig 11135 bp, 7 predicted proteins | sample 5204211 | NCBI WGS metagenome assembly WBZX01 (sample SAMN12344362, study PRJNA552823) | activated sludge metagenome | biome: Activated sludge suspended growth; feature: Nitrification reactor; material: Wastewater; isolation source: activated sludge from nitrification reactor of wastewater treatment...
GCGGCGCGGCCCCAGGAGGCAGCGGCGCGGACTTGTCGTTCGGATCGAAGACGACACGATCGCAGCCGTACGCGTGGACCGTCCCGGACGGCGTGCGGGCGTGGACGTCGACGCCGCGGTCCGGCGTGCGGTTCACCACGACACCGCCGTCAGGCTTCACCTGGACGTTGGAGGGCACCTGGCCCGGCGGGAGCTGAGGCAGCTCGTCCGAGGTCCACGACGGATCCCCCGGTCCTTGCTTCGGATCGTCGGCGAAAGCCGCCGTCGTGAGGAGGGTGGTCGCGAGCGCGGCCAATGCAACGGAAGCCCAGCGAGGCGCGTGTGCAAGCATGGCAGGCGTCCACCGTGCAAACGGTCGGCCATCCTCGCAAGTCGACGGGCGTCGAGGTTCTGCGAGATCCGCCGGGCCTCCCGTCCCCGGCGTGCACGCGAGGGCTGTGAACGCCGGGTCACGACGCAGGAGCCGTTTCGAGGGGTGGAGGGCGTTCTCTTGCGGCTGAGCTTGGGTCCGGCGCAAAGGGCGGGATAAAGTTCCAGGACGATACGTCCAGCGCCGGGGAAGCAGACTCGTTTCGCCGGCACGACGGGAGACACCGGTTGACCACCCGGGAAAAAACGATCGATCGCGTGCTCGAAGCCGCCGAGCGCCGGTTCGGCCTCGGGGCCGTGCACGGCCCTCAGTGGGTGCGCGAGCGTGTCGGCGCTTTCCTGGACGCCTACCTCGAGAGGACCGGCGGCTCCTGGAGCGACGTCGCGGAGCGCCTCGTCGCGGAGCGCGCGCCGATGAACGAGCTCGTGGCGTCGCTGCGCGTCGGCGAGACGCGCTTCCTCCGCGACGCGCGGCAGTGGGAGGTGATCGTCCAGCACCTCTGCGAGAAGGTCCCCCCCGGCGTCGCGATCTCCGCGCTCTCCGCGGGGTGCAGCACCGGCGAGGAGGCCTACACGCTCGCGATCCTCCTCGCGGAGCGGAAGCGGCGGTTCCAGATCATCGGCGTCGACCGCGCGTTCGACGCGATCGAGTCGGCGCGCCGCGCGAGGTACGCGCCGGAGGCCGTCCGCGAGCTCCCGCCGGCGTTGGTGGACCGGCACTTCGAGGCGGACGGATCGGCGCTGGTGCTGCGGGCGCCGCTGCGCGCCAACGTCACGTTCGAGGCGCGGGACCTCACGCTGCGGTGCCCCCGCGGGCCTTTCCACCTCGTGCTCTTCAAGAACGTGCTCCTCTACCTGGCGGAGGCGATGGGCAACCGCGTCGCCACGCGGCTCGCGCGCACGCTCGCCGACAACGGGTTCCTGATCTCGGCCGCGAGCGAGGTCGTGCGCCTGTCCTCGATCCTCGATCCCGTCCGCCTCTCCCCCGGCGTCGTCGCCTTCCGTCCCCGCCGCGAGTCATGAGCCGACCCCACCCTCCCGCGCCCCGTGACCCCGAGACCGCCGCCCTCTTCGCCTCGCTCGAGGCGGAGTTCGAAGCGTCGCGCGCCGACCTCGCGTCCCGCTTCGGCGGCTCCGTGACCGGCGGCGCGACCGGCCTCGCCCCGCTCGATCCGCAGCTGATCGGGGGCGATCTCGGCAAGCGAAACGCGGCCGCCTACGACGCCCTGCTGTCGCGGCTCTTCGCGGCCATGCACGCCCGCGCGTCGGACAAGGCCGCCTGGAGCGGCGTGCTGTTCGCCGCCGTGGGGAGCTACGGCCGAGGCGCCGTCGCGCTCCGGAGCGACATCGACGTGAGGCTCGTCGCGGCCCGCCCGGAGCGCGCCTCCGCCGTCGCCGACGCGCTCCTCTACCCCCTGTGGGACATGGGGATCAGCGTCGGCCACCAGGTCGCCGCGATCGACGAGATGCTGGACGCCGCGCGCACCGATCTCCCGACGGCCACGTCGCTCCTGGATCTGCGCCCGATCGCGGGCGACGTCGCGCCGTTCGACGAGCTGCGGCGGCGGTCGACGAGCGGGCTCTTCGCGCACTCGGAGCTCCCCCGGTTCGCGGAGCGCCTCTCGAACGAGGTCGCCCACAGGCACGAGCGCTTCGGCGGCTCGGTGTACCTCCTCGAGCCCGACGTGAAGAACGGCGCCGGCGGCATCCGCGATCTCGACGTCATCTACTGGGCGCTCAAGGCGCGGTTCGGCTTCGGCGAGCCGCGCGAGCTCGTGCGCCGCGTCGGCATCCTCGTGCAGCGCGAGGCCGATCAGATCGAGGCCGCGAGCGAGCTCCTGTGGCGCGTCCGCAACGTCCTCCACGCGCGCGCGGGCCGGCGGAGCGATCGCCTCACCTTCGACGAGCAGGAGGCGATGAGCGTGCTCCTCGGCTTCGGCGAAGGGCCGGAGTCCATCGAGCACATGATGAGCGAGTACTACCGCAGCGCGCGCACCGTCTCGCGGGCGCTCGACATGATCCTCTCGCTCGCGGCCCCCGTTCTCCACCGGAAGAAGCCTCGGGAGGAGGACCTCGGGGGCGGCGTGCTCCTCTTCGACGAGCACATCACGACGCGCGACAAGGAGCTGCTCCGCACCGATCCCGCGCTCTCCCTGCGGCTCGTAGCGGCCGCGATCGACCGCGGGCTCCCGCTCCTCCCGCACACGCGGGACGCGATCGCGGGCGCCTGCACCGAGCCCGCCTTCTGCGCCGAGCTGCGGGCGAACCGCGAGGCCGCTCGGCTCTTCGTCTCCCTCGTCGCGACGTCCAAGGAGACGAAGCTCCGCGCCGGCACCGTCGTTCGCGAGCTCTACGATCTGGGGCTCCTCCTCGCGATGATCCCCGAGTTTCTCCCCGTCGTCGGGCGCACGCACCACGACATGTACCATGTGTACACCGTCGACGTTCACTCGGTCGCGGCCGTCGCGCGGCTGTCGGCGCTCGTGCGGGGCGAGCTGGCGCAAGAGCAAACGCTCGCATGCCGGCTCGCCGCCGAGATCCCGCGGCCCGAGATGCTCTACTTCGCGACGCTCCTCCACGACGTCGGCAAGGCCATCGGCGGGACCGATCACTCGACGCGCGGCGCCGACATGGCCGCGCCCATCCTCGCGCGGCTCGGGATGTCGCCGGAGGACGTGGCCGAGGCGTGCCACCTCATCCGCAAGCACCTCGTGATGTACCACGTGGCCACGCGGCGCGACGTCGACGATCCCGCGACGATCGCGGAGTTCGCGCGCGAGGTCGGCAGCAGCCGCGAGACGCTCCGCGACCTCTACCTCCTGACGGTGTCGGACCTCTCGACGACGAGCCCCACCTCGATGACCTCCTGGAAGGCGCGGATGCTCGACGAGCTGTACCTCGCCACCGACGCGGCGCTCGGCGGCGGCGTCTCCCGCGACGCGCGCGTGGCCAAGGCCGCCGCCGAGGTGATGGAGGCCATCGAGCGGATGCCGTCGGCCGACCCGCGCGAGCACGAGGAGCGCCTGGCTTTCGCGCGCGGCTACCTCGCCTCCATGGGCGACCGCTACCTCCTCTCCAACGCGCCGCTCGCGATCGCGAACCACGGCGAGGTCGTCCGCAAGCACGCGCGGAACCTCGTCAGCGTCTCGCTCGTCCCCTCCCGGCACCCCGGCGCCGCGGAGGTCTGCGTCGTCGCCCCGGACCAGCCCGGCCTCCTCGCCAAGATCACCGCGGCGCTCGCGGCCTCGCGTCTCGAGGTCCACGCGGCGCAGATCTACTCGCGGCGGCTGGAGAGGCCGTCGCCGGAGGCCGAGTTCCAGGCGGTCGACATCTTCTGGGTGCGCGACCGAGGCGACGGCGTCTCCGGCGTCGCGCGCTCCGTCTCCAAGCTGTCGGCGGACATCACGGCGCTGCTCACCGGGGCCAAGGACGCGGTCGAGCTCGCGCAGAAGCGCTACCAGGGAGGCCTCCGCCGCGTCACCCCCAAGGTGCGGACGCAGGTGACCGTCGACGATCGCGCGTCGCGGACGCACACCGTGATCGAGGTCTTCGCCGAGGACAGGCCGGGCTTGCTGTTCGCGATCGCCGAGACGCTCTACGAGCTGGGCCTCTCGATCGCGCTCGCCAAGATCAACACGGAGGGGACGAGGGTCGCCGACGTGTTCTACGTTAGCGAAGGCAAGGACGGCGCGAAGGTGAGCCCATCGCGCACGCCCGAAGTGAAGAGCCGCATCCTCGGCGTTCTGCAAGGGCTCTCGGGAGACAGCGAGGCATCATGGGTCGTTCGAAAAGAACCTTCGTAGCGTTGAGCGTCGTCCTCGCGGTCGGGTGCAGCAGCACGCCTCCCCCGCAGGATCCGGTGCTCACGGCCGATCCCCCCGTGGGCGGCGCGGAGGGCCTGGCTTCCGGCACGGTGAGCACGGAGGTGCAGCGCGCCATCGCGTACATCAAGAACTCGAGCTTCGACGAGGCCAAGGCCCACATCGAGAAGGCCTTGGCGGAGAAGCCGGATCACCCCGAGGCGAACTTCCTGATGGCCGTCGCCGTCGAGCACCTCGGCGACAAGAAGGCCGCGGAGGATTGGTACAAGAAGGCGCTCTCGTTCGACCCCGGGATGACCGACGCCTCGCTCAACCTCGGCGCGATGTACCTCGATCCGCCGGCCCGCCCCGACGAGGCGATCGCCGTCCTCAAGGCCGCGGCCGAGAAGGCGCCCGACGCCTTCGACGTGCAGACGAACCTCGCCTACGCCTACGCGCTCAAGAACGACTACGCGAACGCGAGCAAGGCGTACGAGGCGGCGCTCGCGAAGAAAGAGGACGTCGACACGCGCTTCGCCTACGGGGCGCTCCTCGTCGACGCGAAGGAGATGCCGCGGGCGGCCGAGCAGCTCCGGAAGGCGCTCGACGGGACGAAGGATCCCGGGACGGCCGCGAAGCTCGGGCACCTGTTCGGCGAGGCCGGCGCGTGGGCCGACTGCGTGCGCGCCTTCGACATGGTGATCGCGGCGAAGAAGGACGCGGACACCCTCGTGCGGCGCGGCCTCTGCAAGCACGGCGCGAAGGACGAGGCGGGCGCGCGCGAGGACTTCGACGCGGCCACCAAGGTCGATCCGAAATACGCGACGGCCTACTACTACCTGGGCCTCAACTACGCCGACGAGAAGAAGTCGCGCGTGAACGCGCTCGCGGCCCTCGACAAGGCCGTGAAGCTCGCGCCGGGCACCGACATTGGCCAGCGCGCGAAGAAAAAGTACGACGAGCTCGCCAAGCAGAAGCCCTGAGTGTGAACACGGCTTCGCAGGTCCGCCCAGCGGCCGGCGCGCCCTTTCGCCCTCGGATCGGCCGGTTCTTTCCTTTCTGCAATTTGCCGCCGTCACGCCACGCCAGTGAGGGACGGCCGCCTTCGGTTGCTGTATAACGTGCAGTCCCATGACGATGCGGGAGCGAGCCCCAGCCCGCGCGTCGGACAGCGTCGATCTGTCCGACACGCTCGAATTGCTCGCATCGCTCACGCAATACGCGGAGGCCGGCGCGGTGCAGCCGCACACGCTCGCGCAAGCCGCCCAGCACGCGCTCGAGCAGCACGGCGATCACGTCGACGTCCTCTTCGCGGTCGCGAAGCTCTACCTCGCCACGGGTGATCGCGGCGAGGCCGGCAGGCTCCTCCAGCAGGCCGCCCGCGTCGCGCCCGAGGACAAGCGCGCCGTCCAGCTGATGGCGGACGCCGGCCTCGAGCTGTCCCGGCACGCTCCGATCACGCCGCGCAACGTCGGGCTCCAGCCGAGCTCGGGCCCCCGCTCCGTCGGCGCCGACGGGCACCCGCGCCGCTCACCGCCGATCTCGCCGGCGCCGGAGCCGCCCGCGAGCAGCAGGACCGGCTCGGTCGCGCGGCCTACGCGGAACGACTCGACGCTGCGATCGCTCGCTGCCCTCGCCCGTGAGGAGCCGCCCGCCCCGCCCCGCGTCGTGGAGACGACCCCGCCGACGACGCCGCGCTCCGTCGGTCCGGACGGGCCGATCCTGAGGCCGACGGTGCGCATGGCGCGCGTGTCGGGGAGCCCGGATCGCAGCCGCTGGGGCAAGCCCTCCGAGGCGCGCGAGCCGCTCGACTCGCGGCCGGATCGCGAGCCCTCCTCGGACATGCCTCGCAGCGAGCAGGCCGCCGCGGGGCGCGCCGACAAGGCCGACTCGACGCGCACCGACAAGGCCGAGTCCCCGCGCAGCCAGCGCGCGCGCCCGGATCCGCAGACGCCTGCGCCGCCGTCGGTTCGTACGCCGCGGCAGGGCACGGCCCCGGCGAAGACCGGCCGCGCCGCGACAGGAAACCTCAAGCTGCTGGATCCGACAGACGAGCGACGCCGGCTCGATCGCTACGAGCTGATCGGCGAGATCGCCGCCGGCGGGATGGCGAGCGTCTTCCTCGCGCGCGCCGCCGGCGTCGCCGGCTTCCAGCGCTTCTTCGCGATCAAGCGCCTGCACCCGCACCTCGCGGACGAGCAGGAGTTCATCGACATGTTCCTCGACGAGGCGCGCCTCGCCGCGGGCATCCATCACCCGAACGTGGTGCCCATCCTCGAGGTCGGCACCACCGACGCCGGGTACTACCTCGTGATGGACTACATCGAGGGCGACACGCTCTCGGGCGTCATCAACCGCGCGCTCGCCGCCGGCGGCCTCCCCAGGCCCATCGCGCTGCGCATCGTGCAGGACGCGCTCCACGGCTTGCACGCGGCGCACGAGCTGACGGACGGCGACGGGCACACGATCGATCTCGTGCACCGCGACTGCTCGCCGCAGAACATCCTCGTGGGGATCGACGGCTCGTCGCGCCTCACCGACTTCGGCGTCGCGCGCGCCTCGTCGCGCCTGTCGACCACGCGCAGCGCCACCGTGAAGGGCAAGCTCGCCTACCTCTCGCCGGAGCAGGCGACCGGACGCGGGCTCGATCGGCGCTCGGATCTCTTCGGGATGGGCGTCATCCTGTGGGAGGTGCTCGCGGGGCGGCGCCTCTTCCGCGCGGACTCCGACGGCGCCACGCTCTCCCGCATCCTCGTCGAGCCGATCCCCTCGCTGGCGGAGCACGCCCCGGACATCCCGCCCGCGCTGGCGGCCGCCGTGATGAGGTCGCTCGCGCGCGACCCGGACGATCGCTTCGCCACCGCCGCCGACATGGCCGACGCGATCGAGCAGGCCGTCCGCGAGGCGGGCGATCCCGAGCTCTTCGTCGCCTCTCCTCGGGAGGTGGCCGCCCACATGCGCGAGCTCTTCGGGGCCGACGTTACCGCTCGCCGCGACACGGTCCGCAACTGGATCGCGCGCTGCGGCGACCCGGACGCCGCGTCGGGACCGCGCAGCCAGGGGCTTCGTCGCAGCGCCTCCGGCGCCGGAGGCCCCGCCAGCACCCGCGACCCACAGTCGGTCGCCCGCGTCGCGCGCGAGCCGTCCAGCGAGCGCTCCACCCCCGCCAGCGAGCGCGCAGATCCGCCCTCGGAGCGCGACGCGCCTCGCTCGGGCGAGCCCGCCATTTCGGGGAGCGATCCGCCGAGCTCCAAGACCGAGCCCTCCGCGGTCCACGCGGAGGAGGCCGCCGCGATCTCCGCAGCCGGCGCCGCCGACAAGAAGATCCCGGAGATCAAGCTCGCGACGGGGCAACCCGCGCCGGAGCCCGCGGACGCGACGCTCCCCGCCGCCGCGTCGCCGCTCCGCCCGACGCCCGAGCCTGCGGACCGCGCGAGGACGAGCGCCGTGCCCGCGGCGCCGGACCTCCGGCGGCGCCGGCACTTGCCGATCCCCCTCATCGTGTTCGCGATCGTCCTCGTCGTGCTGGCGCTCGCGACGTACCTGTCCGGCCAGCGCAGCGGCAAGCCGTCGGGGGCTCCCGCGTCGCCGCCCGCCGCTCCCGCCACCGCTGGTTGACCGGCGCCGCGCGCCCGCGCTCAGGCCCCGATCGCGCGGAGGATTCGATCGAGCTCGTCGAGCGAGCCGTAGGCGATCGCGATCCGACCGGCGCCGTTCTCGTCCTCGACCTCGACCTTCGTCCCCAGCTTGCGCTGAAGGCGCGCCTCCAGATCCAGCACGGCCGGCGACTTCTTCTTCTTCGCGTCGCCGGGCGCCTCCGGCGGGGGCGCGCCCTTCTCTTTCGCCTTCGCGGCGCGAACGAGGGCTTCGACCTTGCGGACCGGGAGCTTGCCCCGCACCGTCTTGTCGGCGATCTCGCCCATCGCCTTGTCGGTCGGCGCCCCGAGGATCGCCCGCGCGTGGCCCTCCGTCAGCTCGCGGCCGATCACCATCGAGCGCACCTGCGCCGGGAGCTTGAGCAGCCGCAGCGCGTTCACGATCGTCGTGCGGTCCTTGCCGACCTTCGCCGCGAGCGTCTCCGGCGTGTACGCGTGCTCGCGCACGAGCCGATCGAACGCCTCGGCGACCTCGATCGGGTTGAGGTCCGCGCGCTGGACGTTCTCGACGAGCGCCAGCTCGAACGCCTCCTTCGGGGAGACGTCCTTCACGACGACGAGCACGTCCTTGAGGCCCGCGCGCTGCGCCGCGCGCCACCTCCGCTCGCCCGCGATGAGCTCGAACGTGTCGGCGCCCTTCGCGATGCGCCGCACCACGAGCGGCTCGATGATCCCGTGCTCGCGGATGCTCGCGGTCAGCTCGGCGAGCTCGGCCTCGTCGAAGTGCTGGCGCGGCTGCCCGGCCTGCGGGGCGATCTTCTCGACGGGGCACAGGAACACGCTCTTGTCGGCGAAGCCGGCCGGCGGCGTGGCGGCCGGGAGCAGCGCGTCGAGCCCGCGGCCCAGCGCGCGCCGCGGCGCCTTCGGATCGATCGTCATGAGCGCCCCTTCGCTTCCTTGCCGCCGCCCGATCTCGCCTTGCCGCCGCGCGGGCTCTTCACGTTCCGGATGCGCTCGTTCGCGTCGATGATCTCGCGGGCGAGGCTGAGGTACGCCTGCGCGCCCTTCGACGACACGTCGTAGAGCACCGCCGGCATCCCGTGCGACGGCGCCTCCGACAGCTTCACGTTGCGCGGGATGATCGTGTCGAACACCCGGAAGTGCCCCTTCACCTCGTTCGCGACCTGGTGCGTGAGCGACGTCCGGCCGTCGTACATCGTGAGCACGATGCCCTCCACGCCGAGGCCGGGGTTGTACGCCGCCTTCACGCGGTCGATCGTCGCCATCAGGTGGGTCAGCCCCTCCAGCGCGTAGTACTCGCACTGGAGCGGCACGACGACGCGATCCGCGGCCGAGAGCGCGTTCAGCGTCAGCAGGCCGAGAGACGGCGGGCAGTCCAGCACCACGCACGTGTAGTCGTCCACCTGCCCGGCGAGCGCCTCGCGCAGCACGAGCGCGCGATCCTGCCGATCGATCAGCTCGAGCTCCGCCGCGACGAGGTCCTGCGTGGCGGGCACCACGTCCAGCCGCGGGACGCCCGTCTTCAGGATCGCGCGGCTCAGCGGCACGCGGCCGATCAGCACGTCGTACAGGGTCGTCTCCGCGGTGCGCGGCGCCACGCCCACGCCGCTCGACGCGTTTCCCTGCGGATCACAGTCGATGAGGAGCGTGCGGCGCTCGGCCGTGGCGAGGCTCGCGGCGAGGTTCACGCTCGTGGTGGTCTTGCCGACTCCGCCCTTCTGGTTGGCGACGGCGAAGACGACGGGCGGGGCCATAGGCCGCCAGGCAATGCCGACGCGCGTCACAAACTGCAAGTGATTTCTTGGCCCGAAGCCTCGGGGTAATTAATGTCCCGACATGTCGCTGAATGTAGGTGTTGGTGGGCAACGCCAACCGGGTCAACAACGAGCTTCCACGTGCGCGCGTGGGCTCGAGAGACGACCGAACCGCCTGGCGCGTGCGCTCGCGGTGTCCGTGGAGGACGCCGCTCGTGATCGCGTGCTGGCTTCCGGGTTCTGGTGCGGCCCCGTTCCGTCCGGCCACCTCGCCTCCGTTCACGCGCTTCCGATTCGCCGCCGTTCGTAGGTCCTTTTCGCTCGCCATCACGAGCACGCTTTCTGGAGGAGACATGCCGCTGCCGAGGAGTTTCCAGACCTTTGCCGAGTTCGATCGGGACTACCTGCGCGAGACCACCCGTCTCGGCTTGTCGATCGAGGACATCGTCGAGGAGCCGGCGTTCGACGCGGACCTCGACTTCGCCCCCGAAGGCGACGAGGACGACGACTACTAGGCCGGCCCGACCCACGAAGGCCCGCCGCCTTCGATCCATGAGCTTTCCCCGCCTCCCGGGGATCCGCAGCCCGGTGGAAACGCCTCTCCGCCGGGCTGCACTTTTTTGTTTTGGCTCGGCCGTGCGGCGCGTCTTGACCTTCCGGGGCCATGACGATAAGCCGCGCTACCCACCATCATGCAAGTCACCGTCGAGAAGCTCTCCCCCGTCCTCTTGGAGCTCCAGGTCGAGGTCCCCGCGGATCGCGTGCGATCCGAGGTCGACAAGGCTTTCGCCGCCCTCTCCAAGACGGCCCACATCAAAGGTTTCCGTCCGGGGAAGGCGCCGCGCCACGTGCTCGCGCACCTGTTCGGCGGGCGCGTGAACGCCGACGTCGCGCAGCGGCTGGTCGACACCACGCTCAACCAAGCGCTGGCCGACCACAACGTGCAGCCCCTGTCGCAGCCGTCGATCGCCCCGGCCGAGCTCGTGCCCACCAGCGCCTTCCAGTACAAGGCGCGGTTCGAGGTCCGGCCCGACATCGAGAAGGTCGAGTGGGAGGGCCTGGACGCCAAGCGCCCCGCCGTCACCGCGAGCGACGACATGATCGACGCGGAGATCCAGCGCCTCCGCCGCGAGCACTCCACGCTCCAGTCCCCCGACCCGGCCCGCCCGGCCGAGAAGGGCGACATCGCCAGCGTCTCGTTCCGGCTCGAGGTCGGCGGCGCCACGATGGGCCCCGACAACCAGGAGATCGAGACCGAGATCGGCTCCGGCGAGGTCATGAAGGAGATCGAGGACGCGCTCGTCGGGATGAACGAGGGCGAACACCGCGACGTGGAGGTGGAGTTCTCCGAGCGCCACCAGAACACGGATCTCCGCGGCAAGAAGGGCACGTTCCACCTCACGCTCAAGGGCGACAAGGTCCGCGTCTTCCCCGAGGTCGACGACGAGTTCGCCAAGGACTGCGACGCGGAGAGCATCGCGGCGCTCCGCGACAAGCTGAAGGCGAAGATCGAGAAGGAGCTCGTCCAGAAGGCGAGCGACTCCGTCGCCGAGCAGCTCGTGATCGAGCTCTGCAAGCGGAACCCGATCCCCGTG
>WBZX01002967.1_pt1 | contig 11132 bp, 8 predicted proteins | sample 5204211 | NCBI WGS metagenome assembly WBZX01 (sample SAMN12344362, study PRJNA552823) | activated sludge metagenome | biome: Activated sludge suspended growth; feature: Nitrification reactor; material: Wastewater; isolation source: activated sludge from nitrification reactor of wastewater treatment...
CGATTGGGGAACCGCGACGGCGCCGATCTACATGGCGCACGATGCCGGCATCCCCGTGCACGTCTGGGTGGACGAGACGCGCCCGCGCAACCAGGGCGCGGCGCTCACCGCTTTCGAACTCGGCGCACACGGTGTGCCGCACACCATCGTCGCCGACAATGCCGGCGGCCACCTGATGCAGCGCGGCGAAGTCGATCTCGTCATCGTCGGCACCGATCGCGTCACCGCCAATGGCGACGTGGCGAACAAGATCGGCACGTATCTGAAAGCGCTTGCGGCTGCCGACAACGGCGTGCCGTTCTATGTCGCTTTGCCGTACTCGACCATCGACTGGTCGCTCGACGACGGGCGGCGCATCGAAATCGAGGAGCGCTCGGCCGACGAGGTGTTGAAGATGCAGGGCCGCATGACGGACGGCGCCGTCGTCACTGTCGACATCGCAGCGCCCGGCTCGCCCGCCGCCAATCCGGCCTTCGACGTGACGCCGGCACGGCTCGTCACCGGCCTCGTCACCGAGCGTGGCGTCACGCCCGCCAGCCGCGAAGGGCTCCTGTCGCTCTATCCGGAGCGGAAGGTGCTCATGGCATGAGCCCGCCGGGACGCGAGAGCGACGACGAGCGGAACCTGCGCGCGAGCCTGCTGGCGACGGCGCTGGAGATGAGCCGCAAGGGGTTGTCACCGGGCCGATCGGGCAACGTCTCCGCGCGTTTCCGCGATGGCATGCTGATCACGCCGACCGGCATCGCTTACGAGGAACTGACGCCGGAGCAGATGGTCCACGTCACGGCCGAAGGTGCGACCGCGCCCGGCGCGCTGAAGCCGTCGAGCGAGTGGCGCTTCCATCTCGCCGCCTATGCGGCGCGGCCGGACATGCACGCGGTCGTGCATACGCATTCGCTGCACGCGACGGTGCTCGCCTGTGCGCACAAGCCGATCCCGGCCTTTCATTACATGGTGGCGGTGGCGGGCGGCAGTGACATTCCCCTTGTGCCGTATGCGCTGTTCGGCAGCGAGGACCTGGCCCACCACGTCGCGTCAGGGCTTGCCGGACGCACGGCCTGCCTGATGGCCAACCACGGCCAGATCGCCATCGGCACGACGCTCGCCGCGGCGCTGGAACTCGCCTTCGAGGTCGAGGTGCTGGCCGAGCAGTACGTCAAGGTGCTGCTGCTCGGGTCGCCGCACGTGCTCGGCGCCGACCCGATGGCCGAGGTGATGCAGCGCTTCAAGAGCTATGGGCAGAACGCCCAGGAGGACATGGCGGGTTGCGGAAGCGGCGATGCCGCGCCGGTCGCAGCGGGGCGTCACAAGCCCTCGCGCAGGCGTGACCGCTGAGTATGCACTGCCGGCGGGGGGCTGTGCTCGCGCGGTCGCCCTTCCCATGTGAAACCCGAACTGCGCGCTCGGCTTTGACCGGCCGTTCGCGTAGGGTGACGCGCCATCGGTCCGAAACCTTCGTGCTGGAGGAATTGCGCCCTGATCGCCTTCGACAACAGCTACGCCACGCTGCCGGATCGCTTCTTTACGCGGACGCTGCCTACGCCGGTGCGCGAGCCGGCCCTGCTGCGCGTGAACGGTCCGGTCGCACGTGCCCTCGGGCTCGACGCGGATTGGCTCGCCTCTGCCGAGGGTGTCGCCATGTTCGCCGGCAACAGCGTGCCGCCAGGTGCATCGCCTATCGCGCAAGCCTATGCCGGACACCAGTTCGGCGGCTTCTCGCCGCAGCTCGGCGACGGCCGCGCCATCCTGCTCGGCGAGGTGATCGCGCCGTCGGGCGAGCGCTTCGATCTGCAACTCAAGGGCTCCGGGCCGACGCCGTGGTCGCGCCGTGGCGATGGTCGGGCCGCGCTCGGTCCCGTGCTGCGCGAATACATCGTCAGCGAGGCCATGGCGGCGCTCGGTATCCCGACGACACGGGCGCTTGCCGCCGTGTCCACGGGGGAGCATGTCCTGCGCGAGGAGCCATTGCCCGGCGCCGTTCTGGCGCGCGTCGCAGCGAGCCATGTGCGCGTCGGCACGTTCCAGTTCTTCGCCGCGCGCGGCGACGCGGAGGCGGTGCGCGTGCTCGCCGACTACGTCATCGACCGGCATTACCCGCAAGCGCGCGAGGCCGACAACGCCTACGTCGCGCTGCTCGATCTCGTCATCGCGCGACAGGCGGAGCTGATCGCGCGCTGGATGCACGTCGGCTTCATCCACGGCGTCATGAACACCGACAACATGACGATCGCCGGCGAGACCATCGACTACGGCCCGTGCGCCTTCATGGACGATTACAATGCCGGGCAGGTCTACTCGTCGATCGACCATCAGGGCCGCTACGCCTTTGCCAACCAGCCGGCCATCGCGCAGTGGAACCTTGCCCGCTTCGCCGAGACGCTGCTGCCGCTGATCGCCGCCGACCAGAACCTCGCGGTGAAGATCGCGACCAACATGATCGAGCGCTTTCCGGTGCCGTTCGTCGCCGCCTACGCGCCGGGGCTCACCCGCAAGATCGGCATCCTCAACGTCGGCGTGGTGCGCGACGACGTTACCCTGGTGGAGGACCTGCTCGGCCTGATGGCGGCGGCGAGTGCCGACTACACGCTGACGTTCCGGAAGCTCGCCGATGCGGAAGCACCGGGCGCCGCTGGCGACGATGTGAAGGACACGCTCGGCGGCGGCGACGCGGCGGCGGCGTGGCTGTCACGCTGGCGTGCGCGCCTTGCGGGCGAAGCGGGCGGCGTCGAAACGCGGCGCGCCCTCATGCGCGCGGCCAACCCGCTCTTTATCGCGCGCAATCATCTCGTCGAGGAGGCTCTCGCTGCCGCCACCGCAAGCGGTGACCTCCGCCCCTTCGACGAACTGGTAGCGGTTCTCCAGCAACCTTTCGACGAGCAGCCGAGCAAGGAGCGGTTCGCGATGCCGCCGCGCGCCGATCAGATCGTGCATGCGACCTACTGCGGCACGTGAGCCGCGCAGTTCACGCGCGCGGCAACACTGGCAATCCGCGATCTCGAGCGTGCACCTATTGCGCCTGCGCCCGGCAACGGCGCAGCAGCGCGCGGTTGCGGCAGAACTCGGGCGGCTCGTCGGCGTCGAAGCTCAGGTCGCTGACCCATTCCATGCACGCGGTCGGGTAGGGGCAGACGAGACAGTTGTGACTTGCTTCCGCGACGGTCGCGCCGCCGCAGCGGCGTACCAGTTGGCTGCGATCGGCGCCGATGCGCTCGATCATATCGTTGAGCCGGCGTGCGCGACGCTCGACGTGATGGAACATGGGCCAGTCGGTCAGCCGTTCCATGGCACCCTCCGCTTCTGCGGCGGTCCTTCCCGGCCGGTACGCCGGTGAGCCGTCTTTTTGCAGGGCGCTGCCGCAGGATCGGCAGCACTTCAGTGATCGTAGGCACCGAGTTCCTGCTTGGCCATGCGACCCGTTCGGTCAGGCGGTGAGTGATTTCGTCGCTGACGGGCCAGCCGGCCCGATCGGCCCGTATCTACGGGCGTTTTCGACCGGGCGGACATCTGTGCAGGCTGTACGCATTTGTACGGGCGTCACACCACGGGGGCGCCGTAGCCGTAGCTGTACGGGACCGGGCCCGAGAACGCGATCACGTCGCCGTCGTCGACCACGACGTCCTCGTTGACCACGCCGCCCTGATAGAGACCGGGCGTGATGTCGCGGCCGTTGCGCAGCACGAGAAAGATCTCGGGCAGCGGCAGCGCGAACATGCGGATCAGATCGCCGACCGTGGTGCCGGCCGCAACCTCGAGCGGCCGCGCGACGCCGTCGACGCCGCTGTATTTGGCGAGGCTGTTGAAAAAGCGGGCCTCGATGGCGAGGGTTACGCCGTTGGCATTGTGGCCGATGCGTGCTGAAGCGTCGAGATTGCTCATGTCTGCTCCGTTCGGGGGCCTGACGCGATACGGCCTGCACGCACGGGGCACGTGCGCGCAGGCCGCACAGGCGTGGCGGCGAGGGGTCTTGGAAACCACGCCAGAGGCTCTGGGCCGGTCGCATCCCGGGAGGGTCTCTACGACTCACGGGCGGGCCGGCAACCACCGGATAACCTGACCTCGCCAGTCGGCACTTTACCGAAGTCATGCCAGGAGCGCTGAGGGGCAACCCTTATGCGTCGTCTCAGGCCGGGACCGGATCGACGTCGACAGAGACCGCGACCGTGTGGCTCGCTCCGCCGAGGATAACGCCCGAGATCGGATTGATGTCGTCGTAGTCGCGGCCGTAGGCGAAGGCGATGTGCTCGGTGCTGGGCATCAGTCCGTTGGTCGGATCGATGTCGACCCAGCCGCAGGCCGGATCCCAGACCGAGATCCACGCATGCGAGGCGTCGGCGCCGCGCAGCTTCTGCTGGCCCGGCGCGGGATGGGTGAGCAGGTAGCCGCTGACGTAGCGCGCCGGCAGCTTCAGCGCGCGAATGGCGGCCAGCGCCAGATGCGAGAAGTCCTGGCAGACGCCACGGCGGATGCGCAGCACCTCCGCGGTCGGCGTCGAGACGTCGGTCGCGGTCGGGTCGAACTTGAACTCGCGGAAGATGCGGCAGGAGAGATGGAACGCCGCCTCGACATACGGCCGCCCGGGCGTGAACGACTCGTGCGCGAACTCGGCGACCGCCAGCGTCGGCGCCGTCAGGCGCGAGGCACTCGCGTATTGTACGACGTCGATGTCGAAGGGAGCCGGGCCGACGCGCAGGCGGTCGCGAACCTGTTCCCACGGCGTCGTGCTCGATGGGATCACCGGCGCGCGCGGGTTGAGTTCGATGCGGCTCAGCGATTGCACGGTGAAGGTCGAGTGATCGCGATCGATCTCCAGCGTGACGACCGGATTGCCGAAGGCGTCGCGACCGTCGTGGCGCTGTGTCGGTGCCGGCTCGATCAGCAGCGTATGGCTGAGCACGCGCTGGTGATCGACGGCGCGCGGCGACAGGTGCAGCCGCTGATGCGAGTGCACCACCGGGGTTTCGTAGCGGTACAGCGTCTTGTGGCTGATCTCGTAGGTCATGGCTTTTGTCCGTGCCGCGTCGTCAGGCGGTGCGGACGCGCCTGCAGCAGGCTGAAGTAACGCCGCGCGATGGTGTTCGACAGTTCCGGCAGCTCGACGATCATGCGGCGCATGATGTCGGCGAGGCCGTCGCGTTCGCCCTTGCCGAGCGGCTGCACGTCGAACAGCCGTACGGCTGTCTGCAACGCGAGGATCTGGCGGCGCTCCTCCGGCAGCATGGAGCCGTTGCCGGATTTGGGCAGGGTCTCGAGATGGCGCGTGATGGCGGCGAGCTGGAAGGCGAGGCTGCGCGGATTGCTTTCGTCGAGCAGCAGCAGATCGAGCACCAGCGGCAGCATCGGATCGAGCCGGTAGCGCGAGCGGTAGGTGATGAAGCTGTCGGCGGCTTCGAGCAGGAAGCGCTGGCTGGCGACCTCTTCCTCCTCGTCCGGCGACAGCGGCGCCGAGAACAGCGCGAACACCGCCTCGGACAGATTGTAGGCGCGCGACAGACGCCGCCCCATGTCGAGGAACGCCCAGCCGAAGTTGCGCGTCATGTTCTCGTGCATCAGGCCGCCGAACGAGGCGAGCGAGGCTAATCCTTCCTCGATGCGGTCGATGGCGTCGCCGCCGCGCGCGGCGATCAACTCGCGCCGCCAGTCGCCGGTCGGCTGGAAGCGGTCGAGCGTCTGCCAGGCTTCGAGCGAAAGGCGGTCGCGCGTCAGGCTGGCGCAGCGGTAGAGCCCGTCGAAGGTGCGCGACAGCGAGCGATGGCCGATGTCGCCGGCGATGAGGTCGCGCGCCAGCGGATCGATGGCGGCGGAATCGGAGAGCTGCTTGTGCGGCGGCGTGCTGGTCGGCTTGTCGGTCAGCAGCACCTCGAGGCAGCGGCGGGCTGCTGCCTGTCCCTCGACCGGCAAGCCGTCCTCCTGCTGGCGCTGCAGGGCGCTGCGCAGAACGCGCATGGTCCAGTCGGCACGCTCGGCATAGCGCCCGAGCCAGTAGAGGTCGTCGGCGGCGCGGCTCTGCGTGACGCGCTGCGAACGCTCGACCTGCGCGGTCTCGATCGTCGGCCGCCACAGGCTCGAATAGGCCTGCTTGTCGCCGTCGCCGGAGACCCAGACGTCGCGCGTGCGCCCCTCGGGCGAGGACAGGCCGAGCGCGCGATCACCGGCGACCGACATGGCGAGACCGCCCGGCATGACGACGAAGCCGTCGGTGCTGCGCGAAACGAACAGGCGCATGGCGAACGGTACCGGCGCCAGTCCGTTGGCGGTCAGCGACGGCGTGGTTCCGAACGTCGGTGTCGGCTCGGCGACGAGACGGTCGCCGAGCAGGGCGACCTCGCTCGTCAGCAGTTCGCGCTCGGCGGCAGAGAGATCGGCGCCGCGCCGGCCGAGGGCTGCGCGTCCCGGACGGCCCATGCCTTCCTGTGCCTTGCGCACGATCAGCTGGTCGAGATCGCCGAGGCCATCGCGCCCGGCGGCGTCGGCGGCACCGAGCCAGCGCCGCGGCGTGTCGGAAAGCAGCAGGTCCTCGCCGAGCAGGTGGCGGCAGACAGCCGGCAGGTAGGCCCCGAGGCCACGGTTCTGCACCACGGCCGCGCCGATCGAGTTGACAATCAGTCCGGGTGTGCGGCGCACCACGTCGAGCAGTCCGACCGGGCCGCCGAAGCCGGCTGGATCGAGTTCGAGCGGATCGGCGGAATGGCCCTCGATGCAGCGCACCACGACATCGACCTGCTTCAGCCCCTCGAGCGTCTTCAGATACAGCAGGTCGCCGACGGTTCTGAGATCGTTGCCCTCGACCAGCAGGTAGCCGAGGTAGCGCGCCAGATAGGCATGGCTGAAATAATCCTCGTGATGCGGGCCGGGGGTGAGCAGTGCCACGCGCGGATTGGAGCGCATGCTCGATTCGATGATGCTCGCCTGCATCTCCTGGAAGAAGGCGGCGATGCGTCGGGCGTTCGATGCCTTGAACAGGTCGCTGGCGACGTGGGTGTGCGCGACCCGGTTGGCGAGCGCGGAACCGATGCCGGCCGGGGTCTCGGTATGGCTGTCGATGACACGCCAGTGGCCGTTCGCATCGCGGGCGAGATCGGCTGCGTAGAACTGCAGGTGACCCGTCTTCGGCTCGATGCCTTGGCAGGCGCGCAGAAACGCCGGGTCGGATAACACCAGGGCCGGCGGGATCAGCCCCTCACGCAGCAGGCGTTGCGCCCCGTAGAGATCGGACAGGATGGCATCGAAAAGCCGTGCTCGCTGGGCGAGCGCCTGTTCGAGCCACGTCCATTCGCCGGCGCCGACGATCAGCGGCACCATGTCGACGGTCCAGCGCTGGCGCGGCGTGCTCGGGTCGGCAAAAATGTCGTAGGCGATGCCGATCTGGTGCACGCGCTTGTCGAGGCGGTGCGACCGGGCTTCCAGCTCCTGCGGTGACAGCGCCGCGATGGCCGAGATGAACGGCCACCACGCCTCGCGGATGCTGCCGTCGGCGGCCAGCATCTCGTCATGGATGCCGGCGGCGGGGCGCGGGTAGCGGGCGAGCAGATTACCGGCCGGCGCTGACTGGCTCGCTCTGACGAAGCTCATGGCGTGCTGATGGCCTCTGCTACTTCTGGTTCTTGCGCGCACCGGTCGTCGCGAGTCTTGTCATGTTCGACGGCAGGCGGCACCGACGTGACCCGTGTACGGCGCCCGTCGATGCGATTTCCCGGCCAGCGAATCGTCCGTCGTCGCGTCCGCGAGTTGCCGAAGCGTAACAGGCGATCGGCTGGACTTCCAAGGGGTTCGCTGGCCGGGGCGCCTGACAGGGGCGAAGGCCTGTGTCTGTTCGGCCCGGCGGTCCGCCGGGGCTGGCACTCATTCGGGCGGCTGCGGGGTTTCGGAGAGTTTGACGGCGGCGAGCACCCAGGCGCTGCCGATCACCCAGCCAGTGAGGACGTCGCTCGGCCAGTGGGCGCCGAGATAGATGCGGGTGAAGCCGACCAGGAAGACCAGCGCCGCCGCGCTTCCCATCAGCAGGGCGATCGCGGTTTTGCTTGTCTGCTCGCGGGCGGCGAGGGCGGCGAGGGTGAGCAGCACGGTGGCGGTGAGCATGGCGTGGCTGCTCGGGAAACTGGTCGTATCGGTGGTGACCGTGACGCTGGTGAAGTCCGGCCGGGCGCGCGCCACCATCGACTTGACGAGGCTGTTCAAGATCAGCGCTCCGGTCGCCGTGGTGAACAGGAAGGCGGCAGCGCCCGGCCGCTGCAGCAGCGCCAGCAGGCCGGTTCCGAGCAGCGTCAACAGGATGAGAAACGTGTTCGAACCGAGCGCGGTGATGTCGCGCATGATGCTCTCGAAGCCCGGCGAGCCGATCGGATCGCGCGGGTCGGTCGGCGAGTGCAGCCACGCGACGAGGCCGAGGTCGAGCCCGGCCAGGCCGCTCCTGCTGGTGAGAGCGGCCAGCAACCAGACGACAAGCAGCAGCGAGAACGACAGCGTGACGCCGATCAGCCAGAGGCGGACGCTCGTACTGCCAGGAAGGGGCGGCGGCGAAGAAATGCGGTCGTCACTGCTGGTGGTGGGATCGGGCACGTGTTGGTGTCCTCGTTCGAGGTATGGCAGGACTTGGTTCGAAGGCGGCGAGCGATGCGTCCGGCGCGGACCATAGCACCGCTCGTCGCGCGAGTGGTGAACGGGCGGCGTTCTCGCGGCGCAAGCGGCTCGCAGGATAGATGGTGGATGCGACAAGTCGATAGGGGGCGCGCTGGGCAGAGTTTCGTGGGGCGGCGGTGCGCCGCCGGCCTCGGCAGGGTCGGCCTCGTGCTCGCGTCTATCGTGGCTGCCGCTGGCGGCGCGGATGCCGGTTCGGGAGTACTCCCGGCCGCCGATCCTGCAGGCGGGATGAGCGCCCGCGATGCCGCCCGGTTTCGCGCTGGCGAGGCGATCTTCCACGCCGAATGGCAGCCGGCGCCCAATGTCTCGGAAGGCGTCGACGGGCTGGGGCCGCTCTACAACGCGGTGAGCTGCGCGGCCTGCCACGGCGGACCTGCGGCAGCCAACCCGGCGGACCGGTTTGGCGGCCGGCTGCTGCGGCTGTCGCGGCCCGACGGCTCCCCCGATCCGGTCTATGGGCTGCAGTTGCAGGACCGCGCGGTTCGAGGTCACGCGCCCGAGGGGCGTCTCGTCATCACGCCCGAGGCGAGCGTCGTGCGGCTCGCGGATGGCCGCGACGTGGAGCTGATCCGGCCGCGGCCGGCCATCGCTGACGCCGCCTATGAACCGCCAGCGCCCGACATGGCACTGTCGCTGCGCGTGCCGCCGCCGCTCGACGGACTGGGCTTCGTCGCCGCTATCGAAGAGTCAGACATCCGGGCGCTGGCCGATCCGGATGACAAGAATGGCGACGGCATCTCCGGGCGCGCCGGCGAGGCCGTCGATCCGGCGACCGGCCGGCGGGTGTTGGCGCGCTTCGGCTGGAAGGCGTCGGTGGCGACGCTGGCGCAGCAGACGGCGGAGGCGCTGCATCTCGACATGGGGATTTCCTCTCTGCGTCTGGCGCAGCATGGCGGCGACTGCTCGCGGGTACAATCCGCCTGTCTCGATGCCCCGAATGGTGGATCGCCTGCGGCCGGCGGCGTCGAGATCAGCGACATCGAGACCGGCTTGCTGGTTGCCTATCTCGAAGGGTTGGCGGCTCCGGCGGGAAGCGGCGACACTGGCACGAACACCGCCACCGCAGCCGGTGAACGGGGGTTCGCGTCGATCTCGTGCGCATCCTGCCACCGGCGATCGCTGCCGCTGGACGGCCGGTCGCTGCCGGAGGATCGCGTGCCGCTGTTCGCCGACCTGCTGCTGCACGACATGGGCGAGGGGCTCGCCGACAACCGCCCCGAGGGCAGCGCCTCGGGCCGCGAATGGCGCACCGCCCCGCTGTGGGGATTGCAACAGCGGTTGCGACGCATCACCGACGGCTCGCTGCCGGGCCTGTTGCACGACGGCCGCGCCCGTACCATCGAGGAGGCGATCCTGTGGCATGGCGGCGAGGCCGCACGCGCCCGCGACGCCTACGCCGCGCTGTCGCAGGAGGACCGCGACAACTTGCTCGCGTTTCTTGCCGGTCTCTGAAGAAGGCGCGGCTGCGCCGCCATAGCCCCGCCGATTTTGCGGTGCTTCAAGGCGCTCCCACACCACGGTCCGCCGACCGTACCCTCCCACCGCACACTTGCGCGGCGCCGCCACAGGCGACAAGTTCGCGCCCGAACCTGCTTGCAAGGAGCCTTCGCCTCATGCCGTTCGCGCTGACGCGCCGCCGTTTCATCGGCAGCGCCGCCACGTTCACCGCCGCGACCTTCGTGACCGCGAGCGGCGCGCCCCTGCTCGGCACCCGCGCGTTCGCGGAATCGAATCCGCCGACCGGTGCCACCGCCGGTGCGAGTGCCGCAAGTGGCGAGACGCTTGGGGCAGGCGTCGGCTACGGCCCGGCCAAGGCATTTTCGTTCGACACGCTCAAGGCCGAAGCGCGCGATCTCTCACGCCAGCCGTACGTGTCGGCCCGCTCGCCCCACGGCGAGATTCTCGACAAGCTCGATTACGACGCCTATCAGCAGATCCGCTATCGCCGTGCCGCCACCCTTCCGCTCGGCCAGACGCCGGTGCAACTGTTCCATCTCGGCCGCTACTTCCAGGAGCCGGTGCGCATGCACACGGTGGCCGGCGGGCAGGCGCGCGAGATCATCTACGACACGGCCCTGTTCGATATGCCGGCCGACCATCCGGCGCGCGCGCTGCCGTCGAGCACCGGCTTCGCCGGCTTCCGCATCATGGGACCGAGCCTCGACAACGACTGGTATGCGGCGCTCGGCGCCTCCTATTTCCGCACCTCCGGTCCCTACAACCAGTACGGTCTCTCGGCGCGCGGCCTCGCCATCGACAGCGGCCTCGCGACGCCCGAGGAATTCCCGCGCTTCGCCGCCTACTGGCTGGAGGCGGGCGAGGGCCAGAGCCTCACCATCTACGGCCTGCTCGATTCGCCGAGCGTCACCGGCGCCTATCGTATCGTCACGCGCCGCACCAGCGACGAGCGCGACATCCACCGCATCACGCAGGACGTGTCACTCGAACTCTATGCCAGGAAGGACATCGAGCGGCTCGGCATCGCGCCGTTCTCG
>WBZX01002968.1_pt1 | contig 11130 bp, 15 predicted proteins | sample 5204211 | NCBI WGS metagenome assembly WBZX01 (sample SAMN12344362, study PRJNA552823) | activated sludge metagenome | biome: Activated sludge suspended growth; feature: Nitrification reactor; material: Wastewater; isolation source: activated sludge from nitrification reactor of wastewater...
TTCCGGGAAATCAATTGCAGCTACGGTAGGTATCCCGGCAGACGGCAAATGGCACCTAGTCTTCATCCCGCGGGTGACACTCTCGGCGATCAGCGGATTTGTCCTCGGTACTGACACCGTTACCAGTGTTGGCATTCGGGATAGGAGCGATTCAAGCAATCTTGGCTGGCCAGGTATGTTGACCAACGCCGAGGAATTGCAACTCGGCCCGGTCTATATGAATCCATTCAGCAGACCGAAATTCCTCATCCGCTTCGACGACTCGCTTGACGACTGCATCGTTCCGTCTGGCACCGCATTTACAGCCGATGGCGTAAATAAGGTCTGGAGTTGCAAAACGCTGCTAGATCAATATGGGTTCGGTGATAAAGGATCGCTGTTCCATTTGACGCGGCGGCTCAACACCAGCAATTCGCTACAGACTTTCTTGACCACGGCACAACTCGCTGAGCTGGCGGCCGCTGGCTGGAGCCATTGCATTCAGTCGCACCAAGACCCGATAGACTTGGCCAATAATGGCCTTCGGCTAATGGGCGTGACTGGCTATGCAGCAAAGAATGTGGCGAGTGTTGACCCGGCTACAAATACGATGGTCACATCAGCCGCACATAATATCATTAACGGCTATTGGGGATGCCCGGTTGTTTTCTCCGGCATCGACCTGCCTGCACCACTTGTAACCGGAACGGTCTATTGGGCACGCCAAGTTACCAATACGACGACGATGACGCTGCATCCGACAGAGAACGATTCGATTGCGAATACCAATGCCATCGACCTGACCACTGCGGGCACGGCGGCGAACTTCACCTATCGCTATGCTTACAGCGCGAACGATAACAGTTTGCAGCTTGCAGACCTTGAGAATGCTAAAGCAGTGTTGACCTCGCTCGGCTACGGCGATACCGCGACAATCTACGCTCCGAATCAAGGTGCATTGAGCAAGGATATTTTGGCCGCATGCACAACGGCAGGAATCGAAGTTATCCTGGGAATTGCCAACAGCGGCGCGGGATATGCCTACCCGGTCACGCGGCATCTTCACATGGAGACGACAGGACAGCTATGGGGAACTGAATTATTTGACACGCGCTTTACTGTCCCATCGGCTATTCAAACTGACGGTGCGGCTACAGCGTCTGACGTAGAAAACTATATCGACGCAGTTATCGCTACTGGCGGTGTCGGATCGAATTACCATCACGCCATCACCTCAACCAACGGCCCTGTACTGGCAGCGTATCTAGCACGGCTACGCCTACGAGCGCAGGAAGGGGCTTGCGATGTGGTGACGGCCAAGGAACTGCGTGATTATCTTGTGGCGGCTAAGTCGCTTACGCATGGCGTTGTGTACTGACCACAACCGCCCACCTCCACCATCGTGGGAGCCTCTTCCTGCGATGGTGTTGACAGCCTGACCCAACCGCCTTCGGGCGGTTTTTTTCCCTGAAAAAGTCCACGTTTTTGGGAAGAAAACGGACGTGCCGTTGGCTACAGTCAGCCCATGTCGATGCCATCCTTCGCCACCCTGGAACGCCGCCTCGCTGCCGTGAACGTCGGCGCGTTCTGCAATCGGGTGATGGTCAAGGGTGCTGCGCAGTTCAAGGCGGTGATCGATCGCAACCTGAACCCGTTCGGTGAATACGACCTGACGCACGCTCGCCAGGACCGCATGACGGTGGATCTGGCCGACGCGCCCGCGCTTGCCATCGGTGACACGGTGAGCATGGACCCCGGCTACTACTCGGCGCCCGAGATGGCTGCCGAGTCGAAGACAAGCTGGGTGCTCGACCGCAAGGAATCCGACGACGGCCTGGTGGCCGTGTGGTGGCTGCGATGAGCGCAGGCCTCACCAAGCTGCAAACGCTGATTCCGCGCCTGCAGGAGATCAGCACTGCCAACGGCTACAACACCGACCCGGCCACCGTACTGTTCGGCCCGGTGCCGCGCGGCGAAGGCGATGCGCTGCCGGTGATCCGCCTGCACTGGCCATCGCTCGATCCCGAATCCGCGATTGTGAACGTGCCGCACAACAAGGTGCGGCTGAATTTCGTGGTGGAAGGCGAGGGCAATGCCGATCCGGCCGACGTGCTGGAAGCGTGCGATGCCATCGCCAGCGACATCAAGCGCGCCGTGTTTGGCGATGTCCAGCGCAACCTCGAAGGCCTGGCCATTGACGTGCGCTTTGACGGCCAGCAATTCACTCCCCCCGAGCCCGGCACATCCACCTATCTGGTGCGCGTGGCCGGTTCGTTTACCTACGTCGACCATTTCAACGCGCCCTAGCGCACAGGAGCAACCATGTCCCAGATTGCAGACGCAAGCTACATCGGCAAAGGCGAAATCTTCATCGGGCCGTATGCCGGCGGCGCCGCCATGGTGTCCATCGGCAACTGTTCGGAACTCACCTTCAGCCACGCCACCGAGAAAAAGGAACTGCTCGACTACACCAGCGCAGGCGGCGGCAAGGCCAACAGCTTGGAGCGTATCACCGGTGTAACCATGGCGCTTAAGGCGCACGATGTGAATGCTGCCAACCTGGCGATCGGTGCCTTCGGCGCAAAGTCCACGGTCGCCACCGGCACTGTTACCGACGAAGCGCACGCCGCCTACAAGGGCGGTCTGGTGCCGCTGACCTACGTGCCAGACACCGGTGCCACCATCACGGTCAAGGATACGTCCGGCACCACCACCTATGTGGCCGGCACCGACTACATCGTCACCGGTGCGGGCATCTACGTGCTGAGCGGCGGATCCATTCCGGATTCGGTTTCCAGCGCCAACAACATCAAGGTCACCTACACCAAGAAAGCCGTCAACGTGGTCGAGGCGCTGGTGAACAGCGCGGGCGAATACAAGCTGGTGTTCGCCGGCCTCAACGAGGCGCAGTCCGGCAAGCAGGTGGTGGTGATGGTGCACCGCTTCAAGGCGGGTGCCGCGCAGAACATCAGCTACCTCGGCGACGACTACGCAAGCCTGGATATTTCCGGCGAGGCGCTGTCCGACAGCCTCATCACCACCGCCGGCCTGTCCAAGTTCTACAAGACTTCGTTCGCCTGATCAAGAGGGTGAGGCCGTGCGTGAATATCGAACCCCCCGGCACGCTGGACTGGCTTCTGCTCACCCTGGTGGGCGCGCTGGCCGGGTCGATCAATGCCCTGCGTGGCTACGCGCGGCGGGGGGCGAAGGAGCGCCTGATTGTTGGTGCAGTGGAAGGCGCGACGGCCCTGTTCGTGACCATCACCTCGTTCCTGATCCTGCATTCAGTGCTGCCGGTGGTATTCGGCGTAATCATCCCGCCGCTCGGCCTGATCGGAATCTCGGGCGCGGTGGCGCACATCGGGCTGCGCCAGTCCATCCGCCTGGCGCTGCGCGTGGTGGATCAGGAAAAGGACTGATCGCCGCCCATCCCGTGCTCGTCGCCTGCGCAGGCCTGGCCTGCCTGTCGTATTGCGCGCTGATGATCGCCACGCAGGTGGTGCGGTGACGTGCTTCTGGCCTGACAACGAGCCGCGCATCCACGCCATGATCGTATCCATCAGCAAGCCTTTCGACTGCGGACGTGTGGTTGAAATGCGGCTATCCATCAACAACCGCAGCGAAGTGCGCGGCGAGATCGCCCTGCTGGTACCCGTGGAACGCGCGCGCAACTACCGCATCGGCTCAGTGTATGCCGCGCATTTCAAGCTCGTGAGCGCGATGCCGGAATGAACGACCTCATCCACCGCCTCAAGGAACTGCGCGCCAGGCTGGTGCCCATGGGCGCATGCCATGCCTGCGGCCAGCCACTGCGTCATGCCAACGGCGTGTTTTGCGATGACGAATGCGCACGCGACAGGCTCGATGACGAGAATCGTGCCACACAGAAGGAGCCCACCCCATGAAAATCCTCATCGCCATCACCCTGGCTGTGCTGCTCACCGGATGCGCCGAATACGGCGTCGTCAAGCAGGCCGTCGCCGTCAGCGGTGCCAAGGCCGCCGACGAATCCCGCGAAACCGCAGAGTGGACGCTGTGCGATGCCATCACCGTCGGTGCCTGGCGCCGCGGCTATGCCGGCGATCCGAAAAAGGCAGAAGGCTGGAAGGCCCTGTGCGCGCAGCCTGACGCGGTGCCGGCCAAGTGAACATCCGTAGCCTGCAGCGCCTCGACCAGGCGCATCCTGATCTGAAGCGGCTGATGATCGAGGCCGCGAAGCGCTGCCCGGTCGATTTCGAGATCGGCGAAGTCAAGCGCAGCAAGAAGCGGCAGGAAGAGCTGGTCAAGGCCGGTGCCTCGCAAACCATGCGCAGCCGCCACCTCACCGGACACGCTGCCGACATCGTCTGCACCGTGAACGGCAAGGTGCGCTGGGACTGGCCGCTGTACGCGCGTGCCGCCGCGCACATCAAGGGCGTGGCGCAAACGCTTGGCATCGACATCACCTGGGGCGGCGACTGGAAAACCCTGCGCGATGGCCCGCATTTCGAACTCAGTTGGAAATCCTACCCGTGATCGTCACGCCAGAAACCCCCGGCATCGTCTCCATCCTGCTCGACCAGCAGTGGAAGCGCCGCCTGCTTGCAGACGGCGATTCGTGGTTCTCCATCGGCGGATTGACCGGAAACCTGCTCATGGCCATCGACGACGCCGACACGCTCATCGTGAACTGCGCCTACCCGGGAGACGAGCTGGCCGACAGCCACGCCATCGGCAACGACCTCTTCGCGCAACTGCTGGCGCCCACAGCAGGCCTGCCTGAATGGAACGCCGTGCTGCTTTCCGCAGGCGGCAACGATGTCATCAAGCACTGCCATGAATACGTGCGCACCGCGCCCGGGCCGCACGGCTGGATCGACTACGACGCGCTGCTCGAAGTGCTGTCCGATTTCGAACAGCACCTGGTGCGCTTCATGCGGCTGTGCCATGCCGGCCAGCCTGGCGTGCCCGTGCTGTGCCACACCTATGATTTTCCGCCTGTCACCCGGCGCTGGATATTCTGGCAGCTCGGCCCCTGGGTGGCCCCCGTTTTTCGTGCCGCCGGCATGCCGCGCAGCGAGTGGGCTGCCACCGTCGAGATCATGATCGACGAACTCGCACACCGCATGCACAACGTGGCCTGCGATTACCCGCTCTACGTCGTCGACACCCGCCACACCCTGCTGCCGGAACACTGGCGCAACGAGATTCACCCCACCCTCAACGGCTACCACCAGCTTGCCGGCGCCTGGCGCCGCGCGCTGGGCGCGGCCATCACCCGAAAGGAAATCACGCCATGAATGCCATCCTCACCCTCGTCAAGGGCCGCATCCCGGCCGTCGTGCAGCTCATCGTCGGCGCGCTCACCGCGGCCGGCTACACCATCCCGGAAGATGCCGGCGCCACGCTCACGCAGAACCTCAACCTCATTCTCGGCGGCGTGATGGTGCTCACCGCCTTTGTGCCCAGCCTGTTCCAGAAGAAGCCGCAGCAGTAAGCCGCCGCCGATCACCGCTCGCCGCATACTTAAATGGCCAACCCAGTCGTCAACATCGTACTGGCCGCGATCGACAAGACCAAATCCGTATTCGGATCGGTCAAGGGCGGGCTTGCCAGTATTGGCTCGGTGGCGTCCGGCATCAAGTCGTCGTTCGCCACGCTGTTCGCCGGCCTGTCCACCGCGTACTTCGTCGGCCAGATCAAGAAAGCCATCGACGCCATGGACGAGGCGAGCAAGGCGGCGCAGGCGGCTGGCGTGAGCGTGGAGAATCTTTCCGCGCTGCAGTATGCCGGCGGCCAGGCCGGTCTGGAGGATGGGCAGCTCGTCAAGGGTCTGGCCAAGCTCAGTTCCGTGCTGGACGATGCCCGCGGCGGCGTGAAGGCCACCGTGGAAACCTTTGCGCGGCTGCAGCTCGACCCCACCAAGTTCCAGAGCACAGACGAAGCCCTGCTGGCCATTGCCGAGCGCTTTGCCAGCATGCCGGACGGCATCAACAAGACCGCGCTGGCGGTGGACCTGTTCGGCGAGAAGCTGGGGCCCAAGTTGATTCCATTCCTGAACCAGGGCCGCGACGGTATCCAAAAGCTGAAAGACGAAGCCGTTGCGCTTGGCGTGGTGCTCGACGGCGAGGCAGCGAAGGCTGCGGAAAATTTCAACGACAACCTGGACCGCATGAAGAAGGCCGGAGACGGCCTGGTGATTACGTTGGCAAATCAGATTCTTCCCGGGCTGTCCCAGGTCACCGATGCCATGGCCCAGGCCGCCAAGGATGGCGGACTGCTGAATGCCGCATGGGTCGGGCTCGGCGGCCTGGGCGCGGCCATCTTTACGGATGACCTGCTGACCAACACGCAGAAGCTGGCGAAGGCACAGGAAGAGCTGGCCAAGGCCGCCGACGGCGCACGCCGCGCCGGTATCGGCGACACGGGCTACATCACGCGCAAGCGCGCCGAGGTGAAGGCGCTGGAGGAAGCCGTCGCGGCCGAGAAAAAGGCCGAAGAGGAACGCCGCAAGCAAAGCAAGCAGACCACCGACGCGCTGACGCGCGACAACGCCGAGATCGTGGCCGCGCGCAAGAAGGCGGTGGACGACCAGATTGCCGACGCCGACAGGCTGGCCGAGGCCTTGCGCGGCGCCTTTGCCGACAGCGTCAAGGCCGAATCGGATTATCTGAAGGAAGCCAGGAAACTGCGCGAAGAGGCGAATGCGCCGGATGCGCCGCAGAGCGGCAATGTCGAGGCGCAGGCGGCAGCCAATCTGGACGCCATCACCCGCATGATGCGGATCCAGCGCGAGGCGAGCACGGCCAGTCTGGACGACATTCAGGCGCAGGCCGAGGCCTTGCGCAAGCTGGCCGAGGCGCTGGATGACCAGTCGATCAAGCAGGAAGCGATCCGCGCCTCGAAGCTGGCGGAGGCCACGGCAAACGAACGGGCTGCGGCCACCGAGCGCGAACGCTACCAGGGCCTGACGCAAGAGCAGAACAAGGCTGCCGCGCAGTCGGCTGAACTCAAGACGCAGATGGACGCCATCGAGAAGGGTGCCACGGTAGACGTGAAGCCGGGCCCGGGCATTCAGCAGGTGAAGCAAGATCTGAACGAGATCATGGGCCTGCTCAACCAGATCGGCGACAAGCCGCTGGCCATCGGCGACAGCGCATCCGGCAGCCCGGCGCAGGTTGCCGACGCGCTGCGCCGCGCAGCGCTGCAATACGGGAGACGGAATTGAGCGTGCCTACCCTCATCATTGGCGGGGTGAGCCTGCCCAGCGAAGCCTGGTACACCGCGCAGGAATACGGCGTGCTGGAGGCCGGCCGCACGGTGCACCGCATGCTGAACGGCGCGGCGGTGGTGCAAACGCATTTCCGCAAGCTCACCACGCGCATCAGTGGCGAGGGCTGGGCCCCGCCTGCACTGGATGGCGTGGACTGGACGCAGGCGGTGGAGATTTCCTGCATCGCGCCGCGCATGCAGAACAGCGCCACCACGGCGGCCACCCTGCCGGCCGCGCGCCGCTCCGATGTGACGCCCCTGGCACGCGCCATCGTGGCCGGGCAGCTTGTCGACACGCCGCTGGCCTCGCTGGTGGGCAACGTGGCCACGGCCACCGCCGTCACCGGCGCCACGGCCTACCAGTTCCTCTACTGGCCCAAGCTCGATTTCGTGAGCGCCGGGCCGGTGGTCGCGCTCGACGCCGAGCGCGGCAGCTATAGCTGGTCGCTCGAGGCGGAGTAAGCCTGATGGCGATGCTGAGTTCGGCCTACTGGGCCAAGGTGATCTGGGTAGGCGATGCGTTTCTGGCGATTGCCAGCAATACGGTCAAAACGGCCAGGAGCACCGACGGCGTCACCTGGACCGAATACAGCGGCCTGCCGGGTGCCTACATCTGGAACTCCATGGCATGGAACGGTTCGGTCGTCTGCGCGCTCAAGGGCGGCAGCAGTACGCGCACGGTTGCGATCAGCGCCGATGGCGGTCAAACCTGGACCGAATACAGCAGCGCGCTTCCGGCCTTCAATCCCTGGTATGACATCACCTGGAACGGCTCGGTTTTTGCGGCGGTCGCGCTGAATGGATCGAGCACCAGCACGATCGCCACCAGCCCTGACGGCATCACCTGGACGACCCGCGCGACAACTGCGCGCAATCACCAGCGCGTCGCATGGAACGGCGCGCGATTCGCCACCCACACGTCCGGCACGCCAGGGTATTTTTTCGAGAGCGCTGACGGCATCGCAACCTGGAACGCGCATGGCATCACCGGCACGACTTATGCCGCAAATGCGTTTGCCGCGGCGCCATCGAGCGGCGTGTTCGTGAGCGTTTCGCGCGGCGCCGACATCGTGAAGATCATGAGCAACAGCTTTGCCATGAGCGCGTCCGTCATGCCGTCGTCGCAAGACTGGGAGGCGGCCGCCTTCGGCGCGTCGCAATTCGCTGTAGTGGCCTATGGCTCGAATGCAGCGGCGGTCATTTCTGCGGACGGCATGACGACTTACCCGGCGACGTTGCCGCTGACCGCCAACTGGCTGAGCGTGGCCTATGGCGGCGGAATGTTTGTCGCCGTCGCCGACGGCACGGAAACCGCCATCAGCCTGGACGATGGCCTGACATGGTCGCTGTCCGGCCTGGAAACCGGAACGGCGGTGGCGCCGACCACGCTGACCGTGCAGCTGCCGCAAGTAGCGTCGGCGCCGACCACGCTGCTGGTGGTGGCGGCAGAAGGCACGGCGGTGGCGCCGACCGCGCTGGCCGTCGAGGGTAGTGGCAGCGCAGTTGCGCCAACCACGCTGGCGCTAGTCGATACGCTGCAGTCACCTGTCTGGACGGCGCGTTGCATCATCGATGGCGTCGATGTTTCCGACCGGCTCGAAGGGTCGGCGACGGTCACCGCAGACGAAGGGGCGGCGCGTATTGCAACGCTGGCAATCAACCCGCCGACCGGCGTGATCGCCCCGCTCGACTATGTCGGCAAAACCATCACGCTCGATTATGTGCCAGTGGTCGCCGGCACGCCTGTGCCGCTCAGACTCTTTACTGGACGCATCGATACGCCGTCGTACGATTTGACGACACGGCTGCTGACGCTCGATTGTGTCGATGATCTGCAGAACCGGGTGGCGTCGCTGTCGCGTGGGGTGATCGATGGGCTGACTGGTGGGCGCTACAGCAGCGCGGTGCAGGGCGACATCGTCGACAACTGGGATTATGCGCAGGCAAGGCTCACGACCGTGGCCGCCAGCCTCGACGCCGGGCCGCACGGCGGCATGCGGGTGACGCCGTGGGAACTGGCATCGACCTGGGCAACCTATGCCGAGGCCGATCTGGTCTATCCGCAATCGCGCATTACCTATCCGCAGCGCTCGACGCTGATCAACGATGTGACGATAGAGTTTTCCTACCGCTATCCGCGCCTGCGCCAGCGCTATACCACACTGGGATGGAGCGGAACGCTGATCGACATGGCGCCATGCGGCTATGCCTACCCGACGCAGCAGGACATTCTTGGCGCAGCTGGCGGCTCAGGCTGGCAGGTGACGCTGGGGATATTTTTTCCGGCGCCGGCGGCGATTCCGCATTCGTCCGGTGGCTTCATACATCCGGCAGCGGGCTCCATCGACATGGCAATTCTGCATTTGACGCAGCGGCATAGCCAGACGGTGACCGAATCCTATACGCTGAGCGTCAGCGCGCCCGAATCGGTCGCTGCCAATGGCCAGCTGCCATACGGGCTGCGCGGTGCGCTGGCCAGCACGTTCGACGGCGGTTCGTGGGAATCCGCGCTGGACATCGCGCCGCTGATGCCAACCGGGGGCGAGCAGGACTATGCCCCGGATGCGCCGCGCAGCGCTTCCGACTACGCGATTCAGACCCTGCTCGACCAGGCCCGTGTCAAGATCCTAGGCAGCCATCGCGGCGCCCGCGTGACAAACGCGGTGATCTGCAACCCCGACATCGACCTCGACAAGAAAATAGAAATCGCCACCGCCGACATGGCGGTTTCCGGCAAGGTCGCCGGCGTCGTGCATACGCTCGATTTTGCGGCCGGCAGCGCGTTGACCGTGTTTTCCATCGCATGTTTCGGCACCGGAGGCAGCGGGCTCATCACACCCGACACGCTATCGCCGACAACACCGCCGGCAGCTGCCGTCGCAACGCAGGACTGGCCGTCAGCGATACCACCGCTGTTCGTCAACACCTACGGCGTCACGCCGTATGCCGACGGCATCATGGGGCTGTTGCTGAACCCGCCGGAATCGCTGACGGTGGATAACGTGCCGCCAGACGGGTCGACGCAAAGTTTTCCGAACCCGTTTTACACCGCGGGCAGCTATCCGGTTACCGGCTTCCGCGTGCGCATGCCGGGGGTCGACGACGCCGATCGCAATCCGATCGAAAAGCCGGTCTATGGAAATTATCGCATCCTGATTCCGCACGATGCGATCACCTTCACCGTGCCATAAAGGACCAACATGTCTATCACGCTCAAGTTTTACCACGATTCTGCGCTGACGCAGGAAATCAACAGCGGCAACCCGTTGACCGCAACGCAGGAAACAGACGGTGCCATCGGTCCTGTGGACAAGACCATTTATCTCGGGTCGACGACCGATGGAAATAAGTTCCAGGCAGTGTCCGATCCTGGCGTCGATCCGGTGGTCGTCAGCGTCGTCGACGCCGCATCGGGCGGCGGCGCGCCGGCCAGCGAATTCAAGCTGGCGCTGTCTTCCGGCGGCCTGGCTTCGGCGGTTGCGGGTGCCGACCTGGCGCTGTCTGCCACGTTGCTGAGCGGCGTATCGAATGCGGTACCGATTTATACGCGGCGCACCTCGGCGCTGACGGTGGCCGGCAGCTATACCGATATTTCGCTCGAAACCAATTCGGTCAGCGAGACGGCAGTGTGATGAAAGACCAGATCAATCGCCTGGTCGACAAGCCGCTGCCCGATCTGGCGCTGGATGCAGCGAGCGCGCCGCCAGCGATCAGGGAAAAAACCGGCCTCGAACCGCGCCGCGCGGCCGACATCAACAGCAATGAAATCACGGTGGAAAGCAGCGACGGGCTGTTTACCTTTATCGTGATGGTGGTCAAGCGCTGATGGCATTGCCAGACATCCGTCATGCCGGCGTCCTGGCAGATGTGACGCTGTTTGGCTGGCCTTATCACGGACTG
>WBZX01002969.1_pt1 | contig 11129 bp, 7 predicted proteins | sample 5204211 | NCBI WGS metagenome assembly WBZX01 (sample SAMN12344362, study PRJNA552823) | activated sludge metagenome | biome: Activated sludge suspended growth; feature: Nitrification reactor; material: Wastewater; isolation source: activated sludge from nitrification reactor of wastewater treatment...
CCGGCGGCTTCCGTCGCGGTCCCGGTCGCCCCGACGATCGTCGCGGCCCCCCGCCCGATCGCCGCGGCCCGGCGGCAGATCGTCGCGGCCCCCCCGGCGAGCACCGCGGCGCACCCCGCGGCGGCGAAGGTCGTGCCGGCGCGGCCGACGCGCAGGGCGGCGCGCCGCGTCCGCCCCGCGCCGAGCGACCCAGCTTCCCGATCACGTGCGCCCAGTGCGGGGCCTCCTCGGAGGTCCCGTTCAAGCCGCAAGAGGGGCGCGAGATCCTCTGCCGCGACTGCTACCGGGCCAAGAAGGACGCCGGATAGCCGCCTTTTCTCCCGCGTACGCGCGCGGAGCACCGCGGCTCCTCTCCACGACGGGGGGCCGCGGAGACGCGGTGAAAGGGCTCCGGCAGCGCACCGCGACGCCGGCCGCGCCCCCCAAAAATCAGCTTGGAGCGCTCCCGACTCAGCCTGCCGCGCTCCCCCAATCAGCCTGCCGCGCTACTCGACTCAGCTGCCGCGCTCCTCGGCTCAGCCTGCCGCGCTCCTCGACTCAGCCTGCTGCGTTCCCCGAGAAGATCAGGGGGAGTCTGCCCCGGCGCTCGCGACGACGATCAGCCAGTAGTCCACGCACTCCGCGTTGCGGACGATCATGTCGGTCTTGTCGATGCGCACCAGCTCCACCTGGTTGCCGGAGGCGATGCCGATCGTCCCGCCGTCGCGCGTGCCGTGGCGATCGAACGACAGGTACGCCTCGAAATAGCGCGGCACGTCCCCGAGATCGTGGCGGAGGTCGTAGTGCATTCCGCCCGGGAAATAGAGGAGATCGCCGTCCCAGTCGGACGTCATGTAGACGCCGTTCTCCACCGTGCCGCCGGTGTAGAGGACCGGCTTGTTCATCAGCTCCGAGCGATCGCAGGTCACGGGGCCGGGGTTGTAGTCGTCGGGGTCGCACCCCGCGAGCAGGAGGGCCGCCGCGAGCGCCGCCGCGCGGGCCGGCCATTCTACGGTTCGCATCGCTCGGTCCGCGTACGATACGGGGGCGCGCGGCGCAAGGCGCCGCGCCGGAGGAGCGAGATGGGCGAGACGTGGAGCTTCATCGTGACCGGCCTCGTCGTCGGCGTGCTGTCGGGTCTCATCGGCATCGGCGGCGCCGTCGTGCTCGTGCCGGTGCTGGTGCTCTTCTTCGGCTTCTCGCAGGGGCGCGCGCAGGGCACGACCATCGGCGCGCTGGTCCCGCCGATCGGCATCCTCGCGGCGCTCCAGTACTACAGGAACGGCATGCTCGACGTGCGCGTGGCCGCGCTGATCGGGCTCGGCTTCGTGTTCGGCGCGCTCGGCGGCGCGTCGCTCGTCCCGTACATCTCGCAGGTGTGGCTCAAGCGGATCTTCGCGTCCGTGCTCGTGTACATGGCGGCGCAGCTCGTCTTCGGGGACCCCAAGAAGAAGAGCGCCGGCGTGCTCCCGGGCCTCATCGCGATCGGCGTCCTGTGGGTCGCCTACGCGATCAAGAAATCCCTTGGAAAGAAGCCGAAACCGCCCGAGATCAAGCCCCCGCCGCCCGACACCGAGTACTACATCTGAGCGCCGCGGCGGCCGCGCGCCGCCCCGTCCTCGCCGCGCACCCGCGCGCCCTTCACGGCGGCGGGGGCTCGCCGTCCGGCGCCAGCGAGTCCCAGCCCGTCGCCTTCGCGAGCCGCGCCATCGCCATGTTGTACTCGTACAGCGCGCTCAGCTGGCTCACCTTGTTGAGCGCGTAGCTCTTGGCCGGCTCGATGAGATCCTTCGTCTCCTTCGTGCCCACGTCGATGCCCTGCGACACCATGAGCAGCCACCGCTTCGCCGCGCTCACGGCCTTTCCATAGGCCTCCGCGCGCTTGCGCCAGTCGATGACCTCGTCGTACGCGATCTCGACCTCGGTGCCGACGCCGCCGAGCGCGAGCTGCTCCGTCGCGCGCATCTCCTCGAGCTGGCCGTCCGCGAACCGCACGCGCGACTCCGCGGGGAGGAAGTCGAGCTTCCACTGGAAGACGATCGCGGCGCCGTAGTGGAAGTAGTTCCCCGGGTCGCTCACGTACGGGTTGAGCACGTTCGCGATCTCCGGCGCGGCCGAGATGCCCGCCGTCAGCAGCAGCCCCACGTCCGGGTAGAGCTGCGAGCGCGCGAGCCGCAGCTGCGCCGTCCGCGCGTCGATCCCCGCGCGCGCCATCTGCACCTCGGGGCGGTACAGGCGCGCGGCCGTGAGGTACCGCGTGATGTGCCCGAGCAGGTGGCGCGGCGGCCCGAGCGGCACGTTCGGATCGATGTCGCACGTCGCGACGCCCGTGTAGAACCGCAGCCCCGCGAGCGCCGTCTGCTCGAACCGCGTGGCCTCCGACTCGCGCGCCTCGATCTCCGCGGAGATCGTCTGCACCTGCGCGAGCTCGATCGGATCGCCCTCCTCCTTCTCGGCCTCCGCGGCGGCGCGCGTCTCGGCCTTCTCCAGCTCCTTCTTCACCTCGACGAGGAGGTGCTGCGCGTCGCGCGCGAAGCGGAGGCCGAAGAACGCCTTCCGCACGTCGAGCCGCACCGCGTCCCGCTCCTTCTCGACGTCGTGCTCGTGCACGCGCACGTTCGCGGAGGCCGCGTCCCACAGGTTCGTGATCTTCCCGAACGTCCAGAGCGGGATGATCCCGTCGATGCCGATGCGCCACCCGACCCCGAGGCTCGACGTGAGGGAGGCGTCCGTGTTCGGGCTGAAGACGGCGTTGCCCTTGATCTGCGGCACGAGCGTGAACCCGCCCGTCAGCTTGAACTGCGTGAACGGCGCGAAGTGCGCCTCGTCGAGCTGCGCGCGCACCTGCTTGAGGCGAGCCTGCGCCGCGAGCACGTTGGGGTGGTTCTTGTCCGCGAGCTCCAGGATGCGCGCGAGGCTCATCCCGCTCGAAGGCGCGGCGGCCGCGCCGTCCGGGGCGAGCGTCAGGGCGCCCGCGATCGCGAGGGCCGCGAGGACAGGAACCGCACGTCGCGCAGACATGGCCCGGGGTCCTAGCACAACGGCGCGCGGAGCACGCACGCATGCGGCGCGCCGGGTCAGGGGGCCTCGCGCGCGCTACCGGACGACGAGCTTGTTGCCGGGCTCGGGCATGATCACGTCGCCGTGCCCGCGGCCCCGGAGCAGCTCGCGGAGGACGCGCTGCGGCTGCGGCTCGCCGTGGACGAGCGCGATCTGCCCCAGGTTGCCCCGCTTCTTCACCTCGTCGGCGTAGCTCAGCAGATCGCCCTGATCCGCGTGCGCCGAGAACCCGTTGAGCACGACGACCTCGGCGCGCCGGTCCCGCTCGACGCCGAAGATCCTCACGCGATCGCGCTTCTCGACGAGGCGCCGCCCGAGCGTGTGCTGCGCCTGGAAGCCCACGATCATCACCGTGCTGTTCTCGTCCTCGATGCACGATTTCAGGTGGTGGAGGATGCGCCCGGCCTCGCACATGCCGCTCGCGCTGATGACGATCGCCGGCTGCCCGCTCGCCGTCACGGCCTTGCTGGCCTCGACGTCCTCGACGTAGCGGAGGTCGTCGAACTCGAACGGCGAGTCGTTGCCGCGCAGGAGCGCGCGCGTCTCGGCGTCGAAGCACTCCGGGTGCAGCTTGAAGATGTCCGTGATCTTCACGGTGAGCGGCGAGTCCACGTACACGGGGATGTGCGGGATGAGCTTCTTGGACCGGAGCTTCTTCAAATAGAAGATGACCTCCTGCGCGCGCTCGAGCGCGAACGACGGCACGAGCAGCTTGCCGCCGCGCTTGAACGTGCGGTTCACGACGGCCGCGAGATCCTCTTCCATCTTCTCGACGCCGTCGTGCCGCCTGTCGCCGTACGTGCTCTCGGTGATCAGCACGTCCGCGCCGTCCGGCACCTCCGGGTCGCGCAGGATCGGCCTGTTCGCGCGCCCGAGATCGCCCGTGAACACGATGCGCCGCTTCTTGCCGTCCTCCTCCACGTCGAGGATCGTGATCGCGCTGCCGAGCACGTGCCCCGCGTCGATGAACGTGACCTCCACGCCGCGCGCGATCGGCAGCGTCGTCTTGTACGGCACGCTCACGAAATGCGAGAGCGCCTCCACGACGTCGTCGTCCTCGTAGAGCGGCTCGACCGGGTCGCCCTCGATCCCGTCGCGCTCGCGGTGCTTGTTGAAGAAGCGCGCGTCCGAGGCCTGGATCGCGGCGGCGTCGCGCAGCATCACGGCGCACAGGTCGCGCGTCGCCGGCGTCGCGTAGATCGGCCGCGAATACCCGTTCTTCGTGAGCATCGGGAGCGCGCCCGAGTGATCGATGTGCGCGTGGCTCACGACGACGGCGGACAGCTCCTTCACCGGGATCGGCAGGTGCTTGTTGCGCTCGAACGACTCGTGCCTGCGCCCCTGGAACATCCCGCAGTCGAGCAGCACCGTGGCGTGCCGCGTGCGGACCAGGTGCATCGATCCCGTGACGGTCTGCGCCGCGCCGACGAACTCGATCTCCATGGCGAGCACGGTAGGCGAGGGCGACGCGGATCAAAAGCTCCGCGGAGCGAAGCCTCTTCGCGCGCAACGGATGCGAGATTTCTCGGGGGCGCGAAAGGCGTCCCTCCGGCACACGCCGGCCCCCCCACCGCGTCTCCGAACCCCCCCGCGCGCGCGCGCTCCGCGCCGTCCTCGCGCCGATCGCGCGCGCCGCGGGTGACACCTCCGGGGCCTGGAACTACCCTCCGCGCGCCATGCCCGAACCCATCGTCGTCGACGCGCGCGTGAGCGTCCCGGCGGCCGCGATCGCGATCACGACGGCGCGCTCGTCCGGCCCCGGCGGCCAGAACGTCAACAAGGTCTCGTCCAAGGTCGACGTGCGCGTGGATCTCGGCGCGGTGATCGGCCTCGCGCCCGACGCCCTCGAGCGCCTCCTCGCGAAGGTGCGCACGCGCCTCGACGGCGACGGCCGGCTCCAGGTGACGAGCTCGCGGACGCGCGACCAGGCGAAGAACCTGGCCGACGCGTACGAGAAGATCCGCGTCCTCATCGAGGCGGCCCTCGTCGCCCCGGTGCCGCGCCGCCCGACGAAGCCGAGCCGCTCCTCGGTGCGGCGCCGCATCGCGGACAAGAAGATCACCGGCGAGCGCAAGCGCTCCCGCGCTCTCCGGCCTGACACAGAGGGATAGGCGCTCGGGTCACTCCGACGCAGCGACAGGCAGGCACTCCGGCGGCGTCGCGTGGCTCGCGCAGTACGCGGCGTCCGTCGGCTTCCCGATGGTGAGGACGACGTCCTGCGACGCGAGGCGGGGCCGCTCGCCGCAGGTCTGTCCGCTGTCCGCCGGAGCCTCGGAGGCGGCGCACACGCCCGCTTCGTTCGGGACCGTCCACGCCTGTCCGGTGCCGTAGAGCAGGTTCATCGCGTACTCGCCCTGCGGCAGACACCCGTACTTGATGTTGAAGGGCCGCTTGAAGAGCCCTGTCAGGCTCGCCTTCACCGGCTCCTCGTCGGCGATGATCGGGTTGTCCTTCGCGTCCTTGTCGTGCGTCAGGAGCAGGGTACCCGGCTTCGTGAAATCAGCCGTGTCGATGCAGACGACGGCAGGTCGGAGCGCCACTGTCACCGTCGCGGAGGGCACATTGAGGTTCGCGGGCGCCGTCGCCGTCGAGAGGATGTCCTTGTAGATGGTGAGTCCCTGGAGCACGATCGTCGGCGACGACTGCGACCCGATGTGAACACCCTCGTTCAGCTTGGTGAACACGGCGATGGGGAAGAGCGAGGGGATGAGGTTCGAGTCCGGCACGTGATCCGCGGCCGTGATCTTGCCGTCGCCGTCCACGTCCTGCCGCGAATAGAGCAGGAAAGGGTCCTTGTTGGGCAGGTTGAACGGGGAGGCGCCCGAGAGCTCCGCCTCCGTCTTGTTGCCGTATTTGGCGAGCTTGGTGTCCGGGAGCCCGGCGCCGAGCACCATCCGGATCAGCGATTTCTCCGCGGCGGGCGGGTTGGCGGCGGAGAACTGCTGAAGGATGAAGTCCGAAGGCATCGTGACCTTCTTCGGGTCCTTGTTGGCGACAGGCGACTCGTCCTTGACGTCCACCGCGTGGAAGATGGGCCGCTCGAGCGGGAGCGGCAGGCCGAGGCTCACGGAGACACCGGACACCCTCACGCCCTCCTCGGGGATGACGAGCTTGCCTGTCTCGTCCGGCTCGCCGAGCTGGATCTCACGGTATCTGGGCGCCGCGCCCTGGAGCGCCTCCGCCGCGTTCTCGATGGCGCCGCCGCCGACGTCCCCCTTGGAAGGGAGGTTGGAGAGGGAGAATCCGGGGTCGAAGTCGCCGTATTTGTCGTAAAAGCCGCGGATCTGGTAGGTGCCGGCCGCGAAGGGGCCGACGGCCCACGTGCCGCTGACGTTCATCGAAGAGCCGGGATCGCCGCAGATCGTGGTGCCGTCGTTCGTGTAGGCGAGCTGATCACGGACGCTGTCGAACAGCACCTCTCCGGGCACGACGTCGAGGCTGGCGGCTGTCGTCCCGAGGCCCTCGGGCGGCGGGAGCAGGTGATCCTCGAAGGCGAGGATGACGGCGGCGCCGAGGATCTTGCCGTTGCGCGTGCACGGCGTCGGCCCGACGTACGCGACGGTGCCGTCGATCACCCCGCGGGGACCGCTGAAGTCCACGGCGGACGGGAGGAACAGGTCCGGATCCCCGCAGCCGGTGAGGCCGAGGGTGAGCAAGGCGGCCAGCGCGCCAAGGAGGGAGGATGTCGTCGAGGAGTTGCGGAGGGGCATCACTTTCATCCTCACAGCGAGTAGGAGAAGAAGCCCATGAACCGGCGGCCCACGCGGTTGCCGAACGGATGCTGTTGCGGCGCGTCGCCGCCGACATCGGCGAAGGCGTTGAACACGGTCCCGCTGATCTCGGCTCGATCCTTGTAGAACTTGTAGCCGACGCGGGCGTTGACCATGGCGTAGTCCGGCAGATCGAACTGCCTTGCTTCGATGCCGGTCAGGGTGGTGATCTGCTCCGTCCAGACCTGGGCGGACTGGTAGTGGACCGTCACCTCGCCCGAGATCCCGATGGGGGTACGGACCTGGACACCGGCGTTGACCTTGTGGTGGCTCGTGCGGTTGTCGTCCGCTGTCTTGCAGCCCTCCGGGCGCTCCTGCGTGGAGTAGTTGAGGGCGTAGTTCGCGAAGAAGTCGAGACCTTCGAGGGGGTACACGCGGGCGCCGAGCTCGCCGCCGGCCACGTGGTAGACGTCGCACTGGTTCAGCCAGCCGCCGTACGCCACGTTGTAGCGGCCCGTGTCGGGGTTGATGCCGCCCTGTCCGTCCTGCTTGCCTGTCAGGCTGATGAAGCGGGGAGTGTCGAGGAGGCTCAGGTTCGAGGCGCGGTTGTAGTAGGCGTTGACCTCGAACTCGAACAGATCGCTCTGCTGGTTGAGATAGCTGGCCTCGACCGTGATGACCTGCTCCGGCTCGAGGACGAACGGCTTTTGCTTGGCCAGATCCGGCGACTGGGAGGCGGAGAGCAGCTCGATGCCGGGGAGCGACACCTCGACGGGGAGCGACAGGTAGCTCTCCAGGAAGGTGGGAGTTCGGAACGCGTTGGAGGCGGAGAGGCGGATGGCCTGGTCCTCCGTGGGCTTCACGATGAACGACGCGCGGCCGGAGGGCACGATCCGCTGCAAGTAAGGCACGTAGTCGAGGCGGCCGGAGAGCACGAGCGACGCGTACTTGTTGAAGCCGAGCGTGTCCTGGAGGAACAAGGCTCCATGGTGCTCGATCGGCGGGTCGTCGATCAGGTAGTTCCACCGGATGTTCTTGAGGCGGTAGCCGAGCCCGAGGTGGATGTCGTGCGAGAGGAAGGTCGGCGCGTTGAACTTGCGCGTGATCTCGACCTCGCCGTTCATCGTGTTCTGGCTCGCCTCCGTCGGGTAGAGCGTGTGGCCGGAATACGCGTAGTCTGCGCCGCCCTGGACGCCCATGCGGACGTAGTAGGCGCGGGCGTTGAAGAACTCGCTCTCGTAGGCCGCCGAGGCGTCGGCGGTCTCGAAGTTCAGCGCGATGTCGTTGAAGGGGCCGATGCCGTACGAGTCGATGCTGGAGCGCGCGTAGCCGCCGCCGAGGAGGAAGCGCTTCGTGGGATCGATCGTCGTGACGGTGCGGAGATCGAGCCGGAGGTTCTGGGCGCCCAGGTTCCGGTCCACGCCGGGGAGGAACACGAGGTCCTTGCGGTCGCTCGCGACCTCGCGCGTCCACCTTGGATACCGGGTGTATCCGGCCGACGCGCGGTACGCGAAGCTGCCTTGTCGCCCTGTCACGGCCGCGGAGCCGTACGCCTGGAGGTGGTCGCCCAGGCCGGCGCGGAGGCCGCTCTTCCCCTCGCCGGGGGCGATGGTGATGATGTTGACGACGCCCGCGAAGGCGTTTGCGCCGTAGAGCGCGGATCCGGGGCCGCGGACGACCTCGATGCGCTCGATGTTGTCGACGTCGACGGACAGCGTCTCCCAGTACGTGGAGCCGAGGATGTCATTGTAGACGGAGCGGCCGTTGACGAGGATGAGGAGCTTGTTGGCGAGGCGGCTGTTGAACCCGCGGAGCGACACGTTGGTGTCGCCGCCCGTGATCTGCATCACGTCGGTGCCCGCGACGCGGCGGAGCAGCTCCGGGATCCGGGTGATGCCGGAGAGCTGGATGTCCTGCTTCGTGATGATCGTCGTCGAGTTCGGCGAGTCGAGGGGAGTCTGAGCGCCGCGGGAGGCCGTGACGACGGTCTCCTTGAAGATGTCCTCTGTCTTGGCTTCGCCGACGAGGCCCTTGGCTTCATCTCCGGGCTTTCCCTCGCCCTTGAGCTCGCCGGGCTTCAGGTCTCCAGGCTTCAGGTCGCCTGGCTTGACGTCGCCCGGCTTCACGTCACCGGGCTTGACATCCCCCGGTTTCACGTCGCCCGGCTTCACGTCACCGGGTTTGACGTCACCCGGCTTGACGTCTCCGGGCTCACCGGGCTTGACGTCCCCTGGCTTGACGTCCGCGGGCTGCGGCTGGGCGGCGCGCTTGGCGGCGATCTGCTCTTCGAGCTGGGAGACGATGGCGGTGACCCCGACTTTGTCGGCGGGCTCGCTCTTCAAGTACTCTTTGTAAGAGGCGACCGCCTGCTCCAGGTTGCCGAGCGCGGCCTGTGCACGGGCGATGTTGTAAACGATGTTCGGCGACGGGACGATCGCCTGCGCCTTCTCGAGCTCGCGCACGCCCTCCGCGTATTTGCCGGCGGCGACGAGATCGATGCCTGCGCGGAAGGACTTCTTCGCGGAGACGCGCGTCTCCAGCTGCGTGATGAGGGCGAGGATGGTGGCTTTGTCGGCGGGCTCGGTCGCCGCGTACTCTTTGTACTTGACGATGGCCTGTTCCAGATTGCCGGCCTCGGCGTGCGCGCGAGCGATGTTGTACGTGACGTTGGGGTGCGGAAAGATGCTGTTCGCGCGCTCCAGCTCCTTGATGCCCTCGTCGTATTTCCCCTTGGCGACGAGCGCCATTCCGTTCTTGAACGCGCGCCGACCGTCGGTGCGGGCGTCCGCGTTTGCGAGCGAGGGGACGACGAGGGCCGCGAGCAGGGCCGCGCAGCCGACCAACCCGGTACGTGTGCGCAACATCACACGGCATCCTAACGCGGATGCTGTTCGCCCCCCCAAGTAAAAGGCGGCCGATTGTGCGAGGAAGCGACGCCTTCAGGCGCCATGACGAGGCTTGGATGGGGTCCCGTCGCGCATCACCATGAGGCTTGGATGGGGGGCCCGCCGCAGGCGGTGGGAAGGGCGAAGCCCTTCCCACGGGAGCTCACTTGCACCAGCCGTGCATACAGTGACGGCCACCCTTGCAGTCGGAGTCGTCGAGGCAGCCGTCGAACTTGGGGGGCGTGGTGTTGCCGCCGCCGCCCGTGTTCGGAACGGGGACCGCTCCGCCGCCGCTCCAGCCGTCGAGCTTCGCGCTCCCCTTGGTGTCGGTCACGCTCACGACGAGGGCCGTGGTCTTGAAGCCCTTCTTGTTGAGAGAGAGCTTGTGCTCCTTGGCCGCCGCGTCGTCCTTGAACGTGAGATCACAGGGCGTCGCCGCGCAGAGCTCCTTGCCGTCCTCGCTGACGGAGGCGCCCGTGGGCTCGCTCTCGATGCGGACGACGCGCTCGGCGGGCGCGGCGCTCTGCGTGGCGCTCGCGGAGGTGGTGCCCGCGGCGGAGCTCGTGGTGGGCCCGGCCGTCGTGGCCGTCGAGCCTGTCTTGGTGTCGGCCGTCGTCACGCCGCTGCCGGCGACCTCGGGCGGCTTGCGCAGCGACAGGAAGGCCACCGCCGCGATCGCCGCGGCCGCGAGGCCCACGAGGATGTAGCTCGTCGCGCGGCTCTTCTTCTGCGCGAGGTGGACGAGCGACGGCATCCCCGACTGGAGATCCGAGTTCGACGGATCGGCCGGGCGGTCCGTGTTGAAGGGGCCGGGCGTGCGCGACGGCGCGCCGTGATCCGGCGTCACCGTCTCGGGCGAGAGCTCGGGCGCGCTCCGGATGGAGGCAGGGATGGGGATCGCCCCGGAGGTCGGGCCGCTGTCGCCGCCTCCCGGGCCGGGGCCGCTCGAGATCCGCCCGACGTACGCCGCGGGCAGGTTGTCGTGCGTGTCCGTCATGGTCGGGTCGCCCGTGCGCTTGAGCGCGGCGAGCAGCTCGTTCATGGAGCCGAAGCGCTTCGAGGCGTCCTTCTCGAGGCACTTGTAGACGATCGCCTCCATCTGCGGAGAGATCTGGATCTTGGGGTTGACCTCGGCGAGCGGGGGCGGGACGTCGTTCACGTGGGCCATCAGCGTGTTCACGCTCGCGCCACGATCGAACGGGACCTTGCCCGTCATCATCTCGTAGATCATCACGCCCAGCGAGTAGATGTCCGTGCGCGCGGAGATCTCCCCGCCGGTGATCTGCTCCGGGGCCATGTACTTGGGCGAGCCCATGAACAGGCCCTGCTGCGTGAGGTCCTCCGCGTCGCCCGTCACGTCCTTCACGAGGCCGAAATCGAGCACCTTGACGACGTCGTTCTCGTCGCCGCGGTTGGTGAGGAGGATGTTGCCGGGCTTGAGATCGCGGTGGACGACGCCGAGCTCGTGCGCCGCGCGGAGCGACCGGCAGATCTG
>WBZX01002970.1_pt1 | contig 11127 bp, 10 predicted proteins | sample 5204211 | NCBI WGS metagenome assembly WBZX01 (sample SAMN12344362, study PRJNA552823) | activated sludge metagenome | biome: Activated sludge suspended growth; feature: Nitrification reactor; material: Wastewater; isolation source: activated sludge from nitrification reactor of wastewater...
GGCTGCGCGGCGCCGGCCTTGCGTGAGCCGCCCGCGACGCGGCCGGTTGCCGCCGAGCTGGCCCGCTTCGCCCTCGCCGGCCGCCTGCAGGTGCGCGACGGCGAGCGCAGCGCGGCGGTCGGTGTCGACTGGCAGCACGACGGCGCGCAGGACGACTGGCTGTTCACCGGCCCCCTCGGCCAGGGGCTGGCGCGCATCGAATCCGGCCCCGCCAGCGCCCGCATGACCGAGGCCGGCGGCCGGCGCTCCACCGCCGCTTCGGCCGCCGAGCTGGCCGGATCCCTGCTCGGCGTCGACGCGCCGTTCGCCAGCCTGCCGCGCTGGGTCACCGCCCGGCCGGGCGACGGCGCGCAGGTCCGCGAGGTGGACGAACAAGGCCGCCTGCGCCGCGTCGTCGACCGCGGCTGGACCATCGAGTACCCCGAATACGCCGGCGATGCGCCCGACGCGCTGCCACGCCGGATCGACATCCACCGCGGCGACACCCGCCTGCGCCTGATCGTCGACACCTGGAATCCCTGATGAACGTTGCCGAATTCGATCCGGCCGGCCTGCAGCGCGTGCCCGCGCCGGCCAAGATCAATCTTTTCTTGCACATCGTCGGCCGCCGGGCGGACGGCTACCACCTGTTGCAGACCGCCTTCCGGATGCTCGACTGGGGCGACGAGATCACGCTGCGGCGCCGTGACGACGGCGCCATCGTGCGTACCAGCGATGTCCCCGGCGTGCCGGCCGACGCCGATCTGGTGGTGCGCGCCGCGCGGGCACTGCAGGCCGCCAGCGGCACCCGCTGCGGTGCCGACATCGGCGTCGTCAAGCGGATTCCGATGGGCGGCGGCCTGGGCGGCGGTAGCTCCGACGCGGCCAGCGTGCTGGTCGCGCTGAACCGCATCTGGGCTTGCGGCCTGTCGCGCGGACAGTTGCAGGAAATCGGCCTCACGCTTGGCGCCGACGTGCCTTTCTTCATATTCGGCCGCACGGCTTTCGCGGAAGGCGTCGGTGAGGCGCTGCAGGCGATGGAGGTGCCGCCGGCCTGGTACGTGATGGTCGCGCCGCCGGTCACGGTACCGACCGCAGAAATTTTTTCGGCGCCGGAGTTGACGCGGGACAGCGAACCCATAATAATGCGGGGCTTCGCAACACGCACAACGCGAAACGACATGCAGGCCACGGTCTGCAAACGGTTTCCGCAAGTGGCTGAAGCGCTGGTCTGGCTGTCACAATACGGGGCGGCAAGAATGAGCGGTTCAGGGGCCTGTATCTTCGCCCCCTTCGATTCGGAGGAAACGGCGCAGCAGGTCGTCGCCACCGCCCCGCAGGGCTGGAAGGTCTGGGTAGCCGCAGGGCTCGACAGGCATCCGCTGCTGGACTGGGTTGTGTAGTTGGCGGAAACGATTTCTTGGGGAGTCGCCAAGTTGGTCAAGGCACCGGATTTTGATTCCGGCATTCGAAGGTTCGAATCCTTCTTCCCCAGCCAAATCCAGCGGGCAGGCCGAAAGCCTGCCCGTTTTGTTTTACGCAGTATTTCTTGCAGTCACGAGAGGTGATCATGGCTTCGGGCAGCCTGATGGTTTTCACCGGCAACGCCAACCCCAAGCTGGCCGCAGACGTCGTGCGCCGCCTGGGCAAGTCTCTGGGTTCGGCCACCGTCGGCCGTTTCTCGGACGGCGAGGTCAATGTCGAACTGCTGGAGAACGTACGCGGCAAGGACGTCTTCGTCCTGCAGCCGACCTGCGTTCCCACCAACGACAACATCATGGAACTGCTGATCATGGTGGATGCGCTCAAGCGGGCCTCCGCCGGTCGCATCACCGCAGCCATTCCCTACTTCGGCTACGCCCGTCAGGACCGCCGTCCGCGTTCGGCCCGCGTGCCCATCACCGCCAAGGTGGTGGCCAACATGCTGCAGGCGGCGGGCGTCCAGCGCGTCCTCACCGTCGATCTGCACGCCGACCAGATCCAGGGCTTCTTCGACATTCCGGTCGACAACATCTATGCCGCGCCGGTGCTGCTGGCCGACCTCGAGAAGCAGAAGTACGAGGATCTGATGGTCGTGTCGCCCGACGTGGGCGGCGTGGTCCGCGCCCGCGCCTTCGCCAAGCGTCTCGAATGCGATCTGGCGATCATCGACAAGCGCCGTCCGAAGGCCAATGTGTCCGAAGTGATGAACATCATCGGCGAGGTTGAGGGCCGCAACTGCGTGATCATGGACGACATCGTCGATACCGCCGGCACGCTGTGCAAGGCCGCCCAGGCGCTGAAGGAAAACGGTGCCAAGCGGGTGATGGCCTACTGCACCCACGCGGTGCTGTCCGGTCCGGCGATCAGCCGCCTGAATGAGTCCGACCTCGACGAGCTGGTGGTCACCGACACCATCCCGCTGTCCGACGAGGCCCGTGCCTGCAAGCGCATCCGCAGTGTGTCGATCGCCGAACTGCTGGCCGACACGATCCTGCGGATCAGCAACGAAGAATCCGTCAGCTCGCTCTTCAACGAGTAAGCCGGTCAGTTTTCGAGCCGCCGGGCCCGGTCCGGCGGCTTTTTTCGGGCCCGTCTGGTCGCGGTCGGGTCGTCCAACCTTGGAGTAGTTAACATGACCATCCAGTTCAACGCCAAAAAGCGTGAAAAGCAGGGTTCGAGTGCGAGCCGCCGCCTGCGTCGCGCCGGCAGCGTCCCCGCCATCGTTTACGGTTCCGGCGATCCCGTCCAGGTCGAAGTCGATCACAACGAGATCTTCCACGCCCTGCGCAACGAAGCCTTTCACGCTTCGGTGCTGGCGATGGTTCTCGACGGCGCCACCCAGTCCGTGATCCTCAAGGACACCCAGTGGCACCCGTACAAGCAGCAGGTGCTGCACCTGGACTTCCAGCGCGTCGACGCCACCCACCTGATCCACGTGAAGGTGCCGCTGCACTTCGTGAACGGTGACATCGCCCCGGGCGTCAAGCTCGAGGGCGGCATGGTGTCGCACCCGATGACCGAAGTGACTGTCGAGTGCCTGCCCGGCGTCCTGCCCGAGTTCATCGAGGTCGATCTGAAGGATCTCAAGAGCGGCGCGTCGGTCCATGTCTCCGGTCTCAAGCTGCCGGCCGGCGTGAAGGTCCTGACCCACGGCGAAGACCCGGTCGTGGCCACCATCCTGGCGATCCGCGGTGGCGACGAAGCCGCCGAGGAAACCCCGGCTGCCTGATCGCGCGGCGGGGTTGCGGGGCGCTTGACGCGATGAGCCAGTTGGCACCCAAGCTCGTCGTCGGCCTCGGCAACCCCGGTGCCGAATACGCTGAAACCCGGCATAACGCCGGGTTTTGGTTTTGTGAGCGCCTGGCCCGCGAGCTGGGCATCTCCTTCTCGAAGGAAGCGCGCTTCCACGGCCTCGCCGCCAACGCCCGCGGCGACGGCGTGTGGCTGCTGATGCCGCAGACCTTCATGAACCGCTCCGGCCAGTCGGTGGCTGCGCTGGCGCGTTTCTATCGCATCGCGCCGGCCGAAATCCTGGTCGTCCACGACGAGCTCGACATTCCGCCCGGCCAGTTGCGTCTCAAGTTCGGCGGTGGTCTCGGCGGCCACAATGGACTGAAGGACATCACCGCCCACCTGGGCACCCAGGATTACTGGCGCCTGCGGGTCGGCATCGGCCACCCGGGCGACCGCAACGAAGTGGTCAACTTCGTCCTCAAACCGCCGCGGCGCGAGGAATCCGGGCTCATCGACGAATCGCTCGACCGCGCACTCCTCGCCTGGCCGTTGATCGCCAGGGCCGACTGGAACGCCGCCACGCAGCGTCTCAATACCCGTCCGGCGGCGCCGAAACCGGTGCGCTGATCGTCGCCCGCCGCTCAAGACCCATCGCTTCCCGGCCGTAGACCCCACGGCAGGCGGATCTGCTCCGCCCACTGGAGGAAGAATGCGCAAGTTATCGGACACCCCCATCTGGCTGCGGCTGACCGGCGCGATCTGGCTGATGCTGCTGATCGCCTGGGGCGGCATGATCGCCTGGGAAACCCGCGTCAATCGCGACACCGCCATCGCCCAGGCGGAAGATTTCGCCCACAGCATCCACGAGATGACGATGGCCGGCCTGACCGGCATGATGATCACCGGCACGGTCGGCCAGCGGGAAGTCTTTCTCGACCAGATCAAGCAGCTGTCGATCATCAAGGATCTGCAGGTCATCCGCGGCGAGGCGGTGAGCAAGCAGTTCGGCACCGGCAGCCGGCCGGCGCCGGCGCTCGACGCCGACGAGCAGGCTGCGCTGGCGAGCCGCAGCGAGGTGGTGCGCGTCGAGCGGGATGCCGCGGCGGGTGAATACCTGCGCGTCGTCAAGCCGGCGCTGGCGTCCGAGAACTACCTCGGCAAGAATTGCGTCGCCTGCCATCAGGTTCCGGCCGGCACGCCGCTGGGCGTGGTCAGCATGAAGGTGTCGCTCGACCGCGTGAATGCCGCCGTCGACCTCTTCATGTGGCAGCGCATCGTCGCCGCGGCGCTGGTGTCGCTGCCGCTGATCGCCTTCGTGATGTTCTTCATCCGCCGCTTCGTGGTCACGCCGCTCACCGAGATGAACCGCAGCCTCGCCGAGATCGCCAAGGGCGAGGGCGACCTGACCCGCCGGCTGAACGTCGCCGGTCAGGACGAGATAGGGCGCACGGCGGCCACCTTCAACGAGATGCTCGCCACCATCGCCGGGCTGGTGCGCCAGGTCGGCGCGTCGGCCGGGCAGGTCACCAGCTCGGCGCACCAGTTGTCGGCCAGTGCCAGTCTGGTCGCCGACGGTTCGCGCCGCCAGCACGACCAGTCCGAGCACGCGGCGGCGTCGGTCGACGGCATGGCGGCCAACATCGCCCATGTGGCGGAGAGTGCCGAGCGGGTGCACCAGCGCTCCCGCGAAAGCCTGCGCCGTGCCGAGGACGGCAGCCGGACCCTCGATTCGCTGGTGGCCGAGGTCGGCCACGCCGAGGATGCGGTGCGCCAGATGGCCGATTCGGTCGAGCAGTTCGTCGAATCGACGGCGGCGATCACGACGATGACCCGCGAGGTGCGCGAGATCGCCGACCAGACCAACCTGCTGGCACTCAACGCTGCCATCGAAGCCGCCCGCGCCGGCGAGCAGGGCCGGGGCTTCGCGGTGGTGGCCGACGAAGTGCGCAAGCTGGCCGAAAAGTCGGCCCGTTCGGCCGGCGAGATCGACGCCGTCACCGGACAGTTGTCGCGTCAGTCGGTGGCGGTGCGCGAGGCGATTCACCAGGGCCTCGACCACCTGGCGTCGAGCCGGACGTCGGTGGGGACCGTCTCGGAGGCGATCGCCGCGGCCAACGAATCGGTGGTGGCGGTCGGCCACGGTCTCGACGAGATCGCCGGCGCCACCGAGCAGCAGCGCAGCGCCAGCGCGGCCGTGGCGCAGAGCATCGAGGCCATCGCCGCGATGGCCCGCGACAACACCGCGGCGGTCGAATCCACCGCCAGCGCCGCCCGCGACATGGAAGCGCTGGCCGGCCAGCTGCAGCAGACCGTCGCCCGCTTCCGGGTATGAGGCAGCGCCCGGCGGGGCAGCGAAAGGGGCACGGCAGCACCGCCGCAACGCGCTAGAATGGCAAATTGGCAACAATCCATTCGTTGAAGACGGAGTTCCCCGCGATGCCCCAGTACCGTTCCCGCACCTCCACCGCCGGTCGCAACATGGCCGGCGCCCGCGCCCTGTGGCGCGCCACCGGCATGAAGGACGGCGATTTCGAAAAGCCGATCATCGCCGTGGTCAACAGCTTCACCCAGTTCGTGCCCGGCCATGTGCATCTGAAGGATCTGGGCCAGCTGGTGGCGCGGGAGATCGAGGCGGCCGGCGGCGTCGCCAAGGAATTCAACACCATCGCCATCGACGACGGCATCGCGATGGGCCACGGCGGCATGCTCTACTCGCTGCCGAGCCGCGACCTGATCGCCGACAGCGTCGAATACATGTGCAACGGCCACACCGCCGACGCGATGGTGTGCATCTCGAACTGCGACAAGATCACCCCGGGCATGCTGATGGCGGCGCTGCGCCTCAACATTCCGGCGATCTTCGTGTCCGGCGGCCCGATGGAGGCCGGCAAGGTCAAGTGGGAAGCCAAGGTGATCTCCCTCGACCTCGTCGACGCGATGGTCAAGGCGGCCGACAGCAGCTGCTCGGACGAGGAGGTGGATGCCATCGAACGTTCCGCCTGCCCGACCTGCGGCTCCTGCTCGGGGATGTTCACCGCCAACTCGATGAACTGCCTGACCGAGGCGCTCGGCCTGTCGCTGCCCGGCAACGGCACCGTGGTCGCCACCCACGCCGACCGCGAACGCCTGTTCAAGGAGGCCGGCCGCCGCATCGTCGAGCTGGCCCGCCGCTATTACGAACAGGACGACGAATCGGTGCTGCCGCGCTCGATCGCCAGCTACCGGGCCTTCGAGAACGCGATCAGCCTCGACGTGGCGATGGGCGGCTCGACCAACACCGTGCTGCACCTGCTGGCCGCCGCCAAGGAAGCCGGCGTCGATTTCACGATGAAGGACATCGACCGCGTGTCGCGTCAGGTGCCGTGCCTGTGCAAGGTCGCGCCGGCGGTGGCCGATGTGCACATCGAGGACGTGCACCGCGCCGGCGGCATCATGGCCATCCTCGGCGAACTCTCCCGCGCCGGCCTGCTGCACACCGACCTGCCCACCGTCCACAGCAAGACCCTCGGCGAAGCGCTGGCCACCTGGGATGTGATGCAGGCCCACGACGCCGGCGTGTTCAACTTCTACAAGGCCGCGCCGGGCGGCGTGCCGACCCAGGTCGCCTTCAGCCAGGACCGCCGCTGGAACGAGCTGGACATGGACCGCAGCCGCGGCGTGATCCGCGACAAGGCCAACGCCTTCAGCCAGGATGGCGGCCTCGCCGTGCTGTACGGCAACATCGCCGAGAAGGGCTGCATCGTGAAGACCGCCGGCGTCGATGAATCGATCTGGCAATTCACCGGCCGCGCCCGTGTGTTCGAAAGCCAGGAAGACGCGGTGGCCGGCATCCTCGGCGACCAGATCGTCGCCGGCGACGTGGTGGTGATCCGCTACGAAGGTCCGAAGGGCGGCCCGGGCATGCAGGAAATGCTCTACCCGACCAGTTACCTCAAGTCCAAGGGCCTGGGCAAGGCGTGCGCGCTGCTCACCGACGGCCGCTTCTCCGGCGGCACCTCCGGCCTGTCCATCGGCCACGCTTCGCCGGAAGCGGCCTGCGGCGGCGCGATCGGTCTGGTCGAGGAAGGCGACGTCATCGAGATCGACATCCCTCACCGCCGCATCCACCTGGTGGTGTCCGATGCCGAACTCGCCAGGCGTCGCGCGGCTCAGGATGCGCGCGGCTGGAAGCCGGCCAACCGGGTCCGCCACGTGTCGGCGGCGCTGCAGGCCTACGCCGCGCTGACCACCAGTGCCGACACCGGCGCCGTGCGCGATGTGACGCAAATCCAGCGTTGATGGGTGCTGTTTTGGCAGCAAAGGAGCCCGGCGGATGCCGGGCTTTTTCGTGCACGCCGCTACAGCTTCTTTTCCATGAACAGCGCGGCACCCATCGCCGGGTCGAGCTGGTAGGGCTGGAAGCCGAACTCCAGGTAGGCGCGGTGGGCGCCGCTGTTGCCTTCGAGTACTTCGAGCGTCAGCTTGCAGCAGCCGCGTGAGCGGGCAACCGTTTCGGCATGGGTCAGCAGCGCCCGGGCGATGCCGCGGCGGCGGAAATCGTGGTGCACGACGATGTCGTGCACATTCAGCAGCGGCCTGCCGGCGAAGGTCGAAAAGCCTTCGACGCAATTGATCAGGCCGGCCGGGCGTGGCCCGCCTTCGTCATCCAGCCAGGCGATGAAGGACAGGACGTTCGGCCGGCGGCGCAGCTCGGCTGGCAGGCGCGCCCGCAGGGCGTCGTCCATCGGCCGGCCGTTGCCGGTCGGGCTGCGCATGTAGTGGTCGAGCAGGAACAGGAAGGCCGCGGTGTCGGCAGCCTGATCGAAATCGACGGGACGGATCGTCAGTCGGTGCATGGGGCCGGGCCGGCGACGGGGCTCAGGCCACCGAGAACACGTAGATGAAGGAGGCGGTGAGAAGGATCAGCGACAGCACGATCCCGCCGGAGGTCAGCAGGATCTGGGTGTAGCTGACGATCGCGAAGTGCCGGCCGCAGCTCTTGCAGCGGAAGTATTCGGTGAAGTTGATGCCGGCGAACTTGTGCGGATGCATCCGCGAGCGCCGCACGTTGTGGCTCTTGCAGTGGATGCAGTGCGGGCTGAGCTGCTTGAACAGCCGGACCTGGCGCGCCGGTTTGCGTTTCTCGAAGACCTTGCGGCCCAGCCGGGTGTGGGCGGCGGGCGCTTTTTCGTCGACCGGCAATTCGCTGTCGGGAGCGTCGGCCTTGATCGCCGACAGCTTGCGGTTGACCTGGTCGCGACGGTAGAGGAAGAACGCGAAGCCGCCGGCGATGAAGGCGGCGAGCCCGACGATGCCGACCTTCAGGAAGGGGCCGACGACGACCCAGATGTCGTGCAGGCTGGGCGCCGGCGCGGTGACCGGCGCGGCGCCGGCCGACGCGCCGCCACCCTTCGGGGCGGTTGCGCCGGCGGCGGCGGGGCCGCTCCGCAGTTCCTTCAGCTTCTCGTGGCCGTGCCAGGCGGCGTCGGCGGGGGTCATGCCGGCGCGGGCCAGCAGCACCGCGTCGTCGAACACGAAGCCCGCCTCCCACCATGCCAGCCGGTCCATCGGCGTGAAGCCCTCGCGTTTCCAGGCGGCGGGGTCGGAACTGTCCATCTCCGCCATCATGGTCCGGCTGTTGCGTACCGAGTCGCGCCAGGCCTGCGCCTCGTCGGCGTCGAAACCCTTGTCGGACCAGGTGCGTGCGACGACCGGCTCGAAGCCGGCGCGCTGCCAGTTCATCGCCTCCTGCGGCGTGAAGGAATAGTTCTGCCATTCGCGTGCCTGGTTCGGCTTCAGGCCGGTGTCCTCCCAGCGCGTGACCTTGACCGGCGCGGGCAGCGCCAGCGGGTCGGCGGGGGCGGACGATTCGGCGGGCGGCGGCGGTGCCTCGCCGGGGGCGGCGCGGCCCGGAACCGGTGTGGCGAGAAAGGCAAGGGCCGCAAGGGCGGGGAGGAGGGATTTCATGGGCGGGGACAATAAATCAGGATAGCCGGCTCGGGTCGTCAACTTCTGCGGCGATGCGACAAAAGTCATATTTTTTGTGACCTTGCCGAAAAAACGCAGTCTTGGAAAGGGTTTTTTTACCGCTTTGGAATTCGCCCCGGGGCTCGCGCCGGGATGCCGGCGTGCTGCCGCCGGCGGCGGCCCGGCGGAGGGTGGCCTGCGCCTGGCGGTGGGCGCGCCGACGGTTCGCAATTCCGCCCACAAAAAGGTATCGTGAAACGTCTACCGGCACGTCGTGCAGGCGCCGGCGCGGCGGGTGCCGCTGCCGCGCCGCGTGCCGCAGGCGGTGGAGGACGTGGATGCATGAAATGTCGCTGGCGGAAGGCATCCGCCAGATCGTCGAGGACGCCGGTCGCGCCCAGGGTTTCGGCCGGGTCAGGACCGTCGTGCTCGAAATCGGCCAGCTGGCATCCGTCGAGCCGGAGGCGCTGCGCTTCTGCTTCGACGTGGTGATGAAGGACGGCATCGCCGACGGCGCGGCGCTGCGGATCGAACGCGTGCCCGGCACCGGCTGGTGCCTGCAGTGCGCGGCAACGGTGCCGATCGACGCGCTGTATGATCCGTGCCCGCGCTGCGGCGGCTACCGGGTGCAGGCCAGCGGCGGCACCGGGATGCGGGTGAAGGAACTGGAAATCGAATGAAGGCGGTGTGAGATGTGCAATGTGTGCGGCTGCGGGGCCGGCGAAACCCGCATCGAAGGCGAGGTGCCGGCAGCGGACGCTGCCCACGACCATCCGTATCGTCGTCAGTGGGTGCCGGCCGCCGGCCATCCCCGCTTTCATCAGCATGCCGACGGCACCTGGCAGCGCCACGCTCATCCCGGGCCGGGCACCGCCGCCGAGGCGCCGCCGGCAGCTGCCGACGGCAGCGTCCACTACGGCCACGGCCCTGCCGGCGCCCACGCGCCGGGCCTGAGTCAGGCGCGGATGGTGAAGATCGGGCAGGACATTCTCGCCAAGAACGACGGCTACGCCGGACGCAACCGGAGCTGGCTGGCCGAGCGCGGCATCCTCGCGCTGAACCTCGTCTCCAGTCCCGGTTCGGGCAAGACCACGCTGCTGGTGCGCACCATCGAGGCACTCAAGGCGCGGCTGGCGGTGAGCGTCATCGAAGGCGACCAGCAGACCAGTTTCGACGCCGAGCGCATCCGCGCCACCGGCGCGCCGGCGCTGCAGATCAACACCGGCAAGGGCTGCCACCTCGACGCCTCGATGGTCGGCCAGGCCCTCGAACGGCTGGCGCCGGCGGAGGGCAGCGTGCTGCTGATCGAGAACGTCGGCAACCTCGTGTGTCCGGCGGCCTTCGACCTCGGCGAGGCGGCGAAGGTGGTGGTGCTGTCGGTCACCGAGGGCGAGGACAAGCCGCTCAAGTATCCGGACATGTTCGCCGCCGCCAGTCTGATGCTGGTGAACAAGATCGACCTGCTGCCCTACCTGAGCTTCGACGTGGACCGGGCCATCGGCTTCGCGCTGCGCGTCAATCCGGCGCTGCAGGTCATCCAGCTGTCGGCCACCACCGGCGCCGGTTTCGAGGCCTGGCTCGGCTGGATCGAGGCGCGCGCGGCCGATGCGCGCGGCGGCCGCGAGGAGACCGTCGCCGCGCTGCGCGCCCGCATCGCCGAACTCGAGGCGGCCCTCGCGGCGAAGGGCTGAGGCGCCGATGCCGAGCGTCGTCGACCCGATCCGTGTCGCGCGCCGCCTGCGTGTGCGCGGCGTCGTGCAGGGGGTGGGTTTCCGGCCTTTCGTTTACCGCTCGGCGCACCGCCTCGGCCTGGTCGGCTGGGTGCGCAACGACGGCGGCGGCGTCGAGATCGAGGTCGAGGGCAGCGCAGCGCTGCTCGACGCCTTCACGCAATGCCTCGCCGGCGAGGCGCCGCCGCTGGCGCGGGTCGATTCGATCGAGCCGGAAGTCATTGCGCCCGACGATGCGCGGCGGGATTTCACGATC
>WBZX01002971.1_pt1 | contig 11123 bp, 10 predicted proteins | sample 5204211 | NCBI WGS metagenome assembly WBZX01 (sample SAMN12344362, study PRJNA552823) | activated sludge metagenome | biome: Activated sludge suspended growth; feature: Nitrification reactor; material: Wastewater; isolation source: activated sludge from nitrification reactor of wastewater...
GCCTGCCGATAGGCATGGAAGAATCTCCTGTGATGTTTATTGGTTTATCAGTTTACCGGTTTAGTAGTTTATTTGTTTATTGGTGATTGCCTTGAACATTGGCCGTTGAAAATTGAATAATGAGCATTTCCTAAAAAGTCTCCTTCCCGCAATGTCTCCAACTACTGGCTGCAGGCAGCCTTATACCCTGCAGCGGCTAACCGACTGAAAATCACGCCCGTATTTTTTGTGCCAGGTAAACCCTTTTCTGATTTTTCCGACACAAAAACTGACACAGCGCACCACCCGGTTTTTTTGTGTCAAACTTTTCAAAATTGAAAACGTTGACACAAATTTTGTGGCATTAAAAACCGGAGGCTGAATTGTGCCATGATAAAGCTGCAGCCAACCAGTCGTTGGGAATACCGGGGGTAGTTTACATGAGGTTCAACGCCCTGAGTACAAGTCTAATAGTGATTGAAAAGGAGTCGGGTAGTAATAATCGATCAACTTGTTTGCTTAAGAAAAAAAGTGCTTAGTTTTAATCTATAGATTAGGTTATGGGCGTGTTTGGCTTTTTACTACTTGGGCTTATTGCAAGTATTTCCTTTTTCTGGTATAAAACAGAACAGCAAAAGCAACGTAAGCGTTTAGAAGACCAGAAAAATTGGCTGGATTATTATCTCCCACATTTAGAAAATATACACGCTGCAAATGCCAGCTTTCATGCAAACACCCATTCATTCGACAAAGGATATTTTACACAATCAATCTTAGCCGATTGGAAAAAAAGCTATGCTGGGTTAAGGGATGTTTTTAATGAAAAACATTTTGAATCCTGTGGTTTACCAGAAAGCGAAACTGAGGCAATTAACCAGTTCCTGAACTTCTACGAATCTGGACAAAACCTAAGGGAAAAATACAACAAGGAGTTTATCTCCTCAGAACTTAAGAGATACAAAGATTTCTTTGATAATATAGAAGGCCGAAAACTTGATACGGATCAACGGATTGCCATTATATCGGATGAAGACAACAGCATAGTGATCGCTGGAGCCGGATCGGGGAAAACAACAACGATTGTTGGTAAAGTGGCATATATAACAGACCGGTATGCGATACCCGCCGATCAGATCTTGCTGATTTCCTTTACCAATAAATCGGCATCAGACCTGGCAGACCGGATACGAATACCAGGGATCGAGGTAAAAACATTTCATAAATTCGGCAAAGACGTAATAACGCAAGTTGAAGATAGTCAGCCCAGTATTTTCGATGAAAAACAATTCAAAGCCCGGATTTCGGGATTCTTTCAAGAACTTTTACGTGAGCCCGAATACATTCGAAAAGCCACAACATTTTTCACAAACTTTCTGAAACCCATTAAAACACAGGATGAATTTAAAACACAGGGTGCGTATATTCAGTATTTAAAGGATTTGGACTTTAGTACGTACAGGCTGAAGCCGTTTAGACAACGTAACCGCACTACCTATAAAAGAGAAGTTGTAAAAAGTATTGAAGAATGCCGCATTGCCAATTTTTTACTATTCAACGGACTTAAGTACGAATATGAGTATCCCTACGAACACGACACCAATACTTCGGCATACAGGCAATACAAGCCTGACTTTACGCTGTTTGATGGAAATCGCAGGATATATATTGAGCATTTTGCCATCAATAAAAACGGTACGGTACCCCCGTTTTTTGCTGATGAGGATAAAGGAGAAAGCCTTCAAGAGGCTACAGCAAAGTACAAGCAGGGAATCGAATGGAAACGAAACTTACACACAAAATATAATACTGTATTGATCGAAACGTATAGCCATGAGATGGCTGATGACAAGCTTTTTGACAACTTGTCAAAGCGACTTGCTGAAGTGGGAATAAAACTACACCCAAAACCCCCGGAAGAAATATGGCAGATTATTAACCAGTCTGCCAAAGAGGAAGTGGAAAACCTGATTATGCTATTTCAATCCTTTATTTCACTCATGAAGTCGAACAACTATTCGATCGAGGATGTGAAAGCGAGAAACTCCGAAACAAAAAACATTTTTCTTAAGCAGCGTAATAAATTATTCCTGGATATTCTTTCACCAATATATCAAAAGTACCAGCAATTATTAGCCTCCAGAAAGGAGATCGATTTCAGTGATATGATCAACAAGGCGGTATCCTATATTGCCACTGGGCGCTACAACAGGAAATTCAACTATGTGATCATTGATGAGTTCCAGGACATATCCATTGGCAGGTATCAGCTGGTAAAGGCAATAAAGGAAAGCAACCCCGGTTGCAAGCTGTTTTGTGTGGGAGATGATTGGCAATCCATTTACCGGTTCAGTGGCAGCGATCTGGCTCTCTTTAAGGAGTTTGATAAATATTTCGGTTATACCGTGAACGCCAAAATTGAAACAACATACCGCTTTCATAATCCACTCCTCTCGATATCAAGTGCATTTATTTTAAAAAACCCTAACCAGAGTAAAAAGCAACTTCGGGGATTTAGCGCTGGTAAATCGACACAGTATAAAATTGTTTATACTAATACTGATAACCAGGATGACAGCTATGCGATTAAAGAAATATTTGATGAACTCCTCTTATCCGGCAAATCCAAGGGAAAAACAGTACAGGTACTCGGCCGTTATTCCTTTGATTTTGACCGCGTAAAAAACGAGGATGGTATTTTTCATATCGATAAGGAAAAGGAAATAATCAATTATGCATGCGAAAACAACCAGGGGGAAACGTTGACGCTATCGGCTCAATTTATGACCGTTCATAAAGCCAAAGGCCTGGAAGCTGATTTTGTTATCATTTTGAACTGTAATTCCGGCAAATACGGGTTTCCTTCCGGCGTTTCGGATGATGAAGTATTGAACCTGTTATTAAGTGAGGCCGACAAGTATGAGAATGGAGAAGAAAGAAGGCTTTTCTATGTTGCCATGACCCGGGCAAAGGAATGTGTTTACTTTGTAACCGATAGTTATCTGAAGTCTAAATTCATTACCGAATTGGAATTGGGTGTTACCCATGCAACGATTCGAAAATGCCCCAAGTGCAAAACAGCCGATCTGGTATTGCGTAAGGGAGTTAAAAACGGAAAAGAATGGGCTTTTTACGGCTGCTCCAATTATCATTACGGCTGCGCTTACCAGGAGTGGGTATAAACAACTTGTTATGAGGGGGTTGCTCCCACCACGGCAAGCCCGGAAATAAAAAAGGGCCACACGCCAGGCGTATGACCCTCTTTTACTTTTATACCGGCCCCCCGGACTCATCAAAGAATAAGCGCCGGTAACTCAATTGGGCGGGTAGGTATGCGGGAACCATCGCTGGTTCACAACAATTTCAGAAGCAATGGCTGTTGCTGAGGGCTGTTTGGCCCTGGTATTTTACCAGCGCCTGTTACCATAACCGCCGCGGTTTCCCTGGTTGCGGTTGAATCCGTTATCGGTTCTCTCGCGGGCGATGGATACGTTCATAGTGCGTCCTTCCACTTCTTTATCGTTGAGGGCGGCAATGGCGGCGTTGCCATCGGCGTCGGAGTTCATTTCCACAAAACCAAATCCACGGGAACGGCCCGTTTCGCGGTCGGTGATCACTTTGGCAGAGGTTACTTCGCCATGAGCGGCGAACAGGTCATTAAGCTCAGCGTCTCCGGTGTTGTAGCTTAAATTAGAAACATAAATCTTCATAATACTTTTTTAAATGATAAAATAATACACGTGATGACGGTAGATAGAAGCAAACAAGGGAAGAGTAAAATTTTCGGAGAAGAAAGTAAAACGTTACACTGACGGAGCGAGCTTATAGAACTATTATCACGGCTCAAAGATAGCCGAAAGAACGGGATTGCCTGCATTTATTTCAATGTAACGGGTAATCAACTGCTAACCAGCCGGTAAGCGGGTTCGTTCGTGAAGCCTTTCCTGGTAAATGACGGGAAAACAGCTGTGGAGCGGGTTGGGGGAAGAATGAGTGCTTTAAGCTTTATGTTGAATGCTGAATGTTGTATGTGCAATAATCAATGTTCAAAACGAAATATTCAAGTCATTCACTAATAAACTAATTAATCAATAAACAGATAAACTACTAAACCAATGAACCTCATAGAGATTCTTCCATGCCTATCGGCAGGCAGGCTCCCCGCCAGGGCGGGATCAGAATGACAAAAAAGAAAGCATGACATACTAATGGGGGGATTGCTTCCCCCGCCTTGGCGGAGTCGCAATGACGCTAGGGTAAGGAGATCGCTTCGCTGGCCCCTGCTCGTCTTGAGCGGAGTCGAAGGATGACGGTGAAATGTTCAATATTCAATGCTCAAGGCATTCACCACCAGTAAACATATAAACCAGTAAACAAATAAACAAGTGAACCACTAAACCAGTTTCTGCACATCAACCGCCACCATGCCCTTGGGTCCGCGTTCGGAGAGAAAACTTACTTTATTGCCCGGTTTGATGGGTTCCCGCAGGGAGTTCACGTGTACAAAATAACTTTCGTTGCTGTGCAGGTCGCGGATAAAGCCATAGCCTTTTTCTTCGTTGAAGCCCGATACGATGCCTTTGTGCATCCGTTCTTCTTCGGTACGCTGGCTCAGCGGCGGAATGCTGATCTGTATGTCTTCGGCCTTGATCTCGATTTTATTGCGGGGGTCGGGTGGTGTGGAGGAAAGATTGCCGTATTCATCCACATAGGCCATCATGCTGTCGATGCCCAACCCTTTCTGGGCCTCGGCCTTGCGTTGTATTTTCCGCTCCTCTTTTTCTTTGCGGTCCTGCAAGCGTTTTTTCTCTTTTTCGCGTTTGAAGAAACTGTCCTTTGATTTGGCCATGTAGTAGTGTTATGATGAAGTCGGGCGTACTGAAACCCCGGTGAAGGTAGGCTTTAGATGCCGAAACAGGAATTAAATTATGCCTGGGCCTGTTCATGCCGCTATAACCGGAACATAATCACTAAATACTGTAAATTGGTCACATGAAACCCATTCCCGTTAAGGAGATCGCCCCGGCTCATAGTCAGCAAACCAATACCGGGAGATTCAGCATCCGAAGCCTGGAACAGGTGCTGAACGGGCACGACATGCTGCACGAACTGCACCGGCATAATTTCTTCTTCATCCTGGCGCTGGAAAAGGGGAAAGGAATTCATGAGATCGATTTTGTCCGGTACGAAGTGCGGGATCATTCCCTGTTCATCCTGCGGCCCGGCCAGGTGCACCGGCTGGAACTGAAGGCAGATAGTACAGGTTTCTTACTTGAATTTGATTCAGCATTCTACCAGCCTTCCGACAGGATCAGCAACCGTCGCTGGAAAGCGGCAACAGGGAAAAGCCATTGCGAGGTGGAAAAATCCCGCTTCCGGCGATTGCACACGGCGCTGGCCAATATGTTACAGGAATACAACAGCAAACAGGAAGGCTATACCGAAGCGATCAAAGCCAACCTGGATCTGTTTTTTATCGAATACCTCAGGCAGAGTCATAATCCGAACGGCAGCATCAGTGGCGAAAGCAATTATACCCAGGATCGCTTCGAAGACCTGATGCGCCTCCTGGAAAGCCATATCGGAAGCATAAAAAGCGTTTCGGAATACGCGGCCCTGCTCAATCTTTCCATATACCAGCTGAACTCCATCACCAAAACCTCGGTAGGCAAAACGGTTTCGGAACTCATCAATGAACAGATCGTACTCGAAGCAAAGCGATATTTGCTGGCCAGCTCCAGCCAGGTGAAAGAGATCGCCGATCAATTGGGCTATGAAGACCCCTCTTATTTTGTGCGCTTTTTTAAAAAGCAAACGGGCTATTCGCCGGAGGCGTTCCGGAAGAATGCCAAGTAAGGCAGGTTGGTCTTCGACTTCGCTCAGACCATCAATCCTTCGACTTCGCTCAGGATAACCCAGTCGCCGGAGGCGTTCCGGAAGAATGCCAAGTAGGGCAGGCTGGTCTTCGACTTCGCTCAGACCATCAATCCCTGTATTCTAATCCTTCAATCCTTCGACTTCGCTCAGGATAAGCCAATCGCCGGAGGCGCATTTCAAGAGAATTTCAAATAAGTCCTGTCCAACTTCATACGCGTCCTGCCCCGGGGTATTTGTTGTTTCTAATTTTGTGAACGAAATAATCACCGTTAAAAACAGCATCATGAAAACAAAACAGAAACTGCTGGCCAGCCTTAAGATCTGGATGGTCATCTACCCGTCGATAACGTTGTTTCTTTTTCTCTTTGGCGAACCATTGGCTGCCCTGCCCTTATACCTTCGCACCTTCATACTCACCATTTCCCTGGTACCCTGGATGATGTTCGTAGGCGTACCCGCACTGGATCTGTTGTTTCGAAGGCTGGCAGGAAACGAAAAACAAAAAACAGGAAACCGGAATGCTGTCCAGGGCTGAATTCATAAGCCAGGCCAGCATGGCAATCGGCGGACTGATGATTCCGGAATGGATGCAAACCAAATCAGGTAAGATGAAACAAGACAACAGATACGACGTGATCATTATCGGCGGCAGTTATGCCGGACTTGCAGCGGGTATGGCCCTGGGGCGGGCCCTGCGCAGGGTGCTGATCATCGACAGCGGAATGCCCTGCAACCGCCAAACACCCCACTCACATAATTTCCTTACCCAGGACGGAACGCCCCCCGGGGAGATTGCCCGGCAGGCAAGGAAACAGGTAGAAGCGTATGATACGGTGGAGTTCCTGAACGACCGGGCCATCGCGGGAAGAAAAGCAGCCGGAGGTTTTGTGATCGAAGTGTCAACCGGTAAGGAATTCAAGGCCCGGAAACTTGTATTTGCCACAGGTATCAAAGATGAAATGCCCGCTATCCCGGGTTTTGCCGAAAGCTGGGGCATCAGCGTGCTGCATTGCCCTTATTGCCATGGTTACGAAGTAAGGCAACAGCCAACCGGGATCCTTGCCAATGGAGAACCCGCGGTTGAACTGGCAACGCTTATTTCCAACTGGACGAACAATCTCACGGTATATACAAACGGAACTTCAACAATCTCCCGGGAACAAGCGGCAAGATTTGTAAAGCATGGTATTGCGATCAATGAATCGGTGATTGAAAAGATCGAACAGGAAAAAGGCTACATACAAAATATGGTTTTCGGGAATGGAGAAAAAGCGCCGCTGAAAGCCCTCTATGCACGCCTGCCCTTTGTACAGCATTCCGGTATTCCGGCTGCACTGGGCTGCGAGATCACACCGGAAGGGTATATTAAAACCGACCCGGCGCAACGGACTACGGTGCCCGGCGTATTTGCCTGTGGCGATAATACCAGCCGTATGCGTACCGTAGCGAACGCGGTTTCATCGGGTACCACCACCGGTATAGCGCTGAACAGGGAGTTGATCGAAGAAAGTTTTTGATCCGAACCGGTTCTTACATACAGGGGCGGATCTCCGCTTGCTGCCAGGATATTTTCATAATGTTTAATCGAATAGCATGACCAGGAACATCAATACAGAAGCACTGCCGGCCACTTTACAGAATACGGCTATCAATGCCGGCAGAAAAATATCATTACCTGCAGGGATATTCTACCTGCTCACTTTTGTTTCTATTCCAACGCTCAGCCTGTATGCCCCCATACACGAACCGGATTTCATATCGCATCCGGGCAACGCCAATAATATCATCATTGGCGGAATGCTTGAAATCATAGTGGCGCTTGCCGGAATTGCTACGGCGGTTATTTTATATCCCCTGCTCAGAAAACAGAACAACACGCTGGCTTTAGGGCTTGTGGCTTCCCGGGTACTGGAGGCCAGCACCATGTTTGCAGGGGTTGCGTTTTTATTGACGGCGCTTGGTTTGCACCAGAAGGGCCCAGAAACCGATACAACGGCAACGAGTCGTGCCTTTGTTATACTGTACGACAGGATATTCCTGTTGGGCCAGGGATTTATTCCGGCGATAAATGATTTACTGTTGGGAATACTATTGTACAAGTCACGGCTGGTACCCCCTGCGCTTTCTGTTATAGGGATTGCTGGGGCATTTCCCTTAGTTGCGGGATATATTGCGATTCTCTTCGGGTTTGTAGACCGCATTTCGCCGTTGGCTGGCTTATCAGCGTTGCCGGTAGCGGTATTTGAATTTTCACTGGGCGTCTATCTTATTATAAAAGGATTTAAAACCAATAGTCATTGTATGGCAGGGTAGTTCATTAAAGAAATCCTATTACACAAAATCAGGAGTAATTATATATAAAAGCGTTTCGAAGTTCATCTTTCTTCTTAAAGTCTGTAGTGAATTTCATACGTTAACAAATCTTCGATGCCATAAAAAATGTATAGTCAATATGAAGAACATCTGTTGTATACTGCTTGCGCTTCCATTATTTGGTTTATCTCAGAATTTATCCCAAAATGACAGGTCGATAGTTGCTGGAACTAAAAAGATCGTTCATTCAGCTATTTTAAAAGAGGATCGGGAGGTCTGGGTTTATATACCGGCATCCTTTGCCGCGGGTAGCCAAACTCACTATCCTGTTATGTATCTCCTCGACGGACCATCTTTTTTCCATCCGGTAACAGGTATGGTACAGTATTTAAGCAGTACCGGCAAAATGCCGGAAATGATTGTGGTGGGCATTGCCAATACCAACAGGGTAAGGGATCTTACGCCAACCCACTCTATACACTGGTCGGACGGAGAGGAGGATACGGCCGCATTAGGATTTTCGGGCGGGGGTGAAAAGTTCATTTCCTTTATTGAACATGAACTCATTCCTTATGTCGACGCTGTCTACAAAACAGCTCCTTACCGCATGTTCGTCGGGCATTCATTGGGGGGCTTAACGGTACTTAATTCACTTCTTAATCACACATCTTTATTCACCAGCTATGTCGCCATCGACCCAAGTGTATGGTGGGACAATCAGGCACTGATGAAAAAAGCTGCTCAGCTACTGCCAAATAAAGACCTCGGCAATAAAAGCCTTTATTATGCATCCGCCAATACCATGAGTAAAAGCATAGATACATTCCTTGTGATGCAGGATACTACCCGGGGAAATATTCACGTAAGAAATAACCTTCAATTCCGCCAATTACTAGTAGAGAGTAAAAGCAGCAGCCTTCTGTGGCGATGGAAGTTTTATCCGGAAGACAATCATTCATCCATTCCACTAATTGCGACGTATGACGCATTACGATATCTCTTCAAAGGGTACGAGTTGGACAAAGACATGAACGATACTTCCATAACGGTTGATTACATCAAAACGCATTATCTCACTGTATCCCGGTTACTTCATTATAAGGTTCTGCCTTCCCAGGCAACGGTCAATTTTCTTGGATATAATTTTCTTTCCGGAAAAAACTACAGCAAAGCGTACCGTTTTTTTTCGCTGAACCTTGAAAACTTTCCTTCAAGCGCAAATGCGTATGACTCTATGGGAGATTTCTACCTGGAAATAAAGGATAAGAAAAAGGCAGCAGAAATGTATTTGAAAGCATTGTCGCTGGAAGAACTGCCCTCCACAAGAAAAAAGCTGGAACAATTGAAATTGAATGAAAGGCGATGAAAGAAAACTGTAAGGCGATACAGTGGACAAATAACCATAACGGGTTATCAAACAACTTGACATAAATACCATTTTAATAGCAAATCGTCCTGCTGCCTGGGCGGGCGATGTTGGTAACTTTGTTCTATCAAGTTAAAGGCAGGCATTTAAGTCAGAATAGCCTTACAGAAATCAACCGACAAACGTTCGCTTAAAAAAACTACCTGCAGGGTGGGCTGATAGACCATTGCCCTAACGAAAATATGGGTCAACAATTTTAAAACAACTAATCATGCAACAAAAAATCAATTTGGTAAAGGTATTAGGAGTAATAACGCTGTCTGTTATACTCGCTTTCAACTCGTATTCACAAACAAGCAAGTTTGGGATATCTATTAATTCCCTGACGACTAATTTCAATTACGGTAAATCAAACAGCAGCCTGCAATCCTACAAAAGAAATTTCAGTGGCCTGCAGGCCGGAGTTTCCTATCAGGCGGGTATCAGCAAACGTTTTTCGGTAGTGCCCGAACTGTATTTCGCCATGAAAGGCGGTACATTGAAATCCGGCAACTCCGTAACGGTGCGCAAATCAACCCTGAAGCTGTACAGTTTTGAAATGCCGGTATTGGCCCGTGTGCATATCAAAAAACTGTACTTCAATGCTGGACCCTATGCATCTTACCATATTGGTGGCCGCTTGAAAACCGATGGCACAACAGCCAGTCCGGCCACAAAGACCAAATTGTCATTTGGTAACAATGCGGGGGACTTTAAACGCTGGGACGCAGGTATACAGGCAGGCGCCGGCTATAATTTCAACACGAAACATTCTATCCTTACGCTGGATGTACGCTACGGCTACGGCCTGGTCAATGTATCCCGTGATGTGGAACGTTATAGCCGGATGCTCAATATAAGCTTGCAGGTATCGGGCCCGTCCCGGAAAAAAACATCCGGGAGATAAGCATAAGATCTTTTTTATTCATTCAACAATAAATCAATAATCATGAAAATTATCATCGTAGGCGCTTCGGGCACCATGGGCACTTACCTGTCAGGTGTTTTGGAAAAAGAGCATGAAATTGTACGGGCTGACAGAAAGGGGCAGGATGTGAAGGTGGATATTACTTCCACGGAATCTATCGAAAACATGTACAAAACCATTGGCGCATTTGATGCCCTGATCTGCACAGCCGGCCCAACCTATGTTGGTCCATGGATTAACCTGACCGATAAAACCTTTCGCAATGGCGTAGAAGGTAAAATGATGGGGCAGATCAACCTCGTGCTGATCGGTCAGCACTATATAAACCCCAAAGGTTCGTTCACACTGATATCCGGGGCATTGACGCATGAACCCCAAAAGAATTTTGCCAACGCATCCGCAGCCAATGCTGCCGTGGATGGCTTTGTCCGTGCGGCAGCCATCGAACTGCAAAACGGTATCCGCATCAATTCGGTGAGCCCGACCGTGATCGAGAACTCGCCGCAGTATTTTCCTTTCTTCCCGGGCGAGATGCCGGTGACGATGAAACAACTGGAATATGGCTTCCGCAAAAGCATCTTTGGCGCCAATACCGGGCAGGTGATCAAACCGTATTAAGGCCCT
>WBZX01002972.1_pt1 | contig 11123 bp, 11 predicted proteins | sample 5204211 | NCBI WGS metagenome assembly WBZX01 (sample SAMN12344362, study PRJNA552823) | activated sludge metagenome | biome: Activated sludge suspended growth; feature: Nitrification reactor; material: Wastewater; isolation source: activated sludge from nitrification reactor of wastewater...
GTAACGGAATTTTTGGTGGTCTACACCAAACTCTCCCTCCCGTCGGGAATCCTGAAAAAACTTCCCTGCTACTGAGTGAGAAGCTACGGGAAGTTTTCCTGCCCCACTGGTCCATCACGAAGAACCTAGCTGCTCTAAGTAACCGAGGGTACAAAACTCAGTCTAGCCGATCTGCTCGAGTTCGGGTGTTCTCCTGATTTGAGTCAACGCAGCAGCATCGGGAGTTGTGCCCCGCGGGCGGCGGATCCGTCCGTTCAATACGGAGAACCCGCTTGCAGCCGTCCGGTACATCGACATCAAATTCCCAGACCTATCCGGCATGTGGTTGGCAGATGAGTCTGTGATGGAACACAAGGAAGGATACTAGGTTACAGCTACACATCTACCTACAATCCAATCTAGCTACACATTACCGCGCCTCGTATCAAGCCTCGCAGTGAAGCTTCGTATCAGGCCGCATGGCCCACCGCATGGATCACCGCGTGGATCACCGCGTGGATCACCGCGTAGATCACCGCGTGGTAAACCCCGTAGTGTTACATCGCAACTCAACATTATTGGTCAGAAATTGGGCAATTTGTATCAACGAACATTCCGCTGGAGAATTGCCACGATTGCTGTCGCAAATTCCAAATGGCTCGAATCTTGCAAGAGGACCACAAAAAGACTCAGCCATCGACCTAGCATCCCAACGCGCATTTCAACTAGCGAATCGGGAGTGACCCCGTGGAACACGATCATGTTCAGGACACGCCAGAGCAGGACGCGCGTCTTGCCCGATCCCGGACCTGCGACAAGGAAGAGTGGGCCGTCGAGATGCTCGATGGCTTGACGCTGGCTGTCGTTCGGAGAGAAGCCCACGCGGGCAAAGAGGGACTCGATCACTTCCAAAATCCCATTGGTCGTCGGTCAGTTCTCAGGCTGGAGCGCATGGCGTTACTCCAAGAATGGGTTCGTCGCACAAGTTACCGCGGATGGCAACCGCCACTCGGTCTAGTCGAGGAGGGCAGGATCCGCGACGGAGCCAAACATAGGGGTCTAGGCACAGAGCAACTCATTTAACTCCCGCAAAGTTTCCACGAGGCTTGCAGCTTCCTCTTTGTCTTCAACATCGACGCGGTTGCCGTTGACAGTAAGGTAATTGTCGGTGTTCAGAAGTGTCTGGATCTCACGAAGCTCGATAGACACGGCAGCCTCCCACAGGCACTTCCAGAGGACTCGCTGGCTTGTGATCGCGAAGCCAGTCTTTCCGTTTTTCCAGACGCTCCAGTCGCGGAAGTATAGAATCTGCTCGCCCTCCCTCAATGGCAGGTATTCTTTTGTTGCGTTGCGCAGGATATCCGCTGCGGGTTCACCAAAGACGCGCGTCTGATCAAATTTGAGCCTTGCCTCTATGATTCCCGCCAGTTCGCCGTCTATGCCACCAGGAACGACCAGTTGATGCTCAGCGATAAGGCGGTTGGTTGTCGCGTCGCTTCGAATGCGTCGCGCAACTGCGGCGGGCCGTCCATCTTCGCCTATCCAGCGGCCCATCAATACAGCGGCTTCGATGTTGCGATCCCCACGGATGAGCCCTCGTATGCAGTGAAAGGTGGCCTGACGACCGACCTCAGTTTTGCGTGCAAGCATTTCGCTTGCGTAGGAGGCTGATACTTCACCGCTAGCTGCCAGTGCTTCAATTTGGGATAACCACAGTCCAGGCTCATTCGGAAACTTAGCTCGTCCATCCTCGCAACGACGGCAGGCTCCGGCGAAGTCTCGATTTTCCAGCGCGACGTCCGCAGTGTCTTCATAGGCAACCGGGAGCCATCGGAATAGATTGAATAAGAGATCCGCATGGTGACTGGCAATAGAGGTATCGGATGTACGAGGAGGGAGGCTCAGGCGGATCATATAATGAAGAGCGTCGGGGGAATGTCCCCATTGGTTTAAGAATACCTCGATCTTGCCCAGACCGGACTGTATTTCCCTGCAGCTTCCCACGTCTGTTAGCTGAGCAGCCAGACTAGCCCACTGCTCGGTAGCCCGGACGAAGTGAGCACAAGGTGGTAGTGGTTTATTCCCTGGGGCGACTGGGAGTCCAGCCAGACAATGATCCCACACAACGGCAAAAAGCCGGGATGCACAGTCGATAACATGGCTAGCTGCTTCCACGTAGTTCGCCAGCGCGGTCTGTTGCTGTTTGTCAGTCTGCGACCCTACCAGGTAAGCGCCAACGCTCCCCCCCACAACAGCGCCCACTCCTGGTAATAGGAAGTTGCCAATGATGCCCCCGGCCGTTGCAGCCATTCCCGTTTTTGAGTCAGCGGAGGCAGCTTCGCCGAAGGCCTTCAAGAAACTGGTGACATCGCTATCTGTAACGCCCAGCTTGCGCACTTCCTCAAGACGGCTTTGCAACCCGCTGAGGGCAGAACCCAGCTGACCGAGGAGCTGTCCCTGTTCACAGTTGAGTCTCGAGGCAGCGTCATTCAGAGCGGGATGCCGTGTAAGGTACGGATCAGATTGGAGCGCAGAGACCACCGCGCGAAAGGCAGCAGTCGCCGCCCGCTCACACTGAACAGGGTCAGTGGCCGCCAAGAAAGAGGTTATCTTCTCCTCCTGCCGGCGCGCTGTCTCGCCAAACTCTACCAGTGGTGCTTCGTATTCATGCTTCAGTCGAAGGTATAGACTCCAAGGCTCAATCTCAGGATAATCACTGCTAGGCATAGCTTGCGACGCCTTGCCTGCAACGCTCTCTCGCCGAACAATGGCAGCGCCACAGAGCGGGCATGCCCGCCACCCTGGCTGAAGCTCAGCCCCGCAGCTATCGCAGCTCAGTTGGTTTGCCGGTCCACAGACTGGACAGTGCCGCCAGCTTTGGTTGAGTTCCATGCCACAGGATGAGCAGTTCGCCATCATGGACTCCTTTGTCTGTGAGAGCTTAGGGGACGTTCGACAGGCGCCAGCTTAGGATGTGTCTTTTTAGTACAAGGCAACGCCCTAAGGCTAGGGCCTGAGCGCCCGTCAATCCATGTCCATGCTTGAGCCGAAACTCACGAACTGCGACGCCCCGACTCGCCGACAAGTTCATGTCCGCACGGTTCTGGACTGCCCATCCCGCCGCCACCAGCGCCGCATCAATTTCGACACGGGCCTCCGCTTCCGGCTCGCTAACAGGCGGCGGCGTCATCGTCGGTGTCCATCCTAAGCAAGTTGAGAAAGCCGATTGGCGTCACGCCCGCGGACTATACGAACAGTCCACATCAAAAGTCGAGGGGGGAGGTTTTGGATCGCGTGCATTGAGGCGATTACTGTCCGGAGCGGGCGATTCCGCTTGGTTGGTTGTTTTGAGGTGTGCGATGAGCGTGGAAACTCCTCGAAAGGTGGTCGCGATGTTCAAACAGATCTCGCTCTGCATGTTGCCTGCGCTCCTTGTGGGCTGTGCGCCAGACTCCGGACGGAATCACGAATCGGATACCAGCGCCATCGAGGTGTCCCGTCAGGCACTCACGGGTGGCTACGTGGCGCCCAGTGTCTTCAACCACTCCGGGCTGCGACACGCAGCGGACAGCACGGGCGTCATCGTCGACCATACTCGTGATGGGCGGCGGATTAAGACCTACTTTGCGAACCATGCTGAGCTTGGCGATGCGGACAATTGTGATGGTCCCGGTGGCATCACCGGCGCTTGCATGCCACTTCATATCCAAACGATGGAGAAGCTCAATGTCGCGGGCAAGACACTGTTTCGGGTCTGGGCCAAGTCCGCATCCAATGACGGATGGATCGAGAGTGACGACGTAGCCCCCAAAGGACCGCTGACCGAGGAACCGCGAGCGCGCGCTGGCAACGGCGAGTCTTGTTATTCGCACGGAGTCTCCCTGCTGACTGATGATTCTGATCTGCCCGTGAAGTATGTGGTGACGCCCAAGGCCATCACCGCTCCCAGTGGCAGTCGACGCTGGCGGCTCGATTCCTCGGGTGATGCTTGGTACAAGTTCAGTCCGGACTGGGACAATCCGGCGGGACCCGATCGAGCGTTTCTGTTTTGGAGCTGGACGCCAACTAACGAATACGGGCTCAATACCACGGACTTCGCAGGCGGAGGAGTGGTTCGCACGGAGATGGGAGCCGGAGATACGTTCACCCCTTGCAAAGTGGAACCAATTCCCACGGTCCTTCGAGCTGGAGCCGAAGACTCCACCGCGAAGCCGACGCTGGACCGTGCCTATCTCATGACTGTGTTCGGTGCCTATGGAGAGTTCCGGTCGGGCTCCCATTCGTTCTACGGCTGGACGATCATCGCCAGCGTCGATCCGTCAGGGGCTTGCAAGATGCACGTTCGTTGCGATGGCGGGTCCGCAAAGTGTCCTAAGCTGCCGTTGCTGCCAGCTTCCTGCCGATTTTAGATCGTGAATGGCCCTGACAAAGCAATTCACTTTTGGGCGCGGTCAAAGTGAGAAGTTCATGTTGGCAAAGGCCCATTGTGAACTCAGCCCGAGCCGGGCATCGTGTGCGGCATGAAAGGTGACAACCCTGCATTGCTCGATCGAACTACTCCTCCATCTCTCGACGAGGATCTGCGGACTTCTAGTAAGGAACTCCGGGAGTCTTGGGAATCGCTGATGGCGCGTCGCGCAGCGGGGCTGGTTCAAACAGACAAGGAGGAGTTGGCGCTCGATTTGGATGTAGCGCAGCGGCTTTGCGCGGCGCTGGCGGGTCGTCCGCAACAGATGTGGTCGCTTGCAAAGGAGTCCGAAGTCGATGTGTCGGCGTGGCTCATTGAGACCATGATGGACCTGTCCCACAACGGTCATCTCGACGATGCGCTGGCCTTGCGGAAGGACTTGGGAGTACTCTTGGAGTCAATCGACAGAGTGGTCTACCGTCCGCTTCTGCTCGCGCAGGCAGGACAACAGGAGGAGGCCATCACCCAAGCCAAGGCCGATCTGGCGCGGACTCCTTTTGACCTTACGATCGCCGACCAGGTTGCCACGGTCCTGTTCACCTGTGCTCAGCTCTCCGAAGCGGAGAGACTGTCTCGCCAGGTCCTGACCCGCAGTTCAATCAACTCCCATCCACATCAGGGAGCCGTCCAAAGGCTGGTTGAAATTCTCCACCAGACCGGACGACACAAGGAAGCACGACAGCTCCTTACGCAGTATGGGAGTCCTCCTGCGCAGAACGGACCACCGAGGTCTTGAGGTTGGCATGGGAATGGACGTCTCGATATTCTCCACCGACGCTGAACCCGATGGTGAGGAACGCCGGACAGCCAACATGGCCTGTTCCGGGGAGCGGAGGTTGGCCATCGTGTCGATCTCCGGCGGCCTGATGGATCTCGGCTGGGCGAACAAGCTGGTGCAACCCGTCTCAGGACCGATGGAACGGCTCGTCTCAGGAACCATCCCCGACTTCTCCACCGCGGTCAGAAGTTTTGCTGGGAGCGTGCGCTCAATCCTTACCCACAGCGAGCGCGAACACAGGTGGTGGTGCAGCATCCAGTTTGTCGCGCTTGAGCTGACAGCTTCTCGATGCCAATTGGCGCGAATCGGTGGCATGCGGGTCTTGGCCTTCGCTCAGGGAGCCACGGACCCTCTCGGCACCGAGGATGTGCTGTCCATCATCCCTGGCGGGTCCCCGCGGATCACCACGGCCTGTCTTCTGCCAGACGTTCATTGGAAGGTCGCAGGTGGGGGCGGTTGGGTTCTGCATGATGAGACAGGCGAAGCGGAACGGATGGCCGCGCTCGTGCGGGAGGAGCAACATGACACGCGAGGAATCGTCTCGATTGCCGTGTTGACCCATCCATTCTGGACTGAGGTGGAACTGCCACGCGCGGCCGCACCACCGTCTCACCAGGAGAGCACCCGCGCGATACGCGAGCTTGTGCAGCGAGCGGGGCTTCGTCAAAGCAGCGCACTGGCCGCTGTGGTACGGACTCAGAGCTGATCGCTCTGGAGGGACAGACTCCGGACAGACTCCTTACTTCCCCCCAAAAAACTTGCACGTCGGTACGAATTGTTTGTTGTAGTCGTCCTGCATCTTGGTCGCCCGTTCGGAATGCTCGAGCGGCTTCAGATTCGGCGGCGGCGGCCACGTAAACGGCTTCCCCTCACACTTGCGCGCCGCGGCCCAGCAAAGGAGGCTGCGCGGGTTTGGGCTGTAGGATTGCGGCCTCCACCGGTCGGTCTCCGCCTTCTTGCGTGCCACCGCGTGATCGTACGTGACCCTTTCCAACACCCTTCCGTCGGTCGATTCTTCGGTCAGCGCGATCTCGTAATACAGTTCCGCCGAGGGCGTACAGAGCACCCGTGTCGTTTCGATCGAAATCCGGGGACTCGCCGGCGTTGCGGGCCATCGCAAGACTCCCTCCAGCTCATCGCCCACCTGGCGCATCGATCCGATGTCCACCCGCGCATTGAGCACTGCGATCCTCGGCGCTGAGTCAACCCAAAGCGCCTTGCCCGCAGCAATCAGAGCGGCTGGTACCTCAGACCCATCGGGAGCACTGCGAGAGTCACTCGCCTGCACCACGACCATCCCCATCGCAAACAAGAACAGAAACGGTTTCGACACGTCTTCCAGTCTCGACCCCAGTGGATCTAGGTACAAGTTTTCATGCGCTGAAAATCTCCTAACAGAAACAGGTCCGCTTGACGCCGCCTCTTGTCGCTGAAGATGCTGGTTGATTCACCCTCTCACCCTGCTTAGTCCACGCCCCGCGAGCGGATGCCCCGTTCATGTCGCCGCTGTGAATTTCGCGCAGGCCGGGTTTGGCACTAACACTCAGCGGGGTGATGGCGGCAGACCGATTCATCGACGTGAACAAGGAAAGACGCTGTGCCGGTGCGGGTCTGGTTGTCAGTGGGGTTTGTCACCGATACGGACTACCACCCGCAGGCCATGACCTTGGCTGGCACCGTGCAACAAACCCGCGTCGCGGAAAGCACCAACGGAGAAAAAACGCAAGAGTCTTCCCGTTACAACGGGGGCTCAATAGGTACGCTTTTAAACCTATGCAACATTGACAGGTGAGCATAACGGCGCTCAGTCGCTTTCGGGCGGTATCCGCAGGGGCAGCGTCGGCACCCCGTTAAGGGTTTGGAGAACTGCGCCGGTCGTTTTCTCAACGAAGACGGGGCGATTGGCCTGATCGAGCCCGAAGAGGAGATCAAGATCAACGAGCTTGGCTCCCGTGGTCTTCTGGATCTCCGCCGCGATCTCGTCCGCTTTCTTAGAAACCGCATTGAGGTACTCGTCGCAGCAGTTCAGCAAGTAATCAGCTCGCATTATCAATGACAAATTCGAGCCGGCTGAAGTGAGGCCGCCGCCAAAAGGGCCGAAGGTCTTCCCGTCCTCTGTCGAGATGACGACTGTTCCATTTTTTTCTCGGACGGTATGTATCTGTTTGGTTGTGACGGTATGCCCATCTGGATCTGTCCTTATGATTAATCGGTATTTCTCTATGAGCTGCGGCCAGTTTCTGTAGAGGATGTTAACAAGCTCCTTCGTAGCCCATAGATATTCCTGGTCGTGGTCGAGCACGTCGAGCAGATACAGGCCGTTCGGGTCTGGAAACGCGAAGAGGAGAAACCCAGTCCTCTCGACGAAATGCACAAGGTCAGACTGGTGCCAGTCCTCGGAGGATGGTGCATCGCTCAGGTGGAAGTGGGCGATCTTCCAGTCTGTGTAGAGCTTGTCCTCGTTAGCAGCCCTAGCAGCCCTCGTGCTTTTGGTGCTCATGTACTTGAGCAGGCTTTTACCCGCTTCCGAATCGTCGGTGATCTGCTGGATGGCCTTCAGGTACTCAGGTCCGATCTGGTCGTTGTCCCGCTTTCGGGTAAGTTCCTTTGACCAGAATACGGGTCTCTGGATGTTCGAGATGATCCGGTGGCAGACACTGAAATACTGATATGCGAGGTTCCAGGCGGTGTAATACTCCCGTACCAGCGGCTGGGCTGCGTCCGGTCTCTTATCGATGTTCTCCGGGTAATTGGGATTTATCTTAAAGCCTGCCCCCACGAGTTCATCGCGCAGGATCTCCCCAAGGTGCCGGTACAGCTGATGATTGATAGCAACGGTCAGTCGGGCCTCCTATAAGCGATACCGAAGCTTAGGAAAGAAAACACTAGATTCCACAAGGTCGCCGCGAAGCGATCGCTTTGCGAGGGACGTCACCAGAGAGCCGATAGTATCCATTCTCTGACTATGGGCGAAACCACGTTGGTTCTTCCTATCCATCGCCGCTCCGTTTCTGTGATTGAAGTCGTCTAGCGAGTTCCATAGCGCTGAGTGCTTCATTTCCTCTGCGGAGCGCAGAAAACTCACGTGAAGAGAGCACGGGCTGGCTAAGCGGGATGTCAGCAAGACGAACGATGTAGTTGCATGAGCCGTAGAGAGTGACCCAAGCAAGAAGGGTGGGCGCATTGTAGAAAAGTGTGACGACGTGTTCCACTGTTGGCACTAATGGTTCGGTATCGAAAGGCAGCCCGGTCACAAACCGTGAGTCAACATTGAGTTCGCCATCGTCCCGGCTGGGTTTGCTCCGAATGTCAGCTCCAAGCACGTACTGCCGAAGCTCGTCAAACTCCGAAGAGAGGGCGAACTGAGTGCCTAGCTCGACAGCGAGGACATTGAAAGCGATCTTCGTCACGGCGCGAAAGACGTCGTTCAGACGTATCTCTAAAGAGGCGTTTACAGTAGGATTCTCGATCGAATGCGCTGCACGGTGCGCTTCGCCGCTCTCGACAGCCTTACTGATCCGCGCTGCAAAAGTATGCCACTGTTCCTCGAGTAGCTTCAGGAAGCTAGCGGCGGCCTCCTTGGATTCGGCACGAACGAATCCGTCGTCCGATCGGTGCATTACTAACCGTGGCAGATCCCCGGACCCAGGAGTCAACGGCTTCCAGAAGGTCGTTGCGAGCCTCCCTTTCGCAATGCTTCTAGACACGAAGTCTTCCAATCGAGCGAGATCCTCCTTGGCTGCGACAATAGGACTTAGTTCTCCGTTCTTCCTGAGATGCACCTGTGGGAAGAGACGGACGCGCCACTCGTTGGTGAGATTGACCTCCAACACGAGATCTGTGCCGGGATCGCGCACAAAGTGTTCCCCGCCTACCTTCACGTCAAATGCCGTCGCAGGCGTCTTGGCCGCACGCATGAGACCGACGACGGAGTGCTCTCCCAGCGCTTGATCTAAGGGCGAAAGGCGGCGGGAGTTGCAGTCCATGCAGAGCATTAGACGAACCAAATCGCCGCCCAACGATCTTGGAAGGACATGCTCGCGCGACGGAGGTCGCTCTAGTTTACAGTAGATACAGGTGATCATATCGGGCGAGGTAGTGCTCATCCACACCACTGTAACGATGCGTACCTCTGACCGCACGGAAAAGTTCACCGTCTGCGCGCCGCCCTCGTCGCGGCGCAACGTAGACCGGTGGACGACTGTAAAGGGTGTGTGCTAATTCTCAGGTCTCCCGATTGGCTTCTCTTGTAGCCACGGATCCGACATGTATCGAGGATGAGACCATGCCTATGACGCCTGAGAGTATTACCAACGAAATCGTAAACTTCATCGTAGAAAAGCTGGGCCTTTCAGAAGCCCCCATGTATATAGAGGTCAAGAAAGATCCAGAAGCCAAGCTTTATAGCTGCGTTACGACTGTGGAGAATCACATAAGCAAGAAGCAAGGCGAAATGGTGCTTGGCTGGTATATCAGCTACTGGCCTCACATCTTGATACAGGCTCATTTTCATGCTGTTTGGAAATCACCTTCTGGCGACTACCTCGATGTTAGCGCACACGAGAACGACGAGAAACGAGTGCTCTTCGTTGCTGACAGCAGCCTAACCAGCCATACCCGCCAAATGCCTCGACTCCGAGGTATTTCTAACGATCCTGAATTGCATAGATATATCGCGGCGCTGCAAGCATACTATAACTACGACATTTCTCACACGGTTACTACAATCACAGATGGGAGGGCTTCACACAAAATGGTGACAGATAATCAATACAAGGATAAAGAGTTAGAAGAGAAGATTTTGCTTGCCAAGGAACGGCTACAAAAAGCCGAGCCAAAGATTGTCAAACGGGAAGAAAACCGCCTGCGCCGAAAAGCCAAACGTGCTGCTTCTCAATCGTGACAAAGCGATAACGCTTCGGCTTCCGCGAGGTTACTTCTCCTCTGTACCCCGAACGCTTTCTCGAACTCGCACAGATCGGCGACTGTTCGAGGCAAGCTGTCTGGTACGCTTAGGTGGTGAGAATGGCAGAAACTGATATCTAGGATCGGCGCGGATTGATCGATTTCTACAGACCAGCCGTGACTCGCGGAACATTCTCCGATGCTCTGCACAAAGTTGCGACGATTCCCGATGACGAGAGCCGTGACGACAAGACTGTAAGGTATAGGGGGTCGGGCTACTTGCTTGCTTGTATCAGCTTAATTGCACTCGTCAAAAATTTGTCGTACTGTGCGTCGGTTAACAGATTTCGTTCAAGTCGGACACAGACAGCCTGAAGACTCTCAATCGGGTAGTTTGAAGAGCGTGATTGTTGAGTGGCAATCCACTTAAGATATTTATCCCGCTGAGCACTCATCTCATCTCCGAGATTGCTCGGCCCTCGACTTGTGGCATCCCAGGCTGCAACGCCAGCTTTATATACAAATAGAGCCGTCACTGCTGCAGCAAGCTTCACTTTGTCTTTCTTTGCGGATTCACCCAATATCTGGAACATGGCAAACATGCCAATTCCATCACTGAACAATTTTCCTGTAAGGTCAACTAGCGAAGATTTTAGTGTGCTATTGAATTTTTCGCGATTGAACACAAATTTCGTATTTACATCTTTTAGAGCGTTCTCATATCTAGACTGATACGTCCTCTGAATACTACTAGCAATGGACTCAATTTTCCGCAGAACAACTGGCCGCTCTGAGCTAGCGCATGAATCATGAGCTGGATCGCTCATCCGTTTCTCTGCATGCCACAAGCTAAGGTCTGGCAGTGAGTCACTTTCCACTGATTGTTCATAGGCTGCGACCTCTATCCAACCACCTCTTTTTTCCGAAATAGGATTATTCTTAGCGTGTAATATCCACCCCGTTGTATTATGTCTCAAGATGAAACTCTTGCCT
>WBZX01002973.1_pt1 | contig 11123 bp, 8 predicted proteins | sample 5204211 | NCBI WGS metagenome assembly WBZX01 (sample SAMN12344362, study PRJNA552823) | activated sludge metagenome | biome: Activated sludge suspended growth; feature: Nitrification reactor; material: Wastewater; isolation source: activated sludge from nitrification reactor of wastewater treatment...
GTGTACGCCAAAGACTTTTTTGAACCCACACCGGATCACGAACTTTAATCCATTACACAACTCAAAATTAAGAAGACATGAAATTCAATATACCCAATTATAATCATTCCATCATAAAAGTCATCGGAGTAGGCGGTGGAGGTGGAAATGCGGTGGGACACATGTTCCGCCAGGGCATAGTAGGTGTAGACTTTGCCATTTGTAATACGGATGCACAGGCCATGGAAACCAGTCCTATTGAAAAGAAGATTGCTTTAGGCCCAAGCCTGACAGACGGACGTGGAGCAGGTTCAAAACCGGAAACAGGCAAGGAAGCATGCATCGAATCCATCGATGAGATCAGAGGCTTTTTGGCAGATGGTACCAAGATGCTTTTTGTTACCGCAGGCATGGGCGGTGGAACCGGCACAGGAGCGGCACCCATTATTGCCAAGGCAGCCAAAGAAATGGGCATTCTTACGGTAGGTATTGTTACTCTTCCCTTTCACTTTGAAGGTATGCGCAGAAAAAGGCAGGCCTTGGAAGGATTGGAAAACCTCACAAAGAATGTTGACGCCATCCTGGTAATTTCCAACGACAAGCTCAAGGAAATGTATGGTGATCTCACCCTTACCCAGGCGTTCGACAATGCGGATAACGTATTGTCAACAGCGGCTAAGTCCATTGCAGAAATCATCACCGTACCGGGTTATATCAACGTTGATTTTGAAGATGTAAACTTTGTAATGAAAGACTCCGGTGTGGCCCTGATGGGTTATGGAGAAGCAGAAGGCATGGATAGGGCAAGAACTGCCATCCACATGGCGCTGACTTCACCCTTACTCGAAGAAAACGACATCAGAGGTGCCAAACACATATTGCTCAACATCACCTCCGGAAGCAAAGAAGTGACGATGAGTGAGATCGGTGAAATTACCGATTACGTGCAGGAAGAAGCAGGTTTTGGAACAGATCTCATCTGGGGTAATTGCAAGGATGAAAGTCTGGGCGATAAGATCAGCGTAACCGTGATTGCAACAGGTTTCGAAACAGGCAGCAATAAAATTAAAACGGTTCATCACGAACCTAAAAAAGTAGCACTCGATGATGAGTTGGAAAACATTGCCAACATCGACTTTTACAGCGTCATGGATTCAACTCCATCTAGCAAGACCATAGAGTTTGAGCATGATGAAGTAATGAAAATAAAAGAGACCATTACGTTCAACGATCCGATCAGAGATCGAAAGGAAGCAGAAGAAAAACATAAGTTGCAGGAGTTGGAAAATGCAAGGAGAATGTACAACCGCTCAACTACTACAATGCCTTTGGACACTGCTGAGAACAAGGAGATGGTTGAGAAGATCCCTGCTTATAAAAGAAGGGGACTCATGCTCGATGACGATGACAATGTACCTGTCGTGAAAGGCAATATCAGCACCACAGTTTATGTGGATTCAGAGGGCACGGTAGTTCAAACCGGCAATTCCTTTCTGAGAGAAAAAATTGATTAAGCGTTTATAAGATCGAGGGGCGGATGTACGCCATCTGCCCCCTTTTGTTTTGAAACCAACCGGAAATCTCTTCCTGTCAGGAAGAAGAACTAAGATTTTCGTCTTTTTATATAATCTTACCTTTTTATTGAGATTGGTTTATTGTGCCCCGGTTCCACATAGGGTTTTGGCCTTGTGTGGAGCCGGGGCAGTTTTTTTTATATTGGGTTGGCATCTACTAGGACAAAGAAACTCTTGAATGGGAATAGTGCCGATCACGATAATCCATTATTAAAGTTTCCAAATAATATTCTGTTCAAGAATATATTTAGCCCAGGATAAAAAATATTATGTTGCAATGAGTAGTAATAAATACAATTTCCATTGTGATTCTATTCTTCCATCTTTTTTATGGATTTTAGTAAAAAAACCCTTTTCTTTATTCCAAATTCAAACCTTATGGCATTTAGAAAACTTCGGGAAAACGCAGAATTGTCGCTCTTGGAGGCGCTCATCCCGGTCATTGTATTGGTGATATTACTGGCATACAATGTGTTGTTTGCATACAACGGCAAAGTCAATCCGGATGATGACCCTCTGGGTGGTTCCAACCAGTTTTTGTTATTGATAGGTGCTGCGGTTGCGGCAATAGTTGGTTTTTATAATCACGTGGACTACGATAAAATGATAGAAAAAATTGGTCTTAACCTCAAGGATACTACTGAGGCCATTTTGATCTTATTGATGGTAGGTGCGCTATCTTCCACCTGGATATTGAGTGGCATTATTCCCACCATTATCTACGGGGGTATCCAATTGCTCAGTCCGGTGATTTTTCTGCCCATTGCTCTGATCATATGTTCGATTGTATCCTTGTTTACGGGTTCATCCTGGTCAACTTCCGCAACGGTGGGCATTGCCATGATCGGTATTGGAACATCTTTGGGCATCAGCCCTGCCATGGTTGCCGGGGCTGTGATATCGGGTGCGTATTTTGGTGATAAGATGTCGCCCCTTTCTGATACCACCAATCTGGCACCGGCTATGGCGGGTACTACCTTGTTTGCTCACATCAATTACATGAAGTTTACCACCTTTCCTACATACATCATTTCGTTGATATTTTTTATCATCCTTGGCTTTACCCAAAATGCCAACGGAGTAGGGGGAGAAGAAATCAAACAACTAACCGATGCCATTGATGCGAAATTTTATATAAGTCCAATACTAATGATTGTGCCTGTGCTGGTCATAGTTATGATTGTTAGAAAGACCAAACCGATGATAGCATTGTTGGCTGGCACCTTATTGGGTGGGTTTTTTTCTTACGTTTTTCAGCCTTCATTATTAGCAGAGGTAGCCAAAGTTTCCAGCCTCGATTTTCACTCCGCTTACAAAGGGATTATGGAAAACATGGTAACAAATACCTCGATTGAAATGAACAATGAAAAACTCAATTCGCTTTTTGCTACCGGTGGCATGAAAGGCATGTTGAGTACCATCTGGCTCATCATCTGTGCCATGGTCTTTGGTGGTGTCATGGATGCCATAGGAGCATTGTCCAGAATCAGTAAGGCATTGTTGAGTATGGCACATTCTATTTTCGGCTTGTTCTCCAGTACTGTGGCTTCTTGCCTTACCATGAACCTTACCGCGTCTGACCAGTACATAGCCATCGTGGTGCCCGGCAAAATGTTTGCGCAAGCTTATAAAGACAAAGGACTCGATCCTGTCAACCTAAGCCGTACCCTGGAGGATACAGGTACCGTGACTTCGGCACTCATTCCCTGGAATACTTGCGGAGCCTACCAAAGTAAGGTGTTGGGTGTGGGGGCAGAACACTATTTTATTTATGCTATTTTCAATTGGCTCAGCCCAATCATGACATTGACATTTGCTTATTTCAGAATCAAAATAAAATACCTTACCCAGGAAGTAAAAGCCTAAAAAAAAGGCAGCTGATTTTTCAGCTGCCTTTTTTTATGGGATGATCTTACCATAACAATCGCCAAAACCCACCCGGTAGCCCTCCGTCTCATTGTATGCACGTATATTGATGGCGTCACCATTTTGCAGGTACTTCCTTTCCTGTCCATTGACAAGCTGGATGGGCTTTGTGCCTTTCCAGGACAACTCCATCATTGAGCCAAAGCTATCTTCGGTAGGTCCACTAATAGTGCCACTGGCACACAGGTCGCCAACTTTGAGATTGCAACCGTTGACGGTGTGGTGGGCGAGTTGCTGGCACATGTTCCAATACATGTATTTAAAGTTGGTCTTACATATGGTGGTTACACTACCGTCTTCTGTTATGAGGTCGGCTTCCATGTGGATGTCGTAATTTTGTTTTCCTTCAAATTGAAGGTACGGTAATATTTCTACGGTTTGCTCAGGACCTTCTGTGATAAATGGCTCCAGTGCTTCCATAGTTACCACCCAGGGTGAAATGGTGGATGCAAAATTTTTGCCGAGGAAGGGGCCTAGAGGTACATACTCCCAACGTTGAATATCGCGTGCTGACCAATCGTTGAAGGTGACCATTCCAAAGATGTGTTTGGCTGCCTCTGAGGTAGAAACGGCTTCTCCCAGCTTGTTTTCTTTGCCTACCACAAAGGCCATTTCCACTTCAATATCGAGGGTACGGCAAGGGCCAAATTGTGGTGCCTCTCCCTCGTTGATTTGGTATTGACCATTAGGCCTTTTGATCGGAGTACCGGAGGGTACTATACTGCTTGCTCTGCCATGGTAGCCTATCGGCATGTGCAGCCAGTTGGGCAGCAACGGATTGTTGGGATCGCGAAACATCTTGCCTACATTGGTGGCGTGTTCGATGCTGGAATAAAAATCGGTGTAGTCTCCAATGCGAAGGGGCATACACACCTCTACTTCTTCAAGGGGTGTAAATATCATTTTGAAAACACTCTCTGAAAATTTGAGCTCCAAAATCTTATCCTGGATGGCTTTTCTCAAGGGAACTGTCACCCCTTTGCCCAAAGCAATAAAGTCGTTTAGGTATGGGTTCACAAACACTTCTTCCGGTATGTCGGTGAATTCATCAAGTCCCATGATGTGGATAAAACTCCGCACATCAATCACATAGTCACCCAGCCTGCTTACTACGGTATAATGGCCGCTTTCTTTAACAATGCCAAAGGGCAGGTTTCGGATGCTGAAATCTGTTGTTTTTGAATGCTTGAGTAATTGTAAAATATCCATGTTTATTTTCGTGATTCAAATTTTTCTTTAAAATACAATTGAAAACTCCATCTTTCGAAAAAGCCCAAATTGTTGTCTCTGTAATTGGTGTTGATGTCTTTGTGGTTGAGCACGGGCAGGTATAAAGAGATGGCATCGCTTACAGTAAGGCCGAGGCCTGCACTGTAGATGTTTTTGGTGGCCCATTTGGCATTGCTGTATTGCCTGTACAATCCTCCATCGGCATAAAGAAAAAACAAGAAGGATTTTTTCAGCCTGAGCACATCGTATCGCAGGTTGATGCCGGCAGCAAAATCATTGCTGAGGCCCAACGATGATTTTGTGGAGGGCGCATTTTTAAAACCACCGCCCTGACTTCCGATCTGGTTTTCTAAGAAGACATTTTGGTTTTTTCTTGCTACAAACAATTCATCGTAGGCATAATCATTTCTGCCCTGGTGGATGAGCGCGATGCTCCCTTTCGTAATAAAATCGGAATAGTTGGTACTGGTGCGCTGGTCATTGGTCAGAAATTTGGCTGCAAACAATCGGACAGAAAAATCCCTGAACATACTTAACCTCCAGGCCTGCCTGAAGTCAGCACTTATTTTAAGGAATTGTTGGTTTTCGCTAAAAATGTTCTGGTAACGGAAATGCTCCAGGTGTGTAGAAAATTTCCATTGGTATAAGGGTGACTTCTTTTCCTGGTCATAATACAATCGGTACAATTGCGATGAGCGGTGATCGAAATTGATTTTACGTCCTTCGTAAAGGGCAATTTCTTCGTTGATGTAAGCATATTCCAGATTGATCCAACGGTGATTTTTTAAGGTGAATTTCAATCTCGGACTGATCCGGTGATAATCCAGTGTATAATCGTCTATCCGGTTGGTGTAATAATGAAACTTGCGGTAGGTCAGTTGAGGGGTGATTTGACTAATGGCACCCATACGCACTCTCAAAGGCTTCATCATGCCGGCACTCCAGTTGAAGTCATTGGTTATTGAAAACAACGGGTTGACGTAATAATAAAGAAGCTGCTTGTTTTTATTCAAATTGTTAAGTAAAAAACCAACCATAAAATTGCCATTGGCGGTATATCGGAAGGAAGGCAGAAATGATCTTGGCGGAGACTTTATGGCTTTGTGTGAAAACAATAACAGGTTGGGTAACCTGGCAAATTTTCCATCATCAATAACAATTCGTTTTTCCACCAGGCTGTCTTTAAAATTGAGCCCTACCGACCGCATGTATCTGGCCGATTTTGAGGGTGAAAGAGGTTTGGATTTTATGGGACTGTAGACTTCGTATTCCCGGCCTTTGTTGTCTTTTTTAGTAGATGATATCAACTCTCTATCCGTAAGGATCATGGAAGGCTGATCTCCTACCGAAACCAGCGTAAACCGTTTTCCGGAGTCTGTGCTTTTTTCTTCCATCAAATGAGAAGAAATTAATTTCTTTGCGTCTGTAAAATGGAAAGTCAACAAATAACTCCAGGAAGATAAACCCAGCGGTGACGGCAGCCACTTTTCTAAATAAATATACTTGTCATCGAAACCGAAGTTCTGACACCTGGCCGGTAACTTAAGTTTGAAGTTGCACTCAAGGATGCGGGATTCCGGAACTTTTACGCTGAAATGTTCTTTTGTTTCGTTGTAATTACCTGAGATTTCACTACTCCCATCAGACCATTTGATATCTGTATAGCCCCCTAATTCATTCTCTTTGGCGAAGTAAAGGCATACACTAAAATGATTGAAAAGCGAATCTGCCAACAAAGTATTTTTACCGGCATAACCATTGGGTACAAGATGAAAACGCAGGCTGTCTATTCCTTTAGGAACATAATAGGTGGCCATTCCTTCAATGTTTCTGGGTCCCAAAAACTTCGCATCCACCTTGCAATTTTGGGCAAGGGCATGGAAGCTTATCAAATAGAGAAGAGTCAGCGTTAGATATCGGGCTATCATTATTTTCATTGACCCATCAATTCATCCCAGTATTCTACCGCTCTTCGGGTGTGTGGAATACATATACTACCTCCTACCAGATTGGCAATGGAAAATACTTCAAAGATTTCTTCTGTGGTTACGCCCAATTCATGGCAAGTACCCAGGTGATATTTGATGCAATCATCACATCGCAGCACCATGGAAGCGACCAAACCCAGCAACTCTTTCGTTTTTTCCGATAATGCCCCGGATTGATACGCCTGGTTGTCAAGACTGAAAAAGCGCTTTAAAACAATATTATCCTGACCCAAAATACGGTCATTCATTTTTTTGCGGTATTCGTTGAATTCCTCTACCATATTTCTCTTTTTAATTTATTACAACACCCTAATCCCTAGAACCTAACCCCTAAAACCTAATCCCTAACCTCAAACCCCTATTCATTCCGATTGCGCACCCTCCAGATCGAAACTATCATCCTGAAAGGCATCAGCACAATCGTTATAATGGCCGATGTACTGAAAAACAAGTATTCGTATTTAGCATACCGGGCCAGGCTCAATCGTGTATCGAGATTTTTACTCATTACAAAGGGTTCCAGACCCACTTCATCCAGCATTCTTCTGAAATCATACGTATCATCCACCAGCCATAACATCAGGGGAATGGATATAAATGTCAGAATCAACTTTATCCACAGGTTATGCGAGAACGGAGTAAACCTCAATAAAAACAAATAGCGGGTATAGGTGATGAATAGTACTATGAAAGCATAATTGGATTCATAGTATTTAAATTGATCACCATAATAGTCATGAATGGGTTTCATGACTAGAATGGAAACAGCCACTGCCAAAACCCAGAAAAGAATTTCGGCCATCCATTTCCAACGGTTGGGATGTTGGGATTTTGAGTCAGGTATATACATGAAGTCAAAGGTACAAAATTTGACCTTAATCTGCTTGTTGTTGTGGGAGGAAGAAGCATTGATATTTCACATTTTTTTATCTTTGCCGGCCTATGATGACAGAAGATTTTTATTTGCCTTACATCGCCAATTCTGTGGGGGTTAGGCACGATCAGGTTAGAAAAACCCTTGAATTATTGCAGGGCGGGGCGACCATACCCTTTATTGCCCGGTATCGCAAAGAAGTGACTTCACACCTGGATGAAGTAAAAATTGCTGAAATTCAGCGGGCATTTCAAAAACTGGAAGAATTGGTTTCCAGAAAGCAGACCGTGCTCGAAGCCATTGATTCTCAGGGAAAGCTTACACCCGAATTGAGGGAAAGGATCGAAAAATGCATGGATGCCATTGAGTTGGAAGATATTTACCTGCCCTATAAGAAAAAGAGAAAAACAAGAGCTGATATTGCAAGGGAAAAAGGCCTGGATGATTTGGCTCAGTTGATTTTGGCTCAAAAAGAAAAAAATATTTTTACGGCAGCTGCGCGCTTTATCAATGACCAGGTTGCCGATGAGGAGGAGGCTCTGCAGGGCGCCAGGGATATCATCGCTGAGACTGTACATGAAAATGAAAATTGTCGTGACTATTTACGCAATGTATTTAGAAAACACGGTGTAATCAGTTCCAAGGTAGTGAAAACCAAAGCGGAAGAAGCGACAGTCTACAAAGATTATTTCGAATTTTCTGAACCGGTGCAACGCTGCCCATCACACCGATACCTGGCCATGATGCGGGGAGAAATGGAAGGAATTTTGCGCGTATTTATTGACATTGACGAGGAACGAGCCATTGAGTGGCTGGAAAGAAAGTTTATTTTTTCCCGAGGAGAAGCAGCTAATCAGATTTCTCAAGCCATAGCTGATGGGTATAAAAGGTTGATGGTTCCTTCGATTGAAAACCAGATTCGCAATGAGTACAAAGAGAAAGCAGACGAAGAAGCCATTAAAGTTTTTTCTGAAAATCTCAGACAGTTGTTGTTGGCGGCTCCCCTTGGCCAGAAGACTACATTGGCACTTGACCCCGGATTCAGAACCGGTTGTAAATTGGTTGTTCTCAATGAAAGAGGGGAGTTGATCCACCATTCCACTATTTTCCCTCATGCTCCTCAAAATCAGTGGACAGAAAGCCAGGCTATCGTAAGGGCTTTGGTCGACAAATATGGAGTATCCAGCATTGCCATAGGAAATGGCACAGCCTCCAGGGAAACCCGCGATCTGGTGGAAGGTATCAGATTTGACAGAGCTGTACAAATTTTCGTGGTAAGTGAAAGTGGTGCGTCTATTTACAGTGCTTCGGATGTTGCCAGAGAAGAATTCCCCGATAAGGATGTCACCGTTAGAGGGGCCATTTCCATTGGACGAAGGCTGATGGACCCGTTGGCTGAACTGGTGAAAATCGACCCCAAAAGCATCGGGGTAGGGCAGTACCAGCACGACGTAGACCAGGTCCGACTCAAGGAATCACTCGATCTCACCGTGATGTCGTGTGTCAACAGTGTGGGCATCAATCTGAACACTGCCAGTAAACACTTGTTGATGTACGTATCCGGTTTGGGGCCAACTTTGTCGCAAAACATCATCAGTTACAGAGAAGAAAAGGGTGGTTTTACCTCAAGACAGCAACTTAAGCAAGTAGCCAGATTGGGCGACAAGGCTTATGAACAATGTGCGGGATTCTTAAGAATCAGAGATGCTGCCAATCCCCTCGACAATACAGCGGTGCATCCGGAATCGTACGAAGTGGTATCCAAAATGGCAGCAGACCTGGGCGTTGAGGTCAAAAATCTGATTGAAGACGCCGCACTCCGCAAAAAAATAGAGTTATCCAGGTATGTTACGGAAAAAACGGGCTTGCCCACCTTGCAGGACATACTCAAAGAATTGGAAAAGCCGGGCCTGGATCCCAGAGGGGAGGCGAAAGCATTTAGTTTTGATGCCTCTGTTAAGACCATAGAGGATGTCCGGGTTGGAATGTTGTTACCCGGCATTGTAACCAATCTCACTGCCTTTGGAGCATTTGTCGACATCGGTGTTAAACAGGATGGCTTGTTGCATATCAGTCAGATTACACGCAAATTTATCAAGTCCCCAGCGGAAGTGCTCAAACTCCACCAGGAATTGAATGTAAAAGTTGTGGAAGTTGATGTGGCCAGAAAGAGGATCAACTTGTCTCTGCTGTAGAGCTTTATTTTACATTGCCCATTTTAATGAGTTCTCCTGAGAGCGTTACCGTTCCTCCTCCTCCCTGAGGAAGCATCAGCGGTATGGATGCAGGTATGAGTTTGTAAGACGGCACATTGTTGGGGAAAGTGGTGCTGAGCCCTCCAATAACTTTTTGCAAAGCCACTAAATCTGAGACCGAAATGGATCCATTTCCATTGACATCGGCGGCAGTTTTTTGTGAGGCCAGGGGCAAGGGTTGACTGCCCAGAATATGATTTCTGATGGCCACCAAATCGGTAACAGTGATAAGGGAGCTAAAGGCTGAGGCTGTTGATTCAAGTACGATTTCAGGATTCTGCATTTCCGGTATCGTTGCTGATGGATACGTAAACTGATGTGTACCATTGGTCAGCTGGGTGATATTGTATTTGGGAGAACTGGCACCGGCAGGCTTCAAAACATAAGATACTCCCTGAGGTAGGGTTGGATTTTGGAATGCTACATTTAGATTGACGGTGCTGGGAGGTGCAGCCATCGTGCCACCTGCTGCCATTATAACATTGTCGAGGTTGTTGAATAATACATCATAATAAACCGTCTTAGTGGGTGTTATTACAGCAAACATCGGAGTGCCGGACCATAAACCGAAAGTTCCATTCATATAGGGTACAATGGCGGTAAGTGCTCCACCTTCTGAGCTAATGCTGGGGAAAGTAAGTCCGTGTTTATTTTTATAATCGATGACATACGGATTGGTATCTCCAATTTTATTGGTCATTTCAATAAATTGCACATTACCTGTACCGCTTCCCCATTGCACATATTTTTGTTGCACAGCGGGCGCAATAGAATTGCAGGGGGGGCAATTGACAAAAAATATCTTGAATACGACCACTTTTCCCTTGTCCAGGTAGTCTGCGTACAACTTATGGACTTTGCCACCAGTATCGGTTACGGTGAAATCGGGTGCGAGTTGGGCAGATACCGTTAGATATGAAAATAGGGTTAAAACCAGTATAAAGTTCTTCATTACTCAGATTTAGCATAATAAACTAATGTGCAAATATACGGCCAAAAATGCCATTTGTCAATATCTATCCCTTTCAAAACGTTGATTTTGATTAATTTATAACTCAATCGGCTGGAAAAACCCTGCTTGTACAGATGAAATCAAATAAAAAAGGGGGCATCGCCCCCTTTAATTTATACCCCCACTTTCTCCGGCTGCCTGAACACTACAGTGCCATCAAATACATCCAATAAGATTTTGCTTTTAGGCACGATCTTATTAATCAACATCTGTTTACTCAGTGCATGCAACACTTTTTTGGTTATAACTCTTTTAAGTGGCCTAGCACCAAATTCCGGTTGATAA
>WBZX01002974.1_pt1 | contig 11122 bp, 7 predicted proteins | sample 5204211 | NCBI WGS metagenome assembly WBZX01 (sample SAMN12344362, study PRJNA552823) | activated sludge metagenome | biome: Activated sludge suspended growth; feature: Nitrification reactor; material: Wastewater; isolation source: activated sludge from nitrification reactor of wastewater treatment...
CTCGGATCGCGCACCCTCACGTAGATCCGCGAGCTCGCGACCTGGGCGTGGTCGAGGTCGACCGCCGCAACCGGCATGCCGGCCTGCTCGAGCGCCCACGCGGCGCGGCGCAGTCGTCGTTGACCCGCACCACCGTCGACGAGATACAGCTGCGGCCCCACGGCACGCACGAACCACCGCGCCTCCACCGTGCTCGTCGGCGCCACCACGCGCTCGGCCGCCGCGCTGGTACGCAGCACGACGCGGCGCCCGTCGGGCGACCACTGGTAGGTGATCGTGCCGCGGTAGGTCGGTGACGCATCGGGCTCCCGTGCCGCCCACAACGCCTGAGGCGACATCCCCAGCGAGACCTCGAGCGCGTGCCAGCGCCCCTCGGCGTCGATCAGCTGCAGGACCAGCTGCGGCATCGGGGCGTCGTCGGGGGGCGCCGCGTTCATCGTCCACGAGAAGCTCGCGCCGGTGTCGGTCGGCGTGATCTCGAACTCGCTGCCCGCGGTGCGCACCTCGATCGCGGCCTCGATGCGGGCCTCGCCCACCGGCGGGCGCCCGCGGGGCTCGAGCATGGTCAGTCGCAAGTGGCGACGCGCCAGCTCCCACTCATCGTAGGGCTCGGCCTCGGCGGCCTGTCGCGCGATGCGATCGCGCGGCCCGATGCTGGTGTCGGCCTCGCGCTCGATCAGATACGACTCGAGCATCGCGCCCGACAGCGCGTCGTGCACCTGCAGTAGACGCAGGCGGTTGACCGGCGCGTCGGGGCGATCGCCGTACTGCGCGTCGATCACGAAGCGAGCTCCGTCGGCGCTCCAGCCCGCGAACGCCAGCGCCTGCGCGCTGAAGCTCGGCTGCGTCGGCCGCGGTCGCACCGGCACGAGCAGCGTGGGCTCGTCCTGGGCCGGTGGCGGCAGCGAGTGCAGGTCGGGGATGCGCTCGTCTTCGCCGGTGGGATCGCGCGGTGGCTGCGGGGTCGAACCCTCCGCGCCGTGGAGCTCGTCGGGCCGAGGCTCGGCGGGGCCGCTGGTCGCGGTGGGTGGCTCCTCGGGCAGCACGACATGCGCGAGCTCCTGCTCCGGCGTCGGTTCTGGCCACAGCCACCACGTCGCAGCACCCGCCGCGAGCACCACCAGCGGCGCAACGAGCCATGGCCAGCGTCGCGATCGCGCCGGCGCCGGCGAGGCGACCGGCGGTGCGCCTGCGGCCTCGCGCACGATCGGTGTCTCCTCGGAGGGCACCGACTCGACGCCGCTGGTGCTCGAGATCGTCGCTGCGCCGCCGAAGGTCGTGCCGAAGCCGGTCGCGATGCCAACCGACACCGAGGGCGACGCATCGGTGAGCGTCGACTCGACCAGCTTGAGGTGTTGCGAGGTCGACTCCCAGCGCTCGCCCTTGGGCGGCAGCAACGACCGCTCGGTGCGGAGCCCGGCATCGATGGCCTGCTCGAACGCGGCCCACGCCGCGCCGGCCTCCTCGAAGCGATCGCTCGGAGACCGCGTCACGCAGTGTGCGAACCAATCGTCGAAGGCGGGCGGGATCGCGGCGCCCATGCCGAACTCGCGGGCCCGTGCCGACGCCGGCTCGATCGGGCGGAACAGCTGCTCGGCGAACAGCGCCTGCACGGTGAGGCGCTCGGCCCGGGCGGTGCGCCAGTACGACTGGCCGGTGAGGGCCCAGAACGCCAGCAGGCCCAGCGCCCAGATGTCGGTCTGTGAGCCGAGTGCCTCGTTGTTGATCTGCTCGGGCGCCATCCACAACGGCGAGCCCACGGTGCCGGTGAGGGTCGCGACCGACTTCGACTCCTGCGCGACCTTGGCGATGCCGAAGTCGAGGATCTTCACGGTGAACGCGGTGCCGGCGTGCAGTGGGTACGCGACGAAGATGTTCTCGGGCTTGAGGTCGCGGTGGATGACCTTGGCCGCGTGGGCGGCCGCCAGCCCGTGGCACAGCTGCCGCAGCAGCGCGCCGACTTCGTCGACCGACAGGTGTCCGCGGTGCTTCACCACCGCGGCGAGGTCTCCGCCATCGAGCAGCTCCATCACCAGGTACGGCAGCTCGGTGGCGCGATCGATACCGGCTGCGATGACCTCGACCACGTGCTCGCTGGCGATCGAGGCGGCAACCGTCGCCTCACGGACGAAGCGTGCGCGACTGCGTTCGTCGTCGAGCAGGCGCCCGTGCACGACCTTGATCGCCCGGGGCTTGCGCGTGCTCAGCTGTTCGGCGCGATAGACCGAGCCCATGCCGCCCTCCGCCAGGGGCCCGATGATCCGGTAGTCGTCTGCGAAGACGGTCCCGATCGCGAGGCGAGGGGTCGACGCCATGCCGAAAAACAGTGTATCAGGGGGGCCAGTCGCCCGCGCCGACGTTCGTGGGGGAGCAAGATCCGTGGCCCTGCAAGTCTTCAACACTCGCACCCGTCGTCTCGAACCGTTCGTGCCCGCGGACCCCCACGTGGTGCGCATCTATACGTGCGGACTGACGGTGTATTCCGCGATGCACATCGGCCATGCGCGGACCTATTGCTTCTGGGACGTCTTCCGCCGCTACCTCGAGTACCGCGGCTACCACGTGCTCAGTGTCATCAACTACACCGACATCGACGATCGCATCATGGCGCGCGCCGGCGCCGACGGCACGCCGGGTGGATGGCTCGACGTCGCCGAGTCCGTGATCGCGACCTTCCGCCGCGACTGTCGCTCGCTGCGCATCAAGGACTATGCCGCGTACACCCGCGCGACCGACTTCGTCGACGCACAGATCGACATGATCGCGCGGCTCATCGAGCGCGGCCACGCATACGTCGTCGACGGCGAGGTCTTCTACGACGTGCAGAGCTTCCCACGCTACGGCGAGCTGTCCGGCAACACCATCGACGGGCAACAGGTGGGCGCCAGCGGCCGCGTGGGCGAGGACTTCGAGCGCAAGCGTCACCCCGCCGACTTCACGCTGTGGAAGCCCAGCACCGCCGAACAGCCGCGCTGGGAGACCGGGCATGCCGCGTGGCCGCAGGGCCGACCGGGTTGGCACATCGAGTGCTCGGCGATGAGCACTGCGATGCTGGGCGCGCACTTCGATGTGCACGGAGGCGCGGTCGACAACCTCTTCCCGCACCACGAGAACGAGGTCGCACAGTCCGAGCCGCTGTGCGGGCACCCGTGGGTCAGCTACTGGATGCACCCAGAGCACCTCGACCTGCGCGGCGTGAAGATGTCGAAGTCGCTCGGCAACGTGGTCGGCATCCCGCAGCTGCTCGCGGGCCACGGCTACGACGAGATCCGGTGGTTCTTCGCGAGCACGCACTATCGCACCAAGCTCGCGTTCACCCCCGACCTCGTGCTCGCGAGCGCCGAGGGCTTCAAGAAGATCACCCGCGCGCTGCAGTTCATGGCGCAGCGGCTGCGCGCGGTGGATGCGGATGCGCGGCGCGTGCCGGTGGCAGGGCGCTACGCCAGCTTGCGCGGGGCCGAGCACGGCGTCCCGCGGGAGCGCGAGACCTTCGAGTACGGCCACTTCGGTGCGGCTTCGCGCAGCTTCATGGATCGCTTCGTCGCAGCCATGGACGCCGACATGGGCTGCCCGCAGGCCACGGCCGCGATGTTCGACTACGTCTCGGCGTTGTTCGCCGGTGGCCTCGAAACCACCGAGGACCTGCCCAGCCTGATGGCCGCCTACCGGTGCCTCGCGCGGCACCTGTACGTGCTCGGGATCGAGGCCGTCGACGACGAGCTCTACCCCGAGCTGGCGGCGGAGTGCGTGCCCGACGGGCGCAGGGCGGGTGACGAGCAGGTCGCTGGTTTCCGCGCGGCGATCGATCGCATGCTGGAGCTCCGCGCAGAAGCGCGCCGCAGCAAGGACTTCGCGCGCGCCGATCTCATCCGTGACCTGCTGAAGCGCGCAGGAATCGCCGTGGAAGACACGCCCAACGGTGCCCGGTGGGAGCTGACGCCGGGCGAATGACCATGGAGGCGCGTCGCGTCAGTTTGTGACATCGGGGGGCACCGCAGCTCGCGAGCGCGTGCGTGACGAGCGAGTCGGTGTCCGAACGGTCGTACGGTCGCCACCTGCGAGCGGGCCGCAGGTGACCTCGCAGTTTCCTCGGGACACCGCGCGGAACGGTGTTACGCTCGATCTTCGTGAGATTGCCGGCCAAGGCGGGTCTTCACGACGAGATCATCCGCGTCAGTATCGAGATCGGCGGAGAGTCCGGCGAAGACGGGTTGACCATGCGAGCGATTGCCAGTCGCCTCGGCATGAGTTCGACCGGCATCTACCAGCACTTCGACAGCAAGGCGTCGATTCTCCGCGAGGTGCGGTTCCACGGTGTCCGCATGTTGTTGGAGGTGCTGCAGGCGGCGATGCACCACGACGACGTCGCGACGCGGGTGCGCGAGATGTCGCTGGCGTACCTGCGGTTCGCGGGTGCCAACCGGTGGTTGTACGGTCTGCTGTTCGACGAGCCCGAGCTCGACTGGCACACGATGACGCCCGAGGACGTCGCGCGAGCGCGCGGCCCCATCGACGCCGCGCGTGCGACCTTCGTCGAAGGCGCACGGCAAGGCAGCCTGCGCGACGACGTCGACCCGCAGGAGGCTGCGCTGACGGTGTGGGCCTCGCTGCACGGCGCCGCGTCGCTGTTGTTGAGCGGCCGGCTGAGCTCGACGCATCCGATCTTCCCGGTGACCGATCTCGATCGCTTCAGCGAGATGTTCGTCGCCGGACTCATGCGCTCCATCGAGCCTCAGCGGTAGATCGCGCGGCGGCTCGCGGGTGGTCGGCCACGGGTGGTCGGTCGCAGCCCGTCGACGCGGCATCCACGTAGTGGTGCCCACGCTCGCGACGCGATCGCAGCGAGCTTGCAACGCCATTGGGCGCGCGGGCAGGTCACCGTGGGTCGGCCGACGTCGGATCCCCACCCACTGCCGCGTTGCAGGTGCGCGGTACCTCGGCGTCCGACGTGCGTGGGGGCGGCGCGAAAGCGATTGCGAGCGCCGACGCGCACGTGCAGCATCATGAGATGGTGTCGGTTCCGCGCGGCTACAACCACGACGTGCGCTACCGCGGGCAGGTCTTCCACGTCCAGTCCGAGGTCTCGGGTGGCGCCCGAGGCCATGCGTGCACGCAGCTGTTCGTGCGCGGGGCGGTGCTCGCCACGGAGCGCACCCCGCTGCGTGCAGCGATGGACGAGCGCGAGGTCCAAGCGGTGCTCCGCGCCCAGCACAAGGCCGTGCTGCGCGAGCTGTGCAAGGGGACCTTCGACGCCTGGCTCGCGCCCTCTGGCGAGTCTGCCAAGGCGCCGATCCCCGCACGCGCGCCGGTCGCTCCACGCACGATGACGGTGCGGCGCCGAGGCGTCTCGCTCGAGCTGCGCGGCAGCGACGAGCCCGAGCACTGCGAGCTGGTCATCGAGGTCTGCAGTGCCCGCGAGACGCTTGCGGTCAAGCGCCTGGGCTACGAGCCGTGCGACAGCGTCGAGCAGGTCGATGCCGCGCTGGCCGAGGCGCTGGAATCGATGGCCGCGAAGATCCGCCGTGGCGGGCTCGACGTGCGATTGCCCGCCGGTTTCGTGTTCGTGCCGCCACCGATCCCGCCGTCGGCGGCCCGCTAGCCGCGCTCGACGTCGACCCGCTCGTCCTCGCCCGCACGTGACCGACGGCATCACCGCCCTGCTCGGGCCGACCAACACCGGCAAGACCCACCGCGCGGTCGAGCGCATGCTCGAGCATCGCACCGGCATGATGGGGCTGCCGCTGCGCCTGCTGGCGCGCGAGGTCTACGACCGCGTGACGGCCCGCATCGGCGAGCAGGCGGTTGCGCTCGTGACCGGTGAAGAGAAGCGCGTGCCCGCGCGGCCGCGGTACTGGATCTGCACCGTCGAGTCGATGCCGGTGATGCGCGACGTGGACTTCGTCGCGGTCGACGAGGTGCAGCTCGCGACGCACCCGCAGCGTGGACATACCTTCACCGATCGTCTGCTGCACACCCGCGGGGTCCGCGAGACGTGGTTCATGGGCGCGGCCGCGATGGGTCCGATTGTCGAAGAGCTGCTGCCGACGGCGCGCATCCAGGACAACCCGCGCTTCTCCCGGCTGTCGTATGTCGGCACCCTGTCGATCGGCGCACTGCCGCCGCGCACAGCGGTGGTCGCGTTCTCGGTCGCCGACGTCTACGACCTCGCCGAGCGGCTGCGACAGCGACACGGCGGCACCGCGGTGGTGACGGGCTCGCTGTCGCCGCGCACGCGCAACGCCCAGGTCGCGATGTACCAGGCCGGCGAGGTCGACTACATGGTCGCGACCGACGCGATCGGCATGGGCCTGAACCTCGAGATCGATCGCGTGGTGTTCGCGGCGCTGCACAAGTACGACGGCAGCGAGGTGCGGCCGCTCGACCTCGCCGAGCTGGGCCAGATCGCGGGTCGGGCGGGTCGCTACACCGCTGACGGTGGCTTCGGCACGCTGCGACCGCTGCCCGGGCTCGAGCCGCGGGTCGTGGCTGCGGTCGAACACCACGCCTTCGACAAGATCCGCCAGCTGGTGTGGCGCAACAGCGATCTCGACTTCGCGTCGATCGATGCCCTGATCGCGAGCCTCCGCCGCCGCTCGGGGCAGCGCATGCTCCGGCTGGTCGAGCGCGCCGACGACTTCGAAGCGCTGCTGCAGCTGGTTCGCAACGATGAGATCCGGGCCCGCGCGCGCACGCCCGAGGCGGTCGAGCTGCTGTGGGACGTGTGCCGCATCCCCGACTACCGCAAGCTCCTGCTCGAGAGCCACGTCCAGCTGCTCGCGGCGATCTACCTACAGCTCACCGGCGCGAGCGAGCGCATCGAGCCCGACTGGATCGGTCAGCGCCTGCGGACGCTCGACTCGGTCGACGGCGACATCGACGTCCTCACGCATCGCATCTCGTTCATTCGCACGTGGACGTACGTGGCGCACCACGAGCGCTGGCTCGCCGACGCCGCGGGCTGGCAGGCGCGTACCCGCGAGCTCGAGGACCGCTGCAGCGACGCGCTGCACCAACGGCTTGCCGAGCGCTTCGTCGCACGCCACCAGGAGGGGCACGTGCGGGTCGAGCGGCCGCGTCGGCCGCTGCCGGGCCAGCCGGAGCAGGCTCGCGCCGACGAGGATCATCCCTTCGCACGCCTGCGCGCGCTGCAGGTACCTGCGGGGCCGCCGTCGTCCACCGCCGCGCGCGGCGAGTGGTTCGATGCGGTCATCGAGGCCCCGCACGACGAGCTCGGCCTCGACGCAGCCGGGCACATCGTGCACGAGGGACGGGTGCTGGCCGAGCTCGTGCGCGGTGCGGGCCTGCTGCACCCCGAGCTGCGCTTGCTCGAGCTCGGCGTCGGCGCGGGCGTGCGTGCGCGCCTGTTGCGACGGCTGCAGGCGTGGACGAAGGACGCGACCAGCGAGCTGCTCGCCCCGCTCGAGGCGGTCGCAACCGACGACGCCACGGTCCCGTGGAGCCCGAGCGCGCGCGGTCTGCTGTACCAGCTCGAGCAGGGGCTCGGGACCCTCGACGCTCGCCCGCTGCGGGCCCAGCTCGAGCGGCTCCGGGAGCACGACCGCGAGCGGCTCGCGGGCGCGGGCGTGCAGCTGGGCGCCGAGGTCGTGCACGTGCCGTCGATGGCACGGCCGGCGCTGTTGCGACTGCGCGCCGCGCTGTGGCACGCGCAACACGGCCCGCGCGTACGGGCGTCGGTGCCGGATGCCCACGCGGTGTCACTGGCGTGCGACGACGTCATCGACATCGCGTACTACCCCCATGTCGGCTACCTCGTGCGGGGGCCGCGGGCGATTCGCGCCGACGTGCTGCAGCGCGTCTACGACGAGCTGGTCGCGTTGCCCAGCGCAGGGCCGCTGCCGGCGGACCTCGGCGCACGCCTCGGCACACGCAAGCGCGAGCTGCCGGCGGTGTTGCGTGCGCTCGGCTGGCGCGTACAGGGTGAGCAGCTGATCCGTGTCCGCGACGACGCGCGTGCGTCGTAGTGCCGGGCTCACGCGCGGCCGCGGAGCATGCCGTTCCAGTACAGCTCGGGCAGGCCGTAGGCCTTGAGCGCCCACATGCTGTAGCGCTCCTGGGCCTGATCGAACGGGAAGCTCTCGCACGGTGTGCCGTCGTAGTCGAACTCCGCGAGGATGAGCTTGCCGTAGCCGGTCACCAGTGGACACGATGCGTAGCCGTCGTAGCTGGCGGTGAGTGGACGACCCTGCCGGTATGCCATGAGGTTCTCGACCAGCACGGGGGCCTGCTTGCGGATCGCCGCACCGGTGCGCGAGGTCGGCAGGCTGCTGGCGTCGCCGAGCGCGAACACGTCGGGGTAGCGGGTGTGCTGCAGCGTGTACTTGTCGACCTCGACCCAGCCCGCGGCGTTCGCCAGCGGGCTGCGCTTGACGAAGTCGGGTGCGCTCTGGGGCGGCACCACGTGCAGCAGGTCGTAGGGGATCACGTGCTCGTCACCGGTGTCGAGCTGCCGGAAGACGGCCTCGTGCTTGCTCGGCCGCACGGCCACGAGGTCGTGCCGGAAGCGGGTCTCGATCTCCTTGCGCTCGACGACCTTGCTCAGCGCTGCAGCGTACTTCTTCACGCCGAAGATGCCCGCCGCCGCCGATGCATAGATGATGCGCGAGCGCTGCCGAACGCCCCGACGTCGCAGGTGCTCGTCGGCGAGGTACATGATCTTCTGCGGCGCGCCGGCGCACTTGATCGGCGTCGACGGGAAGGTGAACACCGCGTTGCCGCCGTCGAAGCGCTCGAGGAACTTCCAGGTGCTGTCGACGCTCTCCCAGCTGTAGTTGCTGCAGATGCCGTCCTTGCCGAGGTGACCCTCGAGCCCCTCGATCTTCTGCCAGTCGAGCTGGATGCCCGGCGCCATCACCAGCTGCTCGTAGTGCAGCGTGAGCCCGCCGCGGGTGGTCACGGTGCGTGCGACCGGATCGATGTCGACCGCGGCGTCGCGGATCCACGTCGCACCGGGCGGGATGTAGTCGGCCTCGGCCCGTCGCGTGACGCTGCGATCGAACACGCCCGCGCCGACCAGGGTCCACAGCGGCTGGTAGTCGTGGGTGCCCGACGGCTCGAGCACGGTGACCGCGGGGGCGTTGGGCTGGGCGCACAGGCGGGCGGCGACCGAGAGCCCGCCGGTGCCACCGCCGATCACGAGAATGGAGTGTCGATGGTCCTGCGTCGTCATGGTCGCTCGTCCTTCTGCGCCGCGGTGGCGCGCTCGGGGATCGCCGCCGTCGCTTGGCGGTCTTGGCTGCGCCCGAAGGCCCGGGCGAAGCGCAGCAGGAAGCCGGTCGCGGTGCGCATGTCGGCGTGGCCGAGCGCGCGCAGCATGCCGAACGCACCGACGCCCTCGCCGGGCTCGGTGGCCGCGGTGCGCAGGGCCTCACCGCTGCGCGCGAGCACGGCGATGACATCGGGGTCGAGCATGCGCGAGGACACCAGCGTGTGGATGGCCGCCGTGCGCTCGGTGGTCGTGCGCAGCAGCTCGAGCACCGCGTCGGAGGTGAGCAGCTCGAGCGCGGCCGTGAGGTTGCCGAGCGCGCGATCGGGGTCGACCCCGCGCGCCGCGAGCCGCCCGATCGCACCGTCGAGGCTGTCGACCAGCATCGCGATCATGGCGGGGGCCGTCGGCGCCCACGCGAGCAGGCGATCGAGCGCCCGCAGCGTCGCGGGCTCGGTCGCGCGCTCGAGCACGGCGAGCGACAGCCTCACGCGTTCGTCGAGGTCGATGCCCCGGGCGCGCGCCGTCTCGGCCGCGTGGTCGAGCGTGTCGGTGAGCCCCGCAAGCGCTCCTCGCACGGCGTGCTGGCTCTGCTGCGCCACCCCCTCGAGGCGATCGAGTCGTGCCTCGATGCGCGAGAGCGCCTCGAGAATCGGCGACATCGGGCCGGCGGGCGGCTTGCTGCCATGGGGAGCGATCGATGCGGTTGCTGCGTCCATGCGTGGCCTCGCCTGGGCCGCCCCACAGCAACGCGCGTGCCAGGCGCGCGCACCGTGGGAGAATCGATGACCGGCCCGCGCCGCGCGGCGCCGCTGCAACGCGATGAAGCGCGACGTGTTTCACGGCCGCTACAGGTCGCGCGCGCCGACGACGGGCACGGGACCCCCTTCGTACCGAAGGCCATGTGCGACGATGCGGCCGTGCGCCCTTTGCCCCCGACGCTCGCCGCTCGTCGCGGCCGTGCTTGCCGTCGGTGGACGACCGGCATCGCGGCGCTCGGCTGCGCCGCGATGCTGCTGGTCGCGTGCCGCCGCGTGTCGTCGGCGGTGCCCCCGGACGCCGCGCCAGCGGCGATGCAACCCGCCGCAGCGGCCGACGCCGCCGCGGCACCGGCACCGACGTCGCCGTGCACGATCGTCGAGCTCGCCGGCGACGGCCGCGATCGCCAGCGCATCGACGAAACCCTCGCATCGCAGGGGGACGTACTGCGCGAGTGCTACGCCCAGCTGCACGCGCGGCGCCCGGCCGCCGCCGGCGTCGCGAGGATCCAGTTCGCCATCGATCCAAATGGCCTCGCCGGCGCCGCGCTCATGCAGACGTCGAGCGTCGGCGACGTGACCTTCAGCTACTGCCTCGCGGAGGCGCTGACGACGATCGCGTTCGCCGACATCCAGACCGGACACGCGATGTCGCAGACGGTCGTGACCTGCGAGTTCGCAGTGCCGGCGGATCACGACGGGTGACGAGGGGGCCGCTCGAGTCGCGGGCTCTGGCGGCGGCAGGGATGACCTTGTCCGCAGCCCGCGTCAGCGGGCGACGAACTCGAGCGAGGTGAGCACCGCGAGGCAGACCATGCGGTACTGGCCGGCGCCGTCGGGCTGGCCGGTCTTGACCTGCTCGAAGGCCGCGAGCTCTTCGTCGTCGGGTGCACGTGCGAAGGCCGCCTTCACCAGCGCCGTGGGGTCGGTCGCGAGATCGGGGTAGCGGGCCTGGAAGCGCGGGTCGTTGCAGACCGGCTTGATGCCCTTCAGCCACGTCTCCATGCGCTCGGGCGACCACTTGAGGTCGGGCGCGACGCCGTTGGCGTAGTCGTGATCGCCGAGCTGGTACCGGCGCGTGTAGAGGTCGAGGAACATCGCGTCGTCGGTCGACACGCCGGCGACCTTGGCGAGGTTGGCC
>WBZX01002975.1_pt1 | contig 11121 bp, 10 predicted proteins | sample 5204211 | NCBI WGS metagenome assembly WBZX01 (sample SAMN12344362, study PRJNA552823) | activated sludge metagenome | biome: Activated sludge suspended growth; feature: Nitrification reactor; material: Wastewater; isolation source: activated sludge from nitrification reactor of wastewater...
GAAGCCAGACCCACGAACAAGCCGGCAGGCACTAGATGAGCCGCCCCGGCCAGGACCTCTCAGACGCTAGGGGAACACCCCCAACGCATGATCAGATTCTCAAGCAGGCACTAGTCCTCCAGGTCCTCCGCGGCGGCATACACGCCGAGCAGGTCACGAGCCGACACGATGCCCACCAGGTCTCCGTCGTCTTCCACCAGAACGTGGCGCAGGTAGCGCTCGGACATGAGCTCGGCCACCTCGGCCACCGTGGCGGTGACGTCGCACCACACCAGGTTGGTGCTGGCGATGGTGTGGACCCGAACCTCGGCCGGATCGGCCAGGTTGGCCAGGGCACGGATCAGGTCCCGCTCGGTCACCACCGCGGTGGCCTCCTCTTCGCCGTCCCCGCCGTCGTCGACCACCAGCGCCCCGATGTCGCCGGCAGCGAGCAGTGCGGCCACCTCATAGAGGGTGGCATCAGGTGTGGTCCGGGTGACCGGACCGTCGATGAGCGTGGCGATGGTGAGCGCCCCGGCCTGGGAGACACCCCCACCCAAGGCACCGTCGCCCATGTCGTCGTCGAAGTCCAGGTCGTCGAGATCATCGATGTCGTGTGAGGCGCTCATGACCCCAGGATGCCCCCGATCGGCATCGTCGGCAACGGACCGAGGTAACTGTTCGGGCATGACCTTGGTCCCTGTTGCGGAAGGGAGGCACGAGTGCAACATTGGGATGTGGGGGCTGAGACGGCTGCAGTCGAGGTCGTGGTGAAGACCGAGTTCCAGGTGACCGTGGTGTCGGTGGCTGGTTCCGTGCCGACCACAGCATCGGCCCATGACGCCGCCGACCACATCATCGGGTCGACCCCCGGCGAAGGACCGGTGGTCGTGGACTTGAGCCGGGTGAAGGTCGGGCCCGACGAGCTGGCTTGGATCGTGCTCCGGCTGGAAGCCGTGTCGACATGGCATCGGTTCCGGTTGGTCGATGACCGGCTCGATCAGCGCCGAGCGCTACGAAGGTTGTGCCGACGTGTTCCCGTCTTACCCGATGTGTCGACCGCGGTGGCTGCGGCCCGTTCCGAGGTCCCACCCGACGCTGAAGTGGTCGACGTGGTCGCCCTGTGGGGTCATCACGAAGACCGCGATGTGGTGGGTCCCGCGCCAGATACCAGCTCGTCAACACCGAACCGACCAGGACAGACCCGATGACAGCGACCGACCACATCACCACCTCACCATCGGTCGCCCCGTCGCGGATCCTCTGGTTCACCGACCTGACGCTCTCCGACAGCGACGCGGTGGGTGGTAAGGGAGCCAACCTGGGTGAGATGACCAGGGCCGGGTTGCCCGTTCCCCCCGGTTTCGTGATCGAGCACGGGGCCTACCTCGATGCGTTGACCGCCGCGGGACTGCGCGACGACGCCGCTTCTCTCGAGCCCCGCCAAGGGCTGAGCCCGAGCGAGCTGGCCGAGGAATGCGGGCGGCTGGCCGAGGCTGGCACCGAACTGGTCGACAAGGCCGGTCTCCCCGCCGACCTGAGGACCGAACTGGTGAGCGCCTACGCCGGGCTCGGCCCCGACGTAGCGGTGGCCGTGCGGTCCTCGGCCCCGGCCGAGGACTCCGCCTCGATGTCCTTTGCCGGGATACACGAGAGCTTCACCAACGTCGTCGGCGCCGATGCCCTGGTGGACGCGGTTCTCGGTTGCTGGGCGTCGTTGTGGTCGCCTCGCGCCGTCGCCTACCGAGATGCCCAGGGCTACCACGACGAACCTTCGGTGGCGGTGGTGGTGCAGCAGATGGTCCCGTCGGATCGTTCCGGTGTCATGTTCACCGCTGACCCCCGTACCGCCGACCGGAACCGGATCGTCATCGAGGCGGCGCTGGGTCTGGGCGAGGTGGTCGTCGGAGGACAGGTCGAACCCGACAACTACGTGCTGGCCAAGGACTCCCTGACGGTGCTGGAAACGCGCATCGGTCATCAGGTCGAACGACTGGTCGGTACCGCCGATGGCCAGGAACGCCAGGTCCTGGCCATCGGAGAAGGAGGCGGTCGGGTGCTGAACGATGCCCAGCTCCGAGCCCTGGGGGAGCTGGCCCGACGGGTAGAGGACCACTACGGCTCGCCTCAGGACATGGAGTGGGCCTTCTCCGGAGACGACCTCTACGTGGTGCAGACCCGGCCGATCACCACCCTTGGTGACACGCCCGACGGGCAAACCTCGCCGACGGCCTCCGCTCAGGCCAAGGTGCTGGCTTCGGGTCTGGCCGCCGGGCCCGGTGTGGTGGCCGGTCGGGTTCGGATCCTCCAGTCCCCACGTGACGGCCACCGCCTCGAGCAGGGGGAGATCTTGGTGGCGGCCATGACCGACCCCGACTGGTTGCCGGTGCTGCGCCGGGCCGGGGCCATCGTCACCGACCACGGCGGCATCACCTGCCACGCCGCCATCGTGGGGCGCGAGCTGCACCGACCGGTGGTGGTGGCCGCTCGTAGCGCCACCACCGATCTGGTCGACGGCCAGTTGGTCACCGTCGACGGCGGGGCCGGTGTTGTGCTGGAGGGAGACGTCTCGAAGTCTTTGACCGCCGCGTCGGTCGCTTCGACCCCGGATGCGCCGTCCCCGGCCGTCGCAACCGAGACCACGGCCACCGCGGTGTACGTGAACCTGGCCGTTCCCGACGATGCCGAGCGGGTGGCTGCCCTTCCGGTTGACGGGGTCGGTCTCCTGCGTGCCGAGTTCATGATCACCGAAGCCCTGGGAGGGCTCCACCCGTCCCGGCTGCTGGCCGAAGGTCGGAGACAGGACTACGTGTCGGCCATGGCCGCGGGAGTGTCACGCATCGCCGCTGCCTTCAGCCCCCGGCCGGTCATCTACCGGGCGGTGGACCTTCGTTCCAACGAGTTCCGTGGCCTCGAAGGGGGAGAGGTGGAGGCCGAGGAACGCAACCCGATGATCGGCTATCGGGGGTGCTTCCGCTACGTCACCGAGCCCGAGCTGTTCCGACTCGACCTGGACGTGATCGCGGCGGTCCGCCAGCGTTACCCCAACGTTCATCTGATGATCCCCTTCGTGCGAACCCGTTGGGAGCTGGAGGCCTGCCTCCGACAGATCGACGAACACCCGCTGGGCCGGGACCGCAAGCTGCAACGTTGGATCATGGCCGAGGTCCCATCGGTGGTGCATTGGCTTCCCCAGTACGCGCAGCTCGGCATCCACGGGGTTTCGATCGGCAGCAACGACCTGACCCAGCTGATGCTGGGCGTCGACCGGGATTCCGATGTGTGCAGCGAGCTGTTCGACACCATGGACGAGGCGGTCCTGGACGCCATCGACCAGATCGTGGAGCGGGCCTCGGCCGCCGGTCTCCACACCTCGTTGTGCGGCCAGGCCGCCTCCAACGATCCCAAGCTGGTGGAACACCTGGTCCGTCGGGGCATCGCTTCGGTGTCGGTGGACCCCAGCGTCGCCGAGCTCACCCGCCGGACCGTGAGCCGGGCCGAGCACCGGATCATCCTCGATGCCGCCGCCGGGCGCCCTCCCCGCTGACCTCGGCGGCGGTCCCAGCTAGTGGGCTCGAACCTTCAGCTCAGGCGGGGAACGACCGCCACCGGGCACGGCGCGTAGTTGGCGCACTGGCGGCTGACCGAACCGAGGAGGAGACCGGCGAAGCCGCCGCGTCCCCGGGTGCCTACCACCAGCAGCGATGCGTTGCGGGCCTCCCACAGGAGGGCTTCGGCGGCAGGCGCGGCCACGCTCAGGCATTCGACCTCGGGCCGGCCTTCCATGTCGGCCAACTCGTCGTCGACGAGGGCGTTGAGGAACCGGTCCGCGGCCAGCGCGAACTCCTCCTCGTCGAGGGGGCCGAAGGCCTGGGGCCCGGGTGGGGTGACCGCACCCGGGTCCCAACCGTGAACCACCCGCAAGAGCACCTTCTGGCGAACGGCCTCCGAGGCCGCCCATCGCAGGGCCGCGTGTGAACCCGGCGATGAGTCGACCCCCACCACCACCGGGGCCTCGCCGGGCAACACCAGGTCACCACCGACGGCGACGACCGGGGATCGGCCGTGGTGCAGGCAGGCCGACACCACCGAGCCCAAGAGCAGGCCGGCGAACCCGCCCAGCCCGCGGGTTCCCAGGACCAGGGCGTGGGCACCCTTGGTCGTGGCGACGAGGTGTTGGGCCGCCTGACCTTGGAAGGCCAGCTTGTGGACCTCGATCCCGTCCAGATCCGCCTCGGCGCGCAGGGTGGCTTCGGCCTGGTCGAGGATGGCTGGCGACGGGCTGGTGAGATTCTCCGGTATGAACGCAGCTGCCCCCGTGGGTAGGGGCCAGTCGACGACAGGCGGGGACCAGACGTGGACCAGGCACAGCGGCAGGCCCCAAATCTGGGCCTCGGCCGCGGCCCAGCGCGCGGCGCGCAGCGACCCCTTCGATCCGTCGACTCCGGCAACGACAGCCCCAGGGGGGACGCTCAGGTCCATGGGTCCATGGTCGTTGACGTGGCGGCGGCCCCGACAGGGCAGAAGGTCCCGGCGCTGGGGGCCTCAGGACCCGTGGCAGGTTATGGCGTACTCGGGGCAGTTGTCGGCGGCGAGCTGCGCGACCGAGGTCAGGTCGGCCGGTACCTCGCCATCTACGAGCAGCACGGCGTACCCCTCGTCGTCGGTGTCGAACAGGGCGGGCGCCAGGGCATAGCAGCGGCCGTGGCCCTGGCAGGCGTTGGAGTCGAGGGTGATCCTCACCGAACCTCCTCAGGTCGGATCCGTAGGGGAAGCTCTCGGGGGCCGCGCACTTGACCGGTGGACCACCGCACCCCGGTGGGGTGGTCGGCGGCCAGTTCGAAGTCGGGGATTCGGGCCAGCCACTCCTCCAACGCCACCCGGAGCTCCATGCGGGCCAGGTTCGAGCCGAGGCAACGGTGGATGCCGAGCCCGAAGGCGAGGTGGCGATTCTTCTGCCGGTCGATCACGAACTCGTCAGCGCGGTCGAAGGCTTCGGGGTCTCGGTTGGCGGCCGGGAAGGCCAACAGCACCCAATCCCGCTCTGCCACCGGGCATTCGCCGATGGTGGCGTCGTTCACGCCTTCGGCCACGATCCGGGCCATGGTGACCGGGGCGTAGAAGCGCAACAGCTCCTCGATGGCGAAAGGGGCCACCTCGGAGTCGGTGCGAAGTCGTTCCCGATCCTCGGGGTGGCGGGCCAGGTGCCAGAGGCTCGAGCCGATGGCCGACCAGGTGGTGTCGATGCCGGCCAGCAGCAGCAGGGCGATGGATCCGAAGATGTGTTCGTCGGTGATCGGCTTGCCGTCGACCTCGGCCTTGAGCAGGAAGCCGATGAGGTCGTCCCGCTCGGGTTGGCGTCGACGGTCCCTGATCACCTCGCTCAGGTAGTGGACCAACGTGTCCTCGGGAGCGACGGTGTCGGTGTACTCGCCCGGTTTCTCCAGGATCCGGTGGATGAAGAGCCGGAAGCGGTCGCCGTCTTCGCGGGGCAGGCCCAACATCTCGGCGATGACCCGTACCGGGATGTGTTGGGCGTAGGCGGTGGCGGCATCTACGACACCGTCGGGTCCGAGCCCATCGAGCAACTCGTCGAGCAGTTCCCGGCACGTCCGGCGGGTGGCTTCCTCCCAGCGATCGACCTGGCGGGGAGCGAAGGCGGGTAGCAGCAGCCGGCGGGCATCGGCGTGGAACGGCGGATCGGAGGTGATGGGCGGCGCGTAGCCCATGGGGGCGAGGCCCGAAGGCTTCCACCGGTTGACGATCACCCCCTCTGAACTGAACCGTTCGGTGTCGTTGGCGACGGCGGACACGTCGGCGTGCCTGGTGGGTAGCCACACCCCGCCGTGGGCGTCGGAATGGGCCACCGGACACCGTTGGCGCAGTTCGTCCCATATCGCCGGAGCGTCGGCGGCGTAGTCGTCTTGGGTGTGGTCGAACTCCGTGGCCCAGTCCTTGGGCCCAGAATCCAGGTCGGTCATCGGTTTCCCCTTGCAGCCCGGTGCGAACCCGTGGCACGACCTTGACCGTAACACCCGTTATCGACTGTCGGTCGCCTCGGGGTGGTGACGACGTGCTTCACTGGCGGTCCTGTCGATCTAGCAAGGGGCGAAGCCGTGACCGAACCAACAGTGTGGGGCGAGATCCAGGGGCGGACCATCACCTTTCCCATGGAGGTGAAGGAGATGGACGCCGCCACCATGGTGTTCTCGGTTCCTGCCTCCGCCGCCCAGGCCCTGCTACCCGGCGATCGTTTCGAGGTGGTCGACATCGGTGGCGGCGTGGCCCAGTTCGTGCTGGCCCTCGTCGACTACCACCAGAACCCGTGGGGTGACTACCTGGAGTTGAACCTGGGCTTCCTGGCCCGCCCGGTCGGGGCGCCCGAGGACCTGATCGGGTCGTTCGTGTACCGCATGCCGGTGGATCAGGCCTTCACGTGCCAGGCCGGCAACGAGGTGATGGGCTTCCCCAAGACGGTCGAGGACCTTTCTCGGGTGGACGCCGACGGACGGGTCACCTTCGCCATGCACCGCCACGGTGAGTTGGTGCTATCGGTCTCGTTCCCGGCCGTTGAACCGATGGGAGACGCCAGCCCGGTGGAGACGGTCAGCTACTCCTACCTGAACGGAGTCGCCTACGAGACCCCGTTGTCGTTGGACCTGGGAACGGGGCTCATCGATCCGTCCGACGTGGTGATCGAACTAGGCGCCGACATCATCGGTGACGAGCTGCGCAGCCTGGGCTTGCCCTCAGCGCCAGACATGGCCACGTGGGGAACCGGCCTGGCCGGGACGTTCCAACTCGGGCGTCCGGTCGTGGTCTGAGCGGACGAACCTTCAGCCCTGGGCCCAGGCCTCGACCCGCCGGGCCAGAACGGGAAGGCTGACGGTGGCCGCACCGAGGACGACGTCGTGGAAATCGGGTAGCGAGAAGCTGTCGCCCAGCCGGTCTTCGGCGACGGATCGCAGCCGGAGGATCTCGCGCTGGCCGACCTTGTAGGCCAGGGCCTGGCCGGGCATGCCGATGTAGCGGTCCACTTCGGTCTCGATCTCGTCTCGGGTGACCGGCGCATGGTCCACCATGAAGTCGATGGCCTGTTGACGGGACCAGCCGAAGGCGTGGAGGCCGGTGTCGACCACCAGTCGGCACGCCCGCCACGAGTCGCTGGCCAACATCCCCAACAGGTCCAGGTCGGTGCGGTACAGGCCCATCTCGACGGCCAGGCGTTCGGTGTAGAGGGCCCACCCTTCGACGTAGGCGGTGTGTCCCCAAGACAGGCGCCGAAACGCCGGCAGGGCCGTCCGCTCCGCGGCGATGGCCAGTTGTAGGTGATGGCCGGGAATGGCCTCGTGGTAGGCGATCGAGGCCGTCTCGGCCCGGGCCCGGCCGGTGGGGTCGTGCAGGTTGACGTGGTACTCGCCGGGACGGCTGCCGTCGGGTGCTGGCGGCGTGTAGTAGGCGGCGGGAGCGTCGGCGGCCAGGTAGTCGGGGATGGGGGTGAGCTTGCACGGCGCTTCGGGCACGATCCCGAACCACGCGCCCATGGCCGCGGTGGCATCGTCCAGGCACTGTTGGGCGTGGGCCAGGATCTCCTCGCCGTCGCGGTAGCGCAGGTCGAGGTCGTGGAGGAGGTGATCGAAGATCTCGGGCAGGTCCTCGGTGCCGAACAGGCGATGCCCGATCTCTCGGTACTGGTCGGGCAGGACCTCGGTGACCTCGTGAAGCCCGACGCGGTGCAGTTCCTCGGGGCTCAGGTCCAGCCCGGTGTGCATGCGGATCAGCGTGAGGTACAGGTCGTCGCCACCTGGGATCCAGCTCAGTCCGGCCCGATCATCGGCGCGGGCCACCCCGAGGAGCTCATCGGCCAGGACCTGGCGGTAGCGAGCGAAGGCCGGGCGCAGGCCGGTCTCCACCGCGTGGCGGAGATCGGCCCGCCACTCGGCTTCGCCATCCCAGTCCGCAGGCCCGGCGATGGCGGCGAAGGGGTCGCTGTCCAGCGGTGAGGCCAGGTACCCGTCGATCTGGTTGAGCGACCGTTCCACGTTGATCCGAGCCGGAGTGCGGCCTCGGGCCAGCCCGGCGCGGAACCGAACCGCGGCCTGATCCAACATGGTGGCCATCGCCCCGATCCGGGTGACGGCGGCGGCGGTGTGGTCGACGTCGGGAACCGAGAGCTGACCGGCCATGGTGAGCAGGTCGGCGTGGACCCCCTGCATCTGGTCCGACATCAGCTCGACGAGGCCGGCGTCGATGGCCGCCATCGACTCGTCGAGCTCACCGATCAGGAGCTCGACGGTGGTGCGGTCGGTCTCGTCGAGGTCCTGGACCGGGATCGCGGCGGCCTCGGTGCGGAAGGTGGCCAACGCCTGGAGGGTGGCGGCCTCGGCTGCCTCGCTCAAGTCGTCGGCCCGGTCGTCGAAACGGTGATCGCCGAGGAAGGCGGCGAACAGCGGGCTGGTGGTGAGCCGATGCTCCCAGTAGCGGTCGGTCAGGTCAGCCAGATCGTCGGAGGCGGTCACCGGTAGATGTTGTCACGCCCGGATGCCGCGGAGCCCGGACCAGGCCAACTGGGCCACCTGAGAGGCGAAGGCGTCGGCGCCGGTACCGGGACCGAGCCCCAGGGTCAGCCAGTGGCGGCTGGTTGCTTCGGCCAGGCCGACCACGCCGAAGGCCAGCACCCGGCGCTCATCGGCCGAAAGCCCTTCGATCTCGATGAAGCCGGCGACGAGGTCGGCGACCGCAGCCTCGACCTTCTCTATGGCCGACGCCAATTGTGGGTCTGCCCGGTTGTGCTCGGCGAACAGCACCCAGAACGCCGGTCCCTGGCTGGTCGCCCACCGGAAGTAGGCCTGGAACCCGGCCTCGACCTGCTGGCGGGGACCGTCGGCCAACGCCACCCCGTTCACGATGGCCCGCTCCAAGCGGTCGCCCAGGTCTTCGACCAACTCCCGATAGAGCGCTTCTTTGGAGGTGAAGTGCTGGTAGAGCACGGGCTTGGTGACGCCGGCCGCTTCGGCCACCTCGTTCATGGACGTGCCGTGGAAGCCGTGGTCGGCGAAAACCTGCAACGCCACCTCCAGCAGTTGACGCCGGCGTGCCGGCGCGGGGAGGCGAGTGGTGTGGGCTCGTTCAGTGGCGGGGCGCCCGACCTGGTCGTGGTGATCTCGGTCTGGGGTGTTCGAGTTCGACAAGGAGGGCTCAGTGCTGATGACGGATGACGGAGCGGGCGACGGTACCGGCCTGCATGTCGGCGAACGCCTCGTTGACCTCGTCGACGGTTATCTCCTTGGAGATCAACTCCTCCAGCTTGAGGTCACCCTGCTTCCACAGGTCGAGGAGCTTGGGGACATCTCGATGGACGTCGGAGGACCCGTACCAGCAACCCTTGATGGTCTTGGCCAGGTACAGCCAGGTGAAGGCCGCGTTCAGGTTGACCATGACGTCCATGCGGGGGACGCCGACCAGCACCACCTCGCCCCCAGCCCTGGTGGTGTTGATGGCTTGTTCGATGGTGGGGCCGAGGCCGATCACCTCGAAGGCCACATCTACCCCTCGGCCGTCGTTGGCGGCGATGGTGGCGGCCACCGGATCGGTTCCTTCCTCCACCAAGACGGTGTGGGTGGCCCCGAAGCTTCGGGCCATCTCCAGCTTCGACTCGAAGCGGTCGACGGCGATGATCGTGGTGGCACCCGCGATGCGGGCGCCCTGGATGACGTTGAGGCCCACCCCGCCACAGCCGATCACCGCCACCGAGTCACCGGGCGTGATGTCAGCGGTGTTAAGGGCTGCTCCCACACCGGTGAGCACGCCGCAGCCGATCAGGGAAGCAACGTCTAGAGGAACGTCGTCGGGGATCTTCACCGTGGAGATCTCCGGGACCACCGCGTAGGGACCGAAGGTGCCCAAGCATGCCATCTGGTGCAGCGGGGCCCCCTGACTGGTCATGCGCGTCGTCCCATCCAGCAGACCGGCCGCACCTTGGACCCGCGACGTCTCGCACAGGTAGGGCTGGCCGTGTTGGCACATGTAGCACTGGCCACAAGCCGGGACGAACGACAAGACGACGTGGTCACCTACCGCCACCCGGGTGACGCCTTCGCCCACCGCCTCGACGATGCCGGCGCCTTCCATGCCCAGCGTGTGCGGCATCTGCAGCTGGTACAGGCCCGTGCGCTGGTACACATCGATGAAGTTCAGGCCACTGGCGTGGTGGCGGATGCGGATTTCGCCCGGCCCGGGCGCGCCGACCTCGACATCGACGAGCTGCATCTGCTCGGGGCCGCCATGGGCGCGGATCTGGATGGCTTTGAAGGACATGGGGTGGTCTCCTCCGGGGGTCGTGGATCGATGCGTCAGAGCCTGCGGGCGCACCGAGGGGATGGCGTGGATGCGCGGCACTGCCGCGCGAAACGCCGGCGAGGTTAAGCGATGCGCGCGCGCCTTGCACGGAGCCGCCGCACGAGCCCCGCATAGAGACCCAGGTTGACGACCAGCACGAGCGCGCCGAGCACGAGCTGCCACTCGCGCGTCAGGCCGTCGGGGTAGATCGCGGCGGTCAGGTAGTGCTCGATGAAGCCGCGCTCGCGCTGCGGTGCGGCCTGGCCGGCCAGCGCGCGCAGTTGCCACTCCAGCGGCGTCAGCGGGCACAGGCGCCCCGACCACTCGATCCACACGCCCCACGCCGCGGCGGGCAGGTGCGCCCACACGAGGCGGGGCCAGCGCCACACCGCCAGCGCCCCGAGCATCACCCAGGCGATGAAGAGCGCGTGCAGCACGAGCAGCGCGTCGGCCGCCCAGGATGCGAACCCGGGCGCGACTCCCGACGCGAACCAGGGCGAGGCCCACGGCTCGGGAGCGAACGGCGACACGGACGCCGAGGCCGACGCCGGATCCGGCGCGGCCACGGCATCGGGCCAGAACACATTGGCGGCCATGGCAACATCGTGCCGCAAAGCGGGCCGTCCACCCGAACGGCCTCGCGCGCGACCCGCGCCAGGCGAAGTTCGTCACCCTCGACTCCCTGCGCTGGTGCTGGCGCGCACAGTGCAGGGCATTGCCGGGGCCGGGCTGCAGCCGGTGACCCAGGCCGTGCTGCTTTCGATCAATTCCAAGGAGCGCCATACCCGCGTGCTCGCCTACCAG
>WBZX01002301.1_pt2 | contig 11119 bp, 11 predicted proteins | sample 5204211 | NCBI WGS metagenome assembly WBZX01 (sample SAMN12344362, study PRJNA552823) | activated sludge metagenome | biome: Activated sludge suspended growth; feature: Nitrification reactor; material: Wastewater; isolation source: activated sludge from nitrification reactor of wastewater...
AGCACATCGGCTTCAACGGTGGGATTGCCACGGGAATCCAGAATCTCTCGTGCAACAACATCAACGATGGAACTCATGTTTATTCCTTATTTTCAATTAATTAAACAAATTACTTAAATCAAGTTATTACCACAGGCCACAGCCTGCTTGTTGTTATTTCAATTCTTCGAAACCAGCCGCCTTGACCGCCCGGTCGAGCGTCACCAGCGTCGTCAGCAGCGACTCCATGCGCGCCAGCGGCCAGCTGTTGGGACCGTCCGACCAGGCTTTTTCCGGGCAGGGATGGGTTTCCATGAACAGGCCGGAAATGCCGACCGCCACCGCCGCCCGCGCCAGCACCGGCACGAACTCGCGCTGGCCGCCGGAAGTCGTGCCCTGCCCGCCCGGCAACTGGACGCTGTGGGTGGCATCGAAAACGACCGGGCAACCGGTCTCGCGCATGATCGCCAGGCTGCGCATGTCGGAAACGAGATTGTTGTAGCCGAACGAAGCGCCGCGCTCGCAGACCATCAGGTTGTCGGCGCCGTTATTCACTTCACGCGCCTTGTCGACGACGTTCTTCATGTCGCCCGGCGCCAGGAACTGGCCCTTCTTGATATTGACCGGCTTACCGCAGGAAGCCACGGCGTGGATGAAGTCGGTCTGCCGGCACAGGAAGGCCGGCGTCTGCAGCACGTCGACCACCGCCGCCACCAGCGGCACTTCATCGATACCGTGGACGTCGGTCAGCACCGGCACACCGATCTGGCGCTGCACCTCCGAGAAGATGCGCATGCCTTCGTCCAGGCCCAGACCGCGTACCGACTTGCCGGAACTGCGGTTGGCCTTGTCGTAGGAGGCCTTGAAAATGTAAGGAATTCCGAGTCGACCGCAGACTTCCTTCATGTACCCGGCGACATCGAGGCACAACTGCTCCGATTCCGCGGTGCAGGGGCCGGCGATCAGGAAAAAAGGCTGGTCAAGACCAGCCTCGAAACCGCAGAGTTTCATTTGCCCTTGGCCTGTTGATTGGCCAGCGCCGCCTTCACGTAGGACGTGAACAGCGGGTGGCCCTGACGCGGGTTGGAGGTGAATTCGGGGTGGAACTGGCAGCCGACGAACCACGGATGCACGTCGGCGGGCAGTTCGACCATTTCGCAGAGATCGGTGCCCGGCGCGCGGCCGGCGACCTTCAGGCCCTTCTCTTCGAGTTGGGCGAGCAAGGTGTTGTTCACTTCGTAGCGGTGGCGGTGGCGCTCGGTAATCTCGGCCGCGCCGTAGATTTCGCGGGCCAGCGAGCCTTCGGCCAGCTTGCAGACCTGGGCACCGAGGCGCATGGTGCCGCCGAGGTCGGAATCCTCGCCGCGCTTCTCGACCTTGCCGGAAGCGTCCAGCCATTCGGTGATCAGGCCGATCACCGGATACGGCGTGTCGTGCACGAACTCGGTGGAATGCGCGCCGGCCATGCCGGCGACGTCGCGGGCGAATTCGACGACCGCCAGCTGCATGCCGAGGCAGATGCCGAGATAAGGCACCTTGTTCTCGCGGGCGTAGCGGATGGCGGCAATCTTGCCTTCCGTACCGCGTCGACCGAAGCCGCCCGGCACCAGAATGGCGTCGACGCCCTTCAACACGCCGCAACCGTGCTTCTCGATCTCTTCGGAATCGAGATAGATGATATCGACCTGGCAGCAGGTGTGGATGCCGGCATGCTTGATCGCCTCGATCAGCGACTTGTAGGACTCGGTCAGGTCGACGTACTTGCCGACGAAGGCGACCGTTACCTTGTGCTGTGGATTTTCCAGCGCCTTGACCAGCTTGTTCCAGATCGACAGGTCGGCCGCCTTGGCCAGAATGCCCAGCTTGTGGCAGACGATCTCGTCGATCATCTGTTCGTGCAGCATCGCCGGGATCTTGTAGATGGAATCGGCATCAAGGCACTCGATCACCGCCTCCGGCATGACGTTGCAGAACAGCGCGATCTTGCGGCGTTCCTCGACCGGGATCGAGCGGTCGGCGCGGCAGAGCAGGATGTCCGGCTGGATGCCGATTTCGCGCAGCTCCTTGACCGAGTGCTGGGTCGGCTTGGTCTTCAGTTCGCCAGCGGTCGGAATGTAGGGCAGCAGCGTCAGGTGCATGTAGCAGACGTTGTTGCGGCCTTCCTCGATGCCCATCTGGCGAATGGCTTCGAGGAAGGGCAGCGACTCGATGTCGCCGACCGTACCGCCGACCTCGACGATGGCCACGTCGGCACCTTCGGCACCGGCCTTGATCTTGGTCTTGATCTCGTCGGTAATGTGCGGAATGACCTGGACCGTCTTGCCCAGATACTCGCCACGACGCTCCTTCTTGAGCACCGTGTCGTAAATCTGGCCGGTCGTGAAGTTGTTGCGCTTGCTCATCCGGGCGCTGGTGAAGCGCTCGTAATGGCCGAGATCGAGGTCGGTCTCGGCGCCGTCCTCGGTGACGAAAACCTCGCCGTGCTGGAAAGGACTCATCGTGCCGGGATCGACGTTGATGTAGGGGTCAAGCTTGAGGTGGGTAACCTTGATGCCGCGGGATTCCAGAATGGCCCCGAGCGACGCGGCGGCGATGCCTTTGCCCAGAGAGGACACGACACCGCCTGTAACGAAAACGAATTTGGTCATGGAAAGACAGGCTGCGGGAAAGCCGAATGATAGCCGAAAGGGGGCGTTTCCTCAAACTGGCATCATCTATAATCCACCTCAATCCAATCACCGGTATTCCCTCATGTCCGAATTCGCATTTGACGTTTCCATTCAGGATTTCGAAGCCAAGGTGCTGCTGCCCGCTGAAACGGTGCCGGTCGTCGTCGATTTCTGGGCGCCGTGGTGCGAGCCTTGCAAGGTATTGAAGCCGATACTGGAAAAGCTGGCCGAGGAATACAAGGGCCGCTTCCTGCTCGCCATGGTCAACGCCGACGAGAACCCGGAACTGTCCCAGCATTTCGGCGTGCGCAGCATCCCGTCGGTCAAGGTCCTGTTTCAGGGGCAACTGGTCGATGAATTCAACGGTGTGCTGCCGGAAGCCCAGATCCGCGAATTTCTCGAGCGCATCGCCCTGCCCGCCGGCCCCGGCGGCAACCTGCGCGAGGAAGCCGCGGCGCTGGTCGCCGCAGGCAAGCTCGAAGAAGCGCTGGCCAAACTGGTCGAGGCCAGCCACGCCAACCCACAGGATCAGGCCATCCAGCTCGACGCCGTCGATGTCCTGATGCAGTTGGGCCGCAACGACGAGGCCAAACAGCTGCTGGCCGGCGAATACGCCAATGAACCCGATCGCGCCAATGCCCTGCGCGCCCGCCTGGCACTGGCCGACGGTGCTGCCGACACGGCAGCGATCGAAGCCCGGCTGGCCGCCAACCCGGCCGACCACGCCGCCCGCCTCGAACTCTCCCGCGCCTTTGCCGCGCAAAGCCGTTTCCGCGAAGCGATGGAAGCGGCGCTCGACGTCGTCATCCGCGACCGCTTCTTCGACGAAGGCGCCGGCCGCAAGGCCCTGCTCCAGCTTTTCGAAGCACTCGGCGGCAGCGAGCAGTACGACGACCTGATCCGCGAATTCCGCCGCAAGCTGTCGGCCGCACTCAACTAAAACGCCGCCCGGACATCGGCCGTGCAGCTTTTCTACACCGATGTCTTCGTTCTGCCGCTGCCGGCCGGGCACCGTTTCCCGATGGAAAAGTATTCCCGGCTGCGTGAAGCGCTGCTCAAGAGCGGCGAGTTTGCCGTCGGCGACTTCCATCTGCCGCACGCCGCCAGCGACGAGGAACTGGCCCGCGCCCACGACCCCGGCTACATCCGTCAGGTCTGTTGCGGTCAACTGCCGGAAAAGGCCCAAAAAGCCATCGGCTTTCCGTGGAGCGCCGGCATGGTCGAACGCTCGCGCCGTTCGGCCGGGGCGACCATTTGCGCCTGCCGTTCAGCTCTGGAGAGCGGCAGGGTCGCCGCCAACCTCGCCGGCGGCACGCACCATGCCTTTCGGGACCGCGGCGAGGGCTTCTGCGTCTTCAACGACGCCGCCGTGGCCGCCCGCGCTATGCAGGCCGAAGGCCGCGCCGAACGCATCCTGATTGTCGATTGCGACGTTCATCAGGGCAACGGCACGGCCAGCATCCTGGCCGGCGACGAGAGCATCTTCACCTTCTCCATCCACGGTGCGCGCAACTTCCCCTTCGCCAAGGAAAGCAGCGACCTCGACATCGAGTTGCCCGACGGTTGCGGCGACGATGCCTACCTGACCCGCCTCGGCGACGGCCTCGCCACCGCCTTCGACCTCGCCCGCCCGGACCTCGTCATCTACCTGGCCGGCGCCGACCCCTACCACGACGACCGCCTCGGCCGCCTCGGACTGAGCTTCGCCGGGCTGGCCGAACGCGACCGTCAGGTATTCGCGCATTCCCGGGCACATGGCATTCCGGTCGCCATCGCCATGGCCGGCGGCTACGCGCGGCAGATCGACGATACCGTCGCCATCCACGCGACGACCATCCGGCTCGCGCGGCAGCTTTGGCGCTAGAATCGGTTCATGGATAACGCCCTCTACCGCAGTACCAGCCTGCGCCGGATCGAAGCGGCACACGCCAGCGAACCGCTGATGCAGCGTGCCGGCGGCGCCGCCGCGGCATGGGCGGCGGAACTGGCGATCCAGCGCGAACTGCCGGTGCTCGTTCTCGCCGGCCCCGGCAACAACGGCGGCGATGCCTTCGAGGCGGCACATCTCTTGCGCCAACGCTTCTTCGATACCTGCGTCGTCTTTGCCGGCGACTCCGGCAAGCTGCCGCCCGATGCGGCAACCGCCCACCAGCGCTTCGTCGCAGCCGGCGGCACAACCTGCAATGCCATTCCGGTCGACGGCCAGTGGTCGCTGATCGTCGACGGCCTCTTCGGCATCGGCCTCGCCCGTGCGCCGGCCGGCGCGTATGCGGAGCTGATCGAAACCGCCAACCGCCTGGCGGAACGCGATGCCTGCCCGCTGCTGGCGCTCGACTGCCCCTCCGGGTTGTATGCCGACAACGGTCAGGTGTTCGCTCCCTGCATCCGCGCCAGCCACACCCTCACCTTCATCGCCGCCAAGCCGGGCCTGCTGACCGCAGCGGGACCGGACCACTGCGGCGAGATTCGCGTCGCCTGTCTCGACCTGGCGCCGGAATCGGAACTGCCATCCGATGGTCGCCGGGTCAGCCGGGCCGACTTCGCCCCGTATCTCCGCCCGCGCCGCCTCGACAGCCACAAGGGCAGCTACGGCAGCGCCGGCATCCTCGGCGGTGCGCAGTCGATGGTCGGTGCCGCCTTCCTCGCCGGCCGCGCCGCGCTCAAGCTCGGTGCCGGCCGCGTCTACCTCGGGCTGCTCGACCCGCAGGCGCCAGCCTGCGACCTGCAGCAACCCGAGTTGATGCTGCGCCGCCCAACGGCCCTGTGGCAGGCCGATCTGACGGCACTGGCCTGCGGTCCGGGCCTTGGCAGCAGCCTGGAGGCGATCAAATTGCTGGAAACGGCCATCGCCGGCGAACTGCCGCTGCTGCTCGACGCCGATGCGATCAATCTGGTGGCCATCGAAGGCAACCTGCAGGTCGCGCTGGCCAGCCGCGGCAACCCCGCCATCCTGACGCCGCACCCGGCCGAAGCGGCGCGCCTGCTCGACTGCGGCACCGCCGAGGTGCAGGCCAACCGCATCGCCGCCGCCCAGGAGATCGCCCAGCGCTACCGCTGCCACGTCGCGCTGAAAGGCTGCGGCACCGTGATCGCCGCGGTCGACGGCCGCTGGTGGATCAACTCCACCGGCAATCCCGGCATGGCCACAGCCGGCATGGGCGACGTGCTGAGCGGCCTGATCGCCGCCCTGCTCGCCCAGGGCTGGCCGGCCATCCCCGCCCTGCTCGCCGGCGTCCATCTGCACGGCGCGGCGGCCGACCGCCTGGTCGCCGCCGGTGTCGGTCCGATCGGGCTGACGGCCGGCGAGGTCATCGATACCGCCCGCCAGACATTCAACGAATGGGTCGCCACCGGCCAGGCCGCTTGAGCCGGCTTTTGCCCATGCCGATTTCCCAGACAGTACAATTACTCGTTTAGCCCCAGCCAGCCACCTCCATGTCCATCGAATTCGATTACCCGCTCGCCGACGAAATCACCCGCAACGTCGATGCCGCGCTGGCCGAGGATATCGGCCCCGGCGACCTCACTGCCGGCCTCGTTCCTGCCGACCGAATTGCCCGTGCCACTGTCATTTCGCGCGAAGCCGGCGTGCTTTGCGGCCGCGCCTGGTTCGACCGCTGCGTCACGGCGCTCGACCCGACCGCGGAAGTCGTCTGGCATGCAGAGGATGGCGACCGTGTCGCCCCCAACCAAGTACTCTGCGAAATCCGCGCCAACGCCCGCGCCCTGCTCTCGGCAGAGCGCAGCGCGCTGAATTTCCTGCAACTGCTCTCGGCCGTCGCCAGCAAGGCGCGCATCTATGCCGATGCGATCGCCGGCACCGGGGCACAGGTGGTGGACACGCGCAAGACCCTGCCCGGCCTGCGCATCGCCCAAAAATATGCCGTCCGCTGCGGCGGCGGCGGCAACCATCGCCTGGCGCTGTGGGACGCCATCCTGATCAAGGAGAACCACATCCTCGCCGCCGGCGGCATTCCCGAAGCGATGGCGGCCGCCCGAATCACTGCGGGACAGGCCGGCGAGCGCTGCAAGTTCATCCAGGTCGAGGTCGAATCGCTGGCCGAGTTGAACATTGCGCTGGCCGCCGGCGCGACGATGATCTTGCTCGACAACTTCACGCTCGAGATGATGCGCGAAGCGGCAGCCATCAATGCCGGCCGCGCGGTACTCGAAGCTTCCGGCAATGTCACCTTGGAAACGATACGCGGCATCGCCGAAACCGGGGTCGACCGGATCTCCGTCGGCGCCCTGACCAAGGACGTCAAGGCCCTGGACCTGTCGATGCGTTTCAGGGACTAAATACCGAGCAATTGATGACTAGGCGCGGCGGGGGTTTTTGGTCATAATCGCTGCGCATCGGAAGAAAACAACGATCACCCAGGGAGCTTCACATGTTGTTTGCGCTGTTTTATGTAATCGCCATCGTCATTCTGGTTCTGCACTTCACCGGCTTCCTTGCCCGGCATAACCTCGAATGGCTGGTGCTGGTGCTGGCCGGCGCCGTTTTCCCGGCGGTCATCTACCTGTAGCAGGTTTCCTCGCCACTAGGTCGATCAACGCCGAGCGACCTGCGTGGGCGCTGCCCTCCTCCATCTGGTCTTCGTGTTCGCACAGCAACACGATTTCCCAATCAGCGAACATCTTCCGCAACAGCGCCTCGGTATAGAGGTTCTCCACGGCTGACGGACCGCCGGTCCGATATTCCAGCTGTTTCGGCGTGTAGCCCTGCAGGAACAGCAAGCCGCCAGGCTTCACCACCTGCTTCATGCCTTCCATCATGCGCGGCCGCTCGGCCGGCCCGGCGAACTGGATGAAGATGCCGACCACGGCATCAAAGGTCGCGACCGGCCATTTCCAGTGGAAAACATCGGCGGTGACAAAGTCGACCGTGACATGCCGGCCACGCGCCAGCCGAGCCGCCTTTTCCAGCGCTACCGAAGAAATCTCGGTCGCCGTGACGGCGCAGCCCTGCTCGGCCAGCCACACGGAGTTCCGCCCTTCTCCATCGGCGATCGAAAGAACGCTCATCCCCGCGCCGAAGCGCTCCGCCTGCGAAGCTAGGAATTTGTTGGGCGCCGTGCCGAACAAATAGTCGTCGCCCACGTCGCGATAGCGGGCCGACCAGAAGGCTTCGTAGTCGGGAAAACTCAAACGCGCTCGACGATGAAGCGCTTGATGGCGGCGACATCGGGCGCCATGACGACGACGCGCTGGGGCAGGCTCTCGATGCCGGCGAGATCGGCCGGACGCACCGGTTCGCTGCCCAGCGCCTCGCGGATGGTTTCCTCGAACTTGGCCGGCTGTGCGGTTTCCAGGACGATCATCGGGATGTTCGGCAGGCGATGTTCGAGCGCCACCTTGAGGCCGTCGGCGGTGTGGGTATCGAGCATGACGTTGTAGCGGCCCTGCGCGAAACGGATGGTCCGGATGCGGTCGGCGTGCGTGCTCTTGCCGGAGACGAAGCCGAAATTCGGCATTTTTTGCCAGTGGACCGTAACTGACAGGTCAAACGCCTCGCCCTTGTCGACCTTGGCCCACAATTCCTTGACCACCGCCGGGTCGCGGCCGACCAGATCGAAAATGAAGCGCTCGAAGTTGGAGGCCTTGGAAATATCCATCGACGGGCTGGAGGTAATGCTGGTTTCGGCGGCGCTGCGCGGACGATAGACACCGCTGCGGAAAAACTCGTCGAGGACGTCGTTTTCGTTGGTCGCCAGCACCAGGCGGGCGATCGGCAGACCCATCTGGCGGGCGATGTGACCGGCGCAGATGTTGCCGAAATTGCCCGAGGGCACGGCGAAGGCGACCTGCTCGTCGTTCGATTTCGTGGCCAGAAAGTAGCCCTGGAAGTAATAGACGATCTGCGCCGCGACGCGCGCCCAGTTGATCGAATTGACGGCGCCGATCTTGTACTTGGCCTTGAACTCGGCGTCGTTCGAGACCGCCTTGACAATGTCCTGGGCATCGTCGAACAGGCCGGTGACGGCGATGTTGAAGATGTTGGGATCCTGGAGCGAATACATCTGCGCACGCTGGAAGGCGCTCATCTTGCCTTCCGGCGAGAGCATGAAGACCTTGACGTTGTGCTTGCCGCGCATGGCGTATTCGGCCGCCGAGCCGGTGTCGCCGGAGGTGGCGCCGAGGATGTTGATCGATTCGCCGCGCTGTTCGAGCACGTACTCGAACAGATTGCCGAGCAGTTGCATCGCCATGTCCTTGAAGGCCAGCGTCGGGCCGTTGGACAGCTCCTGCGTGTAGAGGCCGTCCTCGAGCCGGGTCAGCGGCGTGATCTCGGCGGCATCGCCGCCGTTGCGGGTGTGGCAATAAACCTCGGCGGTATAGGTTTTGGCGACCAGCGCCTTCAAATCGCCGGCCGGGATGTCGGTGATGAACTTGGACAGGATTTCGTAGGCGAGATCCGCATACGACAACTTGCGCCAGGCATCCAGTTCGGCCCGCGTGACCTGCGGATAGCTTTCCGGCAGATAGAGGCCGCCATCCGGCGCCAAACCGCCGAGGAGGATGTCGCAGAAAGCCTGGGGCGCGGCGTGACCGCGGGTCGAGATATAGCGCATGGCGAAGCCCTGAAAAAGCGAAAAATGGCGATTTTACCGCGTCGACCGCGACACGCGCACGGCTTGCAGCAGGCCGGCGACAAAGAGCAGCATGGCGCCCGCCACCAGGAGGCCGGCCGCGGGCGCGAAGCCGGCAAGCAGCGCCAGCGTCGCTGCGAGAAACAGGAGCGCCCGCAAGCCGCCGGTGGCAGCCAGTTTTTGCCGCATGATGTGGCGCGCCGGCAGCGCCGGGCCCGGCCAGCGCCAGACCGGCAGCAACTGGCTGAGCGCCCCGGTAACCAGCGGCAACAAAAAGCCGGTGCCCCAGGCGAGCAGGGTCGGATACGCCGGCAACAGCCTGGCACCGTGCGCCACCCCGGCTGCCAGCGTCAGCAGCAAGCCGGCCACTGCCGCCAGCAGCGATGCGGCGACCCCATCGCGGAGCATGACCATGAACCCGAAACGCCGCCCCCACTGGCCGACCAGCCCGAGCGCGGCGACCAGCACCAGCGCCGCACCCGGTGCGGCAAACGGCCAGATGACCGCGGCCCCGGTGGCAACCACCAGCGCGCCACCGGCCACCAGCCAGAGGCGGCGACGCAGCCAGCCGGCGGCCTCTGGATCAGGCTTGCCGAGCGCTGTCGGCAGCAGTACCGGCAAGGTGCCGAGCGCCGCCAGGCCGACCAGGCCAAGGGTATTCAGGTGCAGGTGAAATACCCGCAGCGGCTTCCAGTACGAGGGCAGCGCGGGAATCAGGAGGACCGCCAGCAGGGCCAGCATCAGGCAGCCGAGCGCAGCGCCGTACCAGCGCCAGCCGGGGTGCGGCGAGCCGAGGGCGGCGCGCGCCCGGGCGGCGATCCAGTTGAGCAAAATGGCCGCCAGGACGAGGTCGACCGCAGCAACCGGATGCAACAGCCAGTACGGCAGCAGCCCCTGCATGGCGGCGACGGCCAGCAGCCCGGCCAGTTGCGCGGCGCCCGGCAGCCGCCGGATCACTTTCCCGGGATCGCCGGTGCGCGTCAGCACCGGCACGAAATGCGTCATGGCCGCGAAGATCAGCGGCACGATGCCGACGGCGAACGCCAGATGCGCCACCGCCAGCGGCGAACCGACCCCGCTCAGCGCCAGGACGGCGCTGCCCAGCAGGGAAAGAAGGGTCAGGCTCGCGGTCTGGAGCAATCAGGCGACGACGGCGAAGTCGATCACGATGGCACCCGGCTCGCGTTGCTTGTATTCGATGCTCAAGCTGTCACCGTAGCGGGCCTGCAACTGGGCGAGCAGCGGCAGCGGATCGTGGTCATTGCAGAAGCGCATGGTCTCACCAGGCTGCAGCGCGTCCAGCGCGCCGAAGATGGCGGCATGGCGGAAACGCTTGGCGATGCCGCGCGCGTCGAAAGGATAGAGGGCTTCCGGGGTGGTATGGTTGCAGACATGAATGGCTTGCATGATAGCTCCTTGAATGGCTTGCCGAAGTGGCACGCGGCAGATTCTGCAGGGCATTCAGCCAAGTTTCCTTGATCCGAATCGCCCTTGACCCCAGGCCGCCCATGGGCAATGTGCAAGCCGCCGGTTGCGGTCGCCACCCGAAAACAGCCAATTTTCATTTTCCGGTCATCCGCCTGTGGGATAATTGCCCCCCTTACCGCAACACCGCAGCAGGCATGGCAAAAGATTCACCGATTCAGTTCAAGGGCACGTCGCTCAAGATCATCCAGACGCAACTCCGCACCACCGACCCCGCCACGCTGCACGCCGCACTGGCCGAACTCACCGGCAACAGCCCGGATTTCTTCGAGAACGAACTGGCGATTCTCGATTTCAGCAACGCTGAAGACCTCCCGGACAGTGTCGACTGGGCGCAGATCCGCGACCTGCTGCGCCACTCCGGCCTCGCCGCCGTCGCCACGCGTGGGTTGC
>WBZX01002977.1_pt1 | contig 11115 bp, 9 predicted proteins | sample 5204211 | NCBI WGS metagenome assembly WBZX01 (sample SAMN12344362, study PRJNA552823) | activated sludge metagenome | biome: Activated sludge suspended growth; feature: Nitrification reactor; material: Wastewater; isolation source: activated sludge from nitrification reactor of wastewater treatment...
CGCCATCGAAACCGGCCTGGGCGGCGCCAGACGCGACATCGCCCACTATCTCGACGAGAACGTCCTCGCCAGCCTGCCGCCACGACTCGGCGACTTCCTGCTGCGCCTGTCGATCCTCGACCGCCTCTCCCCCGCGCTGGCTGCCACCGTCTCCGGTTGCGACGACGCGGCCGATCTCGTCGACCAACTCGAACGGCGCAACCTCTTTCTCGCCCCGCTCGACGAGGCGCGGAGCGGGTACCGCTTCCACGCCCTCTTCGCCGGCTACCTCGCGGCGATCCACTACGAGTGGAACGAAATCGCCAGCAGCAAGGAGATTCTCGGCGACCGCCTCGGCACCGCCATCGAAACCGCGCCGGTCGACTCGCTGACCCGCTTCTGCCTCACCGCCACGCGCCTGGCGGCGCTACGCGGCGACCTCGACGGCGCCGACCGGGTGCTTGCACGGGCCAGCGCCGTCGCCCACGACCGCGACTGGCTGCGCATGCTCGCCGCCTGCTCATCGCCCGAGGCGACGGTCGTGAAGCCGCCGTCGTCCTCAACGCCGCGGCCCGGCACCTCGCCGCCGACGGCATGGCCTACTTGGCCGCCCGCGTCCGCATCCTCCAGACCATCGCGCTGGACCGCGAAGGCGATCAGGCCGCCGCCCTCGGTGCGCTCGCCGCCGCCCTGTCCTACGGACAGCACAACGGCCTGATGCGCAGCTTCCTCGACGAAGGCTCCCGCGTCCCGAGCCTCGCCCCTGCGCCGGCCGGCGACGCCGCCGCGCGCCTCAGCGCCCGCGAACAGGACATCCTGGCCGGCCTCGCGCGGGGTCTGTCCAACAAGGAGATCGCCCGGACCCTGCAACTCGCGCCTCAAACGATCAAGTGGCATCTGAAGAACATCTTCCTCAAGCTCGGCGTCACCTCCCGCCTCCAGGCCGTGCACTGGGCCCGCAGCCACCCTCCGGCCGCGGCGGCCGCCGGCCCCTGACCGCCGCAGCCAGCCCCCCCCTTTTGGGGGGCTGGCGCAGCCTGCGGACTCGCATATTCTCTTCCAGATGAGAACCACGGACCGCGGCCCTGCCCGGCATCCGTGGCAGCTACCGGAGGACCACAGTGGAATTGCGGAAGCAGCGTGGCGATACACGGCCCCGCTCACGGCGACGCCCTCTGCAGAGCGTCCCGGCAAGCGGCGTGACCCCGCCGCTCCCGCCCCGCAGTCGGTCCTCCACCGGTAAGGTCGGGCCGGAGTCCGTTCAGCCTCCCTCCCTCAGTAAGCTCCCTCGGCTGTCGGACCTGGCCTGTCCCGGGAAGCGGGCCGGTGCATCTCCTCCCATGCACCGGCCCGCCTGATCCCGCTCCCCTTTTCCACCGCTTCGCCGGCCGGCCAGGGGCGCCTGCACCGCGACGACGTGTATATGCCCATCACGCGCTGTTCCACGTCCACGCCTGGGGCATGCCCTACGTAGCGACGATGCTGGGGCTGCGTCAGGTGTACCCCGGCCGTTACAGCCCCGATGGCCTCCTGGCGCGGGTGAAACGGGAAGGCGTGACCTTCTCCCCCTGCGTGCCGACCATCCTGCACATGCTGCTCAGCCACCCGGCGATCGACGACACCGACGTCCGCGGCTGGAAAGTCATCATCGGCGGCTCGGCGCTGCCCAAGGGCCTCGCCCAGGTCGCCTGGGAGCGCGGCATCGATCTGTTCACCGGTTACGGCATGTCCGAAACCTGCCCGATCCTGACCTTCGCGCAGATCAAGACCCCGCTGCGCGGCGACCCGGCCCGCGAACTCGAACTGCGCACCCGCACCGGTCTGCCGACCCCCCTCGTGGACCTGCGCACCGTCGACGAAAACATGAGCGATCTGCCCCGCGACGGCAAGGCGGCCGGCGAGGTCGTGGTCCGCGCGCCGTGGCTCACCCAGGGTTACTACAAGAACCCCGCCGCCTCGGAAGACCTGTGGTCAGGCGGCTACCTGCACACCAACGACATCGGCACCATCGACCCCGACGGCTACCTCCAGGTGACCGACCGCATCAAAGACGTCACGAAGACCGGCGGCGAATGGGTTTCGTCGCTGGAACTGGAGGATGTCATCTCCCGCCACGCGGCGGTCAGCGAAGTCGCGGTGATCCTGGTTCCGGCCATCGACAAAACCAGCGTCGGCAAGATCAACAAGAAAGGGCTGCGCGAAAAGTTCGACGGCGCCTGAACCCCGCCGCCGACATCGTCGCCTCCGGGCGCGGATGACGCCCGGCCGTATTCAGCGCGGCCGGGCCGGCGCCGCGGCCAGGCGGTCGACCATCCGCATCACCGCCGCCACCTGCGGCCCGTTGCGGGTGGCGTAGTCGGTACTGGCATAGCCCCACCAGTCCCAGCATCCCAGCGGGTTGTACACCCAGCGCCACGAGCCGGGCGCATAGCCGTTGCGGGTGACGGTCTGCGGATACAGGACCACCAGCCGGTTGGTGGCCGCCCATTCGTTATACCCCGAACCCTCCGCAAAACGCCGGCCGACCTGATCCAGATTCTGGCGGCAGCCGTGGAAGGCCACATGCACCCGGCAGCCCCCTTGCCGGCAGGCCTCCGGCACATACACCAAGCCGTCCTCCGCCAGCCCGGCATCGGCCGCCAGACCGGCGACGAACGGCCGCTGGTCGAAACGCTGCAGCTGCCCGGCCGCCGCGCTGCCCCGCGCCTGCAGCGGCCCCAGCAGATACGCGAGGAGCTCGCCCGGCGCGTCGAAATCCCCGCAGCGGTTGATGTAGGGCGGCGCCGAGGTGTCGCAGGCGTTCGGTTTGCCGTCCGCCACCGAGATCATCGCGTGGCCGGCGTTCGGCAAGGTGACGAGGCGGATCGCCTGCGGCGGCAGCCACTGTTTGTAAAAAGCCACCAGCGCATCCACCACCGGCCGTTCGACCGTATGGTCGACGCTGCCGGTGAGCACCCACACCCTGTCGTCGGCCAGCGCCGCCGGCGGGTCGATCAGCCCCAGGCGGGCACGGGATTCCATCCGCGGCCGGATGTCGCCCGGATCGGGCGGCGGCGTGAAGGCGGTCGGCGCCATGCAGTTGGTCAGCGCGCGGACCGCGTTGCCGTCGGCACAATCGTACGGGCCGGCGGCCAGGATGCCGGCGCCGCGCACCCGTTTCGAATGGGCCACCTGAAACTGCACGGCCATGTAGCCGCCCGACGAAATCCCCGACACCGTCAGCCCCGCCCCGTCGGCCCCGAGCGCCGGCAGCAGCGGCGCCGCCAGCCCCGAGCCGGCCAGCGCGGCGCCCAGCACGGCCACCGCGATACGCAACCGGCCCATCGTCACACGCCCAGCAGACGCCACAGCACACCCCCGCCGGCCGCCAGCCCGAGGCCGCCGAAGGCCAGCGCGCCGACCGCGAAGCCCTTGCCGCGCAGCGCCGGGTCCTTCGCGTAGCCCAGCGCGTAGCCGATGCGCCCGGCCAGCCAGACGCCGCCGAGCGCCGCCGCCAGCCCGTCGCCTACGTAGGCGGCGCAGATCCACAGGCACGGCAGGGTCATCAGCGCCCACTCGAGGGTGTTCATCTGAACCCGGTACAGGCGTTCGAAAACGGGATGGCCGGTCACCGCCGGCGCCTTCACGCCGTAGCGGTGGCGGCCCTTGCCGACCGCGAAACTGGTGCCGAACATCAGCAGGACGATCAGCAGCGTGACGCCGGCCGTCAGCGGAGAGGAAGACAACATGGACACGGATTCCTGAATGACGATGAAGATGTAGTTTACCCTTCGCCGCACCTCCCACCGCGTCGCCGCCATGTTCCGCACCCTGATCCGCCTGCTCGCTCCCTACCGCCGCCGCGTGCTGGTGGCCGTCGTCGCGCTGATCCTCGCCGCCGGCGCCATGCTGGCCGTCGGCCAGGGCTTGCGGGCGGTCATCGACAAAGGCTTCTCGGCCGGCGACCCGGCCTGGCTCGACCGCACGCTGGCCTCGATGGGCGGGCTGATCCTGCTCCTTGCCGCCGCCACCTACCTGCGCTTCTACAACGTCTCGTGGCTCGGCGAACGGGTCACCGCCGACATCCGCCGCCGCGTCTTCGACCACCTGCTGACGCTGCCGCCGGCCTGGTTCGAGGCCGGCCGCACCGGCGAAGTCATCTCCCGCCTCACCGCCGACACTACCCAGATCGAGCACGTCATCGGCTCCAGCCTGTCGATCGCCCTGCGCAACGCGCTGCTCCTCGCCGGCGGGCTGGCGATGCTGTTCACCACCAGCCTCAAGCTCAGCCTGCTGACCGTCAGCGGCGTACCGCTGGTCGTCGCGCCGATCGTCCTCTACGGCCGCCGCGTGCGCCGCCTGGCCCGCGAAAGCCAGGACCGCGTCGCCGAGCTGGGCAACCGCATCGACGAGACGATCCACGAAATCCGCATCGTCCAGGCCTACGGCCACGAGGACGCCGACCGCCACGACTTCGGCCGCCTCGTCGAATCCAGCTTCGCCACCGCCCGCGCCCGCGTCGCCAACCGGGCGCGGCTGGTAGCGGCGGTGATGGTGCTGGTCTTCGGCGCCATCGCCTTCATCCTGTGGGTCGGCGGCCACGACGTGCTGGCCGGCCAGCTCAGCGCCGGCGAGCTGTCGGCCTTCGTCTTCTACGCGGCGCTGGTGGCCGGCAGCGTCGGCGCGCTGTCGGAAGTGTGGGGCGACCTGCAGCGCGCCGCCGGCGCCACCGGCCGCCTGATGGAAATCCTTGGCACGACGCCGGCCATCGTCGCCCCGCCACGGCCGCAGCCCCTTCCCGAGCCGTCCCGCGGCGCCGTCGCCCTCGAACGGGTGCGCTTCCACTACCCGACGCGGCCCGACGCTCCGGCCCTCGACGACTTCAGCCTGGCCGTCGCACCCGGCGAAACCGTCGCCCTGGTCGGCCCCTCCGGCTCCGGCAAGAGCACGGTGTTCCAGCTACTGTTGCGCTTCTACGACCCCCAGCGCGGCAGCGTGCGCATCGACGGCACCGACCTGACCGCCGCCGACCCCCTCGCGCTGCGCCGACGCGTCGCGCTGGTGCCGCAGGATGCGGTGATCTTCGCCGCCAGCGTCGCCGACAACGTGCGCTACGCGCGGCCCGAGGCCAGCGATGCCGAGGTGCGCGCGGCCTGCGCGGCGGCCTTCGCCGACGAGTTCATCGCCCATCTGCCCGACGGCTACGCCACCGATCTGGGCGAACGCGGCGTGCGCCTGTCCGGCGGCCAGCGCCAGCGCATCGCCATCGCCCGCGCGATCCTCGCCGACCGCCCGATCCTGCTCCTCGACGAAGCCACCTCGGCCCTCGACGCGGAGAGCGAGCGCATGGTCCAGACCGCCCTCGACGGCCTGATGCGGCAGCGCACCACGCTGGTCATCGCCCACCGCCTCGCCACCGTCCAGAAGGCCGACCGGATCGTCGTCCTCGACGGCGGACGCATCGTCCAGCAAGGCCGCCACGCCGAACTGATCGCCGCCGACGGGCTTTACGCACGGCTCGCCCATCTGCAGTTCGTGGCCTGATGTATCGACACAATGCATCTATTTATCGCAACAAAACAGGTTTGATTGTTGCATTTTTGGCAACAATCCCGCCCCCGCACGCACCCGCCAACTCGGGTAAAGTTGCGCCTTCGCATTTTTCCCTTCCTGGAAAGCAACGATGGCCCAATACGTCATGTCCATGCTCCGCGTGAGCAAGGTCGTCCCGCCCAAGCGGCAGATCATCAAGGACATTTCCCTGTCCTTCTTCCCCGGCGCCAAGATCGGCCTGCTCGGCCTCAACGGCGCCGGCAAGTCCACCGTGCTCCGGATCATGGCCGGCGTCGACAAGGAATACGACGGCGAGGTGCAGTGGCAACCCAAGATGTCCATCGGCTACCTGCCCCAGGAACCCCGGCTCGATGCCGACAAGACCGTCCGCGAGGAAGTCGAATCCGGCCTCGGCGAAGTGATGGAGGCCAAGCAGAAGCTCGAAGAGGTGTACGCCGCCTACGCCGAGCCCGACGCCGACTTCGACAAGCTGGCCGAACTGCAGGCCAAGTACGAGAACATCATCGCCACCAGCGGCGCCGACATCGAAACCCAGCTCGAGATCGCCGCCGACGCGCTGCGCCTGCCGCCGTGGGACGCCAAGATCGGCCCGCTGTCCGGCGGCGAGAAGCGCCGCGTCGCGCTGTGCAAGCTGCTGCTGTCGCGCCCCGACATGCTGCTGCTCGACGAACCGACCAACCACCTCGACGCCGAATCCGTCGAGTGGCTCGAACAATTCCTGTGCCGCTTCCCCGGCACCGTGGTGGCCGTCACCCACGACCGCTACTTCCTCGACAACGCCGCCGAGTGGATTCTCGAACTCGACCGCGGCCAGGGCATCCCCTGGAAGGGCAACTACTCGAGCTGGCTCGAGCAGAAGGAAGCCCGCCTCGAGCAGGAAGCCAGGCAGGAAGGCGCCCGCATGAAGGCCATGAAGCAGGAACTCGAGTGGGTGCGTTCCAACCCCAAGGCGCGCCAGGCCAAGAGCAAGGCGCGTCTGGCCCGCTACGAGGAAATGTCGAGCGTCGAATACCAGAAACGCAACGAAACCCAGGAAATCTTCATCCCGGTCGGCGAACGCCTCGGCGACAAGGTCATCGAGTTCCACGACGTGTCGAAGGGTTTCGGCGACAAGCTGCTGATGGACAAGCTCAACTTCAGCATCCCGGCCGGCGCCATCGTCGGCATCATCGGCCCCAACGGCGCCGGTAAATCGACGCTGTTCAAGATGATCACCGGTCAGGACAAGCCCGATTCCGGCGACGTGGTGGTCGGGCCGACGGTGAAGATCGCCTACGTCGATCAGTCCCGCGACTGCCTCGACGGCAGCAAGACGGTGTTCGACGAACTGGCCGGCGGCGCCGACATCCTGACCATCGGCCGCTCCGAGATTCCCAGCCGCGCCTACATCGGCCGCTTCAATTTCAAGGGCGGCGACCAGCAGAAGCTGGTCGGCAACCTTTCCGGCGGCGAGCGCGGCCGTCTGCATCTGGCCAAGACGCTGATGAGCGGCGGCAACGTGCTGCTCCTCGACGAACCGTCGAACGACCTGGACGTGGAAACCCTCCGCGCGCTCGAGGACGCCCTCCTCGAATTCGCCGGCTGCGCGCTGATCATCTCCCACGACCGCTGGTTCCTCGACCGCATCTGCACCCACATCCTGGCCGCCGAAGGCGACTCGCAGTGGAGCTTCTTCGCCGGCAACTACCAGGAGTACGAGGAAGACAAGAAGAAGCGCCTCGGCGAGGAAGGCGCCAAGCCGAAGCGTATCCGCTACAAGCCGATCGCCCGCTGATCGCGACGCACAACGAAAAACCCCTGCCCGGCACAGGCCGCCGGACAGGGGTTTTGTTTTGTTCGGCCGGGCCCGGCAGGCTGCCGGGCGGCGCGTCGGCGGTCAGTCCGGCAGCGCGATTTTATTGTCGGTGCTGTACTGGTAATCGTGGAAGACGTGCTCGGCGCTGAGTATCCGGTAGTTGCCGTCTTCGTCCTTGCGCGAGGTGTCCTTCAACCGGTAGGTGTAGTGCCCGCAGGTCCAGCAGTCGAAATTGCGCATGTGGGTGCACAGGCAGGTTTTGTCCATCACCGACACCTTCTTGGCGCCCGGATGCGCGGCAACCTCGCGATTGTAGGCGGTGATGTAGGCACAGCTGCCGTGGGCGTCGAGCAGATAACCGTAGGCCTCGCAGTTCGGACGGATGCCCGAGCCGATCGCCGGACTGCTGGTCAGCATGCGCATCGGGTAGCCGGTCGGCGAAACCTGATTCACGACGATGTCCGCTTCGCTGGCCTTGAAATAGTGCTGCTGCACCTTCTCGGGCAGCCCGCATTCCTGGGTGACGGTGAAGCGCGTCGCCACCTGTACCGCCGCCGCGCCGTTTTCGAGGAAGGACACGGCATCGCTGCCGGTGAAGATACCGCCGGCCGGAATCAGCGGAATGTCGAGCTTTTCGGCCACCAGCCAGGCCCGGATCTCGGCGACGATAGTCGCCAGATCGTACTGCGCCCAGTCCATGCCGAAGCCCAGGTGGCCACCCGCCAGCGGCCCTTCGACGACCACGTAGTCGGGCAACCGGTTGGTGCGCGCGCTCTTGCGCAGGAACAGCTGCAGCGCCCGCAGCGACGACACGATGATGCCGAGCTTGGCATCGCGGAAGCGCGGGTGATCTTCGATCAGCGCGAAGGAGCCGAGGTGCAGACCCGCCGCCAGCGTGATGCCATCCACGCCGGCGTCCAGGGCGCTGGCCAGGCGCACGCGAAGGGTTTCCTTCGGCGCGTTCATGGTCAGCTTCTCCATGCAGTTCACGAAGATCATGCCGGAGCCGCGCTTGGCTTCCATCGTCTTGCCGACGTGCAGGCAGGTCGCCTCGGCGAGCTGGCCGAGGTCGAACTGGACCACCGACTTGTCGGGGTTTTCGACGTTGTACTTGTACTGCTTGAGTTTGTCCTTCACGAACTTCGTGTTGAAGCGCCGGTCCGCCACCGTTTTGACCATTGCATCCGAGATGTGACCGACCCCGCCCAGCCGCGCAGCCTCCAGCGCCAGATCCGCAGTGGAGATATCCACCCCCATGCCACCGATCACAATGGGCACCAGCTCTTGCTTGCCGAAGCGCAGGCGGAAATCATCAACTCGTTTCATGAAACTCCTTCCAGACAGAAGTAAAGGGCCGCCCAGCGAAATACCGACCGAGGAATGTGGCCGAATAGCGCATTATCCCACCGAGCGGCGGCGCGTGACGCGCTTTGAACCACGGAATGTTCAAGAAATTCGGCCCGCCGCCGGTCGATGTGCGACACCCGACAGGCGGCCGCACCCACAGGCGGAAAATTTGTTACCTTCGCATCTGAGGAAAATGTCACGTAGTCCGCTAGAATCACGCCTCCTGACCCACCCGAGCCCCGATGTCGGAATCGTCGCGCCCCGCCAAAGAATGTGCTGTTCTGTTTGCCGATCTGGTCGGCAGCACACAGCTCTATCAGCGCGTCGGTGACTCCTCCGCCTTCGCGTTGGTCGACCGCAGCATCCGCGCGATGCGCATCGCGGTCGAAACCAAGCGCGGCCGGGTCGTCAAGCACACCGGCGACGGCTTGATGGCCGTTTTCCACGACGCCGACAGCGCCGCCGACGCCACGCTGGCTATCCACCAGACCATCAAGGATCTGCCCGCCACCGGCCCCGACCAGCAGCGGCTCGCGGTGCGGATCGGTTTTCATTTCGGTACCGTCGTCGCCAGCGGCACCGATGTCTTCGGCGACACCGTTAACTTCGCCGCCCGACTGGCCGAACTGGCCTCGCCCGGCAAGGCCATCACCTCGGCCGAAACCGCCCGCCGTCTCGGCCCCGAATGGCGTTCGGCGCTCCACAAGCTGCCGGCGCGGGTCGTGCGCGGGCTGTCCAAGCCGGTCGAACTGTGCGAGCTGATGTGCGAGGCGATCGGCGAACTGACCATCGTCCAGAGCGGCCACTTCCTCCTCGAAACCGAGCCCGAACTGCGCCTTTACCTCGACTCGACGTCGCTGGTCCTCAACTCGGGGCGGCCCAGCGCCCGCATCGGCCGCGATCCGGCCGCCGACCTGGTGGTGGGCGACACCCAGTCGTCCCGCCGGCATGCCGAGATCGAACTGCGCGGCGACAAGTTCGTATTGATAGACCGCAGCAGCAACGGCACCTTCGTGCAGATCGAAGGCGAACGGGAATTCCTGCTGTCGCGCGAAGAGGTCGTGCTGCGCGGCCGCGGCCAGTTCGCCCTCGGGCGCAGCTGTTCGAGCAGCCCGCAGGTCGTCAACTTCGTCTGCATCTAGCCGCCGCCACGCCTTTACGGCTCAGCGCGCCAGGGCCTCGCCCAGCACCCTGCCGGCCAGCGCGACGGCCTCCTGCGCCTTCGGGAAGAGTTTTCCCAGCGTGAAGAAGCCGTGGATCATGCCATCGAATTGATCCACCGCCACCGGTACGCCAGCCGCGCCGAGCGCTTCGGCGTAGGCCTTGCAGTCATCGGTGAGGGGGTCGCATTCGGCGACAATGAACCTTGCCGGCGGCAGGCCCTCGAAGCGCCCGGCACGCAGCGGCGAGACGCGCCAATCGTGCCAGTCGCCCTGATCCGGCAAATAACGTTCGAAAAACCAGGCCAGGCTCTCGGTATCGAGGAAATAGCCATTCGCATAGGTGCGGCGCGACGGGCGCTGGCTGAGGATGTCGGTGCACGGATAGACCAGCAGTTGCAGCGCCGCCTGCGGGCCATTGACGTTGCGCAGGTGCAGCGCCGTCACCGCCGCCAGCGTACCGCCGGCACTGTCGCCGGCCAGCGCGAAGCGGGCCGGGTCGATGCCGAGCAGCGCACCGTGGGCGAGCGACCAGCTCACCGCCTGCAGCGCATCCTCAACCGCCCCCGGAAACGGATGCTCCGGCGCCAGCCGGTAGTCCACCGACAGCACCGCGCCACCGCTGTGATTGGCCAGGTCGCGGCACAGCGCGTCGTAGCCGGCCAGGTCGCCGATGCACCAGCCGCCGCCGTGAAAATAGAAAGTGACCGGCAGGGTGGCGTCGGCGGCCGCGGCGAGGGGGCGATACAGGCGCGCCATGATCACACCGTCGCGGGCATGGACGCCGGGAATCGGCACGTCGGTCACCGACGACACCGGCTGCGGCTCACCGCCGAACGTGCCCTGCAACTTTTCGAAGGAACGCCGGGCCTGATGCACATCCAGCTCGTGGAAGCGCGGCGCACCGACGCGATAGACCATTGCAATCAGGGCCTGGGCCTGAGGATCGAGAGCCATGAAAACCATCCGGGAACGACAGGATCAATCGGGCCAAATGTGCCGCGAAAACGGGAAATCAGCTTTTTTGCCGGAACTTTCAGCCCGTTGATTTTAACAGCAGTCCGACACACTGCCCACCCAACCCGATATTCGACACCCACCCGCGCCCCGGAAGCGAGGGCGGCCGACCAAGGCCGAACAAATCGCGGCAGGTCAGTCTTGTTCAGACGATTCCAGTTTACGCCTTTGAAACCGTCAGGCCGGTGACGAGTAGATTACCTTTTTGTCAGGTCCGCTCCCCTGCAAGATTTTCCAGGATAGGGCAGTCCGGCCGCTCGTCGC
>WBZX01002979.1_pt1 | contig 11112 bp, 7 predicted proteins | sample 5204211 | NCBI WGS metagenome assembly WBZX01 (sample SAMN12344362, study PRJNA552823) | activated sludge metagenome | biome: Activated sludge suspended growth; feature: Nitrification reactor; material: Wastewater; isolation source: activated sludge from nitrification reactor of wastewater treatment...
CGCGCGCATCCCGCCGTGCATGGGGTACGGCGCGAAGCACACGGGATCGGGGCGGTCGTCCCACTTCTGGACGAGGTGCTCCGGGTCTTCGAGCTGGGGGAGGGGGGCGTCGAGGGCGCCGCCGGGATCGTTGTAGAAGCCGGTCCCGTCCATGTTCTCGATGAAGGCCTCGGGGTGCTCGGGGAGGATCGCGTCCTCGCCGGAGACCGTCTTCTGGATGCGCGTCGGCTGGAGGACCGCGCCGCCGTAGGCGTTCTCCCACGTCATCGCGACGCGATCGAAGGGGCGCGGCGGCGTCGCGACGAGCGTCTTGCCGGCGCCCTCGCGCCACACGCGGGGGCCGAAGGCGACGACGTGGAACACCTGATCGCCCACGAAGAGGCGGGCCTCGGCGCGGGGAGCCTCGCCGCCGGGGGCGTACACGAAGCCCGTGGCGCACACGCTCGTGCCGGCCTTGGTCATGTAGCCGTCGCCTATCGCGGGCGGGTCCGCGAGGAGGGCGAGGGGGCGCTGCTCCTCCGAGAAACGAAGGCGATCCTTGCCGAGGTCGTACGTCGCCGCGACGACGAGGAGCGAGATGATGCCGTCGTTGTCGTCCGCGTTGGGGACGGTCGCCGCGTGGAGCGGCGTGCGGTTGAGGAGCAGCATCGTGCGCCGGGAGCGTACCTACCGCGGGCGGTCGCGGGGAGGGGGATCGCGCGGAGCGGCGGGCGATCGAGGGGCGGGCGCGCCTCGCGCCGGTGATACCATCGGCCGGAGATGGCCCCCGTCGAGCACGAAAAGGCTGTGATCGAAGCGTATTTCGACGTGCTGCGCGACGGGGGCGTGGACCGGCTGAGGGAGCTCGTGACGGACGACTGCGACGATCGGAACCCGGTCCGCGGGCAGCTCGTCGGGCGGTTCGGGGTCATGCAGAAGGTGCTGCTGTTCCGCGCGGAGCACCCGGGGGCGCGGATCGTGATCGAGGCGATCGAGGTCACCCCGCCCGTCGCGCGCGCGACGTGGACGACGACGGCGCCGGGCCTGGACGGGACCCCCGCGGAGTCGACGTGGCGCTACACAGCGGTGTTCGAATTCGAGGGCGGGAAGCTGAAATCGAGTCTCATCGAGCGGAGCGAGCGCGCCGGCTGATCAGCCGTCCGGATCGAGCAGCGCTTCGAGCGCGTCGAACGAGCCCGTCCAGCCGGCCGTCATGCCCGAGCGCTCGCGCACGAACGCCTCGATCTCCGCCGGCGTCGTCTCGCCGTGCGGCTCGCTCGTCAGGGTCACGCGCGTCCTGTCGGGCGCCTCCTCCGTGAGGAGCACCGTCGTCCGCAGCATCGCCGGCCAGCTCTCCGCGCCGGGCGCAGGCGCGAGCCGCTCGCGCTCGTCGACGAACTGCTGCGCGTAGACGATGCGCGTGGGCGGCTCGATCGCGAGGTACTCGGCGCGCACGTGCATCGCGCCGTGCTCGCCCGTGATGACGAAGAGCGTGCTCTTGCCGGTCGCGATCTCCGAGCGGAGGAAGCGCATCTCCGTGCCCGCCGGCGGGAGCCACTTCACGAGGTGCTCGGGGCTCGTCCACATCTCGAAGACGCGGGCGATGGGCGCGTCGAACGTGCGGTTGATGACGAAGGTCCGCTTGCCCGTCGCGGCCTGCTCGAGGTGCTCCGCGAGTCGATCCCACGTCGCGTTGCCGCCGGCCTTCTTGATGAACGCGGCCGTCGCCGCGGCGGCCTCGGGCGAAGCCAGGGCGAAGACGAGCTCCATCGTCGTCTTGCCGTTCGCCTCCGCGAACGTCGCCGTCACGCGGAAGAGCGGCGGACGATCGTCCGTGCCGCCATGGTCGTAGACGAGCTTCTCGTAGGGCTCGACCACGAAGTACTTCGTGACGTTCGGGTAGTCGACGCCGTCGGGGCCGTGCATCGTGTAGCGCCAGCTGCCTCCGACGCGCAGGTCCTTGCTGTGCGTGGTGATCGTGAAGCCGCGGGGTCCCCACCACTTCGCGACCTGCTCCGGGATCGTCCACGCGTCCCACACGGCGCGCGCGGGCGCGTCGTACACGCGCGTCAGCCGAATCTCGTTCGACTTACTTCTTGATGCCATGGCGTTCTCTCCTCGCGGTCCTTGTCCTTGGTCTCTTGCGGATCGTCTTCTTCGTCTTGGTCTCGGGAGCGAGCGCGGCGGGCTGCGGAACGACGCTCTTCAAGTACGCGTCGAGGCGGTCGAGCCGCTCCTCCCACATCGCGCGGAAGCCCTCGATCCAGTCTGCGGCCGGCTCCAGCGCCCCCGGCTCGATGCGGCACGGGCGCTGTTGACCGTCACGGCTGCGCGAGATGAGCCCGGCGCGCTCGAGCACCTTGAGGTGCTTCGTGATCGCCGGACCCGACAGAGCGAACGGCGCCGCGAGGTCCTTCACCGGCGCCTCGCCGTTCGAGAGACGCGCGAGGATCGCCCTCCGCGTGGGGTCGGCGAGCGCCGAGAAGACCATCGACAGGTCGGTCGACTGCATGCGTTTTGTTTACCAGTTGGTTAGATAACCAACAAGTAAATTCTCCGCGCGCGCCGAGATCCCCCCTTCGACTCGACGATTGGCTACGAGGAGCGCCGGCCGGAGCTCCTCGCTACGCCGAACCCTCGAAGACTCGAATCAACCCCAGGCCGTCTTGCAGGCCTCGGGCGCGCGATCGCAGAACTCTTTCTGGATCGAGCCGAGCGCGTTGTCCTGCGCGAGGAGCTCCACGTCCAGCTCGGCGGCGAGCTTCGCGATCACGGGGCCGATGCGCTCGGCGTGATCCTTCACCGTGTCGCTGACGGTGTGGCTCGGCTCGGTCGACTTCATCATCGCCTCGCGCGCGGGCTCGACGAAGACGCTGCCGACGGACGTGAGCGACTTGTCGAGCGCGCCGAGGACCTCGCCGACGTGCTGCTCGACGACCTTGCGGCGCTGCGCGGCGAGCTCCCGGAGCGCGGCGTCGCGGCCCTGCGTCGCCACCGTCTGCGCGCTCTGCACCATCGCCTGCGTGTGCTGGCGCTCGACCTCGATCTGCTTCACGCGGGCGATCACGCGCGTGCCGTCCTCGCGGATGCGGCGCTGATCGGCCTTGAAGCGCTCGATGCGCTCGAGGATGTCGGCGCGCCGCTCCTCGCGGACCGCGAGCGCCTGCGTGGCCTCGTCGAGGCGCATCGGGCGCGCGGGCTTCGAGGCGCCGAGGCGCTGGCCCATCTCGCGGAGGCCGCGGAGGGAGGCCTCGTGCTTGGTGAGGGCCTCGACGAGCGCGCGATCGATGAGGCTGAGCTGCGCCTGCTCCGTGTGGACGTTCACCGAGAGTGCGGAGAGATCGATCTTGAGCTGGTTCAGGACGCCGAGGCGCTGCGTGTAGGTCGTGGACAGCTCGTCCACCTTGCCTTCGAGGCTCTGCACCTTGCCGCGCCACTCCTCTTTGCCGAACAGGACGGGCTCGTCGCCCTTCACCTGCTCCAGCGTGTTGCGCGTCGATCCGAGCTCCTCGGTGCGCTGCGTGAGCTCCTCGGTGAGCGCCGCGATCGCGGCCTCGGTCTGCTTGTGCTGCTGCGACACCTGGCCGGCGGCGCGGACGCGCTCCGTCTTTTGCTGCGCGAGCGATTTGGCCTCCTGCGTGGCGGCCTCGATCTGCTCCTGGAGCGCGACGTACTCCACCACGGTGGAGGCCGTCGCGATCTCGGCCGCGACCTCGCTCTCCTTCACCTGCGCGGCGGCGAGCTCGGAGTCGATGCGCGAGAGGTTCGCGGTCAGCTCGTCCCGCATCCGCGCGAGCTGGATGTCCTCCTCGGCGAGCGCCTTGAGGTTGGCCTGCGCCTGCTGCAGCTCGTTCGAGTCGGCGACGGGGATGCGGATGAGCTCCTCGGGCAGCTCCTTCTGCATCGGCAGCGCGTCCGGCCAGGACGACGGGGCCTCGCACCCTACAAAAACGTAGAGGTTCGAGATCGCCTTGCGGAGGAAGGGCAAGCACGTCTGGTAGACCTGATCGACCTTGTACGCGTAGCGCCGGTAGTCGTCGGCCGCGGTCTCGGGGTTGCTCATGTCCGGCAGCGCGACGGCGCGCACGGCGTCCATGCTCTGCTTCGCGCGGTAGGTCACGACCTCGGCGAGCTGATCGAAGCCCATCGCCATCTCGCGGCGGCGCGCCTCGGCGTGCGACGTCTCCTGCTCGGCCAGGAGGATCGCGGCCTTCTTCGCCTCGTCCGGGAGCTTCGTCAGCTCTTGCAGGCGGAAGCGCTGCGCCACGATCTCGTTGCGGCCCGTCGCGACGAGGAGCTGCACGCGCGCCAGGTTCACGTTGTCCTCGCCCTGGAACGAGAAGCGCCCGACGACCTCGTAGACGTCCGTCAGCCCCGTGAGGGCGGTCCCGTCCTCGGCGCGCCAGAGCGCGGCGTGCGCGGGGGGGAACGACGGCGCGGGGCAGACGGCGGCCGCGAGGGCCTCGGAGCCGACGGGCTCGAGCGGCTTCGCGAAGGGCTCCAGCGCCTCCTCTGCGACGCCGTGGATCCGCGCGAGGTTGTCCCACGCGCCGGTGAGCTGCGTCACGACGGCCTGGTAAAACCGAACGTAGCTGTGGAGGGGAAGGAGGTCGTACGCCATGGCCAGTCTCTCTGAAGAAGCCTTCTGCGGTGCGTCGGATCAGGCCTTCGCGGGCGGCGGGATCATCGGCGCGTTGGCCGCGCCGAAGAGCTCTTCGAGCGCGTCGATGTCGGCGCGCGCGCGCTCCTTCTCCTGCTCGATCGCGGCGAACTTGTGCGGCCAGATGCGCGCGCACTCGGAGCGGACCCACCGCCGGAGCGACTGCTCGCCCTCGCGATCGATCCACGAGTCGTGCACCGTGCGGACGGCCTCCTCGTGGTACTTTTGCAGGCCGCGCGGGTGCTTCGCGAGGGCCTCGAGGAAGTCGCAGATGCGCTCCACGTCGGCGCGCACGCGCACGAGCATCTTGGACCAGTCGCGGGGCGCGCCCGCGGGCGTCGCCGGCGTCGGCTTGTCGTTCGTGGCGCCGGGCTGCGTGGGCGTCGGCTTGACGGGCGCGACGGTCGCCGGCGACGTCGGGAACGCGCCGACGCCGGGCATCGCCATCTTGGGGGTCGCGTCGGGCTTGTCCTCGCCGATGCCGAGCTTCGCCTTGACGCTGCCCATCATGCCGCTCGCGGTGCTGCCGATGGAGCTGCTCGTGGACGTGCCCGTGGCCTTGTCCGCGATGCCCATCCCGAAGAACTGCTCGAGGCCGCGCATCTCGCGCTCGCGCAGCTCGCGATCGCCGGGATCCGTCGCGTCCAGGATGTCGACGATCTGCCGGGCGAAGTAGCGGGACAGCACCTCGAAGGCGACGTCGGCCTTGGCCATCTCGTTGTTCTGGTAGCGCACCACGCTCTCGGAGACGTGGCCGGATCGGCCGAGCGCGTCGATGCGCTCCACCAGGGTCTTCCCGGGCGCGAGCAGCACTTCGAGCCGGCCGCCCTCGTAGCTCGCGTCGACGAACATGACCTTGATCATGCGCTCGACGCTCTCGCGGGCGGTGTTGCGGAAGTCCTCGCCGAGGCCCGCGATGCGCGCGGCGACGCGCTCCCGCATCTGCTTGCGCATCTCGATCTCGACGGCGGTCTCGTTCATCAGGCCGGGGCTCGGCATCTGGCGGCGCTTCGCCTCGGCCTCCTCGGGCGTGAGGCGCGCGAGCAGGTCGGCGCGGATCTGCCGGATGCGCTCGTCGGCGCGGGCCGCGCGGTTGATCCGCTGCGTCTCGCTCATCTCGAAGTCCATGAAGGCTGACAGGCCTTTGCGGATCTCGGGGAGCAGGCCGACGGGGTCCTCGCCGGCCGTGATGTACTCGAACAGGCCGTCGAAGGTCTGCTCGCTGCGGCGCTCGAACTCGCGGTCGTTGAGCGCGTCCTTGACGCTCACGAGCACGCCGCGGAGCTGCGCTTCGAGCTCGGAGAACTCCTGCTGGACGGCCTGCATCACCTTGCGATCGAGCGCCTCGACGTCGGTGTGGAGGTACTGCTCGATCGATTTCTGGAGGCGGTCGAGGCCGTTCACGGGGACCGTCGTGCCGTAGAAGTCCATGATCTGGCGGCTGACGGGGTGGCTCATGTCCGGGCCCTTGTGGACCCACATCTTGGAGTAAGGAAACACCCTGTCTACGCCCTGAGCGTTGAAGTTCTTGGCGGCCAGGTTCCAGTGCCAGTTGCCGTTCTCGTCCGGGTGGTCGAAGAGATCCACCTTGGTGAGGACGACGAACATGCGGTCCTTGAGCGAGATGCTCCGATCCGCGCTCTGGGCGGTGCGGAGGAGGTCAATCTCGTTTCGCACGAGCGAGGGGCGCGTGACGTCCTTGACGAAGATCGTGATGTCGACCTCGTTGGTGAGCGCCTCTTCGGTGTCGCGACGGGCCTTGTCGCTGGGCGCGTCGATGCCGGGGAGATCCATGAGGACGACGCCGGGCATCGCGCCGGCGACGGGGATCTGCACGGTGACGACCTTGACGGCGCGCACCCCGCCGTAGGGGCGATTGCCGTGCATCGTGTCCTTGAGGGCGATGAACGGGCGGATCTGCTCGGCGAGGTCGTCCAGCGAAGAGGCCTGGAGCGTCTGCGGCTCCTTGCCGAGCCGACCCTTGATGTCCGAGAGCGTCGCGGCGATCTCCTGCAGCTCCAGCAAGGCGGCCTGTTCGCGGCGCCCCGCGCGATCGGGGTCGTCCACCTCGAAGCCCTCGCGCGCCTTGAAGGCCGCCTTGAGCCGCATGATCTCGGCGGAGTTGAGGCCCTGCCAGCGGTCGACGCTGCCCGGCTCCAGCGCATCGAAGTAGCTGGAGATACGGCTCTTGAACTCGTCCTCTTTGTAGTAGGTGACGACGGCCTGGAACGTGCCCTCTTCGCCCGGCTCCACGACGGTGGTGCTCCAGGTGCAGCGCTCGGCCTCGCTCGGGAGGAGCTTCTCGCTCTTGAGCCACGCGGAGAGGAAGGCGCTCTTGCCCTGTTTCTCCAGGCCGACGACGCCGATCTTCACGACGCCCTTGGCGAGGCGCTTCGTGCGGTCCTGCGCGCGGGCCCGGAGATCATCGAGCTTGTTCTTGATGTTCTTGAGCTGCCGCCCGTTGTCGCTGTCGGGCTGGAAATAGCCGAAGAACCGATCCGCGAGCTGCCTGTACCGCAGCACCTTGTCACTGAGCGTCTTGAGCTCTTCGGCTTTCTGCTTACGGCCTTCGGGACTCCACATACCTTGTTCCTCTGAGCGGGTTTCCGGCGGTCTTGGTGGGAATCGGGATCGAGCGGCTCGTCACCGCATGAACTTGGCGAGGTTGATCGTCGTGTCGAGCGGATCGGCGCCGTCGCGCGTCAGGTGGAGCGCGATCTCCTCGGGGGCCGTGACGCACACGAAGAGGCGGCCGATCACGCCCGCGGGGAGCCCCGTCGGGATCAGGAACACCCGCGGATCGTTCGACGTCATCTTGCCGGCGACGTACTCCTTGGAGACGCGGAGCGGCGTCTTGGTGTCCCACCGGCCGAAATCGACGTAGTGCGGGCCCGCTGTGCTCGGGTCCGACGGGGGCGTGCCCATCGGGACGAGGGCCGTGAACTTGGGCGGGAAGCCGCGCAGATCGCCGAGGAAGTAGCTGAACCCCTGCGCTTTTCGCATGAGGTGCACCTCGTGATTGGCAATCTTGAGGGCGCCCAGGGCGACGGCCGTCTTGGGGTTGACTCCCACGATGGTGACGCCGCGCTCGGTGCGAGAGGGCATCTCGTAGAGCACCACTTGATGGAAGGGACCGTCGCTCTCCGGCTTCCAGACGGCGAACGGCTTCTCCTTGGTGCCGAGCCCCAGCTCCTCCGCGAGGACGCGCTCGACGAAGCCGCTCCGCGACGAGTTGCCGGCGAGGAGGATCACGACTCCCTGCTTCTCCAGGTCGACCTCCTGCCCCGCGTCGTCCGCGTCGCCCCAGGCCGCGTTCCCGAGGGTGCTCTTCATGAGCTTCACGCCGCCGCGGATGCGCGCGACGAGGTGCTCCCGCATCTCCTTGGAGAGCGGCTCCAGGTCGCCGCCGTACGAGCCGAGCGTCACCTCGCTGCCGTCGAGGCGGGCGGCGGTGAGGTTCGGGGCGCTGCGGGCGCGCTGGTCCGGGCCGTATTTGACGTGCTCCAGGTCCAGCTCGCGCTCGAAGCGGACGCGGTTCTGCCGGCCGGCGAGGCTTCTCTTGTAGAGGAAAGGCTTGTTGGCGAGGTTGTTGGGCGGCACCGTCGGGGGCCGCATCATCGGCACCTCTTTTTCCTCCATCTCGGGGAGGTGCTTCTCGTTCTGGTGCGCGAGCCACACGAGCTCGTGCGTCAGGTAGTCGCCGCCCAGGTGATCGTCGCCGCTCACCTGCAGAGTCTCGATGACCGTGGAGCTGCCGAACTGATCTTGCTCCTCCGGCGTCGCGGGGCGGAACCGCCCACAGGCGATGTCGAGCGTGCCGCCGCCGAAGTCGAACACGGCGAACCGCATCTCGCCGAGGCGCGTGATCAGCGGCTCCAGCGCGGGGTGCGCGGCCAGCTCCGGGCACACCTCGGCGGCGAAAGCCTCCGGCTCGCTCGCGGCCATCTCGACGGTGATCTCCTCGGCCGGGATGTCCTGCGGAATGGCGAGGAGAATGCCATTCTTGATCTCGTCCTCGAGCAGCTTGCGGGAGCGCTCGTCGAACTTCGCGGGGTGGGTGAGTCGGTAGTGGAGATAGACGTCCTGTCCGGGGCGGTTGATCGCGCGCCCGAGCAGGTAGGCATACGTGCGGATGAGCACGCGCACGCGCGCCTCGTCGAGGAGGAAGTCGCGCTGCCTCTCCCTGTCGCGGAGCTGCGGCGACTGATCGAGGTTGAGGATGCGCTCCGGGAGGCTCTTCAGCTCGCCGATGACCGCGTTCGGCGCGATCGCGCGCGCGTCGTAGGCCGCGTGGCTGCCGCGCACGATGCGGAGCAGGTGCGGGAAGCGCTGCGTCTTCGGATCGCGGGCCATCTCCGCCCAGAGGCGCTCGTGATCCTCGATGAGCAGGTACGCCGGGTTCTCCGCGCTCTTGGCGGCGGACGACGCGCTCGATCCGAGGCGCAGCAGCGAGCGGTACCCCTTCTGGTAGAGCGCCGCGACGGTCGCCGTCGTGCCGAAGTCGATGCCGACCGCGGAGAGCCGCTGGAACGTCTTGAGGAGCGGCATCGGATCGCGCACGCGGATCGGCAGCGGGGCCGACCACACGAGCGACGCCGTGTTCTCGCCGAACGTGAGCGTGTGCTCGACGGCGAGATCGAGCGGCACGTCCTTGCCCTCTTGCGGGACGGGGAGCAGCGCCGGGTGCGTCGAGTCGAAGAGCAGCTCCGTCTCCGTGCGCGTCCCCGAGCCGTTGCGCCGCGTCGCGTCCTCGACGAGCGCGCCGCCCTCCGCGCTCGCGAACGCGTGACCGAGCGCGGCCGGCCGCGGATCGAGCGCGAAGGCCTCGGCGCCGCCGCCGCTGGCCCACTCCGCGACGAGGCGCAGCCTCCATTTGCCGGTGCCGATCCACAGCCCTTCCTCCGGGTTCTGGAGATCGAAGAGCCGCCTCTCCTGCGCGTCGAAGAGCGCGCTGTCGGTGGCCTCCAGCAGATCGAGCGAAGCGATCTCCGGGCCGCGCGCCGCGATCGCGAGCAGCGTCGTCTTCATCAGGGGGAGGAGCCGCGCGCCGGGCGCGAGCACGAGGCCGAGCATGAACGGCGTCCCGAACTGCGTGCGCAGCAGGCGGAGCGGCACGGTGAGCGCGAGGGAGAACGCCTTGTGCGGCCCCGGGCTCGCCTCGTCGACGACGGCGGCGACGGGCGCGCCGAGCGGGTTCTTCCCGAAATCGAGCGCGGCGGTGAACCCTTCGAGGCAGGCGCCTGTGATGTGGACGATCAGATCCGCGGACGCGAGCCACCCGTCGAAGGCGGGCAGCACGAGATCGCGCGCGGCGGTGACGGCGCGCTGCGGCCGGATCTCCAGGCGCGCCCCGTGATTCCCCGTCCGCACGATGGCGACCGAGATCTCGTCGATGCGGACGCGCGGGACGGTGGAGGGGTTGGGGGGGCTCTGCGAGGGTGCGGCGTCGTGGGCGCTCATGGGCCGGAAGAACCCATACCGCAGCCGACCCCGCGGTAGGAAGCGGTGCGCGCGCCTTCTTCGTACGGCGCGCGAAGAGCGGTCGGCTCAGGCGCCGCGCGCGCAGCGAACCAGCGTCTCGACGACGCGATCTTCCTCGGCGGCGTCGATGGGGTGGAGGTGCCACTGCACGAGCTCGGAGAGGTCCTCCACGCCGAGCCCGTGATGTTGCAGCGCTGCAAGCCACAGAGCGCTGATCCCTGGAGCGAGGCCGGCATCCCGAACCCTGTCGGCAAGATCGGCCACCTCGGTCGCGACCGCGACGATGTCCTCTCGGTCCCTCGCGCGGCCGATTCGGAAAGCGTCCGTGATCACGAGCAGCCGATAGAGCTTTTCGTCGCGAGCGGCGGCTCGGGGCGCGGCTGGGTGGATCGGGGTCACCGCACGTCCACGATCTGGGCCTCTTGGGAGAGGCATCACGAGGGGATCCGGATCACCCATCAAGTGGTGGGCGAGCGGCTCCGCAGCGTGGGAGGTGAAGAGGCCGAGCTCGATGTCGCCTATCTCGCCTGGGGCGATCCATCGGGCGCCGGCTTCGACGAGATCGCGCACACCGATTCGCTGGAGCCTTCGCAGCCCGCCGACTTCGCGAACGATACGGTACGCGGCCAGCCTAATTCTGGACACCCCCCTTCCGTCTGCCCCCAGGCCCCTCTGCTCGGGGCAGGAGCGCCTGCGGTTACTTCTTTTCCGGCGTGATCTCCCAGCAGACGTGGAGCTCGATGTCGCCCTTCACGGTGTCCTTTCCGCTTGCCAGATCGAGCGTCACGCGGGTGGATTTGCCGACCTCGGTGGGGGCGGCGGCGAGCTCGACCTTGCCCTTCGACGCGAAGGCCGTCTGCTTGAGCTTCTTTGTCTTGAGGAGCTCCGTGTAGAAGGGGTCCCCGATCTTGGCCTTCTTGTCCGCGGCGAAGGCGACCGAGCCGGCCTTCCACTCGATCAGCATCCCCAGCGTCCGCGCGCCCTCCGCGGGC
>WBZX01001091.1_pt1 | contig 11111 bp, 14 predicted proteins | sample 5204211 | NCBI WGS metagenome assembly WBZX01 (sample SAMN12344362, study PRJNA552823) | activated sludge metagenome | biome: Activated sludge suspended growth; feature: Nitrification reactor; material: Wastewater; isolation source: activated sludge from nitrification reactor of wastewater...
ATCGGCAAACCGGAGAACGCCGCGGCCTGGCTCGACGATGCTTTCGCCAAGGGTACGCGGCTGATGGGCTTCGGCCATCGCATCTACAAAGTGCGCGACCCGCGGGCCGATGTGCTGAAGAACACCGTTGCAACCCTGCCGCAGACGGCGGGCCGGCTCGCGTTCGCCGTCGAGGTCGAGAAGAGCGCCATCGCCGCATTGCGCAGGCACAAGCCCGGACAGCGCCTCGACACCAATGTCGAGTTCTACACGGCACTGTTGCTGGAGGCGCTCGAAGTGCCGCGCAGCGCCTTCACGGCACTGTTCGCCGTCGGCCGCGTCGCCGGCTGGTGCGCCCATATCTTCGAGCAGGAAAAAGGCGGCCGCATCATCCGTCCGCAGTCGAATTATGTCGGCACGCGGCCCTAGTCAGACCGCCGCCGGGTCGAGCCGCGCCAGGTCCGCGCCCGCGTGCCGGCGGCATCGAACACCCAGAGGATCACGTCGGCGCCGGTCGGCGTGAAATTGGCGGTGAAATGCCGCCGCCAGAAGCTGCCGTCGGCATGGGCGAACAGCGCTTCGGTGGAAAGCTGGTTCGGCCTCACGGTCAGGTTTGCCGATCGCGGCGCCGGCCGGGCATTGGTTGACGCCAGCAAGGCAACGCCGTCGACCAGCGGGCCGAAGCGCAAGGCTTCGCCCCGTTCGGCAGTCTGCATCGGCCCACCATCGATGCGCAGCCAGACGATGCCGCCATCTCCCTTGGCGATTATCGAGAACTGGATGCCGAACGGGCTGCGGTCGTCGAAATCGACGTTCGGCTTCTGCGGCGGCGGGACGATGTCTTCCAGCGGAATCGACCGATAGAAACGGACGGCGCCCACATAGGAGTCGACCCAGTCGGGCCAGCTCCCGGCCTGCGCCGCCGCGTCGGCGGCGACGAGCAGCGCGCCGCCGGACGCCAATGCACGCCGCCGCGAGATCATCGCGGCCGACTTGCGGTGATGTTGAGGTCGACGGTCACTTCGTTGGCGATCTGGCCGGTGCTGGCCCATTCGCTCTGACCGACGCCGTAGTCGAGGCGCTTCAGGACGATGCGGCCCTTCGCGGTGGCGCGCAGCGCACCGGGTTTCGACGGATCGTCGGCGATGGCCAAGGTGAACGGCAGGACGGCGTCTCGTGTGACGTCGCGGATCGTGAGTTTGCCCTGTGCCTCGTAGCGGTCGCCGCCCTTCGAGACGATCGAGGTTGCCACGAAGCGGGCCTCCGGGAACTTCTGGACGCTCAGGAAGTTCGGCCCCTTGAGCAGCGAATCGACGTCGGCGTTATTGGCCGTCACGGTGCGGGTGTCGATCTTCACGTCGATGCGCGCCGACGCCAGGGCCGAAGGATCGAGCACGATCTCGCCGGTCCAGGTCGGGAACCGGCCGCTCACGATCGAGCCGACCTGGGTTACGGAGAAGCTGAGCGAGGGCGAGCGCGTATCGACCGTCCACGGATCCTGCGGGCCGGCCAGCGCGGGGCGGGCCATCAGGAGGGCGGCAAGCAACAGCCAGGCGCGCATCATCTTTCTCCGGACAGCCACATGCGGCGGAAGATGCCGTCGCGGCGCAACACGTCGTGATAGACGACTGCTCCGACATGCAGCGCGACGACCGCCATCAGCAGACGCGATAGCACACGGTGAACCATGCGTAACGTCTCGAACAGGGCGGGATCGCGCGGCACCAGATCGGGGATCGGTACGTATCCGAACCAATAGAGTCCCACGCCGGCGGCGGAGTTCATCAGCCAGCCGCTGATCGGCATGGCGAGCAGCAGGAAGAAGAGGGTCCCGTGCGCGGCATGCGCGGCGCGGCGCTCCCAGGCGGGCACGGCGCCGGGCAGGGCCGGTGGCGGATGGCGCCAGCGCCACCACAGCCGCGCCACGGTGAGCACCAGAACCGTAAGACCGATCCACTTGTGCCAGCCATAGACTTTGAATTTCAGTAGCCCGAGCGGCAGGCCCGTCATCCACAAGCCCACGCCCAGCAGGCCGAAGACGGCCAGTGCGGTGATCCAGTGAAGGGCCTTGGCGCCGGGATGATGCCCCTGGCGGCGGCCTTCAACGCCAGGCATCGGTGGTGATCGAGATCTCGACGTTGTCGCCCACCAGATCGACATATTTGGTCATGCCGAAATCCGACCGCTTGATCGTTCCCTTGGCATGGACGCGGGCATAGGGCGCGCCGGGGGCGGCGTTGGGCTTGCGGTCCGACACGGTGACATCAAGGGTCATCGGCCGGGTGATGCCGCGCAGGGTGAGGAAGCCGTCGATCTTGAGCGTTTCCACCCCCGTGCGCTCGACCTTCTTCGACTGGAATGTCATCTGCGGGAAGCGGTCGACGTCGAAGAAGTCGGAGTCCTTCAGCATGTCGGCCTGCTGTCGGTCCATCATCTTCAGACTATGGGTGTCGACGGTGACCCGGACGGCGCTGTTGGGCATGTCCGCATCGTTCACCTGAACACTGCCCTTCCAGGTCTGGAAGCCGCCGGTCGTGCGGAATATCCGCGAATCGCCGATTGCGAATTCCATGGTGCCGCGATTGCCGCCGATCTTGAGGTCGTCGGCCGCCCACGCACTCTGCCCGGCGACGGAGAGCAGCGCCGTAGCGGCAACGACGAACAGTCCCAAGAGCTTAGTTGGCAATGCGCGCGTGCTCCTCGTAGGTTTCGAAGAAACGGCGGCCCGATCCGCGCTGGTTCTCGTAGATCGATCCCTGGTGGCCGGCCGGAGGCAGCGGCATGCGGATCGGAGCGGGGCGCACGCGCGGCTCGATGGTCGGCTCGCCCAGCACCATGCGGCTGTTGAACTCGTCGAAATCGGCGACGCCCATCAGCGGCCAGGCGTCGGCGGCGGCATATTCGTGCAGCAGCAGGCGACGCTGGCTGTTGGAATGGTTGAGTGCCGAACCATGGACCAGTCGGGCGTGATGGATGGTCATCGAACCTGCCGGCCCCATCAGCGGAACGGCCTTGGCGAAATCGAGGTCGCAGGCGGCGGGATCCATCGCGCCGCAAAAACGGCCGTCGGCGTGATGGTTGTGGAGCGGACCGTGATGCGTACCGGGCAGGACCATCAGCGGGCCGTTGCTCTCCCCGCAATCGTCGAGATAGATCCCGGTCGCCAGCACGTCGTCGTTGGTGTGCGGATAGAAGGCCCAGTCCTGGTGCCACTCGACCGGCGACCCGTAGCCTGCCGACTTCATATTGAGCTTGCCGCCATGCATGCGGATGGCCGGGCCGAGGAGCTGGCTCAGGATCGAGGTGATGGCGGGATCGCGTGCCAGCGCATGGAAGAAGGGATAGCGCTTGAAGATGGCGGGTTTCAGCCGGCGTACCCGCGGCAGCGTCGCGCTGTGACTGGGTTCGAGATCGTAGAGATCGTCGTTGGCGGCAACGCCGCGGGCCTCGGCCACGATCTGGTCGGTGAGCGCCCGCAGGTGCGCGAGCTGTTCGCCCTGGATCAGGCGGGGGATCACCAGATAGCCGTCGCGACGATAGGCTTCGATCTGCTCGGTCGTAAGCATGCGAAAGCATAGCACGAGACGCCCGGTTCGCCGATAATCACGCTATGGCGATCCGTGCCCTATTTCCGACACTGGTTTACCGCGCTTCGTTGATCGACGGCGGCTGGCGGCGTTTCAATCAGGACCTGGCCGACGAATGCCAGTCTCTCAGCCTCTCCGACGAGGCCGGGCGGCGCTGGTCGGCGCGGCACTATCTCGGCGGCTACACGTCCTACGGCTCGCTCGACCGGCTGCATCTCGTCAGCTCTCTGTTCGACAGGTTGCGCAAGCGGATCGACCGCCATGTGAAAGCCTTCGCGCGCGACCTGCGTTATGATCTTTCCGGGCGGGACCTGGCGATGACCGACTGCTGGGCAAACTTGATGCCCGCGGGCACCGTGCATTCCATGCACATTCACCCGGCCTCATTCATCAGCGGCACCTATTACGTCTCGGTGCCGAAAGGGGCGGGCGCGCTGAAGTTCGAGGACCCCCGCCTGGTCCATCACATGGCCGCACCGCCGCGGCGGGCCGACGCGCCCGAGAGTCAGCGTCCGTTCGTCAACGTGCCGGCGAAGGACGGCGACCTGCTGTTGTTCGAGAGCTGGCTGCGTCACGAGGTGCCGCCGGCACGCTTCTCCGGCGAGCGCATCTCGATTAGCTTCAACTATGCCTGTCCGCTCAAGTCGGGCGCACGCAAGCCGCGGGGCTGAAAGAAACAGTATGCATCGCTTCCTCGTTCTGCTGCCGCTGCTTGCTGCCTTTGGAGCAGCGTCCGCCCGGGCCGACGAGCTGCCGATCTTCGACGCGCACATGCACTACAGCCACGATGCCTGGACCGTAGTGCCGCCTGCGCAGGTCGTGGACATCCTGAAGAAGGCCGGCGTCAAGCGCGCCATGGTGTCGAGCTCGAACAACGACGGCACCAGGATGCTGCAGGACGTGGCGCCCGGCCTCATCGTGCCCGAACTGCGTCCCTATCGCTCGCGCGGCGAGATCTCGACCTGGGCCAAGGACCCGACGGTGATCCCCTTCGTCGAGGATCTGTTGTCGAAGCGCAAATACGTGGCGATCGGCGAGTTCCACATCTATGGCGCCGATGCCGATCTGCCGAACATGCGCCGCATCGTGGAACTTGCCAGGCAATACGGCCTCTATCTGCACTCCCATTCGGACGCCGATGCCGTCGTGCGCCACTTCCAGCAGGATCCCAAGGCGCGCGTGCTCTGGGCGCATTCGGGTTTCGAGCGACCGGAGAAGGTCCGTGAGATGCTGCGCACCTATCCGACGCTGTGGTGCGATCTCGCCTTCCTGACCTCGCACGCCTCGAACGGCAAGGTGGCGCCGGGCTGGCGCGAGGCTTTCCTCGAATTTCCCGATCGCTTCGTGCTGGGTACCGACACCTTCACGCCGGAACGCTGGCACTACGTGATCGAGCATGCGCGCTGGGCGCGCCAGTGGTTGGCCGACCTGCCGCCCGATGTGGCTCGCAAGATTGCCTACGAGAACGGCGACCGCCTGTTCGGCGGAGAACTCCCGGGCGGCAAGCGATGAGACGGCTGGTCATCGCGCTCATGGCGCTGACGCTGGCGACGCCGGCACTGGCGGATTGCCCGCTCGATCTCGGTCGCGGCACGGGCTGGGTGGTCTTCTCCGACCACTACATGATCGCCTTCCGCCCCGATCCGGTGCGCATCGAAGTCGGCGAGCCCTTTGCCCTGGTCCTGAATGTCTGCACCAAGGGCGGCAATCCGGCTGAGCTGGTCGCCGTCGAAGCCCAGATGCCGGAACACAGGCACGGCATGAACTACAAGGCCGCAATCGTTGCCGGGCCGGACGGCCGCTATCGCGCCGAAGGACTGGTGTTCCACATGCCCGGTCGATGGGAAATCGCTTTCGACGTGCGCGCCGGCGAGGAAAGCGAGCGGCTGTCGCACGACATCATCGTCAAGTGATCAGGCGGCTGCTGGCCCTGGTGCTGGTGGCGACCGCGGTGGCGATTGCGGCGGGGGCCTCGGCGCAATCGCTGCTCGACTGGACGGACGAAGAGGTGAGGAGCATCGGACGGCACGGTCCATGGCCGCCGCCGCCTGTACGCGATCCGTCGAACCGGATTTCCGGTACGACCGCCGGAATCCTCCTGGGCGAGCACCTCTTCAACGAGCCTCGCCTTTCCGGCGACGGCAGGACGAGTTGCGCCACCTGCCATCAGGCCGGCCGCGACTGGAGCGACGGTCTGGCCAGGGCGCAGGGCGTGGTCGAACTCGATCGTCGTACACCTTCCCTCTGGAATGTCGGTTACAGCCATTGGTTCGGCTGGGACGGTGCCGGCGACTCGCTCTGGGCGCAGAGTATCCGGCCGCTGCTCGACGCCCGCGAGATGAATGGCGGCGCAGAACGCGTCGGCACCTTGCTGCGCGGCGACCGCGCCTTCGCCTGCGGCTACGAGACGGCTTTCGGCAGAAAGCCCGGCAACGACGACGAGCTGCTACTGGTCGATGCGGCCAAGGCGTTGGCGGCTTTCCAGGCAACCTTCGTCAGTCCGCGCACGCCGTTCGACGATTTCCGGGATGCGCTGCTGGCCGGCGATCGCGACGGGGCGGCCCGGTATCCGCTGTCCGCGCAGCACGGGCTGCGGCTGTTCATCGGTGCCGCCAACTGCAGCGCCTGTCATTTCGGGCCGCGCTTCACCAACGGCGAGTTCGGCGATGTCGGCATTGCCTTCTTCGTGCGACCCGGCGAAGTCGATAGCGGCCGGCTGGGGGGACTGGAGCGGCTCGCGGCGAGCCCCTTCAATCTCCTCGGCAGGTTCAACGACGACACGACCGACGAGGCGGCGCGCCGTACGCGGCATGTCCGGCGTCTGCACAGCAATTTCGGCGAGTTCCGCGTGCCCGGTCTGCGGCAGGTCGGGCGAGGCGGGCCCTACATGCACAATGGCAGCGTCGCGACGCTCGAAGACGTGGTGAAGCACTATTCGGAAGTGAATCCCGATCGCCTGCACAGCGACGGCGTTCCGCTCGTGCGTCCGCTTGCCCTGTCGCCGGAGCAGAGCACCGACCTCGTGGCGTTCCTGCGCTCGCTCGATGCCGACGTCCCGCTGCGGCCTGCGGCGGCGGCGCTCTGTCCTTAGCGCAATCGCGCCAGCGCACTCTCCAGGATCCACGCGGCTGCGGCAGCGTCGACACGCTCGGCGCGTTTGGCGCGGGTCATGTCGTAGTCGTCGATCATGCCGCGGGTCACGGCTGCCGTGCTGAGGCGCTCGTCCTGCAGGACGACCGGCAGGGCCGCCAGCGCCGGCGGTCCGTGGTTGGCGATGTTGGCGACGAACTGGCGGACCGACTGGCAGCGCGGCCCTTCGGTGCCATCCATGTTGAGCGGCAGGCCGACCGCAAGGGCCTTGATCTGATGCTTGGTCGTAAGCTCGCCCAATGCGGCGAGATCGACGGCAAGCTTGCCGCGCTTCAGGGTGGTGAGCGGTGTCGCCAGCATGCGCAGCGCATCCGACGTGGCGATGCCGATGGTCTTGCTGCCGACGTCGAGCGCCATCAGGCGGCCGTCGCGCACCAGCAGAGCCTTGAGCTCGGGAAATTCGACGATGGACATGGGGCTAACCTGCTTTGGCGGCGAGCCAGGCTTCGGCCTGTTCGGCGACGCGTTCCCAGCCGGGCTGGCCGAGGACCCAATGGCCCTGCCTGTCGTATTCGACATAGTCGGACACGTGCGCATAGCGCGCTGCCGCGCGGCGGACGACGTCCGGCGGGACGAGCCTGTCCTCCTTGGCGCCGACGAACAGCAGAGGCACGGTCACGCGTCGCGGATCGACGTGGGCGGCCTTGGTGCTGTCGAGCCAGGGCAGGGCGATCTCGAACAGGGCGCGCCCGGACTCGTGGACGAAGGTCGCGTGGATTGCCGCACCCTCGGCCGGATCTGTCGTGTTGAAGGTGTAGGCCTGCGCTTCGCCGAGCGTTGCGCGATGCGGCTTGCGCCACCATGCCCACCGCGCCTGGATACGGGCGAAGGCCATCAGGTTCGACAGCCTGATGGGAAACACGCCGGACGGCGGAGCAGGGGTCAGCAACACGCCGGCCTTGGCGAGACCCTTGGCGCAGAGAAGGAGAGCTACGAGGCCGCCCATCGAATGGCCGATCACGACCGGCTTCTCGGGCAGGCCGCGGATGACGGCTTCGAGATCGGCCACATAGTCGCACAGGCTGGTCGCGCCCAGCGCTTCGGGAGGCTGTTCGGGCGGTGCTTCATGGTGGCGCAGCGACGGGGCAAGCGTCTGCCAGCCGCGGGCTTCGAGGAACGTCTGCCAATTTCGCCAGACGCCGGAAGTTCCCCACATACCGTGAATCAGGATTGCCAGTCGGGCCATCGCAGAGGTTATAAGGCGTGCACCGGCCCGGGTCGACGGGTGGAACCTGTAGCAGGTGATTGGCGCAGTGACCGACACGCATTATGCCTTGCTGGCGATCGCGATGGTGTTGATGGTGGTCAGCATCCTGGTGCCGCTGGCCGAACGCTTCAGGTTGCCACACACCGTGCTGCTGGCCATCGCCGGCATGGGGTTGGGTTTTCTCGGCTCCTGGATCATTGCAAGTGACATCAAGCTCGGCGCGCTGGGGGCCGCTTTCGTGGGGCTCGACAAGCTCGAAGTCGGCACGGACGTCTTCCTGCCCCTGTTTCTGCCACCTCTGCTCTTCACCGCCGGCCTGACCATCGACGTGCGCCGATTGATGGACGAGATCCATGCGGTGCTGCTCCTGGCCATCGTGGCCGTGCTTGTCTGCATTGCCTCTGTAGCGGGCGTCGTGCATTTCGCGACGGGAATGGACATCGTCGTCTGCCTGCTGCTGGGCGCGGTGGTTTCGACTACGGATCCCGCGGCCGTCATCGGCATCTTCCGCGACGTCGGCGCGCCGAAACGGCTCTCGATCCTGGCCGAGGGTGAATCGCTTCTGAACGACGCCGTCGCCATCGCGGCGTTCGGTTTGTTCATCGGCATCCTGGCTTCGCGAAGCCTCGCCGATCCGGCCGCCTCTGCCGAGAGCGATCTGACGAGCGCGGCCGGTGTCTTCCTGCGCGAGTTCGTGGGTGGCCTGGTGTTCGGCTTCGCGATGGCTCGTACGGCCATGGTCATCCTGCCGCGACTGGGCGAGTCCGATGCCGCCATCGCCTCGGTGACGGTGAGCCTCACCTATCTCTCCTTCGTTATCGCCGATCGCTACCTGCACGTTTCCGGCGTAGTGTCGGTCGTGATGGCGGCCCTCACCGTGGCGGCCTACGGGCCGACCCATCTTCATCCCCGGCAATGGGCATCCTTGCGTCAGATCTGGGCGCAGCTCGAATTCTGGGCGAACTGCCTCATCTTCGTCCTGGCCTCGATGCTCGCCGCCAACGTGCTGCTGAAGATCTCCTGGCTCTACGTCTGGGCCGTGCTGGCGGTGGCGGTCGGCGCCTTTACGGCGCGCGCGCTCGTCGTGTTCGGCATGTTGCCGGTGCTCGAAGCCGCGAAGCTCGTCCAGCCGGTCAACAACCGATATAAGGCAATCCTCGTCTGGGGTGGTCTGCGCGGCGCCGTGACGATCGTCCTGGCCATGGTGGCAGCCGGCGACGAGCGTTTGCCCGAGCATATCCGCGACTTCATCGCGCTTTCGGCCGTGCTGTTCGTGCTCTTCACCCTGTTCGTGAACGCCACGACGCTCGGCCTGGTGATGCACCTGCTGGGGCTCGACAAGCTCAGCCGTCTCGAACTGGCGATGCGCGATCGCGTGCTGGCGCTGTCGCGAGTCAATGTCACCCGGCATCTGCATCAGATAATCCGCCAGCACAATGCGCGCTCCGAGTTGATCGTCGCCGATCCGGCGTCCGCCGGAGAAGCCGAAGTCGAAGCCATGCCGGACGACCTGGCGTTGCCCCTCGACGAGCGGGTCAAGATCGGTCTGGTGACGCTCTCGACGCACGAGAAGGAACTCTATCTCGAACAGTTCGAGCAGCAGATCCTGTCGCGCCGCATGGTTGCGATGCTGGCGGCCCGCGCCGACCGCCTAATCGACACGGTTCGCGACAAGGGGGTCGAGGGCTACGAAGAATGGGTCGAGGAAGTCTCGCAGCCCAATCGAGGGTTCCGGCTGGCGCTGTGGCTGCACCGCCGCTTCGGCCTGGAGCGCATGCTGACAGAACGGCTGGCCGACCGCTTTGAAGTGCTGATGGTGTCGGGCAGCGTGCTCGGCGAACTGGCGACCTTCAATGTGAATTCGATTGCCGACCTTCTCGGCACCGATGCCGAAGAGGCTTTGGCCGAGGTGATCGGCAATCGCCAGAAGGCGGTGGACAGCGCCTTGCGGGCACTCTCGCTGCAATACCCCGGCTATTACGAGTCCGTCGAAGCGCGCCAGCTTGAACGCGCCGCCATCCGCTTCGAATCCGCGGAATATGCCCGCCGCCTGCGCGAGGGCATCATCAGTCGCGAAGTCTACGACGATCTCAGGGAGCAGCTTTCCAGCCGGCGCGGCGCCGTCAGCCGACGGCCGCCGCTCGATCTGGGGCTCGAACTGGCCAACATGATCGGACGTGTGTCGCTGTTCGCCTCGCTCGACCGCGAGGCCATCGTTGCCATGAGCAGGCGCCTGCGCGCCCTGGTGGCGCTGCCCGGTGAGAAGATCGTCAAAGTCGGCGGCCCGCCCGATGCCATGTACTTCGTGGCGGCGGGAGAGGTCGTCGTGCACATCAAGACCCTGACCGTGACCCTGAAGGAGGGTGACTTCTTCGGCGAGATGGGCCTGCTCAGCTCGCAGCCACGCACCGCCGACGTCGTGGCCAACGGCTACTGTCATTTGCTGGCGCTCTCACGCAAGGACTTCAACCAGCTCCTCGCGAGCCGGCCGGAAGCGCGTGCCAAGATCGAGGCCGTGGCGAAGCAACGCGACGCGGAGAATGCCAGCGCGGCCCAGGCCGCTTCCTGACAGGGGCGGCCCGGCAGCCCCTTTCCTTGCAGGGGCAGGCCAAAACGGCTACCAACCGCGCCGAAAACGTGGTTTCGGAGTGCTGTCATGTCGCTCGACAAGGACACGGTGGCGCGCATTGCGCGACTCGCCCGTCTGAAGGTTCCCGACGAGGAGCTGGCGCCGCTGGCCGGTGAGCTCTCTGGCATTCTTGCCTGGATCGAGCAGTTGAACGAGGTCGACACCAAGAATGTCGAGCCGTTGTCGTCGGTCTCGGACGTGACCCTGCCGATGCGCGCGGACAAGGTGACCGACGGCGGCATTGCGGCCAAGGTCCTGGCCAACGCGCCGGGCGGCGCGGTCTACATCGATCCGTCGGACAAGAACGCCGGCGGCTTCTTCACCGTACCGAAAGTGGTGGAGTAAGCCATGGCCGGACTGACCGATCTCACCATCACCCAGCTCGTTGCCGCCCTTGCCGGCAAGGACACCAGCGCCGTCGAGGTAACCGAAGCGCATCTCGCGAAGCTCGACGAGCCGCCGGCCGCGACCCCGCCTCCGACTCCGAGTCCGACCCCGACGGCGCCCACCCCCGACGACGAGGAGGTGGCCGCCATCCTGGCCGCCTACGAGGCGCTGT
>WBZX01002980.1_pt1 | contig 11109 bp, 11 predicted proteins | sample 5204211 | NCBI WGS metagenome assembly WBZX01 (sample SAMN12344362, study PRJNA552823) | activated sludge metagenome | biome: Activated sludge suspended growth; feature: Nitrification reactor; material: Wastewater; isolation source: activated sludge from nitrification reactor of wastewater...
CCAGAGGCCACCGAGAACCATCGTGAGGAAGAGGTTTCGGTTCGTGATCCACGTCCCGCCGCGGCTGCCGCCGAGCGGGATAAAGACGTAGTCGCGGAACCAGGTGCTGAGGCTGATGTGCCAGCGGGACCAGAAATCGCGCAGGGACGTGGCCAGGTAGGGCCTGTTGAAGTTGCGCATGAGGTCCAGGTTGAAGAGCTTGGCGGTGCCTACGGCGATGTCCGAGTAGCCGCTGAAGTCGCAATAGATCTGCACGGCGAAGAAGAGGGCGCCCAGCATGTTGAAGACACCGCCGAAGAGCATGGGGTGGTCGAAGACGGCATCGGCGAGCGGCCCCACGCGGTCGGCCACCACCATCTTCTTGAAGGCGCCGATGAGGATGAGGCGGCAGCCGTCCACGGCGTTCTCATAGGAGAAGGCGCGCCTGGCCAGTATCTGCGGCAGGAAGTGCGGTGCCCGCTCGATGGGACCCGCCACCAGCTGGGGGAAGAAGGCCTTGAAGGCGAGGAAGGCCACGAGGTCCTTGGTGGGTTCCAGTTGCCTGCGGTGGATGTCGGTGGTGTAGCTGAGCGCCTGGAAGGTGTAGAAGCTGATGCCCACGGGCAGCAGCACGTTCAGCGTGAGCAGGTCCACGTGCACGTGCAGGGCGGCCAGGCCTTCGGCAAGGCTGGTGACGAAGAAGTCGTAGTACTTGAAGACCATGAGCACCGCCAGCGGCACCATGATGCTGAAGAGCAGGGTGCGCTTGCGCACACGTTCGGTGGTGGCCTGGTGGATGCGCAGGCCGCAATAGAAGGCGATGAGGGAACAGAAGAGGATGAGGCCCAGGTAGCGCCAGTCCCACCAGCCGTAGAACACGTAGCTGGCCGCCAGGAGCACCCAATGCTTGTGCCTGCCGGTGCCGCTGAGCGGCAGCCAGTACAGGGTGAAGACGATCACCAGGAAGAGGACGAATTCCGGTGAGTTGAAGATCATGGTCGCGAAGGACGCCAAATTGCACGTTCGGCCGCGACCGTACCCTGCGTGATCGCCGAAACGCCGATGCCGAAGAGTGCGAGGTCGTACTTCACGGGGTCGTTCGCATCGAAGTGGCGCAGTGACGCGGTGAGTTCTTCCACCGCCTTCCAATCGTCCTGGGTGCGCGTGAGCAGGCCCAGTGCGCGGGCGATGCGTCCGGTGTGCACGTCCAGGGGCACCATCAGGTCGGCGGGGGTGATGCGCTTCCACAGGCCCAGGTCCACGCCGCGGTCATCGGGCCGCACCATCCAGCGCAGGTACATGTTGATGCGCTTGGCGTTGCTGCCCTTGGAGGGGTCGGCCACGTGCTTGCGTGTGCGTGGCTCGTGCGCCGGTTCGAAGAAGCGCTGCTTGAAGCGGGCGATGGCCTCGGCCATGGTGCCTACTTCACCGTGCAGCAGGAAGGCGTCCTCGATGCCGCCGTAGGTGCGGTACAGGTGACCGGTGGCGCGGATGAAGTGGACGAGGTCCACGCCGTTGAAGGTGCGGTGCACGAAGCGCTGCAGCCCGGCGAGGTCGGTCTCCTCGGCGTTCATCACGAAGTCGTGGGGCGCATCGTCCATGAGGTGCACCAGCTTGCGCGCATTGGCGATGATGGTCTTGCGCTGGCCCCAGGCGATGGTGGCGGTGAGCAGGCCGATGGTCTCCGCATCGGCGCGGTGCGCGAAGCCCTTGGGGATGTGGATGGGGTCCGCCTCGATGAAGGACGGACGGGCATAGCGGTCATAGGCCTCGTCCAGGAGGGCGCGCACATCGGTGGCTCGGGTGGCTCTGCCCATGCGACGAAGGAACGACCAGGACGGTTAGGTTTGGTACAAAGTCACCACCATGCCACGCGCGCTGCTCGTCGTCCTCGCTTTGTCCATGGTGGGTGCGGCCCATTCCCAAGTAGGCATGTGCGACCCCGCGGGGAACCGCGTGCTCTTCACCAACTACGATGGCGGCGTGCTCACCATCGATGTGGACGTGGATGTGCCGGACCTGCGCATCGGGGTGGTGGCCTACAACGCGGTGCGTGTGCAAGTGACCGGGCAGTACGCCGCCAATGTGGTGCAGGTGGCCTACGCCGGCGTGAATGCCGATGCCGGGGACTATTGCGGCGATGGTGCGGTGAACACGACGACCGTTGGCGGAGTGCCCGCCAGCGATGTGGGCATCGCCGTGGCACCCCCCGGTGTGCTGGCCAACACCTTCGGCTATCCGGCCATCATCTGCGCCTACTCCTGCGTGCTGAACGAATGGCAGGGCGGATGCAACACGGCCGACCAGGTGGAGGCCTACTTCGCGGATGTCCTTGGCGGCACCTTGCGCTCGCATACCATCCAATACGGGTGCTGGTCCGGTGTGTACAAGCTGAGTGAGCAGGTTACCTGTTGTGGCCCCACGCTGGGCGTGGCGCAGCACACGGTGGCACCGGTATCCTTCGCCGTGGTGGGTGCGGAACTCGTGGTGGGTGGTGCGTCCGCTGCCGTGGTCCTGGATGCTTCCGGACGTGCAGTGCTGCGCATCGCGCCCGGTGCACAGGGTCGTGCGGTGCGCATCGCGCAGTTGCCTCCGGGCCTCTACGTGGCCCGCGCCGCGGATGGTGCGTCCCTGCGGTTCGTGCGCTGACGTTGTCTGTGCGAGCCGGACCTATTGCCGCGTCACCTCCCACACCTCCCGGTAGGCCAGTCGGTCGGCAGCGTCGGTCTCCACGTAGGTCCACCGGTAGCGCTTGCCGCCAGTGCGCTCCACGGTGAAGGTGGCGTAGAAGAAGGCCATCGCATCGTCGTTGCTGAAGAAGGTGATGGTGCTTCCGTCCACATCATCGGTGTACCACCCCACCAGTTGGTCGTGGAAGAAGCCGCCTACCAGGTTGTTCTCCCAGCTCGGTGGCCACGGCGACAGCCGGAACACCACGTTGTTGTACGGGTTGTTGTCGTTGTCGTACAGCCCCAGGGTGCCCACATCCTCGGCGGTCACGGTGGAGTCCGTAGCGGTGGAGTCGGTGGCGTACCACGTACGCTCCATGCTGTCCACGGCGTAGAGGCCGCTGTACTTCTGGCGCAGGCTGTCCTCCTTGGAGCACGCGGTGAGCAGTGTCACCGCACAGAGCAGGGCGAGGGCGGGCGCTTTCATTTCAGGCGTACCATCAGGTTCACGTAGGCGTAGTACCAGCTGCCCTTCAGGCGCACCACATCGTCCGTGTCGTAGCTGGTGAGGTCGTTGGCGGCGCGCAGGTCCAGCCAGCGTTGCCAGTCGGTGGGGATGGAGATGGGGTAGACCGTCTCGTGGTCCACGGCGCGGGCGGTGTTGGGTTCGATGAACTCCGAACCGCTCACGCCATACCAGGCGGCACCCACGCACAGGTCCATCTTCTCGCCCAAGGAAATGCGCCCGCCGAGGTCCATGCCGGCGAAGAGCCCGGTGGTGCGGAAGGTGCCGTTGAGCAGGCGCTCGTTGCCGTAGCTCACTGTTCCGTCCGCATACTCGGTCCAGCTGCGCAGGTTGGCCTGGCAGTAGCCCAGCCGCGGGTGTATGTCGATGTGCCACGCCCGGATGATGAAGCCACCGTTGATGGGTGTGTAGAGGTCGTGCCGGAAGTGGCGCGAGCTGCCATCCGCGAACGAAGCCGAAGCGGAGGAACGATGCTGCTGGTAACTGAGCGACATGCCGATGTGCTCGGTGAGCATGACGGTGGCGCCGAGCTGCCCACCCACGGCGAAACCAAGTCCACCCAGGTCTTCGGTGAGGTCGCGCTGGTTGACGGTATTGAAGGAGGAGCCGAAGGCATCGAAGGAGGACATGTTCATGGCACCGGCCAGCGGGCCGCCCCACAGGTGCAGGTGCGTGTCCTGCGCCCAGGCAGCGGTCGCCAGGAAGGGCAGGAGCAGATAAGCGATGGCGTGTCTCATGGGTCAGTCCTGTTTTCCCAGGTCCAGGTGCACGCCGAGGCTGATGTTGCTGAAGCGGTAGTAGTACTGCGTGGTGGGTTCCACCCGGTCGAAGGGGGTGGTGCCGTACCAATCGTAGAACCACTGCAGCGAGCAGCGCAGGTGCCCCACCTTGTAGTGCACGAAGAGCGAGTGGCCGGCCACCATGTAGTCGCTCAGGAAGCCGGAGCTCTTGGCGTGGTAGAGTTCCCAACTCGGGTCGGGGTCCTCGAAGGTGGCGTAGCGCTGCAGGATCTTGCCGCTGCCGATGTCGATGGAGAAGCCGCCGCGCCAGTGCTCGTCGAAGAGCTCGAAGCCCAGCAGCCCGAAGGTGTTCAGGCGCACCTTCATCTCCATCTTCTCATCGAAACCGGTGAGCGGGTTCACGCCCCCGGCCTCATAACGGGCGTGGTGGTTCTTCCAGTGGAAGAACATGCCCCAGTTGTCATCCAAGGCCAGGTGATAGTCGAAGACCAACCCATGCGCCGCGCGCCCCACATCGAGCTTCTCGGTCCAGTAAGGGTGCTGCACCTCGTTCAAGCTGAAGGCGGCCACCTCCAGGTTGCGCAGCGAGCGCGTGTAGTAGGTGCCGCTGTAGCCGATGCCGAAGAAGCTCTGGCCGCTGAGCAGGGGGGAGGCGCATAGCAATGCGATGCTGCACACCGTGCGTATGGTCGTCCTCATGCCCACGGGGCAAATATGACGGGATGGTCCTTTGGTGGACTACGGTGATCACCGTGATCCGACGAACTCAGCCCTTGGTGCGCACCACCGGGCTGCCCACGCGGATGTTCTGTGCGGCCTTGGTCACCGTTTCGGCGATGCGCTTCGCCCGGGTGACCTCGGTCTTCGCGCTACCGATCCAGGTGAGGATGAACTTGCGCGCACTCGGCGGGAAGGCTTCGAAGTGCCGAAGCGCCGCACGGTCCTTCTTCAATGCCCGCAGCAGGTCCGCCGGCACCTCCAGTGCTTCGGCCGCATCGATGTGGTTCCACGAGCCGTTCTGCTTGGCCCGTTCAATGGCCTTGATCCCCGCTGCGGTCATCCGCTTGGACCGCACCAATGCATCGATGCGGTCCTTATTCACCTTGCTCCACATGCTCTGGGGTTTGCGGGGGCACACGTAGTGCATCTTGCGCTCCTCGTCCACCGTGCGTGCCGTGCTGTCTATCCAGCCGAAACAGAGCGCCTCTTCCACGATGCCGTCCCAACTCAGGTGCTTCTCGGGCACCGCCTTCTTGTAAGTGATGAGCCAGATGCCTTCGGTGCGCGTGTGGTGCTTCTTCAGCCAGGCCCTCCACTCGGCGAGGCTCGTCACCTCCACGCGCTCCAACGCATCCAGTCGCGTGGTCTTGTAGCCCATGGCGGGCGTGGTCTTCTTCACTGCCATAGGCCGAGGATGAGGCCGTAGAGGGTGAACTGCACTAGGTGGTATCCGCCGTCGATGAGCAGCAGGGCCGTTGGCTTGTTGGCGAACTGGTAGTTGATGGCGAAGCTGGTGGCCGCGATGCCGAAGCCGCAGACGAAGCCATGGTGAAGACAATAGGCGAGCGAGTGCGCATCGTGCCCCAGTAGAATGGCGAACGCATAGGCCGCCACCCACGCCATGAGGAACGCAACACCGAAGACCCGCGCCGGATGTTTCCCGTTGTTGGCGTCGCGTGGGGCATCGGGGTCCATGCCGTTGGCCTTCGCCCACGGCCGCAGGAACAGGAGTTTCGAGTACCAGGGCGCGCCGAGGAGGAAGATGCTCACGGCGCAAACGAGGATGGCAAGGTGGTTCATGCTGGATGGGTAGTTGATGGGCTACGGTCCGGGTTGCCGTGTCAGCGCTACTTACCGACCGAACCCGGGCATCTCCACCACCTGGTAACCTTCCAGGCTGAAGAGGCTCATATCCACCTTGCCCACCACAAGGTCGTGGATGAAGCAGACCATGCGACCGCTTCCATCAGCGGGTACCCATTCGAATTCCAAGGGCATGCCCTGCATGCCGTGCATGGCGCGCATGGTGCTCTCGTTGCCGCGTTGCTGCACGTTGCGGCTCATGTCGCCGAAGGGCGCTTTCACATCCTTGGCCACCCAGCCGGTCCACGTGCCTTCGGCGGAGGTGACGATCATCTTGGTGCACGTATGGCCTTCGATGGTCCGCGTTTCGGTGGTCACCACGATGCTGGGCTCCTTATGGGTCCCGGCAGGCTCGGCCATCACCACTTTCTTCTTCCTGCTCTTCATGGCCGTGCGGCTCCCGTTGCCATCGTCCATGAGCATGTATTGCCACTTGCCCTTCAGGTCGGTGAGGGTGCGCATGTCCTGGCCTTTCGCCTCGGGCAGTTCCATCTTCACCAGGGTCTGGTCAGCGGTGCTCCAGTAGCGCAGGTTGCTCGGGCTTCCCTTCTCTTCGGTGGTGCCTTTGTAGTGGTGCATCTCCATGCGGAAGCTGCCGATGAACTCGTTGGGTACGAAGGGGTCATTGTCATCCTGCATTTGGGCGCGCCCGTTCCCGCTGCCAGTACCTGCACCACCTCCACTTCCCTGGCCGCCGCCGGCCTGCTGCTGCCCACGCCCTTGCATGATCTTGTTGATGTCCACTTGGGCAGTGGCTGTGAAGAGGGCGAGCAGTAGTGCTGCGGTGAGGAGGGTGCGCATGGCGGTGTCTGTTGGGGTGGGAAATTAGGGAGGGATGAAGTGCTAGGGCTTCCAGCGCTCCTTGGTCACAATGAAGAGCGCGGGGTCCACAGGGCCGGGTGTCAGTTCCAGCACGCGCATGCTCAGGTGGTCGTCCTCCCCGTGGAAGAGGTCTTCCTGCAGCGGCATTCCATCCGCCGGGATGCCGAGGTGGTGGCCGTGCAGGATGTGGTCCAAGCCTTCCCATCCTTTCCGCGCGCCGAAGAGGTCCATGTAGATGGAGGGCGTCTTGGGGTCCACCCACGCATCGCGCCGGAACATGGTGGACTGATGCACGCGGTGTTCGCACCTACGGCCGAGCAGGGTGCGCGTGCTCTTGTTCGTTGAGTCGAGCAGAACGGGGATGGCCGGTGAGTCGAACGTTGTGCGAAGGGTGCGTGGGAACTTCTTCACGCTGGAGTCGGCCATCAGTTGGTAGGTCATTTCCTCGCCGGTCTTGCGGTAGGTGGTGATGGCCTGCGTGCGCACGGAGGGGAGCGGCTCATCGCTGGTGCTCACCAGCACGCTGCGCTCGGCGGTGCTCGCATACTTCACGGTCCAAGTGATGGTTTGCCCATGGTACACACGACGGAAGAGGAGCGTGGCCGTGCCGATGAACCGATTCGTGGAGCGCTGGACCACCTCCTTCAAGAAGGGGGATAGCTCGGCGGGTGTGTTGTCAGGGACCTCCGTACCCATGTGTTCCGCAGTTATCTCCACGGGCACCACGGAAGGCACCGGTCCACCAACGCCATCCGCTCCGGTCACGGATGCAGGCGCTTCTTGCATCCGCTCCGGTATCCCCTCCACGCCCATGTCATAGGGCACCGCCACATCATACCCCGCTTCCTGTGTCACCGTACCCATGTCACCTTCCCCCAGGGTGATCTCTTTGACCTCGATGGTCTCCGCCTGGTAGCGGTCGCGCGCGCGCTCCTGTCGCCTGCGGATGCGTTGGTCCCTGATCTGGTAGTTGCGCAGGTCCAGCACGGGTGGCTTGGCCTTACCCGGCTCATAGCTGGTAAGGTGTGTTCCCATCACGGCCATGGGCATCGGCTTGTCGGCCGCACCGAAGAACATCAGGTCCTTGAAATGGTTGGACATGCGTTGCTCCAGCCAGTTCTTCATGTCGAAGACGGGGTTGGTGGTCGCCTCCTCGGGGAACCAGAAGTAGTGCAATGATCGCTCGTAGGTGGTGTGCACTTCGCACACACGTCCAAGGATCTTCTGTTGTTTGCCCGTGGGCTTGAAGGAGAGGTCCAGCCCGCGCCCGAATTCAGCGAGGCCCACTTCGCTGAGGTCGCCGATGTAGAGCTTGGGTATCACGTAGCTGTGCCCTTCGTTCACGGCGGCGATGGCCACGTCCGCGTCAAGGTCCACCGCATACAAGAAGTAGCCTTCATCGTCCGGGTCGTCCAGTTGGAGCACGGCGCGTCGCGCATCGGCCCAGTAGCTGTACTTCGCCAGGCGGATGGTGGTGTCGCGTGCGCCGTTCTTGTCCGGTGCGCCGATGTACGACGTGGGTGTTTCGGCGGTGAGTGTGCCGATGAACTGGTTGTCCGGTATGTCGCGGTCCACGGGGTCGGGTGTGAATAGCGCGGGTAGTGTGTCCGGCGGGAGCGAACTCAGGTAGCCGCGCATCCAAGTGGGCAAGCGACCGATGCCGGTGTTGTTCATCCACTGGAAGCGCCGCTCGAAGACCAGGTGTTTATCCCGTCGTTCCAGCACGGGCATGGGCGAGGGGCCGGGTGTGATGGAGAGGAAGGCGATGCTCCCGGCCTCGGGACCGAAGCGACGCTTGGGCCATTCCACCCGCATGGAGCCGCCGGCATTGCGGTCGCTCAGCGCGCACAGGAATTTGAGGTCACCCTCGCGGCAAAGCCACGAGGCCCACACCAGCAGGTCGGCAAAGAGCTTCGGATGCTGCTTCGTGCTCCAGTAGTAGGTGGTGTCCTTGTTGCCATCCACGCCGCGTAGTTCGCGGCAGTCGGCCCCTTGTATGCGCTCCGTGCGTCCGGTGGCGCGCACCGAGTCGTTCCAGATCTCGTGGAAGTAGCCTGCTTGCGGTATGTACAGGTCCTCCAACTGGCAGAAGGTGCCTTCGGATGACTGGCTCACGTTCATGCGCACGTTGGCGACCAGGTCGATGTAGATGTTCTGCCGGTGTTCCCCCTTGTGGTCGAACTGCTGGATCACGACCCGCTGCTTATCGCACCAGAAGTCGTGGCGATACCCGCCTTTCTTCTGGATGCTGTACCGCCCGACGAAAGCGTTGGTGTGCAGCGGTTCGTTCTTGGGCAACGCGTACGGCCTGGGGTCCTCCGCCGCTATCACCTGCTGCATCCATGTGGGCAGGGTGCTCAGGTCGGCGTGCAGCTCGGGTTGGGCGGCGGCACCCAGCCCGAGGAAGGAGAAGAGGATGAGTGTCGGATACGACCACGTGGATCTCATACTGGGTCAAGAGATTCTGATGTCTTAGTAGAATCGCCTAGGAGCGAAACCTTCCATTCAAGAATGATCGCAGCCACCTCATCGCAACGAGATCGATCTCCGAAGACACCCATCGCGGTGGTTTCGATGTGATGCAGGTGTTCCGAAAGGGCGTGCTGGGAATCCGAAAGCGCAAGTTCCAGCACTTTCCCCATGTAGTCTCGATACTCATCCCGGGCACCCGGCATGCCAGCCACCCCAAGCGGGTCCCAGACGTAATGCAGGACCTCGTCAATTGCTTTTAGCAGGCGCGCGGTGTCTGACATTGCCCTCACATCACCCCATCCTTCATCACCAACTTCCTATCCGCCATATCCGCCAATTCCTCGTTGTGCGTCACGATCACGAAGGTCTGCCCGAGTTCCTTGCGCAGGTCGAAGAAGAGCTGGTGCAGCTCGCGGGCATGGGCCGAATCGAGGTTGCCGCTGGGCTCATCCGCCAGCACCACGCTGGGGTTGTTGAAGAGGGCACGTGCCACGGCCACACGCTGTTGCTCGCCGCCGCTCAACTGTTTCGGCTTGTGCGCTTTGCGGGCGTCCACGTTCAAGCGGGCTAGGAGCTCTTCCGCTCGTGGTGCGCACTCGTTCCGGCTTCGGCCGGCGATCAGGCCGGGCATCATCACGTTCTCCAAGGCGGTGAATTCCGGTAGCAGGTGGTGGAATTGGAAGACGAACCCGATATGGGCGTTGCGGAACGCGGAAAGTGCGTTGGATCCCAGTTGCATCACTTCCTGACCATCGATGCGCAGGGTCCCGCTATCGCCCTTCTCCAAGGTGCCGAGGATCTGCAGGAGGGTCGTCTTCCCGGCCCCGCTCGCCCCCACGATGCTCACCACCTCTCCCTTGGCCACATGCAGGTCCACGCCTTTCAGCACTTGGAGGTCGCCGTACTGCTTGCGGATGCCGGTGGCTTGGATCATGGGGGCGAAGTAACGATGCGTTACGCGATGGAATACGTTACATGCGAGCGGGTTACGTGTTGCGTGTTCGTAGTTGGTGAGAAAGGAACAGGCGACCCGCTCACACGTAACCCACAACAGCATTTAATTCGCGCCATGAACCTACACGAGTACCAAGGCAAGAGCATCCTTTCGCAATACGGCGTGCGTGTGCAGCGCGGTCTGGTGGCCTACAATGCCGATGAGGCGGTGGACCAGGCCAAGCGCCTGAGCCAGGAGACCGGCACCAAGTGGTGGGTGGTGAAGGCCCAGATACACGCCGGAGGTAGGGGGAAAGGAGGCGGTGTGAAGCTGGCGAAGAGCATCGATGAGGTGCGGGAGAAGGCCGATGCCATCATCGGTATGCAGCTGATAACCCCCCAAACGCCACCTACCGGGAAGAAGGTGCACAAAGTGCTCATCGCCGAGGATATGTACTACCCCGGTGCCAGCGAAACCAAGGAGTACTACATGAGCGTGCTGCTGGATCGTGCCAGTGGCCGCAACGTGATCGTATACAGCACCGAGGGTGGCATGGACATCGAAGAGGTGGCCGAACACCACCCGGACAAGATCAAGAAGGAGTTCGTGGACCCGCGCGTAGGCCTGCGTCCGTTCCAGTGCGGCAAGATCGCCACGGACCTGGGCGTGACGGGCAACGCGAAGAAGGAGATGGTGAAGTTCGTAGCAGCGCTCTACAAGGCCTACGAAGCCAGCGATGCCGCCATGTTCGAGATCAACCCGGTGCTCAAGACCAGCGATGACAAGATCGCGGCCATCGATGCCAAGGTGCGCTTGGACGGCAATTCGCTCTTCCGTCACCCGGACTACGTTGAAATGCGTGACAAGACCGAGGAGGACCCCATCGAAGTGGAGGCCGGAGAAGCTGGCTTGAACTATGTGCGCTTGGACGGCAACGTCGGCTGCATGGTGAATGGTGCGGGCCTGGCCATGGCCACCATGGACATCATCAAGCTCAGCGGCGGCGAACCTGCCAACTTCCTCGATGTGGGTGGTACGGCGGACGCGGCTCGTGTGGAGAAGGCGTTCCGCATCATCCTGAAGGACGAGCGCGTGAAGGCCATC